>Ga0265316_10000203_pt1 | contig 69095 bp, 54 predicted proteins | sample 4522metaG_FD_202092 | JGI IMG/M metagenome (GOLD analysis project Ga0265316, IMG submission 202092) | Rhizosphere microbial communities from Carex aquatilis grown in University of Washington, Seatle, WA, United States - 4-5-22 metaG | ecosystem: Host-associated > Plants > Roots > Rhizosphere >... | reverse complement strand
CCCCCGGCATCCTATGGGGAAAGCCCCGTGATGACAGTCGAACAACAACCACAAGGATCACTCGAAACGACCCTGCGGCCAGGGCAGATTGTTGGGGGCCGATACTGCGTCGACAGGCTTGTCGGCAAAGGCGGAATGGCGGAGGTTTGGGCGGGCACGAACGAGCGAACCGGCAAGCGCATCGCGCTCAAGGTCATTTTGCGCTCGTTTGCTTCCAGTAGTGACGCAGTCGAGCTGTTTCGTCGCGAAGCCTTGGCTGCCAGCCGGGTGAACCACCCCAACGTGGTCAACGTCTTCGACGTCATCGATCACGAAGGCATGACTTGCATCGTGATGGAGATGCTCGAAGGCGAACCCCTCGGCACCTACCTGCATCGCAAGGGCTACCTCGGCGTCGACGAGGCAGTGGCCTTGCTTTTGCCAGCCATGCGAGGCGTCGCCGCGGCCAACGCCGAGGGCGTGGTCCACCGCGATCTCAAACCCCAGAATATTTTCATCTGCATCGGCCCCGACGGGCGGTTGATCACGACCAAGGTGCTTGATTTCGGCATCTCGGTCATGCGCGAGAAATCGGTCGACAGTGCGCAGGTGACGCAACTTCTCGTCACCCATGGCACGCCGGCCTATATGTCGCCCGAGCACATTTCCGGCGCGTCCGACATCGACGAGCGCGCCGACGTGTACGGCTTTGGCGTGCTGTTTTTCGAAGCGCTGACCGGCCAGGTGCCCTTTCTTGGCGATCCAGGTCCTGCCTTGCTCGTTCGCATCCTCAACGAACCCGCCCCCAAGATCACGCTCTTTCGCCCCGATCTGTCGCCGCAGATGGTCTCGATCATCGAGCGTGCGATGGCCAAGGATGTCCAGGATCGCTTCGCCAACCTGAATGATTTCATCCGTGCCATCGAAGACCACGTCCTGCCGCCCTCTCCGCTTCCCCGCGCGCTGACGCCCATGGCAGGTGTGCCGATGTTCTCTCTCGCCGAACAAAAGTCGGGCCCAGCGGAGTCGGTCGTGCAGGTGCTGCGTCGAGGTGAGGCGTCGGGCATGCATGAGATCGCCGAGACCAGGGCAATGTTCACTCTGCCGCGCGACATCGTGCCCCGCGAAACCGAGGGCGGCGAAGGCGATCCATCAGGGAAGATTGAGGTGCAAGGCCACACCGGGGAGTCGCCTGCGATGCCCACGACGCAGGTGAATCTCAGGCTCTCGCTTCGCGGGGGCGCGCGGCGTTTTCTTGCCAAGCGGGGGATCCCTGCCGCCATGTTCGTCGGAATCGTGGTGGTCGTGGGCTGGCTCGCCTTCCCCTCGCCTTCGCAGTATCGCGGCGGGGACGACTCGCCGCCACCGTCCGTCGAGTCCGTTCGGCCACCGCCGCCCGTCCCGGCAGCACCGCCAGCGCCGCCCGTCCCGGTGGCCACGCCAGTTCAAGCGGCCGAGGCTCCGGCGCCAATCCCAACGCCAGCCATCGTCGAGCAGAAAGTCGACGACACGCATGTCGTCGAGCCAATCAAGCCGACCCCTGAGATGCAGAAGGCAAACCCGAAGCATCAGCGGGTTCTCTCGATTGGGCCGGCCAGGCACGCCTCGGCGCGCGAGCCCGCTGTGCAGGCCACCGATCGCCGCGTGTCCAAGCCCGCGGCCTCGGCACCCCCCACGGATACGCATACGGCGCCGCAAACGCAATCATCCACACCCAGGGCCGGGGTGCTGACGCCCGATGATTTCTAGCGGGAGCGGCTACCGCGTGCCCCACTCGATTTCCACGGAGTCCAGGGGCAGGTACACCGAGAAGCAGCTGCCCCTGTTGCGCTCGCTGGTGACTTCGATCCAGCCGCTGTGTTCGCGCACGATGCCGTAGGCGACGGACAAACCCAGGCCAGTCCCTTCGCCCACGTGCTTGGTGGTGAAGAAAGGTTCGAAGATTCTCGGTAGCACCTCGGGGGAGATGCCGACGCCTTCGTCCGTCACCGAGATCACGGCGTACTTGGGCTCGCTGCCCTCGCTCCACACGGGCGGGGTCAGGTCAGCGGGCGCCTTGGCCTCGGCAGAACCTAGCGTGATGGTCACCTTGCCGGGGCGCTCACTGGCATGGAGGGCGTTGACCAGTAGATTCACGAGGACCTGCTCGATCTGCTCCGGGTTGGCGGGTGGTTTGGGCAGGACCGGATCGGCGACGATGTCGATGACCAGGTGGCGCTTGACGGCCAGGGGCTGCAGCATGGCCACGGCGGTCTCGGCAATGGCCAGCAGATCTGCCGGATTTCGTCGCGCTAGCGGGCCGGGTGGGGAGGTGGCCCGGCCGCGTGCGAAATCGAGCAGCTGGCGAACGATGTGCGTGATCCGGTCGATCTGTTCACCGATGATGCGGGCCGCATCGCGCGTGTCGCGGCCCAGGGTCGGATTCGAGGCGATCATGTTCGCGCGCATGAGCGCCACGCCGAGAGGTGTGCCGAGTTCGTGGGCAATGCCCGAGGCCAACTTGCCCACCGTGGCCAGCCGATCGGCGTGACGAACTTGTTCCTGCGCGCGCAGGCGCTCTTCCGTTTCCGCCGTCAAGGCCTGGCGTGTTTCGACCAGCCGGAGGCACATCGTATTCATCTCCGCGGCAAGCTCGCCGATCTCGTCGCGCTGGCGGATCACCAGCTGCCCTTCCACGTCGCCGGCACCGATGCGCGCGGCTCTCTCGACGAGTTTCTCGATGGGCTTGCCCACGAACCAGATGCCGAGCACGGTCGAGAGCGCACCCACGCAAAGCACGACGATGAGCGTGAGCGCGAAACTCCGAATCACCGTGTGGCGCACGTAGGCGCGGGCGAAATCGCGCGATTCGGAAATCTCGACGAATCCCATTGGGCTTCCGCCCACCACGATGGCAACGCGGGTGACCAGCACACCCGATGACGAGCTTTCTCCATGCGCGCCTTGGCCATCGACCCAGCGAACGTGCAGCATCTTCGAGGGTGACTTGGTGTTGGCAATCAGGCGCAGGGCCGCGTCGCGCCCCTGAGTCGCCCACACAGAAGTGACCGCGCTTTCCAGCACTTGGGCCATGACATCGTGATCCTGCTTCATGTCCTCGTCGAAAGCGGCCAGCTCGCGCCGCACGCGATAGAACGAGTTCGCCGCAAGCACCACGGTCAGTCCAATGACCATGGACAGGATGAGCTTGCGCGCCAGTCTCATGCGCGCTCGCTAGGCGATGGCCGAGTTCGCTGGCAAGCGGGCGCGCACCAGGGACAGGAGCTCTTCGGGCCGGAATGGCTTGGCGAGCAGCACCGCAGACCCGAGGTGATCCACCTGCGCCCGCAAGGCGTCGTCCGGGAAAGCGGTCACGATGATGATAGGAATGCCAAGACCAGAATTGCGCGCGGACAGAGCCACCTGAAATCCGGTCATCCAGGGCATGCGCACGTCGGTGATGAGTAGATCCACGGGACTATCGTCCGTCAGCAGCAGGATGAGATCACCACCGCTCGACGCCGAGGCGACTTCAACACCCAGTCCGGAAACCAGCTCGCATAACACGTCGCGCATGTCCTCGTCGTCCTCTGCAATCACGACACGCGGCAATCGGTCTTCTTTGTGCATGGCCACCCCTGGAAGGATGGTATGCCCCATTTGACGGATGTGTGCCAGGCTGCGCGCTCGGATTCGCCCCGCCCGTTTTCGCGAGGTTGCCCGGTCCGCGACCGTTCGCGCTACTTCGTCGTGGCAGATGCGCTAAGATGTCGTGATGGTTCGCGGCACGACTACCCAACTTTCCAAGCACGGTCTTTGCGCTTGTGTGGTGCTGGCGCTCGTCATCGCCAGTGCCGTTGCCATGGCCGAGGAAGGATCGACGCCAGACGCCGATGCCCGCTATCGCAGCACGCTCAAGGATGCTCTCGCGGAATACGACGCCAACCATTTTGAAGAGGCGAGAATTCTTTTCCGGCGCGCCCACGAAATCAATCCCAACGCGCGGACCTTGCGCAGCATCGGCATGGCCTCGTTCGAGCTGCGCGACTACGTGGCTGCGGTGCGCGCGCTCACGGCCGCGCTCGTGGAAACGCGCAAGGCGCTGAATTCCGAGCAGCGAACCCATGCCCAGGGGCTGCTCGAACGCAGCCGCATGTATGTGGATATCTACAGCTTGAAGATCTCGCCCGCCGATGCGCGCGTGCTCATCGATGGCCGGGCTCCGGACGCGGAGCCGGACGGAACGGTGCTGCTCGGCTTCGGCACGCACAATCTGGAAGTTAGCAAGCCGGGGTTTGTGTTACGAGCGATGGCCGTGAACGTACGCGGTGGCGAGCGCAAGGAGCTGGCGATGACCTTGGAACGAAAGCCAGTGCCGGCGGTTGTGCCGGCGGCGCCTATCGCGACGGAGGTGGCGCGATCTTCGTCCACTGCGCCTCAGGAGCATGGCGAAGGGCATTCCGGAGTGGCCTGGTTCATCGCGGCTGGCGGGGCCGCCCTGCTTTCGGCGGGAGCCGGGACCTTGTGGGTGATTCAGAACCAGGAACTCACGAGGTGCCACAATCCGCCGCCCCATGGCTACCTCCCCTGTAACAACGAAAGCGCCGTCTCGGGCAGGCGGAATCTGGCCGTTGGTGCGACCCTGGGGACCGGGGCCGTGGCAATCACCATGGCAGTGATCGGGATGCTCAGCGGGGATTCCGATGGGACCGCGCCAAGCGCTCGAAGCGCGCTGTCGTGTACGGTGTTGCCTTCGGGGTTGCTCTGCTCCAAGGCGTTCTAGTCGCGTGGGGAGGCGCCGAGCTTTGCTCGGCGCGAACCATCGCGGGAAGGCATGGAAACCCTTCCAGGGTTTCCATATCAGCGATTTCAGTTCTAGGGCGAATCTGCGGATAAACAAGGATCATGCACCTTGCTTCGCGCGAGGGCTTGGCACCGAATCCGACTAAGCGTTCGATTCCATCCCCAGATCAGAGACACGAGCGTGGAGCGATCTTGGTTGTTGTCATGCTGATCATGATCGTGCTTCTGGGGCTGGGTATGACGGGGCTGTTCTTGACCAGGTCCAACGTCCAGATGTTGACCAACACCAACCTGCGCAATCAGGCCCTGTACGTGGCCGAGGCCGGGCTCGAGCGCGCACGCGACATCCTCAACGGTCCGGTGGCGCCAGATCTGACCGCGCTGCTCGGCGGCGTGGGCCACGTTCCCAATCCCGCGGACGAAATTCCCAGCGCGCTCGATGCCATCCACGGCTTGCCCGTCGGACGCGGAGCGATCTTGACCGATACCGCGGGGGTGACGCTTTCGAGGGTTAGCTTCCCCACCAGCGTGGCGCACGGGGAGGCGGTTCCTGGCAACCCTCGCGTGGTGCCCAACTCGCTGATGGGCATCTACACCGTCTACATCCGCAACGACATTGCGGAATGCAGGATGGGCAAATTCACCGTCGACGGCGCCGCGGCGGGCGGCAATCAAATCGTGGTCATCCGTTCCGAGGGCACGGCCAGCGACGGCCGCACCACCGTGGTGCTGGAGATGACCATGGGAGGTGCGGGAGCAGGCGGCGCCGCCCAGGGCGCGGGCGGCATCGCCGCGGTTCTGTGTAACTCGGGCAAGAACTCTTGCGACGACAACAACTCCGTGCAGAACAACGTCGTCGTCAACAACTGAAATGGTAAAACGTGCCCGGTGGCCCTGTGCCCCGACGCGAAAACCATGACCAGAATCGACGCCAGCTTCAAAGTCTGCGCTTTGCTCGGATTCCCTGCTCACCATTCGATGGGGCCAGCCATCCACAATACGGCCTTCGAGGAACTCAAACTGCCGTTCGTCTACGTCGCCCACGATGTCGCGCCCGCTGACCTTGCCGCCGCCATCGCTGGCACGCGCGCTCTCGGCTACCGCGGCCTTTCGATCACCATGCCACACAAAGTGGCCGCCCTCGATCTCGTCGACGAGGTCGATGCCACCGCGCGGGCCATCGGTTGCATCAACACCGTGGTCAACGACCATGGGCGTCTCTTGGGCTACAACTCCGACGGGCAGGGCGCCCTCGACGCGCTGGCGCGGGCCGGGATCGCGATCTCGGGCCGACGCGTGCTCGTGCTTGGATCCGGCGGCGCGGCGCGGGCGGTGGCCATGACCGTGGCGTTGCACGGGCGGCCGGCCGAGTTGGAGATTTTGGGCGTGGTCGAGGACGAACTCGCGCACTTGGGCCGCGACATCGGCGAAAAGTCGGCCATCCAACCGCGCGCCCAGAGGCTTGACGATACCACCCTTGCCGCCGCGGTGGAGCGGGCCGAGGTGCTCCTGCACTGCACGCCGGTCGGGATGACCCCCGAGAAGGAGCGGACGCTCGTGCCGCGCAACCTTCTCAGGCCCGAGCTGGCGGTATTCGACGCGGTCTACAATCCACGCCGCACGCTTCTGCTCAAGGAAGCGGCCGCTCTCGGATGCCGAGTCGTCGAGGGCATGGAGATGTTTCTCGGCCAGGCCATGGTGCAATTCGAGCTGTGGACAGGCCAGCCCGCGCCGACAGAGGCGATGCGCCAAGTGATCGAGGCGCGGCTGTGAACCTGGTTCTGATTGGCTACCGCGGGACCGGCAAGAGCGCCATCGCACGCAAGCTCGCGACCTTGCTCGATAGGAAGGTCGTCAGTCTGGACCAGGAGATTGTCCAGCTCGCGGGCATGCCCATCCCAGACATTGTGGCCGCCCATGGTTGGAGCCACTTTCGCGATCTGGAAGAGCAGGTCTGCCGCGAGTTCGGCGCCCAAGACGGCATCATCATCGATTGCGGCGGCGGCGTGGTCGAGCGCGAAGCCAATGCCACTTCGCTGCGCGCAGGTGGCAAGGTGTTCTGGTTGCGGGCCACGCCGACTACGATCGTGGGACGCATCGGCGGCGACAGTGCGCGGCCTTCCCTGACCGGAAGCAAGAGCTTCACCGAGGAAGTGGAAGAGGTTCTGGGCCGCCGCACGCCGCTTTATGAGCGGCTCTCCCATGCGGTGATCGACACCGATGGCCGATCCCTCGATGACCTGGCTTCGACCATCGCGCGCCGGTTTCAAGCCGCACTTGCCCAAATTCCTCGCTAGTGAGGCGGACGGTCCCCACGCCCTGGGGCCGCGCGTCTCCGCATGGCAGGATCTGCCGAGGCCAGTGGCAGCGTTTTCTCCAGAAAACCCGCAGATCTCGCCGGCCGCCACCCGCGGAGGGGAATCGCGCGCCGGGTCCGCGGGTTGCATCGCTTGAGGGGGTCGTCGGATTCCCGCGAGCCAAAGGCTGGCTTCCTGGTCATGAAAGATAACCCCCTTGCAACCTGACGCGTTCGCTTGACCTAAAATTTGTGTTAGATACATACGGGTCGTTGTCTTCGCGGACGCGACTCTGCCACAAGGAGCTGCATGTTGGACTCACGCGACAATTCGGTCCTCAAGTCTCTCAAAGAGCTGCGCAAGCAGGAAGAAGATAGGGTCAAGAAGGAACGAGCCGAGGCCGAGGTTCGTGCCGAGGCCGAGCGTCGTACCAGGGAAGAGGCTGAACGCAAGGTCAAGGAAGATTCAGAGCGCGCCAAGCGCGAAGAGGCAGAGCGCATCCTGCGCGCGGAAATGGAGAAGGAAGCCCGCGAGCGCGAGGAGCGGATTCGCGTGGAGGAATCCGAGCGCCGTGCGCGCATCGAGGCCGAGACGCATTTGCAGAAAGAGCGCATGCGCCTCGAAGCGCAGGTCAAGACCGCGGTTCAGGCGAAGAAGGCCCCCGTGGGCGCGATTGTTGGCATCGTGGCGGTTGTCTTGATGATCGCGGGCGGCATCATCTTCAAGATCAAATCGGACCACGAAAAGCAGCGCGCGGCGGATCAGGCCGAGCGTGACCGCGAACGCGAGCGCGAAAAGCTTCGTATGGCCGAACAAGAGAGAAAGATGGAGCTTCTCGAAGCCAGCTTCAAGAAGCAGCTTGCCGAGGCCAAGAGCGACGCCGAGCGCCTCGCCATTCAGAAGCAGCTCGACGATGCGCGCGCGCGATCGCACGCGGCGGGTATCGGAACCAAGGCGGCGACCCCGAAGGACAAGAAAGACACGGGCTCGGCGTCAGCACCTGCGCCGGCGCTGATCAAGAGCAAGAAGTCGGTTTCCGACGACCCGCTCGAAGGTCTGAAGCTCTAACCCGCCACTTAGGCCTGCGGTCGTGGTAAATACGGCCGCATGAGTGGTAGCGAGCTTTTCGAACGTCACCGGGCCAGGCTTCTCGACCTGCTCAAGACCCTGGCCTACGAGGAGCGCGAGGTCGTGCTCGCGTCGGGCCTCAAGAGTAACTTCTACATCGACTGCAAGCAGGCGGTGCTGAGTGCCGAGGGACACTTTCTCGTGGGCTGGCTCTTCGGCCACCTCATCGCGGAGCGTGCGCCCGAGGTCGAGGCGGTAGGCGGCTTGACCATGGGCGCCGATCCGCTGGCCTCGGCGGTGTCGACCGTAAGTTACCTTGGTCAGAAGCCGCTGCACGCTTTTTACGTGCGCAAGGAGGCCAAGGGCCATGGCACGGGACAATGGATCGAGGGGCGCAGGTTGCTCCGCCCTGGCATGCCGGTCGCTATCTTGGAGGATGTCGTGACCACGGGCGGTTCGGCGCTCAAGGCCGTGGCGCGCGCGCGTGAGTTCGGCCTCAAGGTGAACCTTATCGTCGGGTTGGTTGATCGCGAAGAAGGGGGGCGGGAAGCACTCGAGAAGGAAGCACCGCTCGTGACCCTATTCCGGAGGCGCGAGTTTACGTGAATGGACGATTTGACATGGGAACCCTGGGAGGGTTCCCAAACCCTCCCGCGATGGTGCGCCGCCGGCAAAGCCGGCGGGCTCCCCACGCGACCAGTGCGAGGCATCTGGTTTGGGCGCTCGCCGCGCTGGTAGCCGGATGTGCCACGTCCCGCTCGCCCGGCGTGGATTTTTCCGAGGCAAACAAGAGCTATCGCAACGACGACTATCCGGCGGCTTTCGAGGCGTGGACGCGCCACGCGAAGCTGGTCCAGGACGTCGGAACCGCGATGGAAATCTGGGCCACCTTCAAAAGCTGGGACTTCCGTCAAGCCTATATAGCCAAGTACGCCAAGGTTTATGATCTGGCCGACAACGAGCGCGAGCAACTCGCCAAGTCCCAGCAAGAGACGGCGAGCGCCGTGTACGAAATCCACTTGGTCGCGCAGAGTACGACCGACCGATGGAACGATTTCGATCGCAGGACCTCGCCCTGGCGGATCACCTTGCTCGACGGGACCGGGGCGGAACTTGCCCCGACGTCGATCAAGGTCGAGAAGCTTCCCGAGGTCTACGAAAATGAGTTTTTTCCCACCCGTACGCTCTTCTCAAGAACCTATACCCTCCGCTTCGTCCGCCCGGAAGGTGCGGGAGAATCGTTCTTGGGTCCCCAGTCCGGCCGCATGATCCTGCGCGTGGCCTCGCCCATCGGCAAGGTCGAGGTCGCCTGGGAAGCGAAGGACAGCAGCGGCACCCGCTAGCGACGGCGTTCCTCACTGCTCGCCGGGGGCGTAGCGCAGGACAAGCATGGTGGCGTCGTCCTGCAGACTGCCGGAGCAGTGCTCGAACACGGTCTGCATGATGCCGCTCAGGATTTCATCGACGGGCAGGTAATGGCGTTTCTCGACCTCGGCGAGCAGGCGAGGCATGCCGAAGCATTCATGGCCGCATCGGGCCTCTGGAATTCCGTCGGTGTACAGGACGACGAGGTCGCCCTCGGCGAGCTTGAGGGTGCGGCTCTCGAGGCCGTGATGGATGTCCTCGCTGATACCGACCCAGGTTCCGTGCGTGGGCACGGTGCGAATCTCGCCGCCCTTGCCGCACACGATGATGTCTTCATGGGCGCCCGCATAGGTGAGGCGACCGTCGGAAAAGAAACGCAGCATGGTCAAGGTGGCGTGATCGTCGCGGCCCATGCGCAGGCGCAGATTCTGGTACAGCATGGTGTTGAGCGCGGGCAGGATCTGGTGGGGAAGGGCGTCGGGATCGTGCAAGATCAGCGACGAGAGTCCACTTTGGATCATGAGCATCACCAGACCGGCCTCAAGTCCGTGCCCGGCCACGTCGCCGATGCCAAGCCAGCAGCCATCGGCCGTGGGCCGGACATCGTAGTAGTCGCCGCCGACCTCGGAGGCGGTGGCCATGCGGGCGGCGATTTGCAGCCCATGCACCCCATGTTCGGTCGGCAAGATCGACGTCTGAATCCGTCGCGCGATCTCGACCTCCTTGCGCAGGGACGCTAGCGCCGCTTCCCTTTCCAGCGTGGCCTCGCGGCGCAGTCGCTCCTCGAGCAACCGGGCCTGTTCCGCGACCCGCTGTTCGAGTCCCTCGTTCACGCGAATCAAATCCTGCGTCAGGCGTTGGTTTTCGCGCAGGATTCGGCAATGGGCTACCGCTCGCGTGACAGCGGCGGGCAGCATGCGGGTATGGTCGGACTTGGGGACGAAGTCGAAGACACCCGCGTGGACCGACTCGAGCACCGGGGCCATGGCCCCCTCTTCGCTGAGGATGATCACCGGTAGCAAGGGATCCATGGCGTGGATTCGGCGGAAGACCTCGATGCCGTTCATGTCTGGCATGTTGAGATCCGAGATGACGACATCCAGTTCGGGGGTCGACGCCACCTGCAGCGCATCGATCCCACTTTGCGCCGTCAGCACCGTCCAGCCCATGTCCTCAAGAAATGTGGAAACTGCGTCCAAGCTGATGAAGGAGTCGTCGATGAGCAAGATCTTGCCTGGCGGGCTGGCGGTCTCTTGCGTTGTGCGCAGAAAAGCCATCCGGCTACGCAGAACGGGCCTTGGCGCGACCGCTGGCAGATCGGTCAAGGTAGGTATGGAATCTTGCTTGCTCACTCGGCGCTTCCTCTCAGTGGCCCTCGACTCTTCACGTTCGCTCACACGCTTGCCCTCCGCGACCTACGGTTGCGGACTATCCGCGCGTGGTGGATCCGCGAGGGGATGGTTGGTCCATCGGTCGCCCGGTCGTCCTGCTTGAGTCGCGTGAGTGATGGCGCGCTTCGCAGCTAAAGGTCATTTGCGAAGGCGTCGATAAAAGGTGAAGGGGGCCATGTCCACACTTGTAAGCGAAACCATGCTCGGGAGGCTTCTCGAATCCGCCCGCCGCAAAGTTGTGACTGGCATGGCATCGATCGGCAAGCCGACCCCAGACGCGGCCTTGCAGCTCGCCGTGGATCTGCACACTATCGCGGGCGAGGCCGCGATGCTGAATCGGCCGGAACTGTCCAAGGCCGCGAGTGAAGGCGAGGGGGCCGCGCGCCAGCTGGCGGGGGGCCAATCCGACGCCCTCGTTCCCTGCATGCGTTCGTTGCGCAGGCTCGGCTATCTTCTGCAAGAGGCGTCGGAAACCCAGAGCGGCAGAGACACCGTAGTTCAACGAGTCGTTTCGATAGGGCCGCACAAGTTGCTTGTTGTCGACGACAGTCCTGTCGCGGCGCTTGCCCTCGCGGACGTATTCGAGATGCACGATTTCAGCGTGCGCGTTGCCTCCGGCATGGAGAAGGCGACGGAGTTGTTCTCGTCGTTTTCCCCCGATGTTCTGGTCAGTGACATCCACATGCCCAACCTCGATGTCGCCGAGTTGTGCCGCAGGTTCAGAGCCGATGCGGGTGACCGGCGCGTGGCGGTGATTCTGGTTTCCGGGCGCGCCGAGTCCGAGTTGCGCGAACGGCTCAGCGACATCAAGCCCGATGCCTTCGTGTCCAAGTTGGCCGGGGCCGTGGCGGTCGTGACCAGGGTCAGCGCCATTTGCCGAGATAAGCTTGAATGAGCGCCGACGAGGTCGCGAGCGGCGAAGACAAGGCCGCCATGGTGTCGCACAACGGTCCGGCAAGCGAGACCGCGAGCACCACGCTCATGCTGCTGCGCCTAGGGAAGCGCTGGTTTGGCGTGGACGTGCGGGCCATCGAAGAAGTAGCCTTGAAAGGTGAGGTCACTCGCGTGCCCACGGCGCCGGGCCACATCCTTGGTGTTACCACCTTGCGCGGCCGTCTGGTCACGGTGGTTGGTCTGGAACAGATGGTCGGTGGCACGCGTATGCTCTCTGGCGAAATTTCGGCGACGCTGCCACGCCTGGTGGTCGTGCGCGACGGAGAGTACGAAATGGCCGTGGTGGCGGAGGGCATCCAGGGCATGACCGAATACGTGCCTGCAACCGATCCTGAACCAGACCGGCCACCGGGCTGTCCTTCATTCGTGCGGGGAGAATTCGACTGGCAAGGCAACCGGGTGTCCTTGCTCGATGCACCTCTGTTGATCGCGGCCGCCGCCAAGCTGGCGGGCATCCTTTCACCGTCGGAAAAAGTGGAACCATGAGAACTCTCGGTCTTCGAACCAGGCTCGTCATCACCTTCACGGGCCTATTCTTGGCGTTCACGCTGGTCTTCGCCTGGTACTTGATCGAGCGACAGGGAGCCATCGCATCGCAGGCCCTCGAAACGCGCGCCATGGGGCTCTCCGGCATTCTCGCCAAACTGATCGCGCCGGCCGTGGATCTCGACCTCGATAAGTCCCAGGCGGAAAACTCGCTGGCGGCCATCAAGGGGCACAAGGATCTCATCTATGTGGTCGTGCTCAAGGCCGACGGATCCGTGTACCTGCGCCACAGCGAAATGCGTATGCCGTCGGGGGGCGAACTGCTCGAGAATTCGGATGTCACTCGTGTCGAGCAGCGGGGTGAACTTCTGCACGTGCTCGAACCGATTCGTTCGAACGGCAAGGATATCGGCACGCTCGCCGCCGGTTTCTCGCGCCAATCGATCAACGAAGAAATCCGCACGAGCACGCGCACGGTGGTGAGCTTTTCCGCCGTGATTCTTGTCATTGGATTCTTGGTCGCCTGGGTGTTTTCCGGAACCATCGCCAGGCCCATGCTGGCATTGGCCAAGAAGCTGACTCGGCTGTCCCAAGATCTGGCGGGGCTGGCCCGCAGCCAGGAAACCGCGAGCAGCCAGCAGGTGTCGGCCATCGACGAGACCCGTGGAACCATGGAGGTGATGCTGGCCTCCGCGCAACAGATTGCCGAGAGTTCGTCGGCGGTGCTGGGCAATGCCGAACGCACGGTGACCGGAAACCGGGATGTTGCCCACCGGATTCAAGAGCTGAACAACCATGCCGAGCGTGTCGCGGAGATCCTCGCCGCCATTATGCAGGTTGCCGATCGCACCGATTTGCTCGCGCTCAATGCCGCGCTGGAGGGCACCAAGGCCGGCGAGGCCGGGCGCGGCTTCACTCTGGTGGCCGCCGAGATGCGCCGCCTGGCCGAGAGCGTGATGGAGTCGGTGGCCGGGATCCGCCGGCTGATGAACGACATGCGCACGGCCTCGCAGTCCGCCGTGCAGGCCGGGCAAGAGGGCGTCCTGCTTTCCGAGGAGACCACGCGATCGGCGCGCGACATCGCCCTGGTCACGCAACAGCAGCGCAAGGCGACCGAGCAGGTTGGGCGCAGCATGGACGACATGGCCGCGACCGTTTCCGAGGCCATGTCGAGCACGCGCCAGACCGCTGCCACAGCCCAGGATCTGGTTCACGCGGCTCTCCACCTCGACCGCCTGGTGGGCAGTAGCAGCCTCGGCCAGCCAGCGCGCGAACAGAATGGCCGCGGGTCGGCGGCCTCGGCCGACGACGGCGCGGGAGAACATCGGACGGAGTAGATTCCCATGGCCATCGATCAGGAGGCCAGAAGAAAGCGGCGCGTGGAGATGTTCCGCCAGGTGGCGGCGGAACGCGTTGGCAAGCTGAACCTAGCGTGGATCGAGTTCGAGCAGGGAGCGGGCGATCCAGCGGCCTTCCTGCGCGAGGCGCACACGCTCAAGGGCGAAGCCAGCCTGACCGGCTTCGCACTGGCGGCGAAGCTTGTCCATGCCGTGGAAGACTACGTGAAGTTGGTCCGAGATCGGGGCGCGCCACCGGCCGAGCGCGACGGCGACTTGATTCTGAACGGACTGGACTTGGTGTTGCGGCTTGCCCAGGGCGCCCCCGATACCTCTTCGCTCGAAGCCGACGCGTTCATCGCAAGAGTCTCGGCGCTGGTCGGAAAACCGCTGGACCTAACCCCGGCTCCGACGGTGTCGATGACACCGGCGCCACTTTCGAACGCCTCAGCACAAGCCACCCGCGCCTTGTCCGCCGCCGAGGATTCGAGCGGCAGAGCAACGCCGACCCCGGTACTCGCGCGCAAGGAGAACTCGATCCGGGTCACCTCCGAGAAGATCGACCACCTGCGCGGCATGGTGTCCGACCTTCTGCTCTCCAGCGTTCGCTGGCGTCAAATGACCCGTACTGCCCGGCGTTTGCGTGAAGCCGTCCAGGCTATGCGACTGGGCGGCCATCACGCCGCGGACGACGAGAGTGCGAAGTCGTGGACAAGCATCGTGGCCGGGCTATCCGACATGGAATCGCGCCTGCGCGACGAGACCCATGACCTGGAACGCTTCATTGGGGATCTCGACAGCACGACGCGCGACCTGCGCATGATCCCGCTCGCCACGCTGCTCGATCACTTCCCCGTGCCCTTGCGCCAGCTCGCGCGCTCTTTGGACCGCCAGATCCGCTTCGAAATCGCCGGCGAGCAAGTCGAGGTCGACAAGGCGCTGCTCGAAATGCTGGAGGAGCCGCTGCTGCATCTTTTGCGCAATGCCGTCGACCACGGGGTCGAGCCTACGGCCCAGCGTCTGCTGGCCGGAAAGCCGGCCGAGGCCACCGTGCGCATCACCGCTGGCATGGTCGGGCAGCGGCTGCATTTGCGCGTCTCCGATGACGGAGGCGGCATCGACGTGGCGGCGGTGCGCCGGCGCGCGCTCAGTACCGGGCTGCTCAGTCCCGAGGTCGCCAACACCGCCAGCGAGCGGGATATTCTTCGCACCATCTTCGCTGCGGGCTTCTCCACCCGCGAACAAGTCTCCGAGGTTTCCGGACGCGGCATCGGGCTCAACATCGTGCTCGACGTGGTCGAGAACGTGGGCGGCAAGGTGGAGGTTCGATCCGAACTTGGGCACGGCACCACATTCGATATCGAGGTGCCCATCACCGTGGCCATCACAAGGGTGGTTCTGTTTCGCGTGGGCACGGGCACCTACGCGTTGCCCGCGGCCTCGGTGCGCAGTTTGGTCTTGTCCAGCACGACCGAGGGCCGCAACGATCCCGATGGACCTTCCATCCAGTTCGGCGGCGCCGCCGTACCGATGCTCGATCTGGGGAAGGTTTTGGGCGAACCTCCAACCGCGGGCGAAAACGCGCGCATCATCATCGCGCAAAGTGGTGCCGATCTCGTGGCCCTGACCGGGACCACCGGCCACCTCGAACGCGAGGTCATGCTCAAACCGATGGGTAGGTTCTTCGAAAAGCTTTCGCTGGTGGCGGCCGCCGTGAACCTTGAAGAGGGCGCGCTCGCGTTGGTGCTCAAAGCCGCCGAGTTGGTCCTGCTGGCGCGCTCGCACGGAAAGAAGCACGCATCCGACGAAGAAATGCAAGTTCGCCAAGCGGCGGGCCGTATCGCCTTGGTCGTCGACGATTCGCCGGTGGTTCGCGACATCATCGCACAGGCGCTACGCTCCTTCGGGTTGCATGTCTTGCTGGCGGGCGACGGCGAGGAAGCCCTCGCGGTGTTGGCGGCCCACGCGCACGTGGACATTGTCGTCACGGACATCGACATGCCTCGCCTCGACGGACTGGGCCTCGTGCGCGCGCTGCGCGGCCTGCAAGGCTGTCGGGACCTTCCGGTCGTGGCTATCTCCATGCGTGGCAGCAAGCAGGAAAAGCGCGCCGCCATGGAGGCGGGCATGTCGGCCTACATCGACAAGAGCGATTTCAACCAGGCCCTGCTCTGGCAAACCATTTGCCTCTTCGTGGCCCGCTCATGAAGACGCGCGTGTTGGTGGTGGACGATTCGCCGCTCATCCGCGCCGTGTTGCGGGAAGCGCTCGAACGGACCTACGACCTCGAGGTCGTGGGGGAAGCCGGCGATGGACGCCAGGCCATCGAACGCGTGCGCGAACTTCGGCCAGACATCGTGACCATGGACGTGCTCATGCCGGTCATGGACGGTCTTTGCGCCACCGAGGAAATCATGCGCGTGCAGCCAACCCCGATTGTCATCATCGCGCGCGAGGGTGGCGATGCTCGAGCGCTGGCCGTCGAAGCCCTGGGCAAAGGAGCGCTGGCAGTGTTTCCCAAGCCCGCCTCTGGATTCGACGAGGCGATGGCGCGCGAGCTGGCGGTCACCATTCGGCGCATGGCCAGCGAGGCCGGCCAGAGCCGCCGCTTTTTTCCGCCGGCCGCTCACGCGCAGACGAAGATTCGCGTCTTGCTCGTCGACGATTCCCGGCTGATTCGCCAGGTGATGCGCCAGGCGCTCGCGTCCTTTGCCGATATCCAGGTGGTAGCGGAGGCCGGCGACGGACTCTCCGCGGTGAAAGTGGCCGCCGAGGTCCGCCCCGACGTGGTGTGCCTGGACATCCTCATGCCTATCATGGGCGGTCAGGAGACGGCAGAGCAGCTCTTGGGTCACTCCTCGCTTGGCATTCTCCTGGTCACGCGCGAACGCGAGGCCGCCCGCCGCCTACTTGCCGCGCAAGTTCCAGGCGCGCCTATCGAAGTCTTTCTCAAGCCCAACTCGGGTTTCGACGAAATCAGCGTCGCAGAACTGGCCAGTGCCATCCGTCGGTTGGCGCGCAAGGGCGGCTCTCGTGTGCCCGCGTCCGCATCGATCCAGCGGCGCTTGGATCCCATCCATCCCGTGCATGTAGCCATTGCCGGGATCGTGGGTTCGACCGGCGCGCCGCGGGTCTTGCGCGACCTCGTGCGCGGATTGCCGGTCGATTTTCCCCTACCCATCGTCGTGGTCCAGCACACTGAGCTCGGCTACGCCGAGACCTTGTCGGCCTGGCTGTCGGCGGACTCGCCCCTGCCTGTGCGCTTGGGCAGGGAAGGCCATGTGCTCGTTCCCGGCGAGATTGTCGTGGCCCCCGACGATCTGCACATGGCGATCCGCACAGGAGGGTCGGTGGCCCTGCGGGCGACCGTGCCCGTGGAAGGCTTTCGTCCCTCGGCGACGGTCCTGCTGGCTTCGCTCGCGGCGGCGTACGGCCAGCACGCCCTTGGCATGGTTCTGTCCGGCATGGGTAGCGACGGCGCCGAGGGGCTCGGGGCCATCTATTCGTCGGGCGGCTGTGCCATCGTCGAGGATCCCAACACCGCTGCGGTACCAGGAATGCCCAAGCGGGCGCTGGCTCGCGCCACCGGAGCCCATGTCGAAAGCGCGTCTCGCCTGGCTTGGCTGCTTATCGAGTTGGCCGGCAGCGGACGACCGCGAAAGACTGCGTAGCGCGCGTTCCAAGAAGCCCGCTTTCCTTGTGGGGCGACTAGGTCGAAGATGCTGCCTCGGTGTTCGATTTCATCCGACAAGGGGTTCAACACTACCGGGCGCTCGGTTGGGCGGCCCAGGTCGCGCTTGGCCTGGGCCTGCCACTGGCGTCGTTCCTCGTCGGGCTGGCAGTGGTGGTGGGTTTGCCAGCCGACTTCTTCGTGCGAACCGCCGAGCAAAGTGGGTTCTTGCACGCGCACCGAATCCTGCGCTGGACGCTGGTGGTGGCCAAGAATTTTCTTGGGGTGATTGTTTTCCTGGCTGGCTTCGTCATGGCTTTGCCCCTGGTGCCAGGACCCGGCGTGCTCTTCATGCTGGTTGGGTTGGCGCTCGTCGATTTTCCAGGCAAGCGATCCTTGGAACTCTGGCTGCTGCGCGAACCTCACGTCCTCTCGTCGGTCAACAAGATGCGCGCCCGTTTCGGCAAGTCGCCCATTTTGACCGGGGATCGCTGAGCGCAGACTATGGTAAACAGCGGACCATGACTGGCAGTACCGCGTTTATGTGTTCCATGTGCCGCAAGCCCATTCCGGTTGGCGGGAAGGTGATTCGTTGTTCGGTTTCCACCTGCAACTCGGGCAAGATCAAACTCGTCTTCTGCTCGCCCGCGTGCTGGGATTCCCATCTCCCCGACGCTCGCCATCGCAGCGCCTATTTCACCGAGGAAACCGCGCGCCGCGAGTGACGGCTTCGCGTTGGCCTCGGTCGTGGCTAAGTGCGCTATAATGTAACGTGCCAACCTTCACACACGCGCCGCGCCGAAGCGTGCGGCCGCTCACACGGGTTCCTCCAAAATTCGCGTTGCAATACCTCCGGTAGTGATGATGTAGTTGCATCTCCGACTCTAATCCGGTGGTTGTCACTGATCTGAACAGTCTTGGAGGACATGTATGAACTCAAGCAAGCTCATTTCGACTTTGCTGGCACCGCGAATGTGGCTCACGTGCGCCGCGATCGCGATGTTGGCCGTAGCAGGGTGTGGAGACTCGACGACGACGCCAAAGAGGAACGACGGGGCGTTTGATGGTCCGTCGACCGGCACTGGCGGCAAGCTAGGCACTGGCGGCGGTGGAGGTTCTGGGGGCATTGTCGCCAGCACCGGCGGTATCGTGGGCGCAACCGGCGGCGTTGGCGCGGGCGGTATCGGCGCGGGTGGCATCGGCGCGGGTGGCATCGGCACGGGCACCGGAGGAGTGCCCGGCACCGGGGGTAGGGGCATCGATGGTGGGCTAGGCACCGGAGGCAGGGGGATCGACGGCGGCGGCGGTTCTGCCATTGACGGATCCCAGGACGTGGCAATCAAGAACGACGTACCCACCGACCAACCGATCAAGAACGACATTAGGTCGGATCTCCCACCTGGGATCGATACCAGCGGGATCGATACCAGCGAGATCGACGGCGGGGCCTGTGGTGCCGCGGGCCAGGGCTGCTGCCCAGGATCCGTCTGCGAGAATGGTGGCTGCTGCGTGCCCACTGCGGGTGGCGGCGGCGGCGGAACCGTGTGCGTTGCCACCGGTAGTGCGTGCAACCGGATCGGTGGCACTTGCTCGGCTGGCGCATGTGCCGGCACCGATGGCGGAACTTGCGGCGCCGCCGGCGGCGAATGCTGCACCCGACCCGCTGGTGGCGGTGGCGGTGCTACCCTGATCTGCACCGCAGGCAATGTGACCTGTGGTGTTGGCGATGCCTCCCCCGGGCTATGCGTGGCTTGCGGCCGTTTGGACGAGCCTTGCTGTGGCACCGGAGGTGGCGGTGGCAGAACTTGCTCGGCTGCTGGGACCGTTTGCGCTGGTGCGGGTGGTGGCAGCCTCGGAACATGCACCGCTTGCGGCGCGACCGGCCAGGCTTGCTGTGGCGGTGCGAATACCTGCGGCACAGGGACATCTCTCGTCTGTCGTGGTGGCGGTGGCGGTACCGCTGGACTCTGCGAGCCCTGTGGCGGCGCTGGCGAATACTGCTGCGGAACGGGCGGCAACATTGCGAGCCGGACCTGCAGCACCGGCTTGACCTGCTCACTGCCTGACGGCGGCGGTGGCGGCGGCGCCGGCTTGAACAACGCCAGGTGCTACTAGTCGCCTGACACCAAACAAGGGCGCCCAGCGTGCCCTCTGTCAAAACTCCACGAGGCCGAGGCCAGAAACTGGCTCGGTTTCGTGGAGTTTTTCTTTGTTCACCGGCCGTCTTGTTCGAATCTCGACGATGGACTGCCTGCAGGTGGACTTCATGGTCTCACCTCGAGCGCGCAACGCGGCGCTGCGATCCTGACACCCGCAGGGTAGTTCGCCGATATCGTCGAGATTTTGGTGGTTCTGGCGCTCTCACCACCCAAACTGCACGACGATGGAATCCAAATCCGACCCGGCCTCGTGGAGTTTTTTTATGCGTGAGCCAGTCATTCGCTCGATCTTCTTTGTCATCTCGACTACAATTTGAAGGTCCGCAATATTGAGACGTGGGGATCGCGGTCAGTTCCCGGCGGCTCGTTTCCGGAGGCAATTCGATGAACAAGCGCATGTCGTGGATCGGCACCAAGGCTTTTCAGACCCTCGCGCTCTCGATGATCTTGGTCGGTCCAGCTTGTTCGACCGACAAGAGCGGATTGACGAACGTGAACATCGGGGCTGGTGGCGAGGGAGGATCGAACCGCGATGCCCTTGGCGGAGGTGGATCGGGCGGAAGTGCAGCAGATGCGCCAGGCAGCGGTGGGAAACTGTCCGCCACGGGAGGCTCGGGCGGGACGCTGGTCAATTCAGGTGGCACGACAGGTGCTGATGCCCGTGGTGGTGGCGGCATCCCGGCTGGCGGCGGCATCCCGGCTGGCGGCGGCGGGACTTTGTTCGCCGTTGGTGGTTCGGGCGGATCGCCGTTTAGTTCAGGTGGTGCGGGAGGCGTCGATGCCGATGGTGCTGGCGGCACCGCGGCTGGCGGCGGAGGCGCGATTGGCACGGGTGGCTCGTCACCAGGCACCGGAGGGAGCGGTGGAATCATCGCTCCGACAGGTGGCGCTGGTGGAACGAACCCAGGCACCGGTGGAGCGGGCGGGACAATCGATAGTTCCGGTGGGGCCGGCGGTTCCACCCCTCGAACGGGTGGAGCAGTCACGGGTGGTGGACTTGGCACGGGCGGCACCGGCACGGGCGGCATCGGCATGGGCGGCACTGGCACCGGCGGCACTGGCACCGGCGGCACTGGCACTGGCGGAGTGAATCGCACGGGCGGAGTGACTGGAACTGGCGGAAAGGCTACTGGCGGAAACGCCACGGGCGGGACCTCTGCAATCACTTGCGGCGGATCTGGCCAGGTTTGCTGCGCAGGAAACGCCTGCACGAATGGCGGATGTTGCGTAGCCGGCGCTTGCCGCGCCAACGGAGCAAGCTGCCCAAGCCCGACCAGTGTCTCAACCTGTTCGAATGGGGCCTGCGGCAACTGCGGAGGTGTCGGCATGCAGTGTTGTGCTGGGTCCACTTGCACCGCAAGCAAGACGATCTGCAGCAACGGCGGTCCTGGCGGTTCCACTTGCACCGCATGCGGCGGCCCTGGCCAGCCCTGCTGTTCTGGCAATCTGTGCGCGGGCGGCGCGGGCGACGCGGGCGTGGCGGGAGTCGGCTGTTGCGTGGCCTCTGGGCTCGGCACGGGCACGCCAACTTGCGTGGCCACGGGCAGCGCTTGCGGAGCCTTGGGCATGTGTTCGCAAGGCGCTTGCGGAACATGCGGGGGCCTGGGCAATCCGTGCTGCTCGGGCAATCGCTGTACGGCTCCCAATACTTTGTGCCAGGCTTCTTCTACGCCGGGCGGACAGTCCAGTTGCGTGGCTTGTGGTGGGCCCACGCAGCCGTGCTGTAGCGCTGCCAGTGGTGGCCTTGGGACGTGCTCGCCTGGGTACAGCTGCCAGAGACCGCCTGGAAGTCCCTCGAACTCCTGTTTGGCTTGTGGGGACACAGGCCAAACCTGCTGCACCGGAAACACGTGTTTGAGCGGTGATTGCATGATGGGGCCGGGAATCTGCCCCTGAGGCTCTTCAGCGCGAACAGTCGAGACCGAGGTTGCGCTTTTCCAGATCCGCGACGAGGGGCTGGAAGTAGGCGAGCATGGCGCGCGGGCCGATGTCCTCGCCCGTGGACTCGCGCATGACCTCGCGCCAGTCGCGGGTGGCGCCTTTGGCTAGGATCTTCTGCAGGAAGCGTCCAACCTCTTGGCTGCCCGAGTAGTCGCAGGCGCGCACGTCCTGTTTGAGGATCTTGGTGCAGATGTGGTCGTGCAGCTGGAACTTGATCAGGCTGGCCAGGGCGTAGTCGTAGTATTGCGCGGGATCGTCGTTGATGTGGGTCTTGGTGCAAGCGTCGCAAAGTTCTTCACCGCGGGCCTTGGGCGCTTGCACGCCCTGGTAGCGGGCCACGTACTGCCACCATCGCGCTTGCCATTCCGAGGGTGGCAGCTCGCCTTCGTAGAGGTCGTGCTCGAAGTGGGTCATGGTGCCGGCCGCAAAAGGCAGGAACACGACCGAATCCAGTGCTGTCTGCAACAGCCAGCCGGCAGCGTCGGGTTCTTGGCCCTGGCGGACCAGTCCCAGCTTGCGCAGATAGGGCATCTGCTCGCTGGCCAGACGTGCCAATTCGCCCACGGCCTCGTGAAAGGCGCGGTTGGCGCCCGCGCGCAGAAGGAACGGCACCTCGGGCCGGCTATAGGACATGTAGTAGTAGATGTGGCCGAGTTCGTGATGGGCCGTGCCGAACCATTGCGGGTTGGGCTCGACGCTCATGAGCGAGCGCACGTCGCCCTCGCCGTCGATGTGCCAGGCCGAGGCGTGGCTGTTCTTCTTGCGTGGGCTGCCGCGATCTACCGGGTAGAGGTCGGACTTTTGCCAAAAACTCTCGGGCAGGCGCGGAAATCCGAGCGAGACATAGAAATCCTCGGCGGTACGGACGATGAACTCGCGGCTCTTGTTCTTGAAGAAGGGATCCAGGTTGGCGCTTTCGATGAGGCCAGGCCACGATTGCGCCCAGCGGTTGCCGATCCAGTGCGCTGGAATGAGGCGCGGCACCGGTTGCCTGTAGCGCTCGGCCAGGGTGTGCTTGGCGAAGCAGTGCAGGCCATCGTAAACGGGCGCAACTGCGGCGACCATGCCGTCGACCAGATCCATCATTTCGGCCACGGTCATGCCATAGTCCGCGACTTGCAGGGCGAAGAAGGACGAATAGCCCATCTCGCGCGCGACCTGGTTGCGCAGCGTTTGTAGCTCGGCGAGGCCGGGCTTGAGCTTGCGTCCGATCTCTTTCGACGCCACCCAGGCCTGCTCGCGCTCTTTGAGGTTGCGCGACTTGCGAAGAATGTCGTCGATGTCGTTGGCCGAGCTCGGTCGGATGCAGGTGCCGGCGGAGTTGGTTTGCAGGCAGAAGGAGTATCCATCGAGGATCGCGGATTGCCGGGCCTCGGCTTCGATGCGTTTGGCGACGACTTCGGGCAGGGTGGCCGGGCTGTCGGCGGCAGCGAGCAACAGCTTGGTGAGTTGCCGGGCCGAGATCGGATCGAGAGCGCTCTTCTGCCCAAGCAACGCCCGGGTCTTCTCGATCACCAGTTTGGACCCGGAAACTGCAGCCAAGGCCCTGTCCGCGGCGGTGCGCGCGGCCGTGTGTTCGGGCGTGACGTCGGTGGTAGCGGTCCAGGCGGCCTGGTTGGCCACCGTCTGCAACGGCTGGATGAGGCCACTCGCGACTTCGAGAAAAGCACGCGCCTCGCGCTCTTGCGGGGTCGCTTTTCGGCTTGAGCCGGCGTGAAGACCGAGGGCAGCCAGCAGCGTGGCAGCCAGGGCGCTGGAGGCGAGGAGGAGGGGCAGGCGGCGTGACATGGCCCGAAACTAGCACGGACCGGGCTTTACGAACGCAGACGAGGATGGTAAGCCAGCCCTCCATGCGACGCATTCCTGAGATTGCCTTCTGCCTTCTCGGCCTGACGGCCGTTCTTTTGTTTTTCGTGGCCTGCGGCCAGAACGAGGGCGGACGCTGCCAGGTTACCTCGGACTGCGCGAGCGGGCTGGTCTGCAAAGAGGTCACCACCGGAAACGGTACGTGCCTGTATCCGGGCTCGACGGGACCACTACCCGACGCCTCTCTGGAGAAGGATGTGGCCGGAGACTTGCCGGTTGTGACTGAGATCGAAGTTGGCCTAGATTCGGCGGCGACACCAGAAATCGACGCCGAGGTCGTTGATACCGGTGCCGTTGAGTCGGGCAGCCTGGATTCTGGCGGGATCGATTAGACTTCCACTCCCAGCTCCGCGAGCTGGGCACGGAAGGTCGGTGCATCGGTGAATACGCGCGCCTGGATCCCCAGCGCCGATGCGATCTCGATGTAGCGCTGAACATCGTCGAAGTAGGCGGTTTCCTCGGCGCGTAGCCCCGAGCGGGCCAGGGTGGCATGGAAGATCTCGGGGTCGGGCTTGGCCATGCGCAGTTCGCAGGAAATGACCAGGTCGTCGAAGCGCTCGAACAGTGGGATGAGTGGGCGGACGAATTGCCAGTGCATCTCGTTCACGTTGGACAGCAGCACGACTTTCACCCGGCCGAGCAAGGCTTCGACCATGGGCAGAAGCGCACGGTGGACGCGAAAATGGCAATTCCACATGGCGAAAAACGGCTCGGGCTCCATCGGGACGTTCGACCCAGCGACCTGGCAGATCGCTTTGCGAAGGTCGTCGCCGGCCAGGTCGCCTCGGTTGATCGAATCCCACAGCTCCAGCATGCGTTTGCGGATGTGCTCGGGATCCGCCCCGCCCCAGGCCGACATGCGCTGAAACAGGACGAGGTCGTCGTGGTAGACGAGGACGTTGCCGAGATCGAGGACGACAGCCTGGATACGATTCATGAACCGCTAGGCTTCGTCCACGGGGATGAACTTGATCTCCTGGATCTGGTATTCGCGCGAGCCCTTGCCTGTGCGCAGGGTGACCGTGTCGCCCTGTTCTCGGCCGATCAGGGCGCGCGCGAGCGGCGCCGAGATCGCGATGCGGCCTTCCTTGATGTCGCCCTCGTGGTCGCCTACGATGCTGTACACGGTTTCGTCGCCGGATTCCGTGTCGGCCAGCCGGACGGTGGCGCCAAAGACCACGCGCGAACCCGACATCTTGCCCGGATCGATGACCTCGGAAAGCGCGATGGTGCCTTCCACCTCGCGAATGCGACCCTCGATGAAGGCCTGGCGCTCTTTGGCCGCCGCATATTCGGCGTTCTCGGAGATGTCGCCGTGAGCGCGCGCGGTTTCGATGTCGAGCACGTTCTTGGGTCGCTCCACCTCGCGCAGGCGCTTGAGCTCTTCGCGCAGTTTCTTCTGCCCCGCCGGGGTCATGGGAAAACGATCAGCCATGTTGGTATTCCTGAAGCGAGCAGACCGAAATGCTGCCCGACTTGAGCCTCGCAATGGCGTCGGCCGCCGCGCGAGCGGCCGACATCGTGGTGTAGTAGGGAAGACCACGCATGAGCGCGGTTCGGCGCAGGGAGAAGGAATCGTGAATGGACGCCGTGCCCGCGGTGGTGTTGACCACCAGGTGCACGTCGCCGTCGAGCATGCGATCCACGCAGTTGGGCCGTCCCTCGCTGACCTTGTTGACCCGTTCGCAGACCACGCCGGCGGCGGCCAGGCGGGCGTGGGTTCCGCCGGTGGCCATGATGCGGAAGCCGAGGCCAATCAGGGTGGTGGCCACGGGGATAGCCAAATCCTTGTCGCTGTTCTTGACCGACATGAACGCGGTCATGGGCTTGTCGCCGGGAACGGGCAGGCGCATGCCAGCCGCCAGCTGGCTCTTGGCGAAGGCCGCCTCGAAGCTGCGATCGATGCCCATGACCTCGCCGGTCGAGCGCATCTCGGGGCCGAGCAGGATGTCCACCCCGCCGAACTTCACGAAGGGAAACACCGCTTCCTTGACCGCTATGTGCTTGGGCACGACTTCCTTGATGCCCATTTCGCGCAGGGTCTTGCCAGCGGCGATTCTAGCCGCCACCTTGGCCAGCGGAATGCCAATGACCTTCGACACAAAGGGAACCGTACGCGAGGCACGCGGATTCACTTCCAGGATGAAAATGCCGCTCCCGTCGCGGGGCACCGCGAACTGAATGTTCATCAGGCCGCGCACGTCGAGCTCGCGCGCCAGGGCCCGCGATTGTTCCTTGATGGCCTCGATGGTGGCCGCCGGTAGCGAGAAGGGCGGCAGCGAACAGGCCGAGTCACCCGAGTGAATGCCGGCTTCCTCGATGTGCTCCATCACACCGCCGATGACCACGTCGTGGCCGTCGGCCACCACGTCGACATCGACTTCGATGGCGTCGCGTAAGAATTGGTCGACGAGAATCGGCGCGGATTCGTCGCCGCGTCCGCCGCCCGAGGCCAGGCTTTCCTTGCGCCCGGCTTCGAGGGCGCGGCCCACGAAGGTTTCCAAGCCCGAGGCATCGTAGACGATTTCCATGGCGCGCCCGCCGAGCACGTAGGACGGGCGCACCATGACGGGATAGCCGATGCGGTCGGCGATGACCCGCGCCTCTTCCAGGCCGTGGGCGGTGCCCCAGGCGGGAGAGCGCAGGCCCAGCTTGGTGACAAGTTCGCCGAAGCGCTGGCGATCTTCGGCGCGGTCGATGGCGTCCGCGCTGGTGCCGAGCAGCTTCACGCCGGCCTTTTGCAGGGGCACGGCCAAACGCAGCGGGGTTTGCCCGCCGAATTGCACGATGACGCCTTCGGGTCTTTCGGCGTCGATGATCTCGAGCACGTCTTCGCGGGTGAGTGGCTCGAAGTACAGGCGGTCGGCCGTGTCGTAGTCGGTCGAGACCGTCTCGGGATTGCAGTTGACCATGATGGTCTCGTAGCCATCCTCGCGTAGGGCTTGCACGGCGTGCACGCAGCAGTAGTCGAATTCGATGCCCTGGCCGATGCGGTTGGGTCCGCCGCCCAGAATGACGATTTTCTTCTTGCCCGTCGGTCGTGCCTCGGATTCGGCGGCCGGCTCGGCGTCGCTGCCGGTTTCGTAGGTACTATAGAGATACGGAGTGTGCGCCTCGAACTCGGCGGCGCAGGTGTCGACGCGCTTGAGCACGGGGCGGATGCCGAACTTGATGCGCGCCTGGCGCACGTCTTCCTCTTTCACGCCGGCCAGCTTCATCAGGCGGCGATCCGACATGCCCATGCGCTTGCGCCGGGCCAGCGACACCGGATCGTCGAGCAACTTGGCGCCGTCGATGCGCGCCGATTCGTCCTCTTTCACCAGGGCGTCGAGGTGTTCGAGGAACCAAGGATCGATGGCGGTCAATGCATAGGCTTCGTCGATGGACAGTCCAGCACGCAAGGCTTCGGCCAATTGCCACAGGCGATCCGGGCCCGGCTCGTGGATCAGGCGCTTGAGCTCTTCGAGCGGCGGCACGCGGTCGAGGTCGAAGCCCCAGCGGCCGATCTCCAGCGAGCGTAGCGCCTTGCCGAGCGATTCTCTGAAAGTGCGCCCGATGGCCATGACCTCGCCCACGGATTTCATCTGCGGGCCAAGGGTGGAATCGGCGCCCGGGAATTTCTCGAAGGCGAAACGTGGCACTTTGGTGACCACATAGTCGATCGTCGGCTCGAAGCAGGCCATGGTTTCGCGGGTGATATCGTTGGGCAGTTCGTCCAGGGTGTAGCCGACCGCCAGCTTGGTCGCGATCTTGGCGATGGGGAACCCGGTCGCCTTGGACGCCAGGGCCGAACTGCGCGACACGCGCGGGTTCATCTCGATGACGATCATGTCGCCGGTCTTTGGATTGATCGCGAACTGGATGTTGGAGCCGCCGGTCTCGACACCGATCTCGCGAATGACCGCCAGCGAGGCGTCGCGCATGACCTGGTATTCCTTGTCGGTCAAGGTCATGGCCGGTGCGATGGTGATGGAGTCGCCGGTGTGCACGCCCATGGGGTCGAAGTTCTCGATCGAGCAGATGATGACGGCGTTGTCTTTCCCGTCGCGCATCACCTCCAGCTCGTATTCCTTCCAGCCCAGCACCGACTGCTCGACCAGTACCTCGCCGCGCGGGCTTTGCTGCAGGCCCCAGTTGACCTTGGCGTCGAATTCCTCGGCGTTCCATGCGATGGCCGCGCCCGATCCGCCCAGCGTGAAGGACGGGCGCAAGATGACCGGGTAGCCGGTGCCGACCTGGGCAGCCACCTCGGCCTGGATGGTGCGTGCCTCGGCCAGCGAGTGGGCGTAGCCGGACAGCGGCACCTTGAGGCCGATGTTGTGCATGGCCTGCTTGAACAAGTCGCGGTCTTCGGCTTTTTCGATGGCCGCCACCTGCGCGCCGATCAATTTAACGCCGTACTTTTCCAGCACCCCGGCCTTGTGAAGCTCGATGGTCAGGTTGAGCGCGGTCTGTCCGCCGAGGGTGGGCAGAAGCGCGTCGGGCCGCTCGCGCTCGATGATCTTGGTCACGATATCGACGGTCAGCGGCTCGACGTAGGTGCGGTCGGCCAACTCGGGGTCGGTCATGATGGTGGCAGGGTTCGAGTTGACCAGCACCACGCGGAAACCCTCCTCGCGCAGGGCCTTCACGCCTTGCGTGCCCGAATAATCGAACTCGCAGGCTTGCCCGATGACGATGGGGCCGGAACCAATAAGAAGGACGGTCTTGATATCTGTTCTTCGCGGCATTACTCGGGCTTCTTCAATTTCAGGACGTGACCTTCCCGGTCGAGCTGGAATCCATCGGGCAATTTCTTTTCGACGCCCCCGCGGTGGCCTTGCACCAGCCAGCCAAGTTCGGCGAAGCCGTCGGCGATGCGAATGCGTAGGCGCAGGCTTTCTTCGCTGTCCGAGACAAAAAGTTCGAGCAACTTGTCGCGGGCGGCCTCTTCGTTCTTGAGCCCAAGCAGCGCCTCGACGGTGGTGAAGCGCACGCCTTCGTCCATGTCGCCGAGGTAGGGCGCAACAAGTTCGGGCGACTTTTTGTGTTTCATCAGGCCGAGGTGGCGGATGAGTTGGATCTTCTTGGTGGGATCGCGCTCGTAGCCGGGTTCGTGGCGCGCGAGCACGTCGGCGATGGCGTCGAGCTCCGCATCCTTGTTCGGGGCAACCTTCTGCAGCACGCGCAAGGGCCACGACACCGAATCCGCGGCGGCCAGGTAGCGCTTGACCGCGGGCAGGGCCGACTCGCCCTTGCTGACCAGGGTGTCGAAGACCCATTCCTTCTCTTGTTCGTCCTCGATGGACTTGTCGTACATCATGCCGAAGCGCCGCATGAGGCCATAAAGCGCCTCGTCCGACCCTTCGGTCGCCAGCGCTTCCATGGCTTTGTAGCGATCCCCGGATTGGGAATACTTGTGGATTGCGCGCTGGATATTTCCGGCACGCGCGCGCTCCTCGCGCTTCTCTTTGGAGAAGATATCGAGCAGGCCCATGGCGAGTTGGCGGACTCTATACCATGTTTGGGCGCGAATCGTTGTATACAGGGGCCGCCGCGCAAAATCGTCTTGCGGCCCGTCGGTCGGGACCTCGTCAGACGCGCCCTGGCACGCGGTTTCCGTCGTGGACACAAGCACCAACGAAGCACGAGGCCCGGATTCGGGCAGGCACAGCCTAGTCGGGCAATCCCGGCGGGAGCGCCTGCAAGGTGTTCTTGCCCAAGTTTGGCCTTGGCTATTTTCAGGCAAGGTCTCCGATACGTGGTGTTTTGGGGTTTGCTACGCGCTGCTGCTGCCATTTTTCCTGGCCCCGCTCTTCGCCACCCGGCTTCTGCCTGGGCTCGACCTGCCCTTCCACATGGCCGCCGCCGACATGCTGTCCAAGGTCGGTCGGGCCGGCTCGCCCTACGCACCCTACTACGAGGGCGGTCTGCGCATCGCCCCTTATGCCGCGCACTTCGTGGCCATGATTGGCCTCGGCAAGGTGATGGGGCTGCTTGCCGCGCACAAGCTCATCATCATCGCCTACGTAGCGGGGCTGCCGCTGGCCATGGCTTCCTTGCTGGCGGCTTGCCGGCGCAGCCGCATCCCGGCCTTGCTCGCGTTTCCCCTCGCCTACAACCTGGCCTTGCACTACGGGTTCATCAGCTTCGCGCTGTCGTTGCCCGTCCTGCTCTGGCTACTCGCCCAGATGACCAAGCTGGTGTACAGCGATCGCAGGCGCACTCTGGTCGCCCGGTGGTTTGCCACGACCGCGGTGGCGAGCCTGCTCTTTCTGTGCCACTTGCAGAATTTTCTCTATGGGGTTTGTGCCGCGCTGGCTTTCGCGGTGCTGGCGGCGGCCCCGATTCGACGCAAGTTTTTTGCCGTGACCGCTCTTTTGCCTGCCTTCGCCGGCCTGGTCTACTGGCACCTGGGATCTCCGCCAGTGACCGGGCAAGCCAAGCTGACGCCCGCCCTGGCTTGGGCCTTTCTCAAACGTCATCGACTGGATGACCTCGGCCGCGGGAAATTGCTCGTCGACTTGTGGAACCGAATCCTTTTGATTCCGTCGCACGCCATGCGCGCGTTCGCCGACGAAATCAACGTGCCGGCTTGCAAGGGACTTTTCTTGATCATGGTCGCTTATGTCGTGGCCGGGGTTCTGGCCTGGCCGTCTCCCGACGAACCGCTGCAGGCGCGGGCTTTGCGCAAGCGCCGCATGCGGCTGGCTGGCTTGGTCGTTTTCCTCGGCGCGCTCGTGGCTTATCTGGCGCTGCCCCATCACCTGCAAGAGCTGGAGTTGATGACGTTCTTTCCGCGCTTCTCCGTGCTGGTACTGCTGATGTTCCTGCTCCTGGTGCCGGCCGGACTTCTGCGCTTGCGCGGGCTATTCGTTTTGCTCCTGCCCGTGCCTGCTTTGGTGTTCGGCATGCTCTACGGTCGGCAACTTACCCTGCACTATCGCGCCTATGGCGCCGAGGTAGCGGGTTTCGTGGAGGTGGCTAGCAAGACGCCACCTGGAGGCAAGGCCATGGGGCTCGTCTTCGATCGAAAGTCGGCTGTCATGAGTGTCGAGTCCGCCCTGATCGGCGTCCCTGGCTTTTACCCCGCCCTGCGCCCGGCCCTGGGCAGCATGGTGCCGCCGAACTATTGCGGCGACCGCCACATGCCGTGCCGCCTGAAAGTCCAGGCGAACTTTTTCCCATCGCCCTGGGAGCCGGCGAATTTTGCGCCGGCGAGGATGTTGCCGATCTTCGATTACTTTTTCGTGCGCAGTCTGCCGCGAGGCATGGACCTGTGGAGGGGCTACCACGGCATGGTCGAGCTTCTGGCCCAGTCCGGGAACTGGATGGTCTTCCGCAAGCGGCCCGGCCCGCTCGTGGGTGATCCGCCACCACTCCCGCCGCCCGTCCCTGTCCCTGTCCCTGCGGTGGTTGCGCCCATCGCCCCGCCGCCACTGCCTGTGGAGAGAGCACCGAGAGGACAGAGGGCACGGAGAGGTGCGACGAAGTAGGGTTCTCTGATTGAAGGAAGGCCGTGTAGGCGGCATAGTCCATTGCACATGACCAAGGTAGAAATCTCGGCTTCCATTCTCTCGGCGGACTTCACGCGGCTTGGCGCCCACATGAAGGAGGCCGAGACGGCAGGCGTCGAGCGCTTCCACGTGGACGTGATGGACGGTCGTTTCGTGCCCAACATCACCTTCGGCCCCCTGATGGTGGAGGCGGCCAGGCAGTGCACCAAGGCGATCCTCGAGGCGCATCTGATGATCGTCGAGCCCGAGCGCTACATCGCTGATTTTGCCAAAGCTGGTGCCGACAACATCCAGGTGCACCAGGAAACCTGTCCGCACCTGCACAGCACCATTCAACAAATCCACCAGCTGGGCAAGAAGGCCACGGTGGTCATCAATCCCGCTACGCCGCTTGCGACCCTCGAAGATATTCTGGGCGACGTGGATCAGATCCTGATCATGTCGGTGAATCCGGGATTTGGCGGGCAGAAGTTCATCCCCAGCTCGGTGGCCAAGGTGGCCCGGCTGCGCCAGATGATCGAAGAACGCAAATTGACTTGCGCCATCGAGGTCGACGGGGGCATCGCGCCGCCCACCGCAGGCGCCGTGGTCAAGGCCGGCGCGCGCGTGCTGGTAGCAGGCGCCGCGGTCTTCCGCACCGCCGAGGGCGTGGCCGAGGCGATTCGCCGGTTGCGTGCCAGCGCCGAGGAGTCGCGCGAATAACAGTGCGCTTCGCGCGGGCTTTGCCCGATACCTATCGACCGCTCCCCATCGAGCGCAAACGAGCGCCGAGTGCAAGGCAAACGCTCCCGAGGTTTCCATATCAAGGGCGCGCTGCGGAGCTATGCTATGAGATCAAGAATCGCCATGGGCCACGATGAGGGGACCACCACCACCAAGGAGAGCAGTGCTCCCCGGCACGGCGAAGGCGCGCAGACGCTGGCCTTGGTGTGGCTGTTTCCGCGCGCGGATATTCCCGCCGTGCCGCTGCCGTCGCAGGGCGAGGACGAGCGGCTGATTGGTCGCGATCCGGCCTGTGCGATTCGCCTGGAGGGAAACGATGTTTCGCGCCGGCATGCGGCCATCCGGCGCGACGAATCTGCTACGCAGATCGTGGATCTTGGCAGTCGCAACGGCATCCGCGTGAACGGCTGTGCCGTGCCGTCGGCCGAGCTTGGGAGTGGTGACGTGGTTCGCGTGGGGGGCTGGGTTGGCGTGGTTGCAGCCGCGCCCAGTATGTTCGGCGAAATCGCGCCGGGCCTGCTGGGCGGCGCCGTCTTGCAGGTCGCGGTCGCACCCTTGCGTCAGGTCGCTCCCAGCAATCTCACCATCGTGCTCGAAGGCGAAACCGGTACGGGCAAGGAGATCGTCACCCGCAGCGTGCACGCGTGGAGCGGCCGGATTGGTCCCTTGGTCGCGGTCAACTGCGCCGCCTTGCCCGAGGGGCTGGCCGAGGGCGAGCTGTTCGGATACCGGCGCGGCGCCTTCACCGGCGCAGATCGGGCCAGTCCAGGGTTCTTCCGCAGCGCCCAGGGCGGCACCCTGCTGCTCGACGAGGTCTCGGACCTGCCGCTCTCGCTGCAAGCCAAGCTTCTGCGCGTGCTTCAGGAAGGCGAGGTGCAACCACTCGGCGAGACCCGCCCGGTATCGGTCGACGTGCGCATCGTGGTCGCCAGTCAGCAGCCGCTGATAGATGCCGTGCGCGAGGGACGTTTTCGTGCCGATCTGCTGGCGCGGCTGGACGGCATCACCGTGCGCCTGCCGCCGTTGCGCCAGCGCAAAGAGGACGTCCCCCATCTGTTTTCGCACATGCTGCGCGAATGGACCCAAGGGCGGGCGCCGGCGGTCGAGTGCGACTTGGTCGAGCGGCTGTGCATCCACGATTGGCCCTTCAATGTGCGCGAACTCGTGCAACTGGTCCGCCAGCTGCTGGTGCTTCATCCCGGCGAATCCCTGTTGCGCGCGCAGCACCTTCCCGCGCGCATCGGGATGCCAGCCGCCGAGGCCAGTCTGCCGTCGCCCCCCAGCAAGGGCAGCGCGCACTTGGTGCGGGCGTCCGTGGAGCCGGTGGAGTTGCCCACCCTGCTGTCTGCCCTGCGCGCCGCTGGTGGCAATGTTGCCAGGGCCGCGGCCATGCTGGGCATCACCCGCCAGCGCGCCTACCGCATGATGGAAAGCCACGCTGTGGATCTGGAGGCCATTCGCGGTCACGAGGGCCCACGCAAATGATGGGCACGCCCCAGAACAAGAAGGTTGGCGAGATCGTCGGCGGCAAGTATCGGCTGGTTCGCTACCTTGCCTCGGGTGGCATGGGGGACGTGTACGAGGCGCAGCACACGGTGGTCAAGCGCCGCTTCGCGATCAAGTTGCTGCACGCCGAACTGGCCGCGCAGCGCGAGAGCCTGGCGCGGTTCCAGCGCGAGGCCCAAACCGCGGGCGCTCTCGAAAGCGAGAACGTCGCCGCCGCCGTCGACTTCGGCATCGCCGAGGATGGCTCGCCCTACATCGTGATGGAATACCTGGCCGGCGAAAGCCTGCGCGCGCTTGTCGATCGTTGCCAGCACGCGCGTCGCCAGCACCTGCCCGTGGCGCGCGCCACGGACTTGGTTGCGCAGGCCTGTCACGGGGTGGGGGCCGCGCACAAGGCCGGGATCGTGCACCGCGATTTGAACCCGCAGAATCTGTTCGTTTGCCGCCGCGACGACGGAACCGATGTGGTCAAGGTGCTCGACTTCGGCGTGGCCAAGCTGGAGGCGATCGAAAGCGCCGAAACGCGCACCGGAACCATCCTGGGCACGCCGGCGTATTTGTCACCCGAACAGGCACGCGGCGAAAAGACGGTCGATCACCGGACCGACATCTATGGACTTGGCGCGGTTCTGTACGAATTGCTGTCCGGCAAGAAGCCCCATCCTGGGGATTCGCACAACGCCATCCTCCACCATATCTGCACCCAGCCGGCCCTGCCGCTCGAAGGCAGTGCCCTCGACTTGCCGCCGGCGCTCGTCGAGGTGGTGCATCGGGCGCTGGCTTCCGACCCGCGCCACCGCCAGGATTCGGCCGACGCCTTGGCGCAAGAGCTCGCCCCGTGGGCCAAGCGCGAAATTTGGCCCGCGCCGAATAGCGGTCCCGAGGGCGCTGGGATTGCGGGTACCACACTTGCGCCAAACGACGCCGGGCTCACGTCGGGCACGCTGCCCAGACGCCGCTGGCTTCGTGCCACCCTCGTTCTGGCTGGTGTGGCAGGGCTGGTGGGCTTCTTGCTGGCGACGCGCGTTCTTCCAATCAGACACAAGTCGTCCGATTTTCCCAGGCGACTTTTTCCGGTCGGCATCCACCTCTTCGTGCCGCCGCCCAATCCCGGTGCCGTCGATCAAATCGCGGCCCTTGCCAAGGCCAACGCCGCTCGCGAGGCAGCCGCCATCACGGCCATGGAAGCCGTACCGCAGGCGATCTGGTTTTCCAAGGGCACGCCCGAGGAAGTGCAGAGTGCCGTGAGCAATGCCATGGTCAGAGCCACGCAGGATCTCAGCCTGCGCGTCCTTGTGGCCAGCAACCGGCCCTACCGGGATTGTGCGGGGTTCAGCGCCGGCGGTGCCAAGGACACGGAGGCCTACGAATCCTGGATCGACGGATTCGCGCGCGGTATTGGCAACGAGCGCGCGCTGGTGATCGTGGAGCCCGATAGCACCGGGATGATTCCGTACACGACAAGCCTCGATGGCACGACGGATCAATGCCGGCCCACGGTCACGGACGGTAGCGGCCGGACGGTGCCCGCTCCGGGCGCCACAGCCGACGAGAGCTACGCGCAGATCCGATACGCCGCGGCCACCCTGGGCAAACTGGCCCCCAATGCGCTCGTCTATCTCGATGGCACCCACGCCGGCTGGTTGCCGGCGGGCGAAGCCGCCTATCGCCTGTATCGCAGCGGCGTGCTGGCCACGCAGGGGTTTGCCGTCAACGTCTCCAATTTTCAAAGCACTGCGCGTTCCATCCAATACGCCACCTGGATTTCGAAATGCCTTCACTACGCGACCCAGGTCGCCAGCGATCGGAATACGCCCGCCGCCTTCCGCCGCTGTGCCAACCAACCCATGCAAGATGGCGCGACCGACGAAGGCGCGTGGGCAAGCACGGAAGCGTGGTACGCGAAGAACGCGGCCGGACCTTCGAGTCCGGCCGACCTTGCCCATTTCGTGATCGATACCGGTCGCAATGGACGTGGCCCGCTGGCCGCCGCCCGCTACGCCCAGGCACCCTTTGCACAGCCAGAGCCGGTGATTCGCGGTCTGGGCGCCGGCGCCTGGTGCAACCCGCCGGGCACGGGGCTGGGATTGCGGCCGACCACGGACACCGGGGTGGCGCTGCTGGATGCCTACCTGTGGATCAAGACCGTCGGCGAGTCCGACGGCTCCTGCGACATCGCCGGCGGCGCGCGGGCGTGGGACTACGACAAGTACAACCCGTGGGGCATCGCCGGTGACAGCCAAAAGCACTTCGATCCGTTGTGGGGCATGGTCGATCCGGCTGCGGGCACGTGGTTCGCTGGGTACGCGTTAGAGCTCGCGCAGAACGCCGAGCCGCCGCTTCTGCCTTGAGGGTTGAGGTGTATAGTGCCGGGCGTGATGCAGCGACTTTTTCACGTTCTCAAGAGGCGGCTTGGCCGCTGCGCGGTTTTTGCGTGCTTATCGGCGCTCGTGTTCGTCGCCTGCGTCGGCCGGGTTCGCTCGTATCCGCTCTACCCCAACCCCGAGGTGCGGCGCGAGCCGGCGAAGATCGCCAGGCTGACGGGGATCGTGGCCACGGTCGATGGCGTGGATGTGACGAGCAAGGGAAATACTTTCGATCTTGCCCCTGGTTGTCACGTCGTAACCCTTGTGCGTACGATCGGCCAAGGTGGCGAACACGAACCCTGGACCGTGGACGTGCCGCGATGGGTGTACGCCTTCAGGATGACGGGCGGCAACGTCTACGTGATCGAGCATCGCGTTCAGCTGGCCACCAACCAAAACGGGACCGTGATTGTCTCGGCGGTTGAGCGCGATGGCAGTGGAACGATCATTGGGCCAGTGAAGCCATCGCGTGGCGGGCAGGACATCGAGGAATGCAAGCAGTGGGAAGAGGCGCAGCGGTCTCGGCCGTAGCTTTGCTTTTCTAGCCCCTAGCCCGAAGTTCCTAGCGGGGCAGGCTTGCGCTCCGCCGCCATGGCCTCGGCAAAGAGATCGTTCTGCTCGGCCAAACTCGAGCTGGCGCGGGTCCGCCGATGCGGCTCGGCCGGACCGCCACGCGCGGCCGGCGCTTCTGGCGGGGATCTCCGCCAGCCGATTTCGCCGGCGTGGCGAGCGTTGACAGGAACGCCTCACGCTGATCACGGTCCGGCGCCGAGCAGATAGTCGACGAAAAGCAAGTACGAGGACGGCTGGGCCCCCACGTAATAGAATGTTGTGAAGGCCCAGGATGCCCCGGCCGCTACGGTGCCGAGATTGCTCGCGGTGCCTCTGTCGAGGATCATTCCGTCGCGGTTCTTGTAGTACCCGCTGATGCCAATATTGTAGATAGTCGTGGTGGCGGTCAGGGTACCCACAATTGCCCAGTATCCGTCTCCATTGGTCGGATCTGGTACGAGAGCAACACTGCTCAGCGTGGGGTTCGAGGGGTTCAAAACGGCCCCGGGATAGGGAATCAGCGTCAACTGTGCCTCGATGCGGCCAATCGAGGCAAGGTTCACAGGTACTGCCGGCAGATCGTTGTCATAAAACACCCCGCTCTTTCCCGGTGGAATGCACGGGATGGGCGTGTCGGACACGTCGATTTTGTGGGTATCCGAATCCGCGTAGGCATGCATCGCCTTAACGCAACCGCCGCCCGCTGTCTTGAAGGTGATGGTGATCTGGACAAAGCACGCGGCAGCAGCGCCGTTGTTCTTCACCTCGGCGAACCACTGGATGAAGTTCAGTGTGCTGTTCGGATCGGGCACGAGATTCGAGCTGAGCAAATCGAGGTCGGCCGCATCCGCTGTCTTCGCGACCGTAAAAGTCGCCTGTGGCAAGTTCGAGACCGTCGGCCCCGGCACCACGAGATCGAATGTCCCGCCATTTCCATTCATGCAACTCTCTCCTCCGCAACCTGTCAGCAGAAAGCTGGCAAGTGTCAGCGCTGAGAATGTCAGGCAGGAACCGTTCGTGGACATGAACATCATTCTATTCCAAGCGCCCACAGTCCGAGCAACGCGAATGTGACTGTCCCAACCCGCAAGAGCTGATATGGCCGCTGCCGTTTGGGAACTACGCGCGTTTGAGCGACGTCCAGAACCGGCTCGGCAATAGACAAAGGCCAGTCAGCAGAAGCTGCGAGGCGATGAATCCGGACAGCCACCAGAATGCCTTGTCCATAAAGCCATACGAGTGCAGACCCACGCCCAGCATGTTCACGCCGAACCAGGAGAAACTGGTGATGACGTTGCCGAAGATGACCATCGCCATGGTGCCCCGCTCGTTCACCCACTTGCCCGAGCGGGCGTGCAGGATGATGGCGTTCCAAAGCACGATCAGGAGGGCGCCGTTTTCCTTGGGATCCCAGCCCCAGAAGCGCCCCCAAGACTGATCGGCCCAGATCCCCCCCAACACGGTGCCCACGAAGCTGAAGAACAGCGCGAAGCAGACCACGGCGTAGACCATGGATTCGAGCGACTTGGTCGTGGCGGGATCTGGCGAGGCAACCACGTGCTTGCGAATCGCGTAGCCGATGGCGATGCCGCCGGCCAGGAAGGTGCCGCTGTATCCGATGGTGATGGTCACGACGTGCGTGGCGAGCCAGAAATTGGAATCCAGCACGGCGCGCATCATCTCCATGGTGTCGCCCTCGGTGGCGAGAGCCTGGGCCACGAGCAGGGAACAGAAGCCAATGGCCGCCGACACGGCGGTGCCAAAGCCCCGGCGGTACAGGTGTTCGAGCACGATGCCCAGAACGACCACGCCCCAGCCCACGAAGACCGCGGAGGAATAGAGATTCGTGACCGGCGGGCGGCCCTGCAGGATCACTCGCAAGGCCAAGCCCGCGGTGTGAACGATGGCGCCCGCGATCAGAAGCCCAAAGGCCATGGGTTGCACAACGTCTCGCTGCCAAAGCCACGAAACGAAGAGCAGCAGCAGTGCAAGGATGTAGAGAATCATGCCCTTGTAGAAGGGCTCGATGCGATTGAGGACCAACTCGGCGTCGGTGCCACTGTGGCCACTGTGGATGGACAGATTGCGGAATTCGGCCAGACTGCGATTGAAGACTTCGGGTTCTCCGTTGCCGTAGGCCGATGCCATGCGGGCAAGGTCAGGGAGACCTGCATGCACGTTCCCGCGCGCGGCCTCGCGCAGGGCTTCGCCGGTATTTCGCCAAACGTCGGTGTTGGCTTCCCGCAAGGGACGGAACTGGGCTTGTTGGGCAAGATCGTCCTGGTGTTGCTTGCCTTTGGGCGTGGACAGGATCTCCAGCTCTGTGGCGAGTCCGGGCGTGTCGGCCAGTTGCAGGCTGTTCTTCAGGCCGTCGTAAAGGCCAATGCGCTGGTAAAGGTTGGCGATGGCGTTTTGAAAGCGCGTGCGCTGGTGCGAGTCGATCGCACCCGCGGCCCGGGCCTGCTTTTCGATCTCTAGCAGATAGGGCGCGAGGGCCGAGAAGTTGAAATAGCGATCCGAGGTCTGGTGAAGTCCGACGAGTCCCAGGATCTCGGGATCGTCGATGGCGAAGACAGGTTGGGTGTCGGCGACTTGGGGCCTGAACATGAGATCCAGCAGCCATTCGTTGGCGGCGAGGGTCCGGCCCTGGAAGCGCAGGGTCTGCTTGCTGCGCAGAACGAGCAGGGCGTTTCTCGCCACGGAGTCCAAGGGTTTCACGCGCCCGCCTTCGAGCACGGGAATGTGTCCGAAGCCGTCCACGTCGAAGCCACGCACCTGGCCGGGCGGGAGTGCGCCGAGTAGGACAAGGACAAGCGCCAACGCAAAGGCAAGCGCGGGAAGCAGCCTGGCGAGTCTCATGCCGGCTTTCATCCCTTTCCCTTTCCCTTTCTCCGGCGCAGCGACAGCGCGAAATGAAACAGCAGCCCGAGGGTCACCAGCACGCAGGAAACATAGGGCAGAAGCCAGCCCGGGTTTTCGACCACCTGAAGGATGGACATGGTGTCGCCCTTGCCGAAGCTGGCTTGGTAGAAGGCCTTGCCGTCATAGCGCAGGGGCTGGTTCATGTAGATCAGCACGTCGCGCTCTTCGCTCCGAACCGGGTTGGAGATGTGGACCAGGCTGGAGAAATCCTTGGGGATGTCCGTGCCGGGGTAGACGGCGTGGGTGAACTTTTTCAAGCTGATGGTATAGGGCAGGTAGCTGCGCCGGGGCCGCATGGAAAGCTGGTAGGTGTGGCCTTCGTGGCTAAAGGACTGGGGCGCATCCACCGCTTGCGAGACCAGCCACACGCCTTGGCTGTGGCCGGCGACCATGGGCTCGACCAAGGCGGAGACGCGGTTGTCTTCGTCGTCCGATGTGGTGACGTCGCGCTCGACGATATTCACGCCGGTGCCAACGCCCATGGTGGCCAGAGGCGGTGGATCGGATGGCGCGCGGTCGGATAGCTCCGCGTTGGGAAAGAATCGCCGCACGTTGAGCACAATGGCAGTGCTCGCCAGATCTACGGTTACGAACTCGGCCAACATCGTGGCGGGAACCGCGAATACTTCGTCGAACGCGGGATCCTTGGTGCCGATGATTGCAAGCTCGACATCCCGCGCGCTCTCCAAGTAGCCAACCGTCTGGCCTTCCTCGATGGTCATGCGCATGTCGTCCTGGAAGGCTGCCGTGATGAATTCCCCGGCGAAGAGCAGAATCAGTCCGGCGTGGATCAGCCACAGTCCAAGTTTCCTCCAATTCCAAACCAGACGGTCGAGCAGCGAGGCCACCAGGTTCGCCGTGAGCACGAGCCCCACCAGGGCGCCGCCGGGGAACACGGGGATCTCGAAGTTGCCCAGCCGAGCCCACACCAGGAAATGGCGCATGAAGTGCTCGACGGCGCCATAGGTGCCCATCTTGACTTGGGCGATGGTGCACATGAACACCAAGATCATCAAGATGGCCATGGCCACCACGGCGAGGTCGATAGAAACGATCCCTCGCCAAAGCAGGGGCGCGATTTTTCTACTCAAAACGCAGGCTTCCAATCCATTGCAGGAATTCCTTCTTGGCTTGCGCCACGGGAGCCTCGTCGCCCGTCATCTTCAGAAACCACGTGTTCCCGTCCGCAGCGCCGAGCAAGCCGACAAGCATCCGGGTTTTGGCGGTGCCAGGACTGGTGAAGTCGAAGACGGCCACATCCCCGGCGGCGCTCTTCGTCGTTTTCCGAATACCGTCCAAGTCTTTCTCGTTTTCAACGGGAGCGAGTTCCATCTGCTCACGCCAACGATTCACATTGGCCAGCTCTCCGCCCGCGGTACCTATCAGCGCAATGACTGAAATGTCTATTTTTCCAGGCTTTCCAGGCGTGCTGGGTTTCAGGGTCGCGTAGCGCATCCCATCTCCCTCGGAGAGAGTCCAGCCTTGGGGAAGTGTCCACTGCAGGCCACCTGTGATGGATTGGGTCGCGGGACTGTCCTCCTTGGCCGGAGTCGCTTCTTTCGCAATTCGGTAGCGCCGCACTTCATCTCGCCGACACCCGAGCAGAAGCAGACTGCTCAAGGCTAGAACCGAAACCAAGCGTAGCGCGAGGAGGTTTGCCATCACACGGCTTTGTACATGAAGCCGTACGCGATGTGCACGCCGGCCAGGGCGAACATGACGATGGTCAACAAGATGTGGACCCAGTTCCAATACCGTAGCATCTTCTTGGCGCTTTCCAGGTAGGATCGGGTTCGCCGCTGCGCCGCCCGATCGGACAGGTATTGTAGGATCTGTCGGCGGGTCTTGCGATCGGGAACGTCACTTAGACCGCCGAAGCGCAGCCAGAGCAGCACGAAGAAATCGCGCAGTTCGTGCCAAAGCATGACCACCAGCAGCCCGTGCGACTTGACCGCGCCCGTGTGCTCATGGTCCAGGAGGCGCGTGGCGCGCGACTGACCACGGTACCCGATCATCGACGTGATACTTCGAGTCAGCGATTCCTTCTCGAAATCCGCCAGCCCGATCCCCGAGTGCACCATGCCAAATAGGTACCGGCCGATGGCTCCCGACGCCACGACGATCCACATCGAGATGCAGGCGAGCCCCACCCAACGGTCGAGCTTGAATGCCGCATGGTAGGTCACAAGGGTTGCACCGATGAAACCCATCCAGAGGTGCACGGTGAGCCAGCTCGATTGGGTGCCGAGGTTTTTCAACAGGCCCAGGCGGGTGTGCAGCGGGTAGAGCAAGGTCAGCAGCATGCACGATGTGCCGATGTAGCCGAGCCAGTGGCCGAATCCCTTGCCCGAGCTGTAGGTGATGGGTTCGGCCCGCCCGAGCCATTGCAGAAACATGGCTTGGAAGCTGTGCTCGGGCAGCGTCCGGCGCAGGAAGCTCTCGATGCCGACGGCCGCCAGGGCGAGCACGAGCAGGATGGCAACCAGCGCGCGAGCCGCGCGGTTGCTTTGCCGCGCGCGATGTTCGGCAATGCCTTCGAGGAATGCGACGCCGGAGAAATTCCAAAGGCTGCCGTCTTGTCCGGTCCTCGATTCCGTGAACAGCTCGCGGGGCGTGATCTCGGTCAGCGCACCGGTCGGGCAGGCGCGGAAACACGCGCGATCCGCGAAGCCTGCGCAGTTGTCGCATTTGACGGCCTTCTGGTGCATTCCGCGCGAGGCTGCATAGTTCGCCATGTCCTGGCTTTGCGGCTGCAGTACGTGGATCCCGGCCTGCTCCAAGAACGCCGTCGGCGGATCCGCGCCCAGAAGAGCGAATACGATTTGATTGGGAAGGACCATTTCTCCGGAGGGTGTGGCCAGCCGCACTTTGCCCGGATCGAGTGCGCGCACGGTCGAACTGAGCACGACTTGGATACGGCCGCGCGCTTGGTAGGCCTCCAGCCGCTCGCGGTTGGCGGCCTTGGTGCGAGAGAACGCCGCTTGGCGATAGCTGATGGTCACCGTCGTACCGGGCACGTCCGCCAGGGCCACTGCCGCCTCCACGGCTGAATCGCCGCCGCCAACCACCAGCGCATGTTTCCCGCCAAACTCATCCGGGTCGGACAGGTTGTAGCGAACCCGCGCCGGCTCCTCGCCCGGCACACCAAGCCGGCGTGGCGAGCCCCGCTTGCCCACGCACACAAGCACGTTCTCGGCAAGGTATGCGCCCTCGGCCACCTGAATCTGGAAGGTACCGTCGGGTTGCCGGAAAATCCGCTGGACTTCGGATCCCTCGCGGACGTACAGGCGCTCTTGCGCGATCGTCGCTTGCCAGCGGGCCAGCAATTCCTCTTTGCCGCAGTCGCCGAACCACAGCGCGCTGGCCATCGGTACGTTGCTCGGCTCGGCCATGACGAACTTGTTCTTCGGGTAGTCCCAGATGGTCGAGAGCGAACGATCCTTTTCCAGCACCAGGTAATTGAGCTGGCGCTCGCGACAGCGCAGGGCCGCTGCCAGGCCGGCGGGTCCGGCCCCGACGATAACCGCGTCCAGGATCTGCCTGTTTTCCTGGGGCGCCCGGCGCGGCGCGAGGTGATCGATCGCGCGCACGGCTTCGTTCATGGACAGCTTGATGAGCGCCGCGCCCGACACGTCCCCGGCCACGAACAAACCAGGAACATTGGTCATGCCCCTGGCGTCGCTGGCCGGGATGGGCTCGGGAAAATCCGTGAGGCTGTACGCCACCTGAACCATGAAGATGGCCCCGTTGGGGCATTTGTGGGCGCAGGCGCCGCAGCCCTTGCAACGATCACTGATGCGAAGGTCTCCTTGATCGTCGACCGCCAGCGCCCCGAAACTGCACGCTGCCAAGCACGGTTTATCCACGCAATCGCGGCACACCTGGGGCAGATCTAGGCGCCCGAGGCGCAACTTGGCGCGCACCACGCGCGAAAAACCGTGGCGCGCGGCGCATGCCTCTTGGCATTTGTTGCAGTCGAGACAGCGATCCAGTTGGCTCACTCTAGCCTGCGAGCTGGATGCATACCCGTGGCGCAGGAAGAAGTCTTGCACCAGACGCCGGGTGGGCTCTTGCTGGCCAAGGAAGTGGGTGCGGGACGCCGCGATCTGTTGTCTAAGCCGCATCGACCAGGCCGTGTTCCGGGTCATGATCTCGGTCAAGGCCGGGCGGCTGGCCGCCAGCAAGGTGGCCGGCGTGGTCGCCATGCAGTCGAGCACCGGCTCGCCCGCGCCGGGCTGACAACCGAGAAAGCCGTCGGAAAACAAGTCGCCGGGAGAGAAAAACCCGATGTACTCGAGAGGATGATGGTCGATTGGGCGCGCGGTGACTGCCGTTTCCTCTCGGTCGACCGCGATGGAGACGACGCCCGAGAGCACGAAGCAGTAGCTTTCGCCTCCGTTGCGCGCCAACGACGACAGGCGCTGGTAGCGGCCAAGGTGCTGGACCTGGCTGGTGCGCAGCAATTGATTAAGCGCTGGCTCAGGCAGGCCGGCGAAAACCGACATGGAGCGAAGAGATTCGACCGTGACCGGGTGGTTTGCTTCGAATGCCATGGTCTTGTCTCCTAGTATGCCATGCTCGATCTCCGTCATCAGGGCGTGTGGCATCTCAGGCAATCGGCACGCCGGTGGCAGACGTAACAGTTGTCGTTGGCGAAACCGCCTGACGCGAATCCGTGCAGCGTGTTCCAGGCGCCACGATGGTTGAGTGGCGCTGTCGTTCGGTGGCACTGGATGCACACGCCGGGCTGGTGACAGACGCGGCATCCCTCGGTGTCGAATTCAGCAGCCGCCCCGTGGCCACGCAGCCGCCAGAGCGCCGTGTGGCTCTTGGGTGGATGGGTGCGATGGCAGTTCGTGCAGACGGGCGTGGCGTGGCAGAGGGCGCAAGCGCGTCCCTGTGCCCCGGCTTCGTCTTCGTCCCAAGGCAGATTCGCGTGCGCCCGCAACCAGATTTGGTTGTGGTCGCGCGGCTTGATGGTTCGCGTGGCCCCTGCGAGCAGGCCGCGGAACTCGGTGGTGGTATGGCAATCGCCGCACTTGGGCCCGAATGACCCTTTGTGTGGATCCGCGTGGCAGTCAGCACAGCGCTTGCCCATGACCGGGAAAAGGCGATCGTGGGGCAGCGGCAAAATTCTCTTGGTCCAGCCGAGCGGGGGCAGAACCTCGGGCTTCGCACGGTGGCAGTACGAACAGTCGAGGTTGCGATGCGCGCCGTCGCGCACGAAACGGGTCATCGTGTCGTGTTTGAACTTGGGCGCCCCTTTTTCCGGTACGTGGCACTTGGCGCAGTCGCGGCCGAGCTTGCCTTGGTGAGGATCCTTCTTCTCGTGGCAGTCGATGCACTTGACGTTGGGGAACTTGTAGCGGTTGTTGATGTGGCACGCCTCGCACTTGGCCTTCTTGTGCAGGCCCTCCAGCACGAACTTCTTGTGCTCGAAAGTCAGACGCATGTCTTTGAAGTGCTCGGTAATCTTGTGGCACTTGGCGCAGTCTTGGCCGAGCTGCCCGTTGTGTTTGTCCTTGTGGCAGCTCACGCACGTGAGCTTGTTCGTGCGGTAGATTTCGCCCGGGTGACAAGCCAAGCACTTGGTGCGCGGCTTGGGTTCGATGTGGAAGGGTTCGGCGTGGAAGCTGAGCAGTGGGAAACGCGTATCTTTGTTGTGATCGAACGGGGTCGTGCGCGTGCCGCCTTCCACGTGGCACTTGGCGCACGGCTTGTCGGCGAATTGGTTCTTGTGAACCCCTTTGTGCTGGTGACAACTCGTGCAAGCGCCCGGGGTGTACGTGAGCTGCGTGCCTTTTCCGTGGCACTTGCGACATTCCAGCTTCAGGTGCTTGCCGAACAGGGCAAAGCCGAAGCGGCGGTGATCGATGGTGGCGTCCTTGAAGGGCTTTCCGGCGGTGTGGCAGGAGGCGCACTTGGCGGTTTGCTCGGTCACGGGATGGAAGGGATGGTGGCAGTCGACGCACGTGCGTTTCGGCGTTCGGTCCGCCATCTGGGCCTTGGCGTGGCACTTGGTACAAAGCTGTTCTGGGTGCTTTCCGTCGAACTTAATGCCCGCGTAGCGGTTGTGCTGCTCCAGCCACTCGGACAGGTGCATGCCTTTCACAGACTTGCCGGCGGGATGGCAGGTGTCGCACTTCTGGGCGAGCGTTGTCTCGGTGAGCGCGTGGACGTTCTTGTGGCAGCTCTGGCAGTCCTTGGACAGGCCGAGATACGTGATACGACCCGACTTCATGCGCCGGGTGTGGCAGGACGTGCAGGCGACCTTGGCGTGGTTGTTGGCGAGCGAGAAGCTCGTCTTGCTGTGGTCGAAGGTTTCCTGCCCGCCCACGTGTTTCCAATTGATGATGTTGAACTCGCGCCCCTTGTGCTCGGGGTGGCAACGCAGACATGGCCCGGTGAGCGTCGCGTGCAGACCCTTGCCCTTGGCGACCTCGTCTTTCAGCGCCTTGTGGTCGTGGCAGTCGAGGCACTTGGTGTCCGGGACGCCTTTATTGGCCGCGTGGCAGTTCACGCAGCCTTCCGATTTATCGAAGGCGGCGTGACTCTCGTTCAGTGGACCTGGGGCCACACGAAAGAACGACGGCTGCGCGAGCACCAGGGGCACCACGAGCAACGTCGCGAGCAGCAAGCACGCAAGGCCAAGCAGGCGGGTTCTATGGGAGGACTCGGGTCTCATTTCCTACGCCGTGCCTTCACATTCACCTTGGCTTTGGCTTTGGCCTTGGCCTTGGCCTTGGCCCGGCTTGGCTTCGTGATTTGCTTTGAGGGATTTGTTTCGGATTCGGCGGCGACCGAAGGACTCTCGGCCTGGACAGGCTCGGGCTCGGCAAGTCGAGCGAGCCGGGCCGCGGCCAATTGGGAGTGCCGCGGCCAAGACTCGAACCCTGTCAATTCGCGCGCCAGAAGTGGGGCCTTTGCCTCCATCAGCCAGTCGAACGCATCGAAGATGAAGGGCGCTTGACCGTTGACTTCATCAATGGCTTTGCTCAGACGGCGTCGGGCCACGACCTCATCGCCCGTGCGTGCCTCAGCCAGCGCCGCTGCCAAGTGTTGATGATAGAGCGCGACCGCCGGGGCCGGACGCGCCGTCGCGGATCCCGGGGGAGCGGTCGGCTCGGGCGGTTGCGCGCCGCCGAACCGCTCGGACGCCAAACGCGTCCAAGCCGACTCGGGCGCGACGCGCACCATGCTGGCGACGAGCTTGGTGACCATCTCTGGCTTCTTCTGCCGGGACTCGAACCACGCCTGTTCGTAGCGGTGGCCGAGCCACAAGGGGCCGAGAGCGAAGGACCGATCCCAAGCCTGCGCAGCCGCTTTGGCATCGCCCTTGTGTTCGAGCGCCGTGGCCAGCAAGTAATGGAACTCTGGATCTTTGTCGAAGGATTGGCGGAGCGACTCGAATTCAGCAATCCGATCGGCTCGCTCTTGCCTGGACGCCACGGCCAGGCTGGCCAGAACTCGTTGCGCAGAAGTGGATCCCTTCTCTGCCTCTGCCAGATACGGTTTGATGCGGCCGAGCCGTGCGGGGTCAGCGTCCTGGTAGCGGAAAAGCGTCGCTTCTCCGCGGACGATGAGGTCGAGATGCGGATCGTGCGCGCCGAGAGCAAGGTTCGCGGGATGCAAGAGCGTGAGGAACTGCGCGGCGCGATCCAGCTCGCCCTCCTTCAGGAAGGTCTCCAAGCTGAGGGCCACGTGCTCGCGATCTTCGACCTTCCGGCGCCCAAGACCCGCGCGCACGAGCCACGTGGTCGCGGCGCCGACGGAGAGAATGAGAATCAGGGTAAAGAGTCGCCGAAGCGGAGATCCGTGCCTTCGCGTCGTGCGGGTCGCGCCCTGGTATTGACCGGAATCAAGCCAGGGACCAAACAGACTGTCGCCAAACAGTCTGGCCAATTGGCGGTCGAAGCTGGACTTCTCGTCGCTGTCGGGCACCACTGGGCGCGCCTGGCCCGGTTGGCTCGGTTGGCTCTGCTTCGGCCCGGTGAGGAGCATGGGGCGGCCCTTGCCGGTCGCGGGAGGGAGAGCTGGAGGTCCTTGTCTGCTCACCATGCGATGCTCCCGCTGCCATGGCAGTCAGTGTTCGCGCAGCTCCTGCCCACCGGATCCCAGGTGCCCACGGCCATGCTGACGTCGGGTTGACCATTGACGTGAAGGTCCGGGGCCAGGATGGTCACGCCATCAGAAGTCACCTTGGCGTGGCAGGCGTCGCACCTGAACAACGCGTGGAATGGGTGGGAAGCGTCGAGATCCGCCGGGGAGTTGGCGTGGCACGAGGTGCACTGGATTTGCGACCCATCGACCTCGGTCCAAAGTGGAGGTGCTGGCGCGTTGGTGCTTCCCAGGGTGGCGCCATGGCAATAGGTATTCGTGCAGGTTGCGCTGTCGTGATCCCAGGACGGATTGGCCCCCGCGGTTCGTGCCAGCTGGCCGAACGACACGGTTGCCGGACCGGGGATTGGCTCGGGGTGTGTGAGCAAGTCGATCGCGGCGGGCACCACGTGGCACTCCGTGCAGGCAACGGGACCGGCAATAGATCCCCCGCCGAGGTGCGTCTGATGGGCGCCGACGCCGACATAGGTCGTGCTCGTCTCCCCATCGACTGCCTTAGGGGGAGCCGAATTTATCGAGCTGCCATGGCAGGACGAACAATCCAGTTTGTCCGGCAGACCATCGACCAGCGCGTGGCGGTCGCAACCCAGTCCACCCAAGAAGAGGATCGCGCCCAGAAGGGGCCACGGGGCTCGTGTCGCGCGGCGAGTGGGATGTCTCATCAGAAATCCTCCCGCAGAGAGAAGAACACGGTGTGGATGGCGCGGTCGACGATCTCCAGGTTGTACCGCGCCCGCACCTCTAGCCAGCGCAGGGGGCGAACCGACGCCATTCCGTAAACGGTGCGGGCATCCTGCAGCTCTTCCACGTCGCGGTAGTAGTTGATCTTCCAGCGCTGGTAGTACGTGCCCGCCTCGACCTTGAACCTGCGGGCGGTATACCCGGCCGATCCGCCGACGGTCATGAACGCGCTATTGGTCAGCGACCAAGGGATGTAGTTCCATTCCAGGATGCCGGTGGCGAACAGGCCCCTGACGCCCAGGTTGTTGACCTCGGCCTGGAAGTAAAGGTCGCCGGCATTGCGGTTGAAAGGGCCTTCGACGCCGCTCAAGAGCTGGCGGATGCGCCAGCCAGCTCGCAGACTGAGGTTGGTCATCCGGCTGAGCGCGATTTCTTTCCATAGCTCCAGACGAGAGCGGAAATTGGGCAGGCTGGGGCCGAGCAGGGTGTAAAAGGGACTTTCGTTCTCACCGATCTCGCCCAGGGTGCGCAGCTGGGCCGTGACCTGCGCATCGATCCCGGCGGCGATTGACGGAAACCCAAGATGCAGAACGCCGCCGGCGTGGGACGGTTTTCGATTTAGCCCACGCGCGAAAAGCTTGGCCCAGCCGTCCTCGATGCGCGTGGACATGGTGAGGCCGTAGGAATTGGCATAGACCCAGACGGCTTCCCGGGCGTCTTGAGAAAGCACGGTGTCGTGCTCGAGGCGCGTGTCGGCTTCGAAACGAAGGTTCTCGCTTGCTCGATACGTCGCGCCCGTGCACGCCACCCAGCTTTCGAATAGATTGGGCTGGACCTCGAAGAAGTGGACCGTTCGCCCGGCGTAGCCGAAGAGCGACAGCTGGCGCTCCCACAGGCGCAGGCTCGCCGACGCTCCGTCGAACGTTATGGGCAATCCGTGCTCGCTTGCTTGCCGGCCCAGGCGCAGGTAGTCGAACGGAAGACTGCGCCGCCATTCGGCCGAGAGCGCGTAGACCACGAAGAGGGGATTGCGGTAGTCGGAAGGCTGGGCAAACAGGTCGGGCTGGCCAGCGGGGGTATATCCGTCGAGGTCGATCCAGAGCGCGGCTGAAATCTGACCTTGAAGATGATCGTGATAGCCGCTGCCAAGCCCATCGAGCATCAGGCGGAGATCTTGGTCGGTTCTCGGGTTGGCGGCCACCGGCACCCCGAGTGGTCCGGGCGTACTGGGACCTGCCCCCGCAGTTCGCAGTCGATACTCCTGCACCAGCGACAGGTCGCCGAACCACGCGGGCTCGGGCTCGGCTTGGACCGGAACCTGCTCGGCCTGAATTAGGGCTGGAACCTGCTGGTCCTGGATTTGGACCGCAACCTGCTGACCGGATTCCGGTCCAGCAAGGCTCGCGAGCAGGGGCAAAGGCCACAGCAGCAAGGGATGACTCGCGCGTGACTGTCAGCTATGCGTACGCCATACCCCAGTACTCGCATCGACATGCGGCGCTTGGAGCGAGAAGAAGATCGAAAGGGTCAGGGCCGAGATGGTCTCAGTGCGCAGCAGCAGAGTGCAGGACAACATGATGGAAACTCCAGCCTGGGTTGCGAGAACCGCGGTTGCGCCCCTGGCCAGGGGGGCACGGTCGACCGACGCAGGGGCCTGTCACGGGCAAAAGCCGGCCGAACTTTGGTCGGGCTTCCTTTGCGATCGGACAGACTCGCCTGCACGTTCAATTGGTACCGCGGCTAGGGGAAAGCCATGCAGAGATGTGAGGTTTTTCACGACTAGGTGGCGTTTGGTTGGACGAATCAGATGAAATGAGGTCCAACACCTATTTGGCGATGCGCAATAGGCCTCCAGCTTCTCACGAATTCAAGTCCCGCGATGCCAAAATTGGACGTGGTTAGTCCTTTGGTCGCTCATCACCCACAAATTGAAGGGTTCCAAATTCACTTGCTCGGAAAGCGACGGGGAGTAGTCTGTGCGCCCAGAACGCATGGCGCTGCAACCGGGCCAACCTTTCGGCAATTACCGTATCGTTCGGCTTCTCGGCGAAGGCGGCTTTGGGGAAGTCTACCTTGTTCAGAACCCGCTCATCGACCGCCGAGCGGCCGTGAAGGTCCTGCACGCGGCGCTGGCGCAGGATGCCGAGCTCGTGCGGCGATTTCTCAACGAAGCACGAGCCGCCAGTGCCATCCGCCATCCCAACATCATCGAAGTCTTCGACGCTGGTAGCACACCCGAGGGCGCTCCCTACATCCTCATGGAGTTTCTCGAGGGCGTATCCTTGCACAAACGCCTGGCCGACGTTGGCCGCCTGGCGCTGCCGCAGGTTCTGGAAATCGCCAGCCAAGCAGGCTCTGCCTTGGCCGCTGCCCACGCCGCGGGTATCGTGCACCGCGATCTGAAGCCAGAAAACCTCTTTCTCGTGCCCAGCTCGGGCGTGCCCGGTGGCGAGCGCGTGAAGATTCTGGATTTTGGCATCGCGAAGATCAAGGGCGGCACGGGTACGGGTGGAACGGTTCGGACGCAAAGCGGGTTTATCATGGGCAGTCCCGCGTACATGTCGCCCGAGCAGTGCAAGGACAGCGCGGACGTCGATCTGCGCTCGGACATCTATTCCTTCGCAACCATCGTTTACGAGATGCTGGCGGGAAGAACTCCGCACGTGGCGGACTCGGGGACGCAACTGCTTATCAAGCATTTGACGGAGACGCCCCGGCCCTTGCGCGAATTGGATGCCACTGTGCCCGTCCATGTGGAGACTGCCGTCAAGTGCGCCCTCGCCAGGGATCGCGCGGATCGCTTCGACAGCATGGCGTCGTTCTTGGGCGCGCTACGGGGTGAAGCGGCCTTGGGCACGGGAACGGCTGGTTCTAGGGGGCCAGCTCCGTCGGAGGATCCACCGCCGGTGGAGGCAAGCCCCTTGTCGCGCGCCGAGCAGATCGCTGGCGTGCCGGCCAGCACCACTTTTTCGCGGGCCACGGGCGAGATGGGCGCATCGGCCAGCGACGAGACACTTGCTGCGGCGAAGCCGCGGCGGCGCTGGATGCTCTTCGCATTCGGAGGCGTGGCGGTGGCAGGGCTTGCACTTGTCCTGGCGCTGCTACCGAGCCGCCACTTGGCGCCACAAGCAGACACGGTCACGACGGCTGCTCCTGTCAGTCCAGTCGCTCCCGTCCGATTTGCGCCGCCGGAAAAGGTGGTTCCCGTGGCCCTTCCCAGCACGGCCGATGCCGGGGTCGCCTCACCCGCGATCATGGAGGTGCCTGCTGCCAAGAAGCGACCCCATGCGGCCGTCGGTCAGCCAAGTACCCCGCCCGCCACCAAGAAGAATAGGAAGTCGGAGGAAGAATGGTTCGCTCACTAGCCAGAATGTCTTTGGGAATCGCGATTGGCTCGGCACTACTTCTGTCACTGCCATCTTTGCCGACGGGTGGAGGTTGCGCCATGGCCGCCGCGCTGACGGCGAAAGACAACGCCCGGGCCAAACAGGCCAGGCAGCTCTTCAAAGAGGGACAGTACGAGGACGCCGCCAAGATTTTTTCGAGCTTGAGCACCGAATACCCGGACAAGCTCGTGTTCACGCGCAACCTTGGGGCATGCTACTACTACTTGCGCCGCCCCGAGCCGGCTCTCTCCAACCTGCGCGAGTATCTGCGGCGCAGTCAGGACATCGCTGCCGACGATCGTGCGGAGGTCGAGGGCTGGATGGTCGAAATGGAAAGGCTGCGCGATCAGCCCGCCGCGACTGCTGGCACGGCAGCTGGGCCGCTGCCACAGCAAACGCCCGCGGTCGGTTCCTGGCCGGCTACACCTGGGACCAATGGGCCGGCGCCCGCGTACAGTGAGCCGCCCGTTGGGGGCGCGGGGCCATCTGCACAGGGCTCGGGCTACCAGCAATCGCAACCAAGCTACCAGCCGCCGCAGGCCTATCCGCCGCCTCAAGGTTATGCTCCGCAAGCCGACGCACCACCGCCCGGCTACTACGCGCCTCAGCCAGCCTATGGGCAGCAACCCACCGACGGGCAGCCACCCGCCTACGCCCCACCGCCCGCCTACGTTCCACCGCCCGCCTACGCCCCACCGCCCACGGTACCTCCCTACCGACGGGGCTTCCTCATGATGCCCTACCTCGGTCTCAATGTGCCGGTCGGTAGTACGTCGGACGGGATCTCAACCGGTCTTCGCCTGGGTGGCATTTTCGGTTGGCACGTGGGTCGGTTTTTGTCGCTCAATGGCGAGATGACGATCGATATCCTCAATTTCGACACAGGACCGGGCGTGAGCGCGACGGCAGCGGCAGTCGATCTGACCTTCAGTCCGTTCTTTCACTTTGGGTTGCCCCAGGTCGAATTCGTCGTGGGGCCGAAATTCGGGTTCTTCGGCAAGTCCGTAACCCTCAGCGAAAGCGGATCTCAGGACTCGACCTATAGTGGTGGCGGACTTGTTTATGGATTCAACGCGGGGGTCTTCATCCCCCTTGGCCGCATCGCCATCGGCGGTCTCTTCAACTTCACCGGCCGCAGCTACTCGAGCTGGTGCAGCAACGACTCTTCCACCAACTACAGCCAGGTTTGCACCACCGATCGCAGCGGCCCGGACGACAAGTTCATCGGCTTCTCCGGCGCCCTGCTGTACTAGAGCACCGAACGGGTTGACTCCCGTCGTGAAATCGCGCATTTGCGTCGCGTCCCTTCGTTGCTCGTCGGTTAGATACGTCGAGTATTAGGTTCAGAACCTTCCACCGAATGCAGGACCAGCTCCCAAGTTCGGCCCCGTGAGCATCAGTCTGGGCAGGGCGGACAGGTCGACATCCTCAGTCCCGTCCTCCAGAAGCGGCCTGGCCGCTGAAACTGACCGCGAATACGTCGAAACCCCGTAGATAAGCAAGGCCACGCCAAGGAGTGCCGGAAGGAACACACCTTCGCAGTAGCCGGAAGGTTTCTGTTCGCAGCCGGGTGCGCCGACTGCAATATTCAAGATCCCGTAGACAGTCAGAATGCCTCCCAAGGTCGCCGCGACATTGCCGGGATGATCGATATCGTTGATACGGCGCCGGGGAATACTCAATTCCTCGTCGTCGGACTCAATCCTTACCGCGCTCCTGGTACTGCTGACGATTTGGCCGTGGTAGACCATGCCGTTCTTGCACGTGATGTCCGCGGTCGTGCCACACCCAAGTGCAAGAACGAGAGTGAGAGCTAGCCAACTTCGCAGCAACGAGAAGAGTCTGTTGTTCATCGTGATCTTCGAACGAACTGCAATCTCACCAGCACTTCCGAAGCGCCAACCGTATAGTTGATTCATATCGGCGTCAAGGCGAATGTCTGGGTTGCTTGTTGCCAGTCCTGGGAAATTCTGGATACCTTTACGGGATGACCGAAGTTCGTGGTCCTGACATCCCGCATTTCCTGGTCGAGCCTTCCGTGCGTTTTGGGCGGGCGGCTGCCTTGCCTGCGATTTGCCCGCGGCTGGTCTTGGCTGCGAGCGTGCTCTTGCTAGCGATAGGCGCGGGCGCCTGTGCGCGTGCGCGCATGCAGCCCACGGGAATGGGCGGTTCATCGAACAGTGGTGGCGCCTTTGCCAGCGGCGGATCGGCAGATTCGGGTGGAGCGGAGGCAAGTGGTGGCTCGTCAACCGGCGGTACCACAAAGGCGGTTCTCCCGAGCGGCGGCTCCTCAACCGGCGGCTCTTCCAGTGGCGGTTCTTCCAGTGGCGGTTCTTCCAGTGGCGGCTCTTCCAGTGGCGGTTCTTCCAGTGGCGGTTCTTCCAGTGGTGGTTCTTCCAGTGGAGGCTCGGGCGCGGGCGGTTCTATGCCTGCCGATGCCGCAGCGGACGCACCCGTGGATGCTGGGCCACCACCTATCACCTACGCACTCGGCCCGCCCAATCAGATGATCAACCAGTTCTTCATTCCGGGTTGCCAAACGGGCTCGGCGACTTCCCCTGGAGGCGGCAATTGCACGCAAGGGCAAAATGCCTGCGAAGGCACCAAACAAGGCGCGCGAATCAATTTCCTTTGCCCGCGTTTTATGCTCTTTTCCGACGAAATGGCCCAGGCGGCGCTCGATGATGGCTACACGGGCCTGAATTACGCGGTTGTGGGCCACGACCTTGATACCGGTGGCATCGATGGCAATGTCGCCATCAGTTGTTGTCAGTGCTACCAATTGGTCTTCAGCCTGCCCGAGAACGTGGCGCAGGTTGGCGGCAGTGGCGCCTCAGCCATTCCCATTCCGCCACCTCTTGTCGTTCAATCGTTCAATACCTCGGCCGGCGGCGGCAAGAACTTCGACGTGTTCATGGGCGCGGGCGGCTTCGGTGCCTTCAATGCGTGCGATCCGAATGCCGCGATGAAAAGTAATTCGGGCAAATACCTCTATACCCAGTTTCCGCAGGACGGCGAGCCGGGCTCGGGCGGCGTGAACGCCGCGACCCAGATTGCCGGCTGCAAGGGCACCAACAATCAGGCGACCACGGCAACCCTGTCGTCGGCGACTTGCCAGTCCAACGTGGCCACGGCCTGCGGCAAATTCCAGTCGAGCTCGACCACCGTGACGAGCGAATCCGTTCGCTCGTGCACGCAATCGAACAACCCGAACAGCTACTATCACATCAACTGGCAGATCTACGCCAAGCGCGTCGAGTGCCCGACCCAACTGACGCAGGTCACGGGTTGCAAGTTGGCGCCGCAAAACCTGCCCGCGGTCAATCCCGCGGTCACGACGCCGGCCCAGGCCGCCGCGGATTCCTCGTTCAAGTCCGGCTACACCATCACGACCATGCAGGACTGCTGTATGCCCACCTGTGCGTGGCAGAACAACACCAAGGGCATGGGACTTTCGATGGTCGGAAACTACAATTCGTTCTACTCGTGCGATCAGAACGGTGTCCCGGCGACGGACAGCTCGACCGCTGACGCCGGGAAATAGCGTTGGGCGAAGGACGGGATTGAAATCCCGTTGGGCGGGACTTACCGTTTTAGGGCGTGACCTCGACCGCCATTATCCACTTGGACATGGACGCCTTCTATGCGTCGGTCGAGCAGCGCGATTTTCCCGACCTGCGCGGCAAACCCGTGATTGTGGGCGGCCACCCGCGCCGTGGGGTCGTGCTGGCGGCCTCGTATGAAGTCAGACCTTTCGGCGTGCGCTCGGCCATGCCCATGGTGGTTGCCATGCGCAAGGCACCCGCGGCCATCGTCGTCCCTCCGCGCATGGCCGCGTACGAGGAAGCCAGCGAGGCCGTCTTCGCCATCCTGAGCACGGTCACGCCGCTCATCGAACCACTGTCTCTCGACGAGGCGTTTCTCGACGTGACTGCTTCGCGCAAGTTGTTCGGCGGTCCGGCCAAGATCGCCGCCGAGCTACGCGCGCGCATCGCGACCGAGGTAGGGCTGCCCTCCTCGGCCGGCATCGCCTCGGTGAAGTTCGTGGCCAAGATCGCCTCCGACGTAGCTAAGCCGAATGGACAGTTGGAAGTGGCGCCCGGCGAGGCGCGTGCGTTTCTCGCCCCGTTGCCCGTCGCACGCCTGTGGGGCGTGGGCCCGAAGACCGAGGCTGTGCTGGGCAAACTGGGCCTTCGCACCGTGGGCGACATCGCAGCCGCCGAGCCAGATTGGTTGAACCGGCACGTCTCGGGCGGACGCGACCTGTGGGAACTCTCGTGCGGAATCGATCCGCGCAAGGTGGTGCCCGATCGGGAAGCGAAAAGCATCGGCGCCGAGGACACCTTCGATGAAGATGTGGCCGGGACCGAGGCGCTCCTGCCTCACGTGCACGCGCAGGCCTTGCGCGTGGCCCGACGCCTACGCATGGCTGGCCGAAAGACCATCGTTGTGCAGCTCAAGCTGAAGCTGGCGGATTTCACGCTCCTCACGCGCCGGACGACGCTTGCCGAACCGACCGACGACGGCCAGACACTCTATCGCGCGGCCAGCGCTCTTCTGCTGAACGAGCACCTGCCTCGAAAGGTCCGACTCACCGGCGTCTCGGCGCAGTCGCTGCTTTCCCACGACGGGCAATTGTCACTTTTCGATTCCGACCGTCGTGCCGGCCGTCTCAACGCTGCGCTCGACCGCATCCACGACAAATTCGGCCCGGCAGCCTTGACCACCGCCGACTTGCACGAAACACCGGACAAGGAACGGGGGTAGGGCGCTATGGTCGGAGGGATCGACGTTGATGATGACCTTGCTCAAAGGCCATCGTAGCTGGTGCCTGGGTATTTCACCAAGCACGCTGCCCTTTGCCACTCTGACGAAGCGGTGTTGCGGAAAGCCAGTGCCACCCGATAACTTGTCTTGTCCGCCAATTCATAGGTCAACGTCACCGCCGAAATGCACCCCAGCTTCGGGTCGGCCGAGGTGCTAAGGACGATCCACCGTTTGGTAAACAATCCCGGAGGTACATCGAATGGCAATGCCAAGATGTGATTTCCGCTGAAGTTGGGAGTCTGCTCCTCTGTCTCGGCCTGTACCTGCAAATGATCGCCCATCAACGCCGCTGCGCTGGCCAACGACACAATTCCACCCGAGGCCCGGAGTGCGCCATGGCGCCGAGGTGCGGCCAAGGAAACCAGCTCTCCTGTGAGGGTAAGAATTTCCAGGGCAGTCCCGCGATTGGCGGCATCGATAGCGTTGCGTTGGTTGGTCGCCTCGGCCCAGCTTTCCAGTTGGGATCCCCAGGGAATGGAAACCGCTTGGTTGATTTTGGGGTCGCCAAAATCGAGTTGCACCTTCTCCACCTGCTGCCAGCTTTCGGTGGCATTTTCAAAAGTGAACTCCAGGGCGCCGAAGTTCCGACTTGACAGGCTGACAGTCTCCCCGCAGCTCACTGCCAATCTTGCCGCGCTTGCCGCTGCAGCGGAGGGGTGGCCGGTAGCGTCCATGTAAGTTCCATGGGGCCCGCTCGCTATCTCCGCGCAGCCAACGGTGGCCAGCAATCCGCCGAACGCTAGGCAAGGCCAGGCGGGTCGCTTGGCACCAACCGCGGAACGACGAGTCGGTCTGATTCCGTCGACAAGACGAGCGCTCATGGCCAACCAAAATAATGCGATGTCCCCTGCGTGCAAGTTATTTCCGCGCTCCAGCTCCTATCTGGCCGCATTGCCGCCTTGACCACCGCCGACTTGCACGGAACACCGGACAAAGAGCGGCAGTAGGGGCTATTTGCCGGGCAGAGCCGTCTGCAAGGCTGCCGACATCTTCGTCCCCGGGTTGGATGGTGGGTCAGCCTCCTTTCCATCTTGCGATTCCCTCGACGGTGCCGCAGCCGCGAACTGCCTTAGCCCGGTCGACGTCGATTTGGTCGTGAGTGGATAACAGTGCTGATTCAATTTCGCCTTCAGGTGACAGGCCGGGCTGGGGGCAAGGAGGGGCGAGAACCGTACCGGAACGTCCTGATGTACTTGAGGAACGGAAGCGCAGCCGCTACGTAGCCCCCGGCCCGGATCGTCGCCCGTCGGTGGATCGAAGAGTTGAAGCAGTTGTGCTAACCAGCCGCCCGCCACACGCCTTCCACGATCCCCCTCCGATGGTACTTTTCGCGCAACTTTCTTTCGGCCTTTCCGAGAACCCATGCATGACCCTCCCTCGCCAGGTCGTGCCCGGTCGTGACTACATGATTACCCGCCGCTGTTCCGAGCGGCGCTTCTTTCTGCGCCCTGATGAAGACACCAACAGCGCCTTCACCTACTGCCTGGCCTTGGCCGCCAAGCGCGCGAAGGTGGAGGTCACCTTCTCGGTTGCTCTATCGAACCACCACCACAGCGGCATCCACGACCCGGACGGTAATTTCCCCATCTTCACCGAGCACTTTCACGGCCTACTACGATCCCCCTCCGATGGTACTTTTCGATCCCCCTCCGATGGTACTTTTCGCGCAACTTTCTTTCGGCCTTTCCGAGAACCCATGCATGACACTCCCTCGCCAGGTCGTGCCCGGTCGTGACTACATGATTACCCGTCGCTGTTCCGAGCGGCGCTTCTTCTTGCGCCCCGACGACGACACCAACAACGCCTTCACCTACTGCCTGGCCTTGGCGGCCAAGCGCGCGAAGGTGGAGGTCACCTTCTCGGTTGCTCTCTCGAACCACCACCACAGCGGCATCCACGACCCGGACGGTAATTTCCCCATCTTCACCGAGCACTTTCACGGCCTACTCGCTCGCTGCCAGAACGCCCACCTTGGCCGCTTCGAAGGCTTCTGGTCCTCTGAGCCGACCTCCGTCGTTCATCTGGTCGAGCCCAACGACATCCTCGACAAGATGACCTACGCCTTCACCAATCCTACTGCCGCAGATCTGGTCGACACCGTCGAGGAATGGCCCGGCGTTACCACCTTCCATGCCACCATCTCTGGCGGTCACCTCACCGCAACCCGGCCGAAGCACTTCTTCCGCGACGACGGCGACATGCCCGAAGTCGTCAGCCTCACCATCGCCCGGCCGCGCGGCTTTCAAGACCTTGGGCAGAACGATTGGGCCAACCTCGTCACCGAGCGCGTTCGCGCCGAGGAAGCAGACCACCGCCAACGGCGAGTCGCCAAAGGCATCACGGTGCTTGGACGAACCCGAATCCTTGGGCAGAATCCATTTCACAGTCCCGAAGGCCACGCCCCACGATTCCAGATGAGCCCCCGCGTCGCCGCGAAGAACAAGTGGTCACGCATCGAGGCGCTCCTGCGCAACCGGGGATTCATCGAGAAGTACCGTGATGCGTTCCAGAAACACATGGCCGGGTTGGCAGGCGTCTTGTTCCCGTTCGGAACCTTCTGGATGCGCAAGTTCGGCAAAGTTGCCTGTGAGACCGCCGAAGCAGTTGAGCAAGCCCTCCTCGGCCCGCCTATGAATCCTTCTCCAGCATAGCTGGGTGCCGTCGGGTCGAATGAAAGGGCGAGTAGCCGCCACCCCCGGCGCGTTGGGGGACGACTGTTCGCTCTCTGTAGGCGCGGCACCGTCGAGCCATTTGCGGGGTCAAATTGCACGGCAGAAACCCGGCTTCTTGATCTTCATGGCCTCGCCAGACCACCCAGCACAGCCTGTTCGCGGCAGTCTTGCCCGTTTGTTGCGCGTTTCCTACACATGACGGACTGGATCTCCCAGATCTCCCACGTTTGTTACGTGCTTCCTGCACATGACCCTCGGACTGGGATCTGTTATGATGCGTTCCAGAAACACATGGCCGGGTTGGCAGGCGTCTTGTTCCCGTTCGGAACCTTCTGGATGCGCAAGTTCGGCAAAGTTGCCTGTGAGACCGCCGAAGCAGCTGGGCAAGCCATCCTCGGCCCGCCTATGAATCCTTCTCCAGCATAGCTGGGTGCCGTCGGGTCGAATGAAAGGGCGAGTAGCCGCCACCCCCGGCGCGTTGGGGGACGACTGTTCGCTCTCTGTAGGCGCGGCACCGTCGAGCCATTTGCAGGTTCAAATTGCACGGTGGAAACCCGGCTCCTTGATCTTCATGGCCTCGCCAGACCACCAGGACAGCCTGTTCGCGGCAGTCTTGCCCGTTTGTTGCGCGTTTCCTACACATGACGGACTGGATCTCCCAGATCTCCCACGTTTGTTACGTGCTTCCTGCACATGACCCTCGGACTGGGATCTGGCGTTTCCTGCACATGACCCTCGGATTGGGATCTGGTATGCTCGTTTGTTGCGCGTTTCCTGCACGTGACCCTCGAACTGGATCTCCTATGACCCTCGGACTGGGATCTGGTGCATTTGTTACGTGTTTCCTGCACATGACCCTCGGACCGGGATCTGGATGTTCCCCCTCTGGTCCTTCCCGCCGGCCTTGCCGTTCAACGCCCCAGCGTGATCGGGTGGCCTCACGCCTCACAGAACCTCCAGCCAAGCACCCAAAGCGAAGCTCTGCCCGGCCGTCTGCCATCGACAGGCAATCTGCAGCGCTGCCACATAGGCTTCCGTGCGGGCCAGCCCCAGACAATCAGGTTCTCGCAATCCGGGCTGTCACAAGCGTCCCCGGCCAACTCGATCACGCCGGATTGCGGGTACCGTCTTCCCTCGTTCCCAGAAACCTCTGGAACCGCCTTTGGCCCGATAGCCCAACGTCCAGTCGCGCGTCCCAGCGCGCTATGGTTGCCAGGCCGACCTGCGCGCGGCCACGCGTCGGTCGCGACCACCCAGATCTACACGCACGTCTGCATCGGACATCTGAAGGAGACATTGCAACGGTGTCACCCACGGGAGCGTGGTACGCTGGAGACAAAGGACAAGGACGATGACCCGGATGGCCGCCGAGATTCTTGAGCTGACTGAGCGCATAGAATCGCTGGGAACCAAGCAGAAGGTGAAGCTGCTCGAACGCGTGCTGACGCCCGAGATGGAGCTGCGCTTCGCGATGGAGCACATGGCCCGACGATCGCGCCATGTCGCAAGCCGCGTTTTGGACCGTGCCGCCGACCGAGCGATCCGAGAGGTCCGACGTGAGCGAGCCGCACGCTCAAAGCATTAGAGCGGTCCTCGACACGAACGTCCTGGTGCGAGGGCTGACCCGGGCGACGGGGCCGAGCCGAGAGATCCTTGAGGCACTGGTCGATGCGAAGGCTTTCGCGCTGGTGACGTCGACGGAGATCCTGGCCGAGCTGGGCGACGTGCTACAGCGCCCTGCTTTTCGGCGGCATGTTGAATTCAGCGACTTCGAGATCATGCGCGCGATCCGCGGTTTGCGCCGGGTGGCGCAGCTCGTGCCGGGTGCCTACGTGGAGCTGAAGACGGTGCCGACGGATCTTGACGACAACATGGTGGTGGCCTGCGCCCTGGAAGGTGGAGCCGACTACCTCGTCACCGACGATAGGCGTGATCTCTTGCCGCTCAAGGTGGTCCGCGTGTCGGGCCACCGCCCGGTGCAGGTGGTGACGCCTCGGGGATTTCTGCGGATTCTCGGTCGCTGACCGTCTCGTGCCGGCCGTCTCAACGCCGCCGTCAACCGCATCCACGACAAATTCGGCCCAGCCGCGTTGACTACCGCCGACTTGCACGAAACACCGGACAAGGAACGGGAGTAGGACGCTATTGTCGAGGGATCGACGCTGATGATGACTTTGCCGCGGGCATGCTGGATTTCCCGTCTATGGATAGTGAATTCGCGCACGTGGTTTACTTTGCGCCTGCGCTCTCCTAGGCTGGCTCGATGCTGACGTTTGTCGTCCTGTTATTGATGGCGTCGGGGCCGGCCTATCCACCTGATTCACTGGGCACGGACTTGGTGGCGTCGATCGGAAACGGAGGCTCAATCGCAATCCTGCCGCGCAAGGATGGGATCTAGGCGGTTTCGGCGGATGGTGCCCGGCAGAAAGCCATTGCGACCAACCGAGCAACGTGGCTGCTGGTGGACAATCGCGCGGACGCGATCTGGTTCGGGCGGAAAGGCGGTGGCCTGTGGCTCATCGACCTGACGGCAAAGCCGGGTTCGCCCCCGGAGGAGATCGCCGGGTTCAAGGGCGACGAAGCGGTCGTGGTGGCCTACGGCCCGAGCCATGAGGACTGTCTGAAGGTCCTCCGGACCGAGTACGACGCGCACCTGGTCCTCGATCTCGCCGTCACCCCACCCACGCTTGCCTACGAGTCGGGCATCTACGACGACGTCTTCGAGAAACAGGGCCGAGCGCACGCGCGACGCTTGGCCCGCATCCAGTGGGCACCCCAAGCACAGGAGCGCCTGGTAGCGCTAGCAGCGCGGGGAAAAGGACGACCGCTGCTGGCGCCAAACCCGCGCCCGGTGCCCCGGCTGAAGAGCGTCCCGGACGAGACCTGCGAATCGGCGGAAATGTGCGGAAACGCCAGCCGCATGGGTAAGACGCGGTTTCTGGCCGTGCTGGTGGAACACAGTTGCGGGGATGCTTGTCACACCACCTGGCAGCTGTACGACAGTCGCACCAAGGAGTTCATGGACGCCGCCGATCCCAAGCGACGCAGTCGTAAGCCCCTCAAGGACGAGGACGTCACGGACGTGGACGATGCCTGGACGGCGCCTGGCGGTGAAGGCTTCGTCGTACGAGGATCGCTGTACAACTTCGAAAGTGGTCACGTCGGCAAGACCAAAGCCTCGGGGGATGGCGGTGGTTGGCTTGGCCTGCAATGGCATCTGATGAACTGAAGGATACCGAAAAGGGGGCACTACCTGGCGTCTGCCATCAATAGGCAATCTGCAGCGCTGCCACATCAGCTTCCATGCTGGCCAGCCCCTCTGGAACCGCCTTTGGGGCAACCATGGCCCTAGTCATCTTCGAGGAAGAGAAGCGCGGGGCAAACCTAGGGATCGCGGGGTTGAGCAAGATCATCCAGACCGGCTAGACCCGTAGAGATCGTCTTCGACCACAGGAGGTGGTCGGGCCGCGACTCATGCTTCTCGCAGCACATACCGCCGCTCTAGGTGTTGCTCGAATGCCTCGGTGCCAAGCGCGCTTCCCGTGGCGCGCTCGATCAACTCCATGGAGCCGAAGAACGATCCTCGGCTCCATACATGTTCGCGAAGCCAGCCGTCGAGGACGCCAAATTCGCCTCGACGAATCTGCTCGTTCAAGTCCGGGTGGGCGCGCTTCACGGCGGCGAACATCTGGGCAGCTATCAGGGCGCCCAGCGTGTAAGTAGAAAAATAGCCAAACATGCCTGCTGGCCAATGAACGTCCTGCAGGCATCCATCGCGATCGTTTCCACAGGTTGACAGGCCGAGCATCTCCCGCATACTCGCGTCCCATGCCTCCGGGACGTCCTCGGGGCGCAAGGAACCATCGATGAGGCCCTTCTCGAGTTCGAATCGCAAGATGACGTGGCACGGGTAGGTTGCTTCGTCCGCGCTCCTACGAATGAATCCCGGCTTGACCTTCGTCAGTCGTAGAAACAGATTCTCAGGCTTGAACGCCTCGCGACAGCGCGCGACCGCGGCAGGGAACGCTTCCGCGATGAGCGGGGCCGCGAATTCCAGAAAGGCGCGGCTTCGGCCAATTTGCATTTCGAACAGTAGGCTCTGGCTTTCGTGAAGGTTCGTGCTGCGTACGGCCCCAATCGGTTGGTCGAGCCAGTCGCCCGGCAGGTTCTGCTGGTACTTGGCATGCCCGGATTCGTGCACCACCCCAATCATGGCCCTGGTGTAGTCGTCGACATCGTAGTCCACGGCAATCCGGACGTCCGTGGGCACGCTGCTGCAGAAGGAGGTCGGGGCTGCATCCAAGCGCCCGCGATCGAAGTCGAACCCCAGTCTGCGCATGAGCTCCAAGGCCAACCAATGCTGGCGATCCACCGGGAACGGCCCTGCGCAGACAGCGGCGTGTTCGCACGACTGTCGTTCCACGGTCTTGGCGATGAGGCCGGGAAGAAACGCGCGCAGTCGCGCGAACAGTGGCGCGATCGATGCGGCCCGCGCGCCTGGCTCGAACTCGTCGAGAAGAGCGTCGTAAGGACTGAGCGCCAGTCTGTCGCCCAAGGCCAGTGCCGCCTCTCGCTTGAGCCGCACCACCTCGCGGAAGAACGGTAAGTATCCGGCGAAGTCGTTGTCCGGCCCCATCTTCCGCCACGCCTGCTCGCTCCGCGATTGTGCTCGCGACATCGCTTCGACCAAGCCCTGCGGCAGCGCGGTCGCTCGCACCCACTCCCGTTCCATCAGGCGCAGATTTGCCTGCTGCCATGGGGAGAGAGCCGCTGCTTCCTTGCTCGCCGCCGCGAACAAGTCGAGCAGCCGCTCATGCGTCGCTTGCTGGTGGATGAATCCGCGCAGCGTAGACAGAGCCTCGCATCGTGCATCCGCTCCACCGGCGGGCATCATGGTGGCCTCATCCCATGAGGACATGGCTTCAACGTGGCCAAGGTGGAAGAGTGTTTGACAATGCTTGACCAGGGCAGCGTAGGACATCGAGGGCCTCCGTCCCCATTGTAGTCACATTCGGCCGGAGCAGAAGAATGCGGGCCGCGATGCGACGGACCGAAGCCTCGAATTCCGGTAGAATCGCCCTGTCCATGAAGACCAATGAACGTGCGGATCTCCTGCTACTCAATGCCTCGAACTTGCCCACGGCACCGGTGTTCCCCTATGCCTTTGTTCAGGTCTCAGCCGTCGCCCGACGGTTTGGAGTAAAGGTGGCCCGCTTTGACTTTGTGGGGATCCCGAAGTCGCGTTGGCGCCCCCTGCTTGCGGACTTGCTGAAGAAGCATCGGCCTTCCATGGTTGGGTTGCACCTGCGCCAAGCTGACGCCGTGGTCGCCTCGGACTACGTGCCGCCGCCCGAGGGTAATTCGGCGGACTACTACCTGCCAGTGGAGGAAACGCGTCACCTCCTCCGGACGCTTCGCGCGCTGACCGCTGTGCCCGTCGTGATCGGCGGGTTCGGTTTCACGGCTCAGCCGATCAAGACAGCGAAAACGCTTGGGGTGGATTTCGGTGTCCAAGGCGAGCCAGATGGCTTCTTCGAGCGTTTCGCGGACGTGCTCGCCAGCCGAGAGCTATCCAAGGTTCCGAACCTTGTCTACCGCCATGGTAGCGAGTACCGCGCGAATCCACGCGTGTTCTATCCACCGCCGCCCAGCGGTGAATATGTGGAGGACGTCATCTCCGAGTTGATTCGATTCTATGGGGATCGGCCGCTGCTCGCGGGTACGTTGCCCCATGTTCCGGTCGAGATCGCCCGTGGGTGCCCCTTTCGTTGCTACTTCTGTAACGAACCCGCGGTGAAGGGACGGACCGTTCGCTATCGCGACTGGTCGGCCATCCAACAGGACTTGGCGGCCCTCGAACAACACGGGATCCACCGCGTGTGGCTGGTCTGCTCGGAGATCAACATCCACCCCGCACGCGCCCTGGAGATCGCGAGGCACATGGCGGCCATCAACAAGGGGCGCAGGCCGGATCGGCGCATCCGCTGGCGCGCCTACAACATTCCAAGGATGAAGGCCGCAGATCTCCGCTTCATGCTGTCCGCCGGTTTCGAGCCGGGTTGGAATGATTTCCCCTCGCTCGAAGACCGCAATCTGGCTCGCTGTCGCGTGCCCTTCCGCACCACGGCTGCCATGTCCTACTTTCGCAGTTACCTCGACTGGGCCGATACCCAGCCTGCGTCACCCGACAACCGGCAGACCTTCTACCTGTTTCTAGGCAACGCATTTTCGGATGCGCGGACCATCCGCACAACCTTGCGCAATGTCGAGCGCTACGGCTTGCAGGCCCGGCACGAGCAGGCGTCGGTCGGGCCTGCCACACGAGTCTTTGAAATCGACGGGAAGCTCAACTGCGGCGATAGCAGGATACTCTATAGCCTGGGCCGAAAAGGGAAGGAGCGTTTTGATGTCGTCAGCCCCAGCTACTACTATCCGCCGAGGTTGATCGAGCACCTCGGCAGCGAGCAGGCAGTGCGTGAATTCTTGGACCACGTTGCCTCGACGTTTTTGTCGACCGCGCACGAACGGGCCAAGCACTGGTCGACGTTCTTGGGCGAAAGCATCTCGCAAGAGGGATTGCTTCTTCTCATGCGCGACGCGAAGAAGGCAAAATCGGTGAAGCCCGTCCCCGTAGACACGGGCGATGATGCCCGCATGGGGTTTCTGATTCAGCGCACTCTCCGGCAGATTTGGGCCAAGCCGGATGAGAGGATGATTCGGCGGGTCTTCTTTCCCGGCGAGCAGCATGATCTCTACGACTACGTGGTCCAGGCCGTTCTCACACAGCTCCTGCGCCCGCATGCCCGTGCATTCAAACCAGTCCTACGCTTTCTCCAGATCCCGCACGACAGGAATGGCTTTCACTCCCTATCGCCGTATGGGATAGCGAGGATCCTCTATCGTCGCTACGACAGCAACGAGGAGCTGATCGAGCGCGTCTGCCAAACGCATGGGATCGGCCCCGACACCATGGACCGGCTCGCCTTGCGATTCCTCCTGCACCAATGCAACGTGTGCATTCGGCCAGAGTACCGAGACCTGCTGTTCGGGCGAGCGGGTGGGCCGAGACTTACCGCTCGATGACCGAGCGCCCAGAAGATGGCGGATCGCCTGGCATCGCCATTCCTGGGCTTGCGATTCCAGGGCTTGCAGCAAGCGCAGCGGCGCTCTAGCTTCGATTCCGACCGCCGTGCCGACCGTCTCAACGCCGCACTCGACCGCATCCACGACAGATTCTACCCGGCGCCTTAACCACCGCCGACTTGCGCGAAACACCGGACAAAGAACGGGAGTAGGGCGCTATCGTCGAGGTAGTGCCATTTGCAGCACTCCTGAGAAGAGCACCACACAGACGCAGCCGATGACGTTGTACCAAAGGAAGCTGATGTTCGTGCCCAGGAACACGCTGACGACGATGGCCTCGGCGGCGATGGCAGCTAGAAACACCGCGGTTCCGCGAACCACGCGGCGGGAAAACGCGACCAGAAAGATGCCGAGGATGGTTCCGTAGAAGAGGGAGCCGAGGATGTTCACGGCCTGGATCAAATTGTCGAGCAGCGAGGCGAACGTCGCGAACAGGACCGCGAGCACGCCCCAGCCCGCCGTGAACCACTTCGCGGCCCGGACATAGTGGGCGTCGGAGGCGTCCTTGCGCAGGCTGCGCCGGTAGAAGTCGACTACGGTGGTTGAGGCCAGGGCGGACAGTTCGCCGGCCACGGCCGACATGGCCGCGCAGAAGATGACCACCAAGAGAAGGCCGACCACTCCGCGAGGCAAATTGCGCATGACGAACGATAAGAAGATGTAGTCGGCATCCTTGGTGTTGGCGTCGGGCAGGGCCTCCACGATGGCTCGCTTGGCTTCGTCGCGAATAGCCGCCGACGTGATTTCGGCGGCACGCACGCGCTGTTCGCTGGCGGCAATCGATGCGGCATCGTGCCGGTCGAGGGCGCGATCGAGCTGCCAAATTTCCGATTGTTTGCGCTCGAAGGCAGCGCCATGCGCGCGTTCGAGGGATTCCAGCTTGCCGGCAAACGGGGTTTGCTTCACGCGCTCCAGCTCGGACTGGTTGAAGAAGATCGGCGGCGCGTTGAATTGGTAAAATACGAATACCATCACGCCCACGAAGAGAATGAGGGACTGCATGGGTATCTTGACCAAGCCATTGAACAGCAGGCCCAGGCGGCTTTCGGCAATGGAGCGGGCGCCGAGATAGCGCTGCACCTGCGACTGGTCGGTGCCGAAATAGGCCATGGCCAGGAAGAAACCGCCGAGCAGGCCCGACCATAGGGTGTAGCGGGAGCGTGGGTCGAACGACATGTCCACCGCGTTGAGCCTGCCGAGGACTCCCGCGATGTGAAGGGCGTTGCCGAAGGAAACCTCGGGCGGTAGGCGCGCAACAATGACCACGAACGCGACCACCATCCCGCCCAGCATGACGAGCATCTGCTGCTTTTGCGTTTGGCTGACCGCTCGTGCGCCGCCGACGACGGTGTACACGATCACGACGCCGCCGATGCAAAGGCAAGTCAGCCGCAGCGACCAGCCGAGCACCGACGACAAGATGATGGCCGGCGCGTAGATGGTGATGCCGGCGGAAAGACCGCGCTGGACCAAAAACAGGAAGGCGGTCAATTGCCGGGTTTTCAAGTCGAAACGGCTTTCCAAGAATTCGTAGGCCGTGAAGACGCGCAGGTTGAAGTAGCGAGGAAGGAAGACGATCGACAGCGCAATCATGGCCAGCGGCAGGCCAAAGTAGAATTGGATGAAGCGCATGCCGTCTTGATAGGCTTGCCCAGGCGTGGACAGAAAGGTGATGGCGCTGGCTTGCGTGGCCATGACCGACAGACCGATGGTGTGCCACTTGTCCTGATTGCCGCCACGCAAGTAGCGAGCCATGTCTTGCTGGCCGCGCGACTTCCAGATGCCATAGCCGACGATGGCGGCAAGGGTGCCGAGCAAGACCACCCAGTCGAGCGCGTTCACCGGTAGATCCACGTCAGGGCCGCGAATGCGGCGATTTCCAAGGCGAGCGCGCTGGCGACGACAAGATAAAGTGTCGTCCAGCTCAGAAACGGCGCCGGAGTCTCATCGGGCATTTTGTCCCTGTCCCGCGGCCAGGAGATTGGCGAACAACCGGAATGCGCCGGGAACGCCCGCAGGCAATTGCCGGAAGAATGCAAGGCCCGTGTAGATGAAGACGCCTTTGCCATGGCGGGCGACCAGGATTCCGCCGGCCAGCGGCGACTCGCCAGGATCGCTCATGCTGAGCACGGCCTGGTAGCGCGGATCCCAGGTCGAGGCAAAGTAAAGCCCACGCTCCTGGACCCAGTCGGAGAAATCGCGCTCGGTGATCCTATTGGGAGTGTTGAGGATGCGTTGATCGGGCAGAAGAAACTCGACCGGGGCATCTTCGTCGGTCACCCGCTCGCGGCCAATCTCGAAGGGGAAGGGTCCGATGGGCGTCGTCAGCGGAGCAAGTCGGTTGTTGGTGTTGTATTGCGCGACCAGCGTGCCGCCCGCTTGCACGTAGGCCATCAGCGCGGGCTGGGCCACGCGCAGCTTCTCGCTGGTGTTGTAGGCGCGAACGCCGATGACGATGGCATCGAAGCGGGCGAGCGCGGAGCCACTCGGTGGCAAATGGGCCAGCATCTCGTCGCCGATGAGCGTGACCTCGTAGCCAATCTGCCGGAGCGCGGCCGGGACTTCGTCGCCGGGACCGGGGATGTATCCGATTCTGCTGCCTTGCTGATTGATCGAAAATGAGACCAGCCGGACATCAGCGCTGCCGAGCACGGTCTGAATTGGGATATGCGCGTGTTCGATGCGACTAACACTTTGGGAGAAATGCAGGTTGCCGATGTCGGCCACGACGTGCAGCGTGCCTGGGCCAGCGTTTTGCTGGCCATTCGGTGCGGGCGCTTGGATGCGGAAGGTGAATTCTGTCTCCTGGCCCTTGCTTGTGAGTGCGAACGGCAGTGAGGCCGGCGTCGCCGACCAGCCCGGCGGAGTCTCCAGGCGAAGGGTGCCGGCGATGGCGGGCGCCGCGGCGGCAAGCTGAACGGTCAGGGTGCGCGCCTCGCCGCGCGGGAACATGAGAACCGCGGCCCCAGGACGCAGCGAAACCATGGGGGTGATTTCGACAGGACGGTAACGCTCGCCCGCCACCGGATCGGTCCATTTGAAGGTGATGGGTCGCGGGACGATCAAGGCGTGCCCGTCAATCTCGAAGACGAAATCGACCCGCAAGGGCGACGCGATCTCGGGCAAGCCGACGAGCGAGGGATCCTGCACGCGAAACAGGCCCGGCTCGGGTGGCAGCGCCAGCCAGTACGGCGTGCTGAGAGGAAGATCCGGGGAAACGCGCAGGGTCTTCTTGACCTCGATGGTACCGAGCGGCTTGGCCAGTGGAACATTGGCGGCGCCTGTTTGGTCGGCGATCTCGCCGCCCGAGAAGCGCACCTCGCGCAGGTTGATCTTTGCCGGCGAGCGGTTGAGCGCGGTTGCCATGACCTCGACGGAAGTTCCCGGCACCACACGAAAGTCGGCCGC
>Ga0265316_10000202_pt1 | contig 69278 bp, 55 predicted proteins | sample 4522metaG_FD_202092 | JGI IMG/M metagenome (GOLD analysis project Ga0265316, IMG submission 202092) | Rhizosphere microbial communities from Carex aquatilis grown in University of Washington, Seatle, WA, United States - 4-5-22 metaG | ecosystem: Host-associated > Plants > Roots > Rhizosphere >... | reverse complement strand
AAGCGGCGAAAACAAGCTTTCGACCCTGGAAGGGTCGCAGCAATGCGGGCTACAAATTCGCTGAAGCATGGATTTCTGCGACCCCTTTCGGGGTCGTGGCATTTTTTTCCGCCTTATCCGGGGGTGTCGCTGCGCTCAACCCCCGGCTAATCGCTTGAACCCCTCCGGGGTTCCATTTCAACAGGTCCCGCAGCGACTTGTGTATAACGATGAGCGGAGCCGATGGGAACGAGAAAACGAGAAACACCTAGCCCGCATGAAGCGCGGCGGAATGTGCGGTTCCGCCGCGCCGCTCAACCTGGATTCCGCAAGCGCCATCCGGGCTATTCTTCATTGACCGCCGCATAAAACTCATCGCGCGGATTCAATTCCACCTCGGGCATGGGCTCGTGCCGGGACTCGTCGAAAGGCGGAAGATGGGGTTCCGGGACGCCTAGCGCCTGCAAATGGCGGCGGGCGTTAGCCAGCCCGAAATGGTAGGCATAGGGCGGGCCGTCGCACCAGGCGAGTTCATAGGCGCGGATCGCGGCGGCGATGGCGGCTTTGGGATGGCCCTGGTCGCGCTCGATCTGGGCGAGGACGTTGCGGGCGTCGGCGTGGAGCAGCGGATAAGGGCCGCGCTCGGCGGCGTCCCAGACTGGTTCCAGCGATTCGCGGGCTTCGTCGTCTTGCTGGCGGCGGCGGTGAAGCTCGGCCAGCGAGGTCAGCGCGGGGAGTTCTTCTTCGACGAGGTTGACGGCGCGGGCGCGGCTTAGGGCGTGGTGCAGGCGTTCTTCGGCGGTGTCGAAATCGTCCAGGCCCAGCGCCGCTTGGCCGTGCAGCCGGGCGGCGCGGATGCAGTCGCGTTCGTGGCGACGGACTTGGGCCAGCTCCCAGGCTCGGCGGGCCAGCGGCAGCGCGGCGGCGGTGTGATCCTGCCAGATTCGATGCTGGGCGAGATGAGCATTGCGCAAGCCCTCGCCTTGTTGATTCTTTTGGGCGATACAGATAGCCACGGAACGGCACAGCGCGGTTTCCGCCAGTCCGAAATTGCCGCAGGCGGCGAGGGCCAAGCCGACAAATTGAAGGCTGACCCCTTCCCGAAACCGATCCTCCCGCTTCCGGCCAATCAGCAGTGCCCGTAGGGCCGCTGTTTCGGCGGCCCGAAGCTGGCCGCAGTACCGTAGCGCATCGGAAAGGTTTTCCAGTCCGACGGCGACATTCCCCTCATCCTGTTCCGCCTCGTCGATTTCCACTTTACGCTGGAAAATCTGTCCAGCACGGCCTGGCTCGCCGCTCAACTGGCAAGCCAGCGCCAGCGCATTCAGCGTGCGGCTCCGAGTCCTCGCACTCGCCAGCCGGGGCTGCGCCTCCAGCCCGTCAGGAAACAGCCGCTCCAGCCATTCCCGCCGCGGTCGGCTGGCACTCAGCCGGTAGAGCGTGGCGTATTCAAGATGATCCCGGAACACGGTGATGGCCTCATCGTAGCGCTCCAGGCCGATCAGCGTGTGGTATAGCTCGATAGCGGGCGTCAGTTCTTCCAGGCTTTCGACCTCTTCCCAATCTGGTGGCTTGGGCGCAGCGTCGAAATAGCCGTGCAACTGGCCGTAAATAGCCTTGCGGGCGGGCGAGTCCAGCGCCGCCCACACCACGCCGCGCACGATGGGGTGCAGGTCGTAGCGGTTGGCGCGGCGATCCCAGCCGACCAGGCCGCGGTCTTCCAGTTCGGTCAGGATGCGGTCTAGCGCTTCTTCTGGTTCTCTCTGGTTCCCAAGCTCCCGCTTGGGAACCAGGCCCGGGAAGCTCTGGCTTCCCGTGGCTTGCAAAGCGGGCGCTTCGCCGGCCGCATCCCCAAGCAGGGCTTGGGGACGAGCGCAATCGTCATCGTTCCCCGCCCCGCCCCCTCCCTCAAGGGAAGGGTTCTCGACAGCCAGCAGCGCCTTGACCGTCTCCCACCCAGCCGGCATCCGAAACGCCGCCAGCGTGCGCAGCACCTTCCGCTGCGCCTCGCCCAAGCCTTGCAGGGCATATTGCAACACATGGGTCTTGGCATTCCTCAGATCCAGTTGTGAAGCCGGGTCGAAGCCCGGATTGCCCGCCCGCCAGCGCCCGAAATCCCCCGGCGCGGCGCGGTATTCGGCCACTTCGCCGGCCAAGGCCCGCAGTAGCAGCGGGTAGTTCCCAAAGGCGTTGAACAGCGGCAGCAATGCTTCTCTAGCACCGCTGACACCGAATTCCCGCCACAGATTCAGCGCGTCGTCGTCGGCCAGGCCGTTCAGGAACACGGCAAAACAAGCCGGCAGCGGCAGCGCGGCTTGGGTTTGCAACTCCGCCGGATACAGCCGGGTGGAAACCACGATCCGCGAGGCGCGCACCTGGGCCAGCCGCCGCAGAAACCGCCCGGCGCGCGGGTCGGCGCACTGGCGCAGGCGGTGCTTGGCCAGATAGGTTTCCTTGACCGCGTCCGGCAGGCCGTGGGCGGCGGCGATAACATTGGCGGCGCGCTCGTCCAAATCGTCGTCGGCCAGATGCGCGGCGTCCATGCGGGCGTAGGCCAGCAGCACGCGTTCCAGTCCGTCCAACACCAGCAAAAAAGGCCGCTCGTCCAGGCCACGCAACAGCCGCTCTTCCCGCTCAAACGGCGGCAGCTTGCGCGACTCGGCTTCCGGCAGTTCCGCGACATAGGCCAGCGCGCGGATGACGAAATTCTCGTAATGGGCGTCGCTTTCGTAAAAACTCCACCACAGCCGCCCGGCCAGGCGCGGCATTTCCAGCGGCGCGATGACGTTGAACCATTTCCAGGTCAACGCGCTCTTGCCCATGCCGCCCAGCGCGACGACATTGAACAGGCGGATTTGGGCGGGGACTTGGCGGTTGGCCGTGACCCAGTCGGTGAGCAGGTTCAATTCCGCTTGCCGGCCCACCAAGTCCTTGCTTTGCAGCAGGGTGTAGGGATGGGCGATGTAGGGCTCGGGCGCTTGGGGGATGTGGCTTAAGGCGTGGAATTGCGGGGCGGGCGCGGCGCCGGCTTGCTCGCGTTGCTGGAGGTCGTGCAGCGCGTGCAGCACCAGGCCGCGCAAATCCTCGGGCGATTTGAATTCAGCCCGCCCCCTTTTATTGCAGGCTTTGTCCTTCAGCGCCGCCAGCTTTTCCTGCGCGCCGGGGCGGGTTTCCACCATGCTTCTGTGTAACAGATGGTCGTCGTGGATGGTGAACACCAGGATCGGAATGCCCCGCTCCACGGCGCGGTCGAATTCCATTTCGGTGATCGAAACCTCATGGCCTTCCGGGATATGGCCGTAGCGCCAGGCGTAGACGCCGATATACACGTCGGCTTTGTCCACCATCTCCAGCGACACTTGGATGGCGTCGGCGTCGCGGGCCGGCAGGTGCTCCATCGCGCTGGGGAATAAGCCTAAACGCTCGCATGCCTCCATCACCTGCTTGCGGTGCGCCGGCAGGTCGATGGAGGTGCTGCTGACCATCGCCGTCTTCTTGGTGTCCATTGATTCCCCCGGTACTCGAGCCCTTGAAGGCACGCACAACGTGCCCTACCGTGTTCCCGGACTTTAAGTTGCTTTGCGCAGCGAATACGTCGCCCGGTCATGCACATAGATTTCCCGGCTGTTCATGGCGCCGGCGGCGACGACCCGCCAATCGTCCTGCAAATAGGGCACCAGGCCGCCGTCGACGATCAGCACGTCCGCGTCCCGGCAGCCGGCGGCCAGCGCGGAGGGGTGGCCCTCGAACACCCACACGTCATGGCCGACATAGGCGAACCCCAGCAAAATGCCGAAGAAAGGGATCGTCTTGGGCAGATTCGACTGCAACGCGCCCAGTTCCGTGTAGGCGATGGCGGCCACTTTGCGCTTAGGGCTTGGCGGCAGCATCTGCTTGATGGAGGCCGTTTGCGCCGGCGGCATCGAGCCTGGCGGCGGGCAGGCTTGAAACATCAGCAGCCGGCCCGGCGTGACAATGACGACATGGCGGCCCGGCGCGCCCGGCGGTTGCGCCCCCTCGCCCGCCGCCGCCTTCCTGGCCTGGCCGAACACCGCCTCGATGGCCGGCGACTCGTCCACTTCGGGCATGCGCAAAGCCGGCGTTTTTTTAAGCCAGCCAAATAATTTTTTAAACATGGGCGTCCTCCGTCAGTCGCATATCGTGGGTGAATAGTTGGATATTGTCGCCACCGCCCTCTTTGGCTTGGTACATGGCGATGTCGGCGTTTTTGGACAGCTCGCGCTCAATGGCCCCGTGTTCCGGGTAGAGGGCGATGCCGATGCTGGTGGAAATCCTCAAGGCTTGCCCGGCCAGCAGGTAAGGCTGGCGGATGGCCTGCCGGATTTTTTCGGCGACCCCCTGCGCGTCGGCCGGCTCGCCCAACTGGGGCAGCAACACGACGAACTCGTCCCCGCCGATGCGGCCGACGGTGTCCGAGGCCCGCACGCAAGCGCGCATCCGCTCGGCGACCTGCTCCAGCAGGCGGTCGCCCACCGGGTGGCCATAGGTGTCGTTGACCGGCTTGAACTTGTCCAAGTCGATATACATCAGCGCCAGCTTGGTCTTTTCCCGCCTGGCCAAGACCAGCGCCTGTTCGACGCGGTCGAAAAACAGCGCCCGGTTGCACAGGTTGGTCAGCGGATCGTAATGCGCCAGATGCGCGATGCGGTCTTGGGTTTGCTTGCGCTCGGTGATGTCGCGGGTGACGCCCAGCAAACCGACCGCCCTGCCCTTCGCGTCATAAAAGCCCGAGAGCATCGTCTCCGTCCACACCGCCGAACCTTTCGCGCGGGTCTGCTCCAACTCCAGGCACAAAGGCGTCAACGGCTGGCCGGTGCGCACGGCGTCCAGCGCGCGGCCGACCGCCTCCATGGCGGGCGCGAGCGAGCCGGGGCCGAACCATTCTTCCACCGGCTGCCGCATCGCCTGCTCGACCGTATAGCCCCGCAGCCTTTCCACCGAGGGGCTGACATAGGTCAACTGGCCCTGGATGTCCAAAGTCCAGATCACTTCGCTGGCGTTGTCCGCCAACAAGCGGTGGCGCGCTTCGCTGACGCGCAGAGCCTCCTCCATCTGGCGGCGCTCGGTGATGTCGGCGATGACGCCGACGATGCCGATGATGCGGCCTTCGCCGTCGTGGAGCGGGCGCGCCGTCACCTGGCCCCAGAACTCGGACTTGTCCCCGCGGCGGTAGCGCCGCTCAAGATTGATGATGGGCTCATCCCCGGCCAGCAGCTTGACAAAACGCTGCCGGGCCAGTTTGCGCTCGATGGGCGGCACGAGGGTGTGGTACTTTTTGCCGACCAGCTCTTCCAACGGGCATAAGAACATCTTGGCCATGTACTGGTTGGCGTGGACGATCACGCACCCCAGGTTGACCAGGTAGATGCCCACGCTGGAGCTGTCGTAAACCGCGCGCAGCAGCGCCTCTTGCTCGGCCAGATGGCCGTTGGCGCGGTGGGTTTCCCGCAGGGCGGCCGCCACCCGAAGGTGGTTGGCCGCCAGCACATGCGTGGCGAAGGCGAGCGCCAGGGTCAACACCAGGCCGACGGCCATGGCCGCGCGGCTGACCGCGTCGATGGGCACGCTGGCCCAGTAGGCCGGCAAGGGCTCGATTTGGAAAGACCAGGTGGCACCTTGGATCGAGGCGGTGCGCCGCACGGCCTGGCCGCCAGGCGGCGATGGCATGCCCGGATGCGAATCGTACAACAAAGCCGCAGGCTCCAGCGCCGTGCCCGAATAAACGCGGATCGCGATCTGCCTGGACAACTCGGCATATTCACTGTGCAGATAGCTCCCCACCAGATCCTTGACGCGCAAGGCCGAGGAAGCCCAGCCCAGCAGTGCCGCGCGCCGCTGTTCGACGGTTTCCAAGACGGCGCCGGCGCGGTAGACCGGCACAAACAGCAGCACGCCGGGCTGGACGTCCTGGTCGGTCTCCTGCACCAATTGCAGCTTGCCGGACACTGCGGCCCGCGCTTCGTCGCGCGCCCGCGCCGCGGCCTGCATCCGCACCGGTTCCGAAAGCACGTCAAAGCCAAAAGCGCGCCGGTTGCGCCAGTCGAAAGGTTCAATGTAGACAACCGCCGAGTAGAGGTCGCGCTCGCCGGCTGGCCAAATGTCATAATCGGCAAAGCCCTCGGCGCGAACCGCGGCGACATGGCGCGGCTTGTCGCGGGCCGGCACGATCTGGTTGTAGCCTATGGCCTGGATGCCGGGGTAATAATCGGCCAAGTGGAGGCTTTCGACATAGCGGTGGAATTCCTCGCGGTCGACCTTCGCGCTGCCCGCGAACAGGCCGGCCACCCCGCGCAGAATCTGCGCGTGCGAGGTCATCCGACGCGCCAGATTGGCGACAACCTCGTCGACGCGCAGGGCAAATTCGGCCCGCACCATCTCGGTTTCGTACTGGCGTATCTGCGACGCCAACAACCCGGTCAGTCCACAGCCAACGCCAAAAATCAACCATGGCAGCAGGCGGAAAAGCCAGCGCCTATGCCGCCAACGAATGGGTTTGAACATGGAAGGCCATTTTCATGCTTAAAAATGCTGTTTTACGCAATTTGGATGCCTACCGCAACACCTTCTAAACCTGCCGCTTAAACAAAGCCGTCCGCGCCTTAGCCTCACAACGGAGCGTTTTTGCCGTTTTTGGGCCTGTCTTGGTGCGGCCCAAGCCGCCCTGCCGATCTGCCAAGCCGCCCCCTGCGTTAAAAACCATAAAAAATCATACTGATAGGACAAATATCCAAGGCTGGCACAAGGCGTGCTCCAATATCATAAACAACAGGCAAGCCTCGCCAACGGCGGCGCGGCAAGCCAGGACAAAGGCGTCCAGTGGCCGATCCCTCGCGGGGTCGGTCGCTAGACGCCTTTTTTTGTCTGCGACAAACCCTTAAGGGGAGTTTCGACGTGAACCAGCAAGCTTTGATCCAGGACAGTCCACTCAGCGCCCATGACGGCCCTTCGCCGCGCCTGGAAAAAACCGACGTGTCCTTGGGCTTTATTCCTCTCACCGACTGCGCGCCGCTGGCGATTGCGCAGGAAAAAGGCTTTTTCAACCAGTTTGGCTTGCAGGTGTCGCTGTCCCGCGAGCCGTCGTGGGCGAACATCCGCGACAAAGTCTGTTTCGGCATGCTCGACGGCGCGCAGATGCTGGCCGGCATGCCCTTGGCCGCGTCGCTGGGAGCCGAGGCGTTTAGGGTGCCGATGGTGACGGCTTTGTCGTTGAGCCTGAACGGCAATGCCATCACGGTGTCGGCCCGGCTGCACCAGCGCTTGCTGGACACCGGCGTCCCGCTGCGCCACCCCGACACCTTTGAGGCGCTGAAGCCGGACGCGCTAAAGCGGGTGGTCGAGGCGGACAAGGCGCGGGGGCTTGAGCCGCTACGCTTCGCGATGGTGTTCCCGTCGTCCTCGCACAACTATCTGCTGCGCTACTGGCTGGCCTCGGCCGGCATCGACCCCGACCGCGACGTCCGCCTCGTCGTCGTGCCGCCGCCGTTGATGGCCGATTGCCTGCGGCTAGGGCACATCGACGGCTACTGCGTGGGCGAGCCGTGGAACGCCCGCGCGGTCGAGGAGGGCATCGGGCGGGTGCTGATCGCCAGCGGCGAAATCTGGAACAACCATCCGGAGAAGGTGTTCGGCGTGACGGCCGAATGGGCTGAGGCCTGCCCGAACACCCACCAGGCCATTTTGATGGCCTTGCTGACGGCGGCCCGCTGGCTGGACTTGCCGGAAAACCGTCCGGAGGCGGTGGCCATCCTGGCCCGCCCGGAGTATGTGGACGCGCCGGCCTCGGCCTTGGCGGCGGGGCTGTTGGGGCGGTTTGCATTCGGGCCGGGCGAGACGCCCCGGCATTTGCCGGATTTCCATGTGTTCCACCGTTACGCGGCCAATTTCCCGTGGACTTCCCACGCCGAATGGATTTTAGGCCAGATGCTGCGCTGGGGGCAGTTGCGCGGGCCGCTGGAGGCCAAGATCGCCGCCGCCAGCGTGTACCGGCCCGACCTTTACCGCCGCGCCGCCACCGCGCTGGGGCTTCGCTGCCCGCCGTTTGACCGCAAGCCGGAAGGCTTGCACGAGCAAGCCTGGCTGCTGGCGACCCCGACCGATTCCTTCACCTTGGGGCCAGACCGGTTTTTTGACGGCGGCGTGTTTGGCTGCGCCGACTATCCGTCGTCGCGCCGACGCTTTTCGCTGAACCATTAGACGCCCATCACTTGTCTCGACCACTCTTCAAGCATTGCGAGGATTGTCCCTATGAACTTAAAAGAATTCAAACAAGCCGGCCACTGGCCCACGCTGCTGTCGGCTTTTCTCTATTTCGACGTGTCCTTCATGGTGTGGGTCACGCTGGGGCCGCTGTCTTTGTACATCACCAAGGAGCTGGGCCTGCCGGTGGAGGAGAAATTCACCATCGTCGCCATTCCAATTTTGTGCGGCGCGGCTTTGCGCATTCCGCTGGGGATGCTGGCGGACAATTTCGGCCCCAAGCTGACTGGCATCCTGGCGCAGATCGTGGTGATTCTGGGGATGGCCTATGTGTTCGTGTTCGGCCTGCACTCCAAGCTGGAACTGGAGGCGCTGGGCTTTATCCTAGGCTTGGCCGGGGCGAGCTTCGCCGTCGCGCTGCCGCAGGCCAGCCGCTGGTATCCGCCTAAATACCAGGGCGTGGTCATGGGCATCGCCGGCGCGGGCAATATGGGCGTGGTGCTGGACTCGCTGATCGTGCCGACCTTGGCGGAGAAGTTCGGCTGGCAACCGGTGTTCGGCTTCCTGCTGATCCCCTTGGTGCTGGTGCTGCTGGTGTACGCGGTCTTGGTGAAAGACGCGCAGGACCTGCGCACGCCGGTCACTTGGGCCAACTATGCGGGCTTGATGAAAGATTCCGACAGTTGGTGGTTCATGTTCTTTTACTCCATCACCTTCGGCGGCTTCATCGGCTTGGGCAACGCGCTGCCTTTGTATTTCACCAACTGGTACCACGTCTCCGGCGTCGCGGCGGGCATGATGGTCGCGCTGGTGGTGTTCGCAGGCTCCATGTTCCGGCCCGTCGGCGGGCATCTGGCCGACCGCTTCGGCGGCGTGCGCACTTTGCAATTCTTGTTTGTCATCGTCTCCCTGGCTTATGCCACCATCGCCTTCATGCCGGAAGGCCCAGCCCCCGAAGCGGCGCAAGTGGCGGCGGCGAAAGTCTCGGGCTGGGGTTTGTGGGAGATGCCGCCGGTCGCCTGGGGTGCGACGGCCATCTTCTTCTTCGGCACGATGGCTTTGGGCATGGGCAACGGCTCGGTGTTCCAACTGGTGCCCTTGCGCTTCCGCGGCGAGATCGGCGTGATGACCGGCCTGGTCGGCGCGGCCGGCGGCGTCGGCGGCTTCTTCCTGGCCAAGACCTTGGGCGCTTCCTGGGGCGCCTACCACAGCTTCGGCCCCGGCTTCTCGCTGTTCGCGCTGCTGCCGATGCTGGGGCTGGTCGGGCTGTTTGTAGTCAAACGCCGCTGGCGCACCACTTGGGGCGCGGCCTCGGGGGCGAGGGTCTAAGTTTTCGGCTTCCTCCGCTTTCCTGCTAAGCTACTCCAATACCCGCGGAAAGCTTCCACCGAACGGGTGCGACGAAAAAAGCTTTAAACATCGCGTCGTTGCGCCCGTTGCGTGAAACCTCTTTTCCCTTGTCGCCGACAAGACGCCGGCGCGCCTTTTTGGCAAACCCCATGACCGAACCCACCCTCGACATCCAAGCCGGCCTGTCGTCCTTGCAAGGGCGGCGGGACGACAACCAGGATTTTGGCCGCTACACCCGGCCCGGCCCCAAAGACTTGAGCCTGCACGGCCTGGTCGCCGCCGTCGCCGACGGCATGGGCGGCATGAAGGGCGGGCGGGTCGCGTCGGAAACCTGCGTGCGCCTGTTCCTCGACGGCTTTTACAGCAGCCCCGAGACCTTAGGCGTCGAGCAGGCGGCGGCGCGTTGCCTGGCGGCGGTGAATAGCTGGATTCACGCCGTGGGACGCCGCGACCCCAAGCTGGCCGGCATGGCGACCACCTTCAGCGCGCTGGTGCTGCGCCAGCGCCAGGCGCATCTGATCCATGTCGGTGACTCGCGCATCTACCGGCTGCGCGGCGAGGTGCTGGAGCAACTGACCGAAGACCACAATTTCAAACAGCCGGACATGGCACACATCCTCTACCGGGGCGTGGGCATCGAAGACACGATTTGCGCGGAGAGCGCGACCTTGGCGCTGGAGCCCCACGACCGTTTCCTGCTGTGTTCGGACGGGCTTCATGCCAGCCTGCGCGACAGCGACCTGCGCAAGGTCTTGCTGGCGCGCGGCTCGCCGGAGAGCAGCGCGCAGACCTTGACCCAGATGGCGTTCGACAAGGGCAGCCGGGACAATATCACCGCCTTGGTGGTGGATGTCATCAGCCTGCCGCCACCACAGCGCTCGGCCTTGCAAGACGCCATCGGCGCGCTGCCTTTGCTGCCGCTGCCCCAGCTCGGCCAGTGCGTCGACGGCTATGTGCTGGAGAAAAGCATTTCCAGCGGGCGCTACAGCAGCCTGTTCCTGGCCGAAGACCGGGCCGGCAAACAATGGGTCGCGCTGAAATTCCCCCATCCGCAGGTCGTCAGCGAGCGCGAATATTACGACGCCTTTCTGCGCGAGGCCTGGATCGGCGCGCGCGTCCACAGCCCCTGGGTCGCGGAGGTCATCGAGCCGGTGCCGGGCCGGCAGAGCCGGTTGTACACGGTGATGCCCTACTATGCCGGGCAAACCCTGGAACAACGCATCACGCAGGGCGGGGCGGCCACGTTGGAGGAGGGCGTGGTGATCGGGCTGCGCCTGTGCAAAGCCGTCCACGCCTTGCACCGGCTGCGCATCATCCACCGCGACATCAAGCCGGACAACATCCTGCTGCTGGAAGGCGGCGGCTTGAAATTGCTGGATTTGGGCGTGGCCCGGCTGCCGGCCTTCGACGAAGAGCCCGGCTCGCCCATCCCCGGCACACCCAGCTACATGGCCCCCGAGCAATTCGGCGGCGAGCGCGGCACGGTGGCCAGCGATGTGTTCGCCGCCGGCGTGACCTTGTTCAGGCTGTTCGGCCACGGCGCGTACCCTTACGGCGAAATCGAGCCGTTTTGCACGCCGCGCTACCATGGCCGGGGCAAAAGCCTGGGCCACTACCGCCCGGATCTGCCCAGTTGGCTGGGGACTGTGCTGGCCCGCGCCGTGGCCGTCGATCCCAAAGAGCGCTACGCCGACATCATGGAGCTGGCTTACGAACTGGAAAACGGCCTGGCCAAAGGCGGCCAGGTCAAGCCGCAAAAGCGCTCCTGGTACGAGCGCAACCCGCTGCTGTTTTGGAAGCTGAGTTCGTTGCTGCTGTTTGGATTGTTGATGGCTTGCGTCGGACGGCTGGCGTTCAGTTGCCGATGAACCCGCGCCCAGCCGTTCCGGCGCTTAAAAAGATCGGTTACAGTAAGCCGCGCGAACCCATTCCGCCAGAATGAATGGGACGCCCTGCGCCTGCGCAATCCCAACCGCCTCAACCCCAGCAGGCGCAGACTAAAAACAATGGCGCCTACCACGGCAGGAAACTGGACCGCGGCAATTGCGGCAAGCTCTACAAACAGTTCACCCGCGGCCAAATCATGGAGCAGCAGCGGCGTTAATCCCCGCCAACGCGATGGCCTAGCCGCGGCATTGTTTCGGGCCGAGGCGGGCCGTCATGGGGCGGCCCGCCTTGAGCGGGCAGGCCTTGACCTGTCCGTCCGCGCCACCTCCAGGAAATGGTCACTTTCCCGGCTCGCCGGCCGGCCCGCTTGGGCGGGGGCTCGCGCCCTGGCTTGCCAAGCGGGCAACGCCTTTCAATTCATACGCTTGAAACAGACCAGAACGGGTTTTGGCAATCCCAATCCCGGCCTGGGCGTCGCCATGGCGACGCCCAGGCGGCCGTGTCCGCCCTTTCCTGGTGTGTGAATTGCCTGTATATCTAGGTCAAACGGAATAAGCGCCGACTGTCCAGTGGCGCGGGGTGGCCGCGTTTCCAGGGCCGGCAGGTGGTGTCCTGGAGGCGTGCTTGCTTTATCATCGCGGCCGGCGGCGCGGATGCGATTTTTTGGGGCACCCGCCGCCATGAGCCCTAACAGCCAACACCCATGGCGCTGGACATTCCTTTTTTTGAGATTCACTTTAAAGACGCATACCATGTTGAACAAACTTTCATCATTCCCCGGCGTGGAAGGCCCGGTTGTCACAATCGTCTTGGACGGCTTCGGCTACACCCCCAACCACCAGGGCAACGCGATTTATAACGCCCACACGCCAACCCTGGACCGCTTGCTCGCGCATTACCCGCACACGCTGCTGAAGGCCCACGGCAAGTTCGTCGGCATGCCCAGCAACGAGGACATGGGCAATTCCGAGGTCGGCCACAACGCCATCGGCGCGGGCCAGGTCTACCACCAAGGCGCGTCCCTGGTCAGCGAGGAAATCGCCTCCGGGGAATTGTACGAGGCGCAGGCGTGGAAGGAAATCATCGCCAACGTCAAAACCCACGGCTCCACACTGCATTTCCTGGGGCTGTTCTCCGACGGCAATGTGCATTCGCACATCAACCATTTGAAGGCGCTGATCGTCCGCGCCAAGCAAGAGCGGGTCAAGCGCGTGCGCGTGCATATTTTGCTGGATGGCCGCGACGTGCCGGAAACCTCGGCGCTGGTTTATGTCGAACCCTTCGAGGCGTTCCTCGCCGGGCTGCGCGACGACAGCTTTGACGCCAAGATCGCCAGCGGCGGCGGGCGCATGACCATCACGATGGACCGCTACGAGGCGAACTGGGGCATGGTGGAGAAAGGCTGGAAGACCCACGTGCTGGGCGAAGGGCCGCAGTTCGCCTCCGCCGCGCAAGCCATCCTGGCCGGCCGGGGCGAGGCGCCGAACATCGTCATCGACCAGGATTTGCCGCCGTTTGTGATCGTCGAAGACGGCCAGCCGGTCGGGCCGATCCATGACAACGACAGCGTGGTGTTCTTCAATTTCCGGGGCGATAGGGGCATTGAAATCTCCCGCGCGTTCGACGAGGAAGAATTTACGCCGTTCGACCGGGTGCGTTATCCGAAAGTGACCTATGCCGGCATGTTGCAATATGACGGCGATTTGAAAATACCCCGGCGCTTTCTGGTCGAGCCGCCGAAAATCCGCGACACCCTGGGCGAGTATCTGGCCGAGGCCGGCGTCCCGCAATTGGCGATTTCCGAAACCCAGAAATACGGCCATGTGACGTATTTTTGGAACGGCAACCGCAGCGGCAAATTCGACGACAAACTGGAAACTTATATCGAGATTCCGTCGGACAATGTGCCGTTCGAGCAGCGGCCCTGGATGAAATCGGCGGAAATCACCGACGAATTGATCCGCCAGTTGAAAACCGGCAAGCACAAGGCGCTGCGGGTGAATTACGCCAACGGCGACATGGTCGGCCACACCGGCAATTACCAGGCGACCATCACCGCCGTGGAAGCGGTGGATCTGGCCTTGAGCCGTTTGCTGCCGGTGATCGAGGCGTTGAAAGGCGTGGCGATCATCACCGCCGACCATGGCAACGCCGACGAGATGTACGAGCTGGACGCGAAGACCGGCAAGCCCAAGGCGAAGGCCAACGGCGAGTTCAGCGCGAAAACCTCGCACACCTTGAACCCGGTGCCTTGCATCTTCTATTCCGACCGCCTGAAAGGCCATCTTGCGCTGGCCGAGTTGGAGCAGGCCGGTTTGAGCAATCTCGCCGCGACCGTGGTGAATCTGCTCGGCTATGAAGCGCCGCTGATGTGGGATCAGGGATTGCTGCGGTTTAAATAAATCCACGTTGTCGCCAGCAGGCGGGGCAGGCCGCCCCGCCTAGGGCGATGGTGGCGAGTGGCAAAACCTTTGGGCCGGGGTTTAAAACCAAACCCCGGCCCGCCCCACCGCCTGGCCATGCCTGATTTTCTTAACTAATTGCATAGCTTATTCAACATCTTGATCGAGGAAACCCAATGAACTCCGCTTACAGCTCCGTTTTCGACCACACGCTCACCCTCCTGGTGGCTATTTTGGTGCTTGCCTATGCGTTCTGGCCGCGTTGCGGCCAAGCTTGCGCGGGTGCCAAAAAGCCATTCTGGAGCCGCTTCATTCCCGCCGTTCCCTCCGCCTCCGCCCAACCCGCCCAGGATGTGAATATGATAGACATCAAACCCAACACTACGCTTGCCCGGCTTTCTTTGCCTTACAAAGTCCTGTTCACCGGTTTCCTGTTGGTCATCGGCGTGGGTTTGATGATGGCCGGCGCGCAGATCATGCTGACCCATGGCATGGCCGACGGCAAGCCGGGGGTTTCCGTCAACGACATCGTCTACAGTTATTACGGCAACCGCTCCGGTTCCAAGCTGGAATCCATGCTGAACGGCTCGATGAAAGACATGGCCCCGGACGAGGTGCGTTTCGAGATCATCCAATGGGCGCGCGACGATTCGCCCGTCGAGCAGTGGCAGGGGAAAATCCAGCCCTTGCTGGAAAAGCATTGCGTCGCCTGCCACAACGCCGAATCGCCGCAGCCCAATTTCACCAAGCTGGAGGTGGTGAAAAAGCTCGCCGAAGTCGACCAGGGGGCCAGCATCACCACGCTGACGCGGGTGTCGCACATCCATCTGTTCGGCATCAGCTTTATCTTCTTGTTCGTGGGCTGGATATTCGGCATGGCCGAGTTTGACTTGCGCTGGAAAATCATCCTGATCAGCACGCCGTTCGCCTTCTTGATTTTGGACGTGCTGTCCTGGTGGCTGACCAAGTATTTCCCGGTGTTCGCGTGGTTGACGATGATCGGCGGCTTTGGCTATAGCGCGGCCTCGACGGTGATGATCTTCACCTCGCTGGCGCAGATGTGGCTGCCGTACTGGACGGAGCGCGAGCAAGCCTAAGCGGGATTGGCCGACAGATAACATCCCTGCCAGGGATGTTATCTGTTTGCCGGATTTAAGCTTTCATCACCGCCTTGACCACCCAGCAGGCGGATTCCTCCTGGGTGTCGGCAGGCAAGCAGACCAGCTTGCTCAAACTTCTTTCTCCCGGCTCTTCCACCAGGGCTTCGCGGATCTTGGCGGAATTGCGCCGCACCCACACCACCTGCTTTAGCCGCTCCCAACCGCCATGCTCCAACACAGTGGCCGGCCCCTGGCCGTCCCAGTCAGCCTCATAGTTGCCCAGGTAATACTCCAGGTCGTTGATGAGGCTGTCCTCGTCGTTTTCCGCGCCGTCGTCGTCACCCAATAGCGACCAGCGAAAGCGCTCGCCGAGGAAAAAAATGACTGAATTTGGATTCATATGCGTCTCCGTTGATTTAAACCAGCGCGTCGCGCAGGATTTGGGCTAGATGGGCGGGCTTGCGGCCATCGGCGTCGTGGATTTGTTGGCGGCAGGAAAAGCCGTTGGCCAGCAGGACGGCCTGCGGCGCGTCGCGGAGCTTGGGCAGCAGCGCCTGCCCGGCCATTTCCAGCGCGATGTCGGCGTGTTCGGCCTCCAGGCCGAAGCTGCCGGCCATGCCGCAGCAAGACGCCTCGACCAGCTCGAAGGACAGCCCGGGAACCAGCTTCAAAACTTTGCGCATGGACTTCATCGCGCCCGCGGCTTTTTGGTGGCAGTGGCCGTGGACCAGCATCGGCCCGGACTGGCCGGCCAAGGGTTTGAGCGTCAGCCGCAAGGTCTTGGCGCTGAGTTCCTTGGCGAGGAACTCCTCGAACAGCAAGGCTTGCCGGGCGACTTTAAGCGCCGCCTCGCCCAGCCCCAAGGCTTTGTACTCGTCACGCAGCGCCAGCAGGCAGGAAGGCTCCAGGCCGATGATGGGACGGCCGGCCTCGGCGTGCGGCAGCAGCGCGGCCAGTGTCCGCCGGGCTTCGGCTTGGGCTTCGGCGACCATGCCCTGGGCCAGCCAGGTGCGGCCGCAGCACAGCGGGCGCTCCGTCTCCGCCGCGGGCGCGGCGATGAGGGCGCGGTAGCCCGCGGCCTGTAGCACGGCCAGCGCGGCGTCGGCGATGTCCGGCTCGAAGTAGCGGCTAAAGGTGTCCACCCACAACACCACTTCGCGCGCCTCCGCCGCATCGGCGGCATCGGTTGGTTTGGCCGAGGGTTCGCGGAAGCTGGCGGCGGCCGGCACCGGCAGGCGGCGGCGGGCGCTGACCCCAAGCAGTTTTTCGCCCCAGGACGCCAGGACGGCGGACTGGTTCCGCCAGACGATCAGGCTCCCCAGCCAAGGCCAGCGGTGCAGCCAAACCGGCAGCAGGGCGAACAGCCGCGCGCGTGGCGACAGGCCGTTCTGCGCGGTGCGCTGGGCCAGGTATTCGATTTTAATCAAGGCCATGTCGACCTCGTTTTCGCATTCGCGCTTGCAGCCCTTGCAGCTCACGCACAGATCCATGGCCCTGCCCAGCACCGGGTCAGCGAAGGGTTTGTCGCCCAGCTCGCCGTTGAGCGCCGCTTTGAGCAGACGCACCCGCCCGCCGGTGGACAGATGCGCGTCGCTCGTCACCCGGTAGCTGGGGCACATCACGGTTTTTTCATGGTTGGCTTCGCAGGCGCGGCTGTTGATGCAGACCGCCACCGCCTTGGCGAAATCGCCGCCGGTCTTGGGAATGTCGGCGTAGGCGTCGCCTTGGCCCGCGTCTTGATAGGCCGACCAGTCGAGAAAGGTTTTCATATGGGTGTGATCCAGCAGCATTGATTAAGCGTCACCACGGCGACTCTGTATTGCCCGGAACTTTCAGCGCTTCAAACAGAAGCCCAAAACGCTCTGAGAGCGCGCGCTCAAGTTCGTCGAGCGAGTCATAGACGAACCACTGTTGCTCATGAACGAAAAGATCCCAATCATCGGGCACGCTCTCCCAGCCCGGATTCAGAGAACAGAACCTGACTCGGTAGCCCTTGATCACGTTGGCGTTTGGGCTGGCTCGCAACAGCAATGGTTCAATGCCAAAGTCAGCGGGCTTTAGTTCTGCGGCCTGCTCATCAATTAGCGGACGCACCTCAAGGAAGATTCTTCTCCCTTCGGCATCGGGCGTCATCTCCGCCTCCACCATTCTGCCGAGGCTCAACCGTTCAAGAACTTGCAAGCGGTTCATGTTGACGTATAACAGCATTGACTATGCGTAGGAAGCAAGATCGCTGCCAGCGCGAGGCTGGGGATGGCGTCATAAAATCAAGCGGTTAAATCCACAGGCTTGTAGGGTTCCCGACAATCCGGTTCCGAGCCCGGCGGCAAGCGCCCCATGGGCGCGAAGAAAAGAAGAAAAAAGACGCCTCACGCAACGGAGCAACGTTTAACCTAAAAACGGCAGTTGGAACGCAGAAAAGCCGTTCGTGCTGAGCAACGTCGAAGCATGAACGGCTTTTCTGCGTTCACCCATTGGGTGCGATTAAAAATCCCGTTCACCCTTCGACAGGCTCAGGGCGAACGGGATTTTTAATCGCTCAACTGCCGTTTTTAGGATTATTAAATCAATAACAAGGCGAGGCACGACCCGCCCTACGCTGACTGGAAGAGATGGTTAGGCGATGAGGTTACTCTAACGGTGCGGTGTGGTTCGTTCCTCACCGCACCCTACGACATTGCCGAGTTACCGCACCTTATCGTGTTGCGAGGGAATACGGTTTGGGCGTGCCGCGCCTACGGCGGATGGATTCCCACGCGGCCCGCTCGTCGTTATACACAAGTCCAGCCAAGACGGGAAATACCGTCATTCCGTGGATACTAACGTAGGGTGGGCAAGCGTCTTTTCGCTTGCCCACCGATTAACGCTAGATTCCGCATGGGCAAACGATAGAGCCGTTTGCCCACCCTGCCGGGCTTCGTTCCTCAGCGCATCCTATGGCCCTGGAACGCCATGTTAGGCAAGCAACTTGTCGTATTCCGCATGAGTGCCTATCCAAACCCAAAGAAAACCGCCCTCAATCTGAGTGGCAACTGCGCGGTAATTGGAACCGACACGGGCAGACCAGACTTTACCAACTTTTTTAAACTGCAAAGAAGGATGAGAAAGATCAGCTTTTAGCAGTTGAAAGTTTTTCTTGGCGAGACTGCGAATTTCTAAAGGAAGACGTTCATAGCAAGCCCAGAAGCTGGAAGCCGTTTTGTGTTTCAAAGGTCTCTCGTTAGTCCAGCTTCATGTTCGGCGAGCGCCGCATTGATAAGGAAATCTAATTTTCCAGAATTGGAATCGGCTTCCAATTGTTTGTCCCAACGCGCTTGGTCGAATTCGATAAACCAATCGCGGAGTTTTGAAAAGGAATCGTCATCCAATTCTGCAATGTGTTGCTCTAATAACTCTACTTGAGTCATAAATACCTCGATCTTTATAAAATGTCAGGCAACGATAGAGCCGTTGCTCGACCTACCCCGGGGGATTGAAGCTATTTTTCAAGTATTGTTCGAGATGCTCATCAACTTTACCATAACCCCGATTTATTTATTACACCAGAAAAACCCGCGCCATGGCTAAATAAGTGGATGGTTACAAATTTTTGCATCAATGCTACTCCTCTGTTGCCTAACGCCCACGATCAGCGCCCCGCGCCACCCCACGAAGCCCGAAAACACCAAGTCGCTTCGTGGCGCGGGTGCGCTGGATCAGTTTGTTAGGCGATGATGTTACGCGAACGGTGCGGTTCGTTCCTCACCGCACCCTATGGCCCTTTTGGAACTGTCCAGTTTCCTGTTTTGGAATAACGCCAAAGCCTAGCGGCACCCTCAAATGGTAAGAGGAACAATAGCCCGAAATACGGGCCAATGAAATAGCCACCAACTGCGCCGACAATTGCGGCGAGAACAGCCAACTCAAAACCAAAGGGCATGATGAAATTGTAAGCCACTAACGCGCCGCCGATGGTGCCGAGAAATGCTGTTAACCCGAAAATGTTCATATCAATTACCGGGCTACCGATTTTGAGTGAGTGACCATGACAATGCACTTACGCCTAACGCCTAATTAGACGTCAGTTGACGCCTTTGCCCGTGTTAGGCGTCACGGCTTTTGACGCCTAACGCCTGAGCCTTTGATGCCTAACAGGTTTTTAATCCTACACTTCTTCATTGGCATGTCAACAATTTTTCCGTATCGCCTGCCAGCGATCTAAAATTTTTCTAAGAACTCATCTGCTTGTCTTCTATGGTTGATTGGCCCGCTAGGTTTTATCGTTTCAAAGCAGAATCACGCCATGTCCGCTACGCCTGTTATTCCGTCAACCGCTCCCGTTATTGCGTCTGGGCAAACACGTCAACCCGGACTGCCGGAAAGTTTGGTCGGCCTAGGATGCGCAGAGGAACGAAACGCATCACCGGGCATCTATTTTCCATCCATAAAAACTAAGTTGGCAGAGCGGCTTTGTCGGCGCGGCGGCAATCGGCGACAATGGGCCGCGCTCCACAACAAGCGCTTTCCGCCCCCTTCGGCATTCATCCATCCTGCGAACCCTTACCCATGCGACCACCCTACCCTGCGTCCTCCGTCGCCGCCGTCGCGGCCCGGCTGGAGCGCCTGCCTTTGTCGGGCTTCCACCGCCGCTTCATCACCCTCATCAGCTTAGGGGGGTGGTTCGACTTTTTCGACATTTTCATGATGGCCTACCTGGGCGCGGCGCTGCAACAGTCCGGCTTCATGAGCCGCGAGGAATTCGGGCTGACGCTGGCGGCGGGCTTTGTCGGCATGTTCTTCGGCACCGTGCTGTTCGGCATGGGCAGCGACCGCTTCGGGCGGCGCACGGCGTTTATTTTCATGCTGCTGATTTACTCGCTGTTCACGTTGCTCGGCGCGTTCGCGCCTGACGCGCACTGGCTGATGGCGGCGCGGCTGCTGGCCGGGGTCGGCATCGGCGCGGAGCTGGTGGTCATCGACACCTATGTCACCGAGATGATGCCCAGCCGGGTGCGCGGGCGCTATGTGGCGATCACCCAGGTGGTCGGCTTCACCGCGATCCCGGCGGTGGCGTTCCTGTCGCGCTGGCTGGTGCCGACCCATTGGCAACTGGACGGCTGGCGCTGGGTGATGATTATCGGCGCGACCGGGGCGGTGCTGGTGTGGTGGCTGCGCCGCGCGCTGCCGGAATCGCCGCGCTGGCTGGAGTCCCAGGGTCGCCACGCGCAAGCGGAAGCCATCATGTCCGCCATCGAAGCCGAAGTCGAACGGGACACCGGGCCGCTACCAAAGCCCGCCGCCTCGCCGCCGCTGCCCACGGCGACGCCCCGCGTCGCCGAGTTGATGCGCCCGGCCTACCGCAACCGCACCTTGCTGCTGCTGGGCTTCCACCTGCTGCAAACCATCGGCATCTACGGCTTCGCCAACTGGGCGCCGACCTTCCTGCTGTCGCAGGGCAAGTCGCTGGGGCAGTCGCTGGAATACGGCTTTTGGATCGCCCTGGTCAGCCCGGTGGGGCCGGTGCTGGGCTTGTTGACCACCGAGCGCTTCCAACGCCGCAGCGCGCTGGTCGCGCTACCTTTGCTGATGGCCGCCACCGGCTTCCTGTTCCCGCTGGCCGAATCCGGCCTGGAAATCGTCGGCGTCGGCGCGGCGATCACCATTTTCAGCTATTGGTTTTCGGCGGTGCTGCATGCCTACCAGGCGGAATTGTTCCCCACCCGGCTGCGCGCCACCGGGGTGGGCTTCACTTACAGCCTGAGCCGGTTGAGCGCGGCGTTTTCCTCGGTGCTGATCGGCGCGCTTCTGCCCTACGGGGTGATGGCGGTGTTCATGTTCACCGGCGGGGCGATGGTGTTGTGCGCCTTGCTGGTGGCGGCGCTGGGGCCGAAGACCAACGCGGTGGCGCTGGAGGAGCTTTCCAGTTGAACCTTTTGGCCGGGCCACGGCATCCAGCTATTAAGGATGGCGTGGCAGTGACGAAAATTGTTGCGGGGTTCAATACGTTTTTTGCGCGAAAAGCCCCTGGCGGCAAGACGCGCGCCCGCTTGCATTGCCCCCATCCCACGGCCTGTCGCGCCGACCAAGCCTAGCCTATCATTGGCACCATTCCTGCTTTGCAGGCAATTAAATCCGTTTGGCCGCGTTGTTCTTGGCATTCATCGAGCGAATCGAGAGAAACAAGCCCGCCACGCCTAATTGCCACCCATTTAATAAAGGATGCTGCCACCATGTTGTTGTTGACCTTCATCACCCCCGTAGAAATCGGCCTGTCCATCGGCTTTCTTTCCACCCTGGTCGGTTCCCTGTGGTTTTGCCTGACGAATTACACCATCGAAATGCGGGATTTGGACGGCCCGGCGCAAAAAGCGGAATAGATTTTTCGCGTCCGGACGCAACGGGCCTTGCTGCGCGCCGCCCGTCTTTTTGAGCGCATCGGCAAACCCAAATAAACCCCAGGAGAACCCCTTTGAAAACCAGCGGAAAAACCCAAGCGCTGCCCCTCGCCCTACTGGCCTTATCTGGCCTGGCCGCGCTGACCGCCAGTCCCGGCGCGCAAGCCGTGCCCAGCTTTTCGCGGCAGACCGGCGCGTCCTGCGCCATGTGCCACACGACCGCGTTTGGGCCGAACCTGAACCCTTATGGCCGCGAGTTCAAGCTGAACGGCTATGTCTGGGACAGCGGGAAAAACGACACGTACATCCCGCCCATCAGCGCCATGGTGGTCGGCTCGTTCACCAACACCAAGCAAGACCAGGACACCCCGCCCGGCCCGGTCAACCGCCAAGGCAATAACATCCAGGGCTTCAACACCAACAACAATTTCGCCTTCGACGAAGCCTCGCTGTTTTACGCCGGGAAAATCTGGGGCAAGGTCGGCGCGTTCAGCCAGTTGACTTACGACGGGGTGGCCGACACCTTGTTTTTGGACAACACCGACCTGCGCTTCGCCGACCAAGTCGATCTGTTCGACCAGGACGTGGTCTTCGGCATTTCCGCGAACAACAATCCGACCGTGCAGGATCTGTGGAACACCACCCCGGCCTGGGGGTTTCCGTTCGCCAGCTCCCCGGTGGCCCCGACGCCGGCCGCCGCCACGATGCTCGACGGCGGCGTCAGCGGGATAGCGACCGGCCAGGTCGGCGGGGCCACGGCCTACGCGATGGTCAACCGGCTGCTCTATGTCGAAGCGGGCGCCTACGGCAGCTTCCAAAACAGCTTCATGAAAGGCACCGGCAATTACAACAACTGGGGCAGCCCGCCGCTGAACCGCATCGACGGCGGCGCGCCCTATTGGCGCATCGCGCTGCAAAAGGATTGGGACGGCCATTATTTCGAGCTGGGCCATTACGGCATGACGGCCAATGTCTTCCCCAACGGACAGCACGGCGCCGGCACCGACAATTACACCGACTTGGCGTTTGACGCCACTTATCAATACTTGGCCAACCTGGAACATATCGCCGAGTTGAAAACCACCTATATCCGCGAAAACCGCGATTTGACGGCCAGCGCCAATATCGGCAGCGTGCTCAACCGGGCCAATTATGTGGACACGTTCAAGATCAACGGCACTTACACCTATGCCCAGACCTATAGCGTGGCGCTGGGCTACAACAAAACCTGGGCGCGGACTGACACGACCTTCGACGCCGAGACGGGTGAAATCTTGCCGGGCGGCAACAACGGCCACGAGTATTTCACGGCGGAGCTGTCTTATGTGCCTTTTGGCAAGACCTACACCCCGCTGGCTTCGCTGTTGAACCTCAGGCTGGCGCTGCAATACATCGGCTACACCCAGTTCGACGGCTCGCAATACCAGGTCGGCAACAACAACACCTTTTTGGTAAACGGCTGGCTGGCGTTCTAGCGGCCATTCGACCAACCCTAAAACCTGAGCCGGCAATGGGTGCGAATCAACGAACCCAGGTGGCCTGAATGGTTTATTTAAACCTTGACACCTTGGAGTGGACATATAAGCGGTTGATATTAAAGCCCTTGGAATCTGGCGCGGATTTTGCGCAATGGCGTGGCACCATTGACCCATTGCGCAATCACCGTGAACCCCATGAACAACCAGAACGCCAATAACGACCTGTCCCATCACATTTTGCCGAACTCGGCCACCATGGTCGGCGCCTGCATCATGACGATCATCACCGTGCTTTTCACGTTCGAGATCGCTTGAATATAGGCATCAAGCGAGAACCCGGCAGAAAGAGGCGGCAGACGATGCTCATTTTAAAGCATTCCTGTTTTTTGCATGTGCCAAAAACCGGCGGCACCTGGGTAAAACAAGCGCTTAAGCAGGGCGGCGTGGACTATCGGGAATTCGCCTTTGAAGACGACATCCACCTTGGCTTGTCCCAATGCCCCTGCCTGGACAAATTCAAGTTCGCTTTTGTCAGAAACCCTGCCACTTTGTACCGCTCATACTGGCAATACAAGATGGGCAATGGCTGGGACAGCAGGAACCCCTTGGAAAGGCACTGCTGTTCCACAAGCTTCCATGAATTTGTCGAAAAGGTATTGCGGCAATACCCGGGCTGTTGCAGCAGGATGTTTGAATCGTTTGTCGGCCCGGAAGGCAATGAAATCGAATACATAGGACGATACGAGAATCTTTTGGAAAACCTTTTAACCGCCTTGCGCATGGCGGGCGAGGCGTTCGACGAGAGCGCGATACGCCGCTGCCCGCCTCAGAATGTCAGCGATAAACACCGCTTCCAAGCCGAACTCACCCCCGAACTTGAGCGAAGCATCATGGCCAGCGAACAAGACAGCGTCAAGCGGTTTGCCTACCAGCCGGGCTTTGCCGGGGAAACCCCGGTGAAAACACCCTGACGAACCCGCCGCTTGCGCCGCCGCCCGGTTCGGCCGCGCCCAAACCACCCACAATGACCGCCCTTACCCAGGAACCTTCCCGCATGCCGCCGCTCAACCTGTGCAATCTCAGCGTCTCTGTCAAGATGCTATTTTCCGGCTATCTGCTGGTCGTCGCCATCGGCTACGGCATGGCCATGATCCAAGTCCTGTTCACCCACGGCATGGCCGACGGCAAGCCCGGCCTGTCCATCGAGGACATCGTTTACAGCTATTACGGCAACCGCTCCGGCTCGTTGATGGAAAGCAAGCTGGAAGGTTCGATGAAAGCCAACGCGCCGGAGACCGAGCGCTTCCAAATCATCCAGTGGCTGCGCGACGGCGCCGGCGAGGCCTCCTACAACGCCACGATCAAACCGATTATCGAGCAACGCTGCGTCGTCTGCCACAACGCCGACGCCGGCAGCCTGCCGGATTTCAGCCGGTTCGAGAATGTCAAAAAACGCGCGGAGGCCAACCAGGGCGCGAGCTTCCCCTCGCTGGCCCGGGTCTCGCACATCCATTTGTTCGGCATCGCCTTCATCTTCATGTTCGTCGGGCTGATTTTCGCGCTGACCACCGGCGTCCGCGCCCGGCTGAAGGCCACGGCCATCACCATGCCCTATTTTTTCCTGCTGACGGACATCAGCTCCTGGTGGCTGACCAAGCTCAACCCCCATTTCGCCCTGCTGGTCATCGTCGGCGGTGGCGGCATGGCCATGGCGTTCGTGTTCATGTGGGTGGTGGCGATGTACGAGATGTGGATCCTGCCGCGCAAACTGCCCTTCCCCGACCGCCGCCACGCCTTGCGGCGCAATTGATCGCGGCCTGGTTTGAACCTTCTGGCCGAGCCACGGAATCCACTCGGCAAGGGCCTCGCCGCGGAGCCCGTCCGTTTTTGCATGATGATGGCGGCGGCCAACCCTGCGGCCACCGCCCCCTGCAATAACTGTCTGCGCATTCTTGCGGACACGGCACACTTCAAAGGACGAAAAGCCATTTAAAAACAATAACTAAATAACATGGCACCCATGTTGCTGGTGTATAACCGGACACAACCCCATCTCATCCAGGAAACAACCACATGACCCCAAAAACACCGCGCCTGACCGCCAACCTGAAAGCGGCCGCCTTGAAAACCTGCCCGCTGCTGGGCTTGCTTGCCGCGCTCAGTTCCCCCGCCTGGGCCGAGCGCCTCGACCCCGGCCGCTCGGTCGTCAAAGACGCCGAAGATCTCCAAGTCTCCGTCAATTTTCCGCAAGCCACGACGGGCGACCTGTATATCGCCGCCAATGTCGGAGGCGTGTTGTATTTTTACGGCGAGCACGGCTGGGTTCCGACGCCCGTCCCACACGAATACGCGCAAACCTACCTGGGAACCAAACAGATCAACCTGGGCAATTCCAGCGGCATAGCCTCCGGCATTTACCCGGTCTACCAGGTCGTCCTGTCAGCCAACGCGGCCGATGTCTACGACACCCGTAACTGGGTGGGCGGCTTGGGCAGCCTAGGGCAGACCAGCTTCCAGGTGAAACTGCCGGCGCAAATCAGCGGAGATTTGAACGGCGACGGCTGGGCGGACGACGATGTGAACCACGACGGCTACCATGACGACGATGTGAACCACACGGGCTACCATGCCGACGACTTGAACCATGACGGCTACCACGACGACGACCTGAACCACGACGGCTACCACGACGACGACTTGAACCACGACGGCCAGCATGACGGCGGCACAGACCATGGCGGCAAGCCGGAGAAATAGCGGGGAGCGCTTAAAACCAGGCGGGGATTCCGAGGGACTCGCCTAGCGCGGCGGACAAAACCGGGCCGCGCTGCCGCCCGGCACCAGCCCCGACGGCGTCAGCCACAGCAAGACCTTGACCCGCTCGTCGGCGGCGCAGGCGGAGACATAGCCGATGGCGGCGGCCGAGGCGGCGACATAGCGGATCGCCGCCTCCTCGGAGGCCACCGAATAAGGCGGGAAGGTGCCGTGGAAATACTGGTCGTTCCAATAATTGTCCAGTTCTTCCGGTTCGAGCCCCGACACCCGCTCCGAGAACAACCGGCGCAAAGCATGCGCCGCGGCCAGGTTGACCGGCTGGATCGGCTCGCGGTTGGCCCACAGCAGCATCTTGCGCAGAAAAATGCGCGCCAGGGCGTCCTTGTCCAAGGCTTGCTCCGGGCCGTTCTTGGCGACAATCACCGCCAGCACCGCCGGCTCGGGGCCGGCCAGGCAGGGCGCAGACCAGGCCAGCAGCCCGGCCATCCACAAACGTCGCAACCATTTCGCCTTGTCCATGCTAGAACAACACCGCGACGGAGGCCGCGAAGCCGTCCGAAAATTGGCCGAGATTGGCCGACGATGGCAGTGTGCCGAAATTGCTCCCAAAACGGTATTCGGCCTTGAACACCAACGGCGGCATCGGGCGGTAGGCCAAGCCCACGACACCCAGATTGCCGGGCTCGTCGGCCCGCTCGCGCTGGAAAGCCTCATAGCGGAGAACCGCGTACAAGTCCCCCACCAGCGGTGCGACGCCTTGCAGGTACAAGCCCCACAAGTTGTGCCGGGGCCGTTCGCCGAGCTCGGTATCCGCGTGGCCGGCGCCAAAACGGTAAACAAATTCGCCGCTGATTTCATAGCGCTTGCGCGTCCAGAAGAAATCGCAGCCCAGCAAGTCCTTTTCGCCGGTATGCCCAAGCACCTTGTAATAATGGGCGTAGGAAAGCCCGAATTGGACTTGCCCCGGGGACTCGTGATAAAGCCGGACTCCCGCGGTGTCGCGGAAATTGTCGTCGCTGGAGTCGGCGGTGGGAACGAAATCGAGCTGGTTGTCGCCGCCGCCATAAACGGCATAGCTCCACAACTTGTCCAGCGCCTCGAAATTGCCGTGGACCATGCCGCCGGTCACATGCCGGGCGAAGACGTCATACAGGATCAAAGGTTTGGAGGTTGTCCATACGAGCGGGTCGGCGTGGATCTGGTTCCAGCGCCCGACGGGGGTCAAAAACTTGCCGCCGCGAATTTTGAAAGCGTCATCGACCAGATAATCCAGATAAAGCCGCTCCAAGTCGAAATAGCCCTGGTGCGTGGTCAATGCCTGCCCATTGCTGACGGCCAGCCCGTCGCCCAGTTCGAACTCGGAGAAAAAACGCCAACGCCCTTTTTGCCAGCCGACGAACAGGCTCACATCACTCAAATGGGCCGACCACGGTTTGTCATGCAGCGCATTCACCTGCAAGCTGGCGTATCCGCCCAGCCAAACCCCGCTGTCGCCCAGCCGCACGCCCTTGCCCAACTGGTACCAAGGCTCCTTCGCGCCCTCCTCGGCGCGCGCGGGCGCGCCCCAGAACCAGGCGACCGCCATCCCTAGCAAAGCGTACAATAGAGGGCGAAGAAAACCCATGTTGGTTGAGACGGCCGGTTTGAGTGACAAAACACCCGGCATTTTAACGGCTTCCACGCGGAACTCCCTACAAAATTATTGCCCCATGAGCATCCGCCGCACCCTGTTGTTGTTTTTCCTGTTGATGGGGCTGGCGCCGGCGACGGTCATCACCGGGCTGGCCTTTTTCCAGGCGCGGGAGGCGCTGAAGCTGGAAATCACCCGCAACCTGAAAACCCAGGCCGGCGCGCTGATGGAACAAGTCGACCGGATGATCTTCGAGCGCATGCTGCATGTGCATACCTGGAGCGAGTTGGAAATCATGCAGGAAGTGCGCGTCGGCGACATCGACAAGCGGCTGTCGCATTTGCTGTTCGACCTGCACCGGCATTACGGCGGCGTTTACAAGGCCCTGTATTGCAGCAACCGCGACCGGCAAGTCATCGCCGCCAGCGACCCCACCCTGGTCGGCCAGCAGTTGGAAGAACAGCCCGTCTGGCTGACCGCGCCGCTGGCCTACGGCGAAACCCGGCTCTCTGCGCTGACGCTGGAGCCGGACGCGGAAACCGCCAGCATTGAAATGGAGGCCACCGTCCACGACCCCCAGCACAAGGACGACGAGCATGTCCACAACGTCGGCAACCTACATGTCTTGTTCGACTGGGCCGAAATCTTCCGCCTGCTCGACCAGTCCAGCCAAGGGCAAGGCGCGGCGCAATCGTTGGCCGTGCTGTTCGACGCGCAAGGGCGCGTCATCGCCGCCTCCGCCCGCCTGCGCGAACGCGGGCTGCTGCTGTCGGACGCGCTGGCCGGCTGGCGCGGGGAAGCGCTGCGCGACGCCGTGGTCGCCGACGCCGACCGCCGCTTGGGGCTAGGCGAAGTGCTGGCCGGCTCGGCGGGCTCGCGGGGCTACCAGCGCTTCGCCGGCTTCGGCTGGACGGTTCAGGTCTACCAGCCCACCGCCGTGGCCTTCGCGCCGATCCACCGCATGGCGGCGGCGTTCTTCCTGCTGCTCGGCCTCACCAGCGCGGCGGCGGTGGCCCTGTCCCTGTTCATCGCAGGCCGCATCGCGCGCCCCATCGTGCAACTGACGGCACTGACCCGCAATTTCATGCAGAAGCAAGAAGCCTCGGCGGCGATCAAAACCGGCAATGGCGAGGTGGGCGAGCTGACCCGCTCCTTCCTAGGGATGATCCGCGACCTGGAAAAATCCCGCGAGAACCTGGTGCGCGCCGCCAAGCTGGCGGTGGTCGGGGAGATGGCCGCGACCATGGCCCATGAAGTCAGGACGCCGCTGGGGATCATGCGCTCCTCCGCGCAAATGTTGCAAAGGGAGCCCTCCCTCAGCGAGACCGGCCAGGAAATGTTGGGGTACATCCTCAGCGAAAACGACCGCCTCAACAAGCTGATCTCCTCGCTGCTGGACTGCGCCCGCCCGCGCCCGCCCAATTTCAACCCCCACCATTTGCACGCCATCGCCCGGCGGGTGATGGATCTGCTCAACCTCCAGGCGCGGCGGAAAAGCATCCGCCTCGCCGCCGAATTCGGCGCGCCGGACGACTGGCTGGTCTGCGACGAGGAGCAAATCTTGCAGGTGTTGTTGAACCTGGTGATGAACGCCGTGCAAATCTTGCCGGCCGGCGGCGAAATCACCCTGCGCAGCTATGCCGCAGCCGCCGGCCTGGCCTTGGACGTGGACGACAACGGCCCCGGCATCCCGGAAGACGACCGGCCCAAGGTGTTCGACCCGTTTTTCACCCAACGTGAAGGCGGCATCGGCCTGGGGCTGACCGTCGTGCAACAAATCCTCCGCGCGCACGGCGCGGACATCAGCGCCCAAGCCAGCCCCACAGGCGGCGCGCGCTTCCACCTTTTTTTCCCCCGCAACGAAACCCTGGCACAGGAAGACATTGGCCTATGACCGCAAGGCGCGTACTGATCGTCGACGACGAACCCAAGATGCAGCGCATCCTGGAGATCATGCTCACTCAAATGGGCCACAAACCCCTGCTGGCCGGCAACGGCCAGGAGGCCTTGGAACGGCTGCAGGCGGACTCCGCCGACCTGATCGTCAGCGACCTGCAAATGCCGGTGTTGGACGGGCTGGGCCTGCTGAAACACCTGCGCGAGGCAGGCAACGACATCCCCTGCATCATCATCACCGCCTACGGCACCGTGGAAACCGCCGTCGAAGCCATGAAATACGGCGCCTGCGACTACATCATCCGGCCCTTCGACGTGCATGCGGTGGAGCTGGCCATCACCCGCGCGCTGGCCTTGAAGCACATCCGCCAGGAAAACGCCTTCCTGCGCGAGGAGGCGGAAAAAGGCTGGGGCGAGTTCATCGGCCGCGGCCCTTCGATGCGCAAGGTCTACGAAATGATCCAGCAAGTCGCGCACAGCAAGACCAACGTGTTGATCGTCGGCGAAACCGGCACCGGCAAGGAGCTGGTGGCGCGCGCCGTCCACCACGCCTCGCCCCGGCGGGCCGCGCTGTTCGTGCCCATCAACTGCGCCGCCATCCCCGGCGACCTGCTGGAAAGCGAGATGTTCGGCTACGCCAAGGGCGCGTTCACCGTGGCGGTCAAGGACAAGCCCGGCAAATTTGAAATGGCCCAGGGCGGCACGCTGTTCCTCGACGAAATCACCGAAATGAACCCGGTACTCCAGGCCAAGCTGCTGCGCGTGCTGCAAGAGAGCCGGTTCGAGCGGCTGGGCAGCAACGACCCGACCGACCTGGACGTGCGCATCATCGCCGCGACCAACCGCGACCCGCTGGAAGCCGTCCGGCAGGGCAAGCTGCGCGAGGATTTGTACTATCGCATCCAAGTCTTCGCCATCGAACTGCCGCCGCTGCGCGAGCGGCCCGAGGACATCCCGCTGCTGGCGGATCATTTCGTCCACAAGCTAGCCGGCAAGCTCGGCATCACTGCGCCGTCGGGCGTCGCCCCGGAGGCCATCGACCGCATGCGGGGCTACCGCTGGCCGGGCAATGTGCGGGAAATGGAAAACGTCATGGAACGAGCCATGGTGTTGAGCCGGGGCCAGGCCATCGGTGTCAACCACCTGCCCCAAGACATCGCCGGCTCGAACGACACTGGCGTCGGGCAAGCCGCCCGGCCGGCGGACGCGCCCGGCGGCGAATCCCTAGCCTCCCAAGACTTCGCCCTGGACTCGGCCGTGGAAAAACTGGAGCGCCGCTACATCGCCCGGGCGCTGGAACGCTGCGGCGGCAACAAGACCAAGGCCGCGCGCCTGCTGGACATCAGCGAGCGCACCCTATGGTATAAACTGAAGAAATACGACATCAACTGAACGGGAGACGGCCCATGGTCAACATCTTCAGCACCAGCGACCCCAAAGACTCCCGCGCCCCGCCCCCAGGCTTCGCGCCACACCTTAAATCCTTGGGACTGCGGGCCTTGGGCACGGCCTTGGGCCTGGCCGCCTTGTTCTATTCGTTCGTCTATCTGGAGTCCACCGAAATCGTCGTCGTGCAGTACCCTTGGGGCGAGCTCAAAACCCATGTCGAACCCGGCATCTACCCGCGCTTTCTCGGCACCGTCCGAAAATACCCGCTGTCCTCGCAATTTTCCTTCTCGGCCCAGCCCGACCAAGGCGCGGCGGCGGACGAAAGCCTGCGCCTGCGCTTCAACGACGGCGGCCACGCCACGGTGTCCGGCGTAATCCGCTGGGAGATGCCGACCGACAACGAGCATCTGCTCGCCTTGCACCGCAAGTTCGGCAGCGCCAAGGCCATCGAGCAGCAACTGATCCGCACCACGATGGAATCGGCCTCTTACACCACCGGGCCGTTGATGTCCTCCACCGAATCCTCGGCGGAAAAGCGCAACCTGCTGTTGCAATACATGCAAGACCAGGCCAAAAACGGCACTTACATGACCCGCACCGTGGCGATCAAAGTCATCGACCCGATTTCCGGCGTGGAAAAAACCGCCAACGCCGCCGAAATCGTCATGGACGGCGGCAAGCCGCTGCGCGAGCAAGGCAGCGCGATCACCGATTTCGGCATCAAGCTGCTGCCGATCTCCATCAACCAGGTCAAATACGACCCGGAGATCGAACGGCAGATCCAAAACCGCCAAAAAGCCATCCAGGACGTGCAAATCGCCCAAGCCAACGCGCTGAAGGCCGAGCAGGAGGCGATCACCGCCGCCAAGCAAGGCGAGGCCCTGGCCGCCAAGGCCAAATGGGAGCAGGAAGTCATCAAGGCGCAGAAAGTCACCGAAGCCCAGCAAAAGCTCGAAGTCGCGCAACTGGAGGCGCAAGCCGCCGAGCAATACAAGCGCAAGCAAATCCTCGAAGGCGAAGGCGAGGCGCAGAAAAAGCAGTTGATCATGAGCGCCGACGGCGCGCTGGACAAAAAGCTGGAAGCCTACGTCGAAATCCAAAAAGCCTACGCCTCCGCCATCGAACACTACCAGGGCAACTGGGTGCCGTCCTATGTCTCAGGCGGCGGCGTGCAGGCCGGCTCGGGCGCGCAGCAGATGATCGACCTGCTGTCGATCAAAGCCGCCAAGGATCTGGGGCTGGACATGTCGATTTCGGGGGCCGGGAACACGGTCAAAAAGTAAAACTGTCACAATCCTCCGGTAGAATAGCCCGGTTGCGTCGCAGACAATCCGCTAAAACAAACCGAACCCCCATCGAGGTATCCCCATGGCCGTCACCGCCGAAGCGATCAAAGCCACCGCCGTCGTCTTGTCCCGGAAAAAAACCCAGAGCATGGTGACCGACGAGTTCCTGTATTTTTTCCTGCGCATGCGCAAAAGCGAAGTGCGCCGGGTCGTGCAGCGGGTCAAGTCGCTGTACCCGGACGACACCCCCGAGCAACTGGCCCAGCGCCTCATCAACACCCAAAGCGTGCTGTCCTTCGTCGGCGGCTCGATCCTGCACCTGCCGCAACTGCTGCCGGTGGCCGGCAACCTCTGGAAAGTGGCCGGATTCGCCGGCGGCGCGTCGGTCATGGCGCGCATGCACATGTATTTGATCCTAGAGATCGCGCTGTTGTTCGGCCATGACATCGAAGACAAAGACCGCATCCCGGAGCTGCTCGGCGTGATCGCCGCCTCCAGCGTCTCCGCCGCGACGCCGTACGCGGTCAGCCAACTGCAATGGAACCCGCTGACGGCGATCCCGGCTTCCGGCGTGACCGCCACCCTCGTCACCCAAGTCATCGGCGCGGAGGCCATCCGGCTGTACAAAAAGAAGCAGAAGGCGCTGGCGGCCAGCGAAGAGGCTTAAGCGCGCATTCTTTGGAAGCGGATGTTTTAGACGAGATAGCGTGATTCCCGGGGTGAAACGCCGGCAATCTCGCCGGATCGCCGCCGACCGTTATAATGCCGGCTGGCCCCTTTATCCCGTCTAATTGAAATCCATGCCCGGCTCCTCCTCCCGCGGCTTCGGCGCGCTGCGCCACCGCAATTTCACACTGTTCCTGCTGGCCCGCTTTTGCGCCACCCTCGCCGTGCAAATGCAAAGCGTCGCGGTGGGCTGGCAGGTCTACAACCTGTCCGGCGACCCGCTGGACTTGGGACTGATCGGACTGGCCCAGTTCGCGCCGTTCTCGGTGCTGGTGCTGGTGGCCGGGCAAGTGGCCGACCACGCCGACCGCCGCTTCATCCTGTTTCTGTGCTACGCGGTGGAGAGCCTGTGCGGGATCTTGCTGCTGTATTTCACGCTGTCCGGGCTGCAAGCCGTGTGGCCGGTGTTCGCGGTGATGGCGCTGTACGGCGCGGCGCGGGCTTTCATGATGCCGACCGGCCAGGCGATCATGCCCAACCTGGTGCCTCCCGAAAGTTTCGCCAACGCCGTGGCGCTGGGCGCGTCCAGCTTCCAGGTCGCCAGCCTGACCGGCCCGACCCTGGGCGGCCTGCTGTATCTGCTGGGGCCTGATGTCGTCTATTTCAGCGTTGCCTGCCTGTTGCTGGTCTCCTTGCTGCTGATGTTTTTCACCCGCCTCCAGCAGCCCGCGGCCAGCGCGACGCCGGCCAGTTGGCGCACGTTTTTGGAAGGCTTGCGGTTTGTCTGGTCCAAGCCCATCGTGCTGGGCGCGATTTCGCTGGACTTGTTCGCGGTGCTGTTCGGCGGGGCGACCGCGCTGCTGCCCGCCGTCGCCCGGGACATCCTGCACGTCGGGCCGACCGAGCTGGGCCTGCTGCGCACAGCCCCCGGCCTGGGCGCGGCCTTGACCGCGATGCTGCTGGCTTTTTTCCCGATTTCCCGCCGCGTCGGGCGCTGGATGTTCGACGGCGTCGTCTTGTTCGGCTTCGCCACGGTCTTGTTCGGCCTGTCGGACCACTGGTGGCTGTCCCTGGCCGCGCTGGCGCTGCTCGGCGCAGGCGACATGGTCAGCGTGTACATCCGGCAAATGCTGGTGCAGTTGGAAACCCCGGACGCCATCCGCGGCCGGGTCAGCGCGGTGAATTCGGTGTTCATCGGCGCGTCGAACGAACTCGGCGAGTTTGAATCCGGCCTCGCCGCCGCCTGGCTGGGGCTGGCGCCCTCCATCCTGCTGGGCGGCGGCATGACTTTGCTGGTGGCCTTGCTGTGGGCGCGCGGCTTTCCGGCCCTGCGGACGATGGACCAGTTCCCCCATGCCCGGCGTTGAACCAAGGGAATCACTGAACAAATCATTTTTTCTCCCCCTCTCCCGGTGGGAGAGGGGTTGGGGGAGAGGGCTTTAGACTATCCCCAAACTCTCCCAAATCCGGTCTATCTTCTCCTTGACCGCCCCCGACATCGCAATCGGCGTCCCCCATTCCCGCGAGGTTTCGCCCGGCCATTTGTTGGTCGCGTCCATGCCCATCTTCGAGCCCAGCCCCGACACCGGCGAGGCGAAATCCAGATAGTCGATGGGCGTGTTGTCGATCAAAGTCACATCGCGGGACGGGTCCATGCGGGTGGTGATGGCCCAAATCACATCGTTCCAGTCGCGCACATTCACATCGTCGTCGCAGACGATGACAAACTTGGTATACATAAACTGGCGCAGGAACGACCACACGCCGAACATCACCCGCTTGGCGTGGCCAGGATATTGTTTTTTCATACTCACCACCGCCATGCGGTAGGAGCAGCCCTCCGGCGGCAAATAGAAGTCGATAATCTCGGGAAACTGCTTTTGCAAAATCGGCACGAAGACTTCATTTAAAGCCACGCCGAGGATGGCCGGCTCGTCCGGCGGACGGCCGGTATACGTGCTGTGGTAAATCGGCTTTTCGCGCTGGGTGATACACTCAATCGTGAACACCGGGAAGTTTTCCACCTCGTTGTAATAACCGGTATGGTCGCCGAACGGGCCTTCCGGAGCGGTTTCACCGGGATAAAGGAAACCTTCCAACACAATTTCCGCGCTGGCCGGGGCTTGCAGATCGCTCAACCGGCATTTCACCACCTCGGTCTTATCCCCGCGCAACAACCCGGCGAACGCGTATTCCGACAAGGTATCCGGAACCGGCGTCACCGCGCCGAGGATCGTCGCCGGGTCCGCGCCCAAAGCCACCGCGACCGGGAACGGCTGGCCGGGGTGGGCTTGCTGGAAGTCGCGGAAATCCAGCGCCCCGCCCCGGTGGGCCAGCCAGCGCATGATGACTTTGTTTTTGCCGATGACTTGCATGCGGTAAATCCCCAGATTCTGCCGCTCCTTCAGCGGGCCGCGGGTAATCACCAAGGCCCAGGTAATCAGCGGCCCGGCGTCGCCCGGCCAGCAGGTTTGCACCGGGTAACGGCCCAGATCAATTTCATCGCCCTGCAAAATAACCTCCTGGCAAGGCGCATGCTTGACCTCCTTGGCCGGCATGTTCAACACCTGCTTAAACAACGGCAGCTTGCCGAAAGCGTCCTTCATGCCCTTGGGCGGGTCGGGCTCCTTCAAGAAAGCCAGCAGCTTGCCCACCTCGCGCAACGCCTCCACCGACTCCTCGCCCATGCCCAGCGCCACCCGCTTCGGCGTGCCGAACAGATTGCCGAGCAACGGCACGGCATAGCCTTTGGGGTTTTCAAACAACAAAGCGGGGCCTTGGGCTTTCAAAGTGCGGTCGCAAATCTCGGTGATTTCCAGATTCGGGTCGGCGGGGTAGACGATGCGTTTCAACTCGCCTTTGGCTTCGAGTTGGGCGATAAAATCGCGGAGGTCACGGTATTTCATGGTGGGCAGGGTGTGGGTTTGAAAGAAGGTGTGTTGGCTTTGTCCGTTGGGGTATTTTTTCTACGATGACTCTTGACAAACAATGGGATATCGGCATAAAGTTTGAATTATACAATTTCGTGGTGTAAAAGAAGACGCCTTTTGGGGTGTCTAATTCAAAATTGGGCCGCATGACATCTCTTGCTGACAAATTGCTGCGCTTCATCACTGCAAAGTCCCCACGGGTGGTTTGTACGCAGTGCAATTGCGGCTTTCTGCTGGCTTCGCTCGATGTTCGCTTTACGTCCGGCGGACTGAAGGACTGCTGCCCCCATTGCGGGGCAAATGGTCCTTTCCGGCAGCCCTCGGAAGATGAAACACGGGAAATTCAACCAGAGCGAAAACATTGGTGGATTCTCGCTCCCATCGGGCTAGGTCTTATTGCTATCTTGGCCGTAACCATTTGGCGAACACTAAAGTGACAACATGCGGCCCAACCCATCATTCCACCGAACCTGCGCGAAAAGCCGCGCAGCCGTGTAGGGTGTGCACCGCGCGCCTTAACGAATGCCTGATATTGGAAAAGGTGCGCGGTGCGCACCTTATATGGCTTACACCGACAAGAAGCCAACCATGAACCGAAAATTCGAGCGAATCACCCGCGATCCGGAAATCGTAAACGGACAACCCTGCATCCGGGGCATGCGTCTCACCGTTCGGCGGGTGGTCGAGACGGTGGCTTTGTATCCGGATCGGGCGGAGTTGAAAGCGGAGTATCCCGAACTGGAAGATGAAGACATCCGCCAAGCCCTTGAGTTTGCCGCCTTGAGCGTGGCCGACGAAATATTCCCTACGGAAGCGGCATGACCCGGCTGCTTTTGGATTAGGGCATTCCCAAAAAAGCATGGAAATCAGTTTTGATCCCGCTAAAAATGCTCGTAATATCGCCGAACGAGGGTTAAACTTCGAGCGGGCGGCGGAGGTGGATTTCAATACCGCCGACGTCGCGGTCGATGCACGGCGTGACTACGGCGAAACCCGCTATGTCGCCCTGTGCTACCTGGATCGCCGCCTGCATGTGTTGTGTTTCACCGAAACGGCGACCGGCATTCGCGTCATCAGTTTCCGTAAAGCCAATCCTAGAGAGGGCCGCAAACATGGCAAACCGCTTACCCTTGACTGACGCGGACGGCGAAGTCCGCGAACTCGACGCCGAAGATTTAGCACAATTTAAACCGGCCCATGAAGTATTGCCACCATCACTGCTGCAAAAGCTGGGCGTGCGCAGCCTGCGGCAAAACCCGCCCAAAGAGCGCGTCACCCTTCAGCTTTCTCCCGATATATTGGCCGCTTTCCGTGCCACTGGCGAGGGCTGGCAAACCCGCGTCGATGCCGCGTTACGTGACTGGCTTAAATCTCATTCGCCAGGATGACGCGCCCTTCACTCCAGTTCAAAATATTTCATGTCCAGCAGAAAATCCACCGCCAGCCCCGGCTTGGCGCGCAAGCCTTCCGGCGAGAAATCCTCTTCCAGAAGCTTGGAATAGCCGGGCACCGAAGACAAATCCCGATGGGACAGGTTTGAAAACCCCATCGACCAGTCCGGAAAATCCCTGGCGCTGACTTCCGCATCGCGGATAACGACGATGTTTTCATGGCGCGGGTCGGCTTGGATGACCGCCCAGATTCTATCCAGTTCGCCGTCTTCGCCTTCCAACACCTGCAAAAACACCGCATCCCGGTAGACCAGCATGCCGGTGATCTGATGTCTTGCATTCCGCTCGCGCGCGCCTTGCAAAATCCCCAGCAAATCTTCGTCCGCAAGCGGTCGTACCGCGTGGCTTGCATAAATCAATTGTTTCAACATGGTTGAATCCCCTGGCCTCGTTGAGTTATCGCCGCTCCTCGGCCTGCCCGGACATGACGTCCATCAAGTCATACAATTGCTCTTCTTCTTTTTCCGAGGACAGGCTGATGACCACCTCGGAGATGTAGAAGACCATCCCGACCAGTATAGACAACACCGACAGCACAAAAATCAGCACCGCGACAATCAAGGCTTGCGGCGCGTATAAAGTCAGCCCCAGCATCAGGCAGGTAATCATCGTGCCTATCGTGCCGAGCAGGGTGCAAAAGAAGGCGTTCTTGATTTTTTGGGCGCGATTTTCGATAGATTCTATTTGCGCTTGCAAGACTAACACGTCTTGCTTTTTGCCTGCCATGGCCGCTAGATGCTTGTCTTTATGAAACGCCCGCAAGCGGGTGACAATGCCCATCAGGCGGGCGTTGATGGACAGGATCAACAAACCGGCGGCGGAAATAAAAATCGCCGGCGCGACAAAAGCCTGGAAAAGTTCTAAATTCGTCATGCTGGTTTCCCACAAGCCCTATAGTATGGTTGCGGCGGGCCGACTAGTCAGGACACCCAATGCCGTTAAGTTAAGCGTCCGTAGTACCGCCTTTAGGCGGAAAACAGCCCAGAAACAACCGGCTGAAGCCGGAACTACAAACCGCTTGGGTGGATGGAAAATCCTTAACTTAACGGCATTGGCCGGCCACCCCGCCGCCTCCATCATCAAGAATAGCCCATTGTCCTATTGCCGCCCTCCTCAAGCAAAGCGACTTCCAGGCATCACTGTGTGCATTGATTCCGCCACAATCAAGCCGCGCTCGCAAGCTAGGCAAGCAGCAGGGGATTAAGCCGCCACAGGACAAGCGTGAGGTAGGACGCAAAACCGACCCAGGCCAAGTAAGGCAGCAGCAGCGCCCCGGCCAGCGGCAGCACGCGCCAGAAGGCAAGGACGGTGGCGGCAATCAGCGCCCAGAGGATCAGCACCTCGCCCAGCGCCCACGCGCCCTGCCGCCAGGCGAAGAACAACCAGCTCCACAGCGCGTTGACGGCCAGTTGGGCGAGAAACAGATAGAGCGCGCCGCCTGCCCCCTGGAAGCCGCGCGCCCGCCAGACCAGCCACGCGGCGACGGCCATCAGGCCATAGAGCGCGCTCCACACCGGAGCGAAGACCCATCCCGGCGGCGCCCAGCCAGGGCGGACGAGTTGCTGGTAGAAAGGGCCGGCGTTGGCGGATGCGAGGCCGCCGATGGCCGCCGCCGCGAAGCTAAGGACGAGCCAGCCTAGGAGGCCGAGCAATTGTGTGGGCAACGGAATACGGGCCATGAGGTTTCCTTTGGTTTTCTCTTTGTGAAATGAGTCGGAAAATACCAGCATCTTGTCGCACACAAAACACCCTCCCGCAATCCGGCAACTGGGATATAATCGCCCACGCCTTGCCGCCAGACGGCTATTTCGGCCCGCCAGCCGGGCGCTTTGAACCTTCCCCGCCGACTTTTCCCAGCTGAATCCATGAGCAACCTATACGACGCCTCCGCCATCGAAGTGCTGAGCGGCCTGGACCCGGTGCGCAAGCGACCGGGCATGTACACCGACACCTCCCGCCCCAACCACCTGGCCCAGGAGGTCATCGACAACAGCGTGGACGAGGCGCTGGCCGGCCATGCCAAGTCCATCGAGGTGAAGCTGTTCGCCGACGGCGGCGTGGAAGTGCGCGACGACGGCCGCGGCATGCCGGTGGACATCCACCCCGAGGAAGGCGTCACCGGCGTCGAGGTGATTCTGACCAAGCTCCACGCCGGCGGCAAGTTTTCCCATAAAAACTACCGTTTTTCCGGTGGCCTGCACGGCGTCGGCGTGTCGGTGGTGAACGCCTTGTCGGCCAAACTGGACGTGGAAATCCGCCGCGGCGGCAAAGTCTACGCGATGAGCTTCGCGCAGGGCGACAAAATGTCCGAACTGGCCGAGGCCGGCGTCTGCAAGGCCCGCGACACCGGCTCGGTCGTCCGCTTCTGGCCGGAGCCCAAGTATTTCGACACGCCGCGCATCTCCGTCGCCAAGCTGAAGCATTTGATGCGCGCCAAGGCCGTGCTGTGCCCCGGCCTGCGCATTTCGCTGTTCGAGGAGGCGACGGCTGAGGAGACGGTTTGGCACTATGAAAACGGCCTGCCGGAATACCTGCTGGACCAGATCGGCCATATGCCTTGCGTGCCCGAGCAGCCTTTCACCGGGGCGATGGAGTCGGCCGGCGAGGCGGCCGACTGGGCCTTGGTGTGGGCCGACGAAGTCAAAGAGGCGGTCGCGGAAAGCTATGTCAACCTGGTGCCGACGCCGCAAGGCGGCACCCATGTCAACGGCCTGCGGGCCGGGCTGACCGAGGCGATCCGCGAATTCTGCGATTTCCGCAACCTGCTGCCGCGCGGCGTCAAGATCGCGCCGGAAGACGTGTGGGAAAAATGCCAGTTCGTGCTGTCGGTGAAATTGCAGGAGCCGCAGTTTTCCGGGCAGACCAAGGAGCGCCTGAGTTCGCGCGAGTGCGTGGCCTTCGTCTCCGGCGTCGCCAAGGACGCCTTCAGCCTGTGGCTGAACCAGCACCCGGCGACCGGCGAGGCCATCGCCACGCTGATTATCGAAAGCGCGCAGAAGCGTTTGAAAGCCAGCCGCCAAGTCGTCCGCAAGAAAGTCACCCAAGGCCCTGCCCTGCCCGGCAAACTGGCCGACTGCGCCTCGCAGGACACGCGGCTGACCGAGCTGTTCCTGGTCGAGGGCGACTCCGCCGGCGGCTCCGCCAAGCAGGCCCGCGAGCGCGAGTTCCAGGCTATCATGCCTTTGCGCGGCAAAATCTTGAACACCTGGGAAGTCGAGTCCGACAGCGTGCTGGCCTCGCAGGAAGTCCACGACATCGCCCTGGCCCTAGGCGTCGATCCCGGCTCTGCGGACATCGGCAACATCCGCTACGGCAAGGTGTGCATCCTCGCCGACGCCGACTCCGACGGCAACCACATCGCCACGCTGCTGTGCGCGCTGTTCGTGCGCCATTTCAGGCCGCTGGTGTCGGCCGGCCATGTGTTCGTGGCGATGCCGCCGCTGTACCGCATCGACGTCGGCAAGCAGGTCTACTACGCGCTAGACGACGCCGAGAAAAAAGGCGTGCTGGATCGGATCGAGGCGGAGAAGATCAAGGGCAAAATCAACGTCCAGCGCTTCAAGGGCCTGGGCGAGATGAACCCCTCGCAGTTGCGGGAGACCACAATGAACCCCGACACCCGCCGGCTGATCCAGCTCAGTCTGGAAGACGACGCCGGCACCGACCAGCACCTGGACATGCTGCTGGCGAAGAAACGGGCGGGCGACCGCAAGGTCTGGCTGGAAGAGAAAGGGAATTTGGCGGAGGTGTTGTAGGCGGCCCCCGAATCCGCTATTTTTCCGGGCAAGCCCGCGGCGGCGAAACCCCGCCGCCGCGTTGATGCTAAGGCCTTGCCCGAAAGAACCGCGTTGCCGTCCGCCAACCAGGAGCTTGCCATGTCCAGCGAAACCCTAGCCTCACAAACCGACCCGACACCGGACTGGGTGGCCCCCATCGAAAAACGCCGCGAGCGGGCCGACTATTATTTCCTGAACATTCTGGAAAACCAACACGCCTGGTATAACCACAAGTCGGGCGCGCAAAAGCGCCTGCACCTGGGATTTGGCATTTGGGTCACCGTGCTAGGCGCACTGATCTCCTGCCTGCAAGTAGTGAAGACCGACTGGGTGCCCATCCTCACCGCAGTGATGGGGGCCTGCGTCTCCATCGTCCGCGCCATCGACACGGATCTTCTCCGTCCCGGCCAAACCTGGCAACTTTACCGTAAAGCCTCCGAAAAAATGAGGAGGGAATATCGCCTGTATATCAACAACGTCGATGTTTACAACGAGGCGACCGATGAAGACTCCGCCTACCGGCTGCTGGTGACCAGGGTTGAAACCATCATCACCGAAGAACAGCAACTGTTTGGACAAATTGACGACAAGACACAGCAAGCCAAGACGGAGCTAAACAATTAAGCTTGAACGGCGTCCTGCTAGCCGATTCCGCTATAATTCCGCGTTTTTCAGCCGCAACCCCATAGGACAACCATGACCCAACACACTGTCAAAAAAGTCGCCCTCGCCTACTCCGGCGGACTCGACACCTCCGTGATCCTCAAATGGCTGCAAGAAACCTACAGCTGCGAAGTCGTCACCTTCACCGCCGACATCGGCCAGGGCGAAGAGGTCGAGCCGGCCCGCGCCAAGGCCAAGGCCATGGGCATTAAAGAAATCTACATCGACGACCTCACCGAAGAGTTCGTCCGCGATTTCGTCTTCCCGATGTTCCGCGCCAACACGATTTACGAAGGCGAATACCTGCTCGGCACGTCGATTGCCCGCCCGCTGATCGCCAAGCGCCTGATCGAAATCGTCAACGAGACCGGCTGCGACGCCATCTGCCACGGCGCGACCGGCAAGGGCAACGACCAGGTGCGCTTTGAACTCGGCGCCTACGCGCTGAAGCCCGACATCAAAGTCATCGCCCCCTGGCGCGAGTGGGATCTGACCTCCCGCGAAACCCTGATGGCCTATGCCGAACAGCACGCCATCCCCATCGAATTGAAAGTCGGCAAGTCCTCGCCCTACTCCATGGACGCCAACCTGCTGCACATCTCCTACGAAGGCCGCGTCCTCGAAGACCCGTGGACGGAAGCCGAAGAAGACATGTGGCGCTGGACGGTCTCCCCCGAAGCCGCCCCGGACAAAGCCACCTACGTGGAACTCGGCTATGAAAAAGGCGACATTGTCAGCATCGACGGCGAGCGCTTGAGCCCGGCGCAAGTGTTGAAAAAGCTGAACGAACTGGGCGGGGCGAACGGCGTGGGCCGGCTGGACATCGTCGAAAACCGCTATGTCGGCATGAAATCGCGCGGCTGCTACGAAACCCCCGGCGGCACCATCATGCTCAAAGCCCACCGCGCCATCGAGTCTTTGACGCTGGACCGCGAAGTCGCCCACCTGAAAGACGAACTGATGCCCCGCTACGCCAGCCTGATCTACAACGGCTACTGGTGGAGCCCCGAACGCTTGCTGCTGCAAGGCCTTATCGACGCCTCGCAGGTTTCTGTGAATGGGGCTGTGCGGGTGAAATTGTATAAAGGCTCGGTCAGCGTCGTCGGCCGCAAGTCCGACACCCACAGCCTGTTCGACATGAACATCGCCACCTTCGAGGACGACAAAGGCGCGTACAACCAGAAGGACGCCGAAGGCTTTATCAAATTAAACGCCTTGCGGATGCGGATTGCGGCAAAGAAAGGCGCGAAGTTCACCAGCTAACCATTCGGGAATCTCGAAAAATCTGTTCCGTTCGTGCCCTTCGACTTCGCTCAGCACGAACGGAATTCAAAGCCGGCTTGCCGGAACACTGGGCTGTCACTCTAAATACAATAAAACACAAGGGGACTTGCAACCCATTTTGAGCGGCCATGAAACTAACGCCCCAAGACCTTAAAAAAATCGCCGACCTGACCCTGGGCCATTACAACCACCAGGCCGAGAATTTCTGGGAAGGCACCCGCGACCATGATGTAAGCCAAAATATCGAGGCGCTGTTGCAATATATCGAAGGCGAGCCACCGTTCACGATACTGGATTTCGGCTGCGGGCCGGGGCGGGATTTGAAAACCTTTGCCAGACTCGGCCATGCCGCCGTCGGATTGGAGGGCGCGCCGCGTTTCTGTGCGATGGCGAGGGCATTCAGCGGCTGCGAGGTATTACAACAGGATTTCCTCAAACTCGATTTGCCATCCCATTATTTCGACGGCGTGTTCGCCAACGCCACGCTGTTCCATGTGCCCGGCCAGGAATTGCCGCGGGTATTGAAGGAATTGCGCGCCAGTCTGAAACCGGGCGGGGTGTTGTTTAGTTCCAATCCGCGCGGGAATGACGAGGAAGGCTGGAATCTTGGGCGCTATGGCGCTTATCACACATTGGAAACGTGGCACGGCCTGCTGTCGGCGGCGGGCTTTGTCGAACTGGCCCATTATTACCGGCCACCCGGATTGCCCTGCGGGCAGCAGCCGTGGCTGGCAAGCGTCTGGCGCAATCCGGCAGACCCAAAAAAGCCAGGGGCGGAATGAGGGGGTCAGAGAGGGTGCATTCCGGTGGGGGGTAATAAGCGGAATCTTGGAGGTTGAGAATCGGCCGGCCCCTGGGCTACAAGTCTGAAGAGAGGTTGTGCGCTTATAAATAATGCATTATCCTTGCCACCGTGCCAGCCAATTGAATTCCATGGCATTGCGCCTGTAACCTGCGGTCAAGGCTTGAGATAGGCGTGGGATATGCCACAGCATGCCGCAAGGAAAACCCGCAGTGCCGCAGGGCGGACTCGCGGCGATGGCACGCATCAAACCCGCAGCTGCCTTCCGCCCACCCCCCCGCCGACGGGGAAATCCCAAACGAACCCGACTATGCAACGCTACGGCGGAGAATTGATTTACCATGGCCGCGACGAGGACGGCGTGCTCGAAGTGGTCGACACTTACGGCGTCCGCGCCCTGCACTTCGGCACCTCGCCCCGGCAAAGCGCGCTGTCGCTGAACGATCCCGGCAGGCTGGAACTCGCCTATGTCCGCGCCATGCTCAGTCCGCTGCCGCTGATCGGCGACCCGCGCCGGGCCTTGCTGGTCGGTCTGGGCGGCGGGTCGCTGGCCAAGTTCCTGCTTGAGCAGTTCCCGGACTGCGGGGTGGAGGCCGTGGAACGCCGCGCCGGGGTCGTGGAAATCGCCCACGCCTATTTTGGCCTGCCCCGCGTCGAGCGCTTGAGCGTCCATGTCGCCGACGCCTGCCAGTGGGTCGAAACCTTGAGTCGGCAAGCCCCGCAGGCGTTCGATTTGATCCTGGTCGACGCCTACGACCACCTGGGCATGGACGCCTCCGTCAACGCGCTGGATTTTTTCGCAGGCTGCGCCACGCTGCTGCATCCCGAAGGGGCGCTGTCGATGAATCTGTGGGGCACCCACGCGGTCGCGCTGAAGCAGTCGACCAACCTGCTGAAACAATGCTTTCCGGGAAGGGCGCTCAGGCTGGCGGTGCCGAACCGGGGCAATGTCATCGGCGTGGGGCTGGGCGAGGCCGTCGACCCGGCCAATGTGCGGCGGGCAACCCCCAAAGCCCGCGAACTGCAATTCCGCACCGGGCTGGAAATGCCTTATTTTCTGCGCAATTTGCGCCCCATCGTTTAAACCTTGCGACTACGACAAGCATTGACGCCATGAGCGAACCGGAAACCCCTACGCAAAGACCCATACGCAGTTTTGTGCGCCGCCAAGGCCGCATCACCTTGGCGCAAAACGCGGCGCTGGAAACCCTGTGGCCGGTTTTTGGCCTGGACCCTGGCCTGCCCTTCGACCCCCGGGCGGTGTTCGGCCGGGAAGCGCCCCTGATCCTGGAAATCGGCTTCGGCAACGGGGACAGCCTGGCGCAGATGGCGGCGGCGGCCCCGGAGAAGGATTTCCTCGGCGTCGAGGTGCATAGGCCCGGCGTCGGGCATTTGCTGCTGAGAGTGCAAGAATTGGGCTTGCGCAATGTCCGGGTGTATTGCGCGGACGCGGTGGAGATTTTGCGCGGGCGGATCGCGGACAACGGCCTGGACGGCGAACAGGTGTTTTTCCCCGACCCCTGGCATAAGAAGCGCCACCACAAGCGGCGGCTGATCAACGCCGGCTTCGCCGCCTTGCTCGCGGCAAAACTGAAACCGCAGGGCGTGCTGCATTGCGCCACCGACTGGGAGCCTTACGCGGAGCAGATGCTGGAGGTTTTGGAAAACTGCGCGGGCTTGCGCAACCAGGCGGGGGCCGGGCGCTTCAGCGAGCGCCCGGCCCACCGTCCGCTGACAAAATTTGAAAAGCGCGGCGAGGGCCTGGGACACCGCGTGCGGGATTTGCTGTTCGAGAAAGTCTGAGCCGCCTAGCCCTAAGCCCCCAAACCCTGCTGGCGGGGAGATGGGCAAGCCCGGAAAGAAGGCTAACCGAGGGCCGAATCGGCCTCCTCGGCCGCAGAACTCACGGGACGGGCGGCGGCGGCTTCCGGATGCACGATGCGCTGGACATCTTTGAGTTCGCGGTACTGCTTCTGCAGCGGCTTCAGCTTTTTTTCCAGGTCGGCTATTTGCGCGTCCAGGGTTTCGCTGGACTCGTTCACCTTGCGCAGCACTTCCAGCCGGCTTTCGATCATGCGCTTGCGGTCTTTGATGCGGCGCACCAACGGGGCCAGCGCGCTCGCGCCCCAGGCGGTGGCTTCCTGGTGGGCCTGGGCGAACAGGTCGCGGGCTTCCGCGATAATGGTACTGTAGAGCTTGTGCACCACGGTGTTCTGCTCCATCAGCGTGGCCGAGGCGCTCTGCCGGAACTCCTCGCCTTCCTCGAATATCCGCTCCAACTCGACCTGGTAATTGCGCAGCGAAAAAGCCGCCGGCTTGAGGTCGTCGAAACCATGCTCGTCCTCGAAGCGGCCGTAGATGGCCTTGATCAGCCGCCGGGTCTCCTCGGCACTGCCGAGGGCCTTCTCCATGGTCGTGTGCAATTCGTCCATGACTTTCTTCATTTCGAGCTTCATGCCCATGGTGGTCAGGCTGGTCACCATTTGCTTGCGGGCGTTCCTGACGATGGGGTCGATGGTGGCCGGGGACAAGGACTCCACCAACTGCCGAACCTGCACCACGAACACCTTGCGGCTGGACTGGAAGCTGTCCACACTGGACAGGTAGTGGGTTTGCTGGCCCCGCGTCTCCTCCATCAGGTGGCTGGTCATGTCCTGGTTTTTCACGTCGATCTGGCGCATCCCGTCAAGCTGGCGCTCGGCGTCCAACACTTCGATCTCAAGATGGCTGAGCGACTCGCTGATCAGTCGCCCGACACTCGACGTCACGCCCTCGCGCAACAGCGCCTGGCGGTCGCGGATGACGGTGTCCGACAGATATTCTTCAATGCCCTTGAGCCGGCTCTTTTCCAGCAGGACGTCGTCGCGCTTGACCTTGGCCAGCAGCGCCTGCTTGGCCGACACCGGAAAAATCAACGCCTCGTCCACGCCGAGAACCTTGGCGGCCTCGCTGACTTGCGAGCGGATGGATTTTTCCGTCGCGGCCTCGCCGCCCAGATCGCCCCACATGGAGTCGATCTTGTTCATCGCCACGGCCAGCCCTTTTTTGCCGGCGTGGCGCGAGCCCCGCACGTGGTTGTTCCACATGTCGAGGTCGCTTTTGGTCACACCGGTGTCGGCGGCCAGCACGAAAATAACCGCCTGCGCGCTGGGCAGCATGCGCAGGGTCAGTTCGGGCTCCGCGCCCAGCGCGTTCAGGCCGGGGGTGTCGAGGATGGACAAGCCTTCCTTGAGCAGCTTGTGCGGAAAGCTGATCAGGGCATGGCGCCAACAGGGGATTTCCACGGTTTCCGGCATGCCGGACGAGCCGCCGCCGTGGATTTCCTCGTTGTAAAGCCCCAGCTTGACCGCGTCGTCGAAGGAGACCTTCTTGACCGCCGCCAACTCCTGGAACGCCTCCTGCATTTGCACGGGGGAGGTGTGGTCGAGGTCGATCTGCAACCACGCGAACGGCCGCTGCTTGTGTTCGCTCAGCGTGATTTCGCTCAACCGGGTTTCGATGGGCAGCAGGCGGATGTAACTGCCTTCGGCGGGATCGTAAAAAATCTCCGTGGGACACATGGTCGTCCGCCCCGGCAAGGAGGGCAACAGGCGCACGCCGGTGTCGGAGAAAAACAGGGCGTTGATCAGTTCCGTCTTGCCGCGCGAAAACTCGGCCGCGAACGCCACCACGAGGCGGTCGGAGCGCAGGTTCTCCCGCATGTTCTGGATCGTCTCATGAACCGCCTCGTTGCCGACCTCGTAAGTGGCGAGCCACTCGGTGTACCGGTCCATCGCCCGAATCAGTTCTTCCCGCCACTGTCCGTATCCGTGCAGTTTTTCTTGGAGCTGAATGATGCTCATTTCTGGCCTTCGATCATGTCATCCCGTGAAGCGGGCTATGCGCCCACAAGTAACGCTAAATTTTAGAGCAAAACTGTTTCCAGTCTAGTTTAACATGGCTATTAGTTGCTGGAGAGGCGGAAAAATTACCATTTTGGCGAATTGCAGGGCAATCAACGCCAGCAGCGGGGACAGATCCACCCCCCCCATCGGCGGCAGGACGCTGCGGACCGCCCGCAACGGTGGCTCGGTCAGGCTGTGCAGCAAGGCGATGGCAGGATTGTAGCCGCGCGGGGCGAACCAGCTCAACACCGCCGAGATGAGGATGGCGTAGAAAAAAATGTCATACAACAATTCCAGCAGTTGCGCGAAAGCCGCCAGCCCCAGGCTCGCCGGGCTGAGCTGGAATTGCTGGAGGGTCGCCACCAGGTAGAGATCCAAGGCTTGCAAGGCCAGCATCAAGGCCAGGGAGGCCGTGTCGAAAGGCCCGATGGACGGGATGACGCGGCGCAGGCGGCGCAGCGGGGGGTGGGTCAGCTTCACCAGGAACTGGGAAATCGGATTGTAAAAATCCGCCTCCAGCCATTGCAGCAAAAAACGCAGCATCAAGGCGAAAATGTACAGGCCGGACAAAGTCTCGACCAGAAAAACCGCCGGACTGACCCAGTAGCTCCCGCTCATTGGCCGCCCCCCAGTTCCGTGGACAACTCGACCGCCCGCCGCTCGGCGGATCGCATCGCGTCCAGCACCAAGGCCCGCAGGCCACCCTGCTCGAACACCCCGACGGCCCGCTCCGTGGTGCCGCCCGGCGAAGTCACCTTGCGCCGCAACTCGGCGGGGGACTCGTCCGACTCGATGGCCAGCCGCGCCGAACCGAGGGCGGTCTGTTGCGCCAGCAAGCGCGCGGTCTTGGGCTCCAAGCCCAGCGTCACCGCCGCCTCCTCCATCGCCTCCATCAACAGGAAGAAATAGGCCGGCCCGCTGCCGGACAGGGCGGTGACGGCGTCCAGCAAGGCTTCCTGCTCCACCCACACCGCCACGCCCACCGCGCGCAACACCGCCTCGGCGCGGCTGCGCTGCTCGGCCGAGATGTTGTCGTCGCCGTGCAGGGCGGTCGCGCCGGTCTTCACCAGGGCCGGCGTGTTCGGCATGCAGCGCACGATGTCGTTGCCGCCGCCCAGCCAACGGTCGATGGCGGCCTCGGTCACACCGGCCGCCAAGGAAATAATCAACGGCCGGCGGCGCTGGACCGCGGCGGCCAGTCCCGTGGCGACCTCCCGCATGGCCTGGGGCTTGACCGCCAAGACCAAGACCTGGGAATTCTCGACCACGGCCAGGTTGTTCGCCGTGGTGTGGATTCCGAAGCGGCTGGCGAGGCCGTCAAGCTTTTCCGGGTCCACGTCGGACGCCCAAATTTTCGCCGGGTCGTAGCCGTCCGCGCACAAGCCGGCGATCAAACTGCCGGCCATGTTGCCCGCGCCGATGAATCCAAGAGTCTGTTGTTTCATGGGTGTCTGAAAGTGATCGTTAAGCTGTCTATTCTACCCTAAGAGAATGCGCTTGCCGTCAATCAGTGTGAACTCTGGGGGCTTTCGGGCCTGTTCATCATTTCGTCATCGCCCCGTCACCGTTTCATCACCTTCGCTTCCGTATCGTATGCCTTCCAACGCCGACACGGGAGTTTCCATGCCACACCAGACATCAGCGCGCCGCGACCGCCGCTACCTTGCGGAAGTCGCCGGCGACGAAGCCGCCATCCGCGCCAGCCAGCAACTGCGCCACCGGGTGTTCGCCGGGGAGATGGGCGCGCGCCTGCACACGCGCGTCGAAGGACTCGACTATGACGAGATCGACGACTACTGCGACCACTTGCTGGTGCGCGAAATCGACACCGGCCACATCGTCGCCTGCACCCGGCTGCTGGCCGACACCCAGGCCGCCAAGCTGGGCCGCTACTATTCGGAAGGCGAGTTCGAGCTGGCCGGCGTGCTGGCCCTGCCCGGCCGCTTCCTGGAAATCGGCCGCACCTGCGTCGACCCCGGCCATCGCGGCAGCGTCGTGCTATCGACGCTGTGGAGCGGGCTGGCCGAGTATATTTCGCGTGGGGACTTCAATTATCTGATGGGCTGCGCCAGCATCACGCCGGGGCCGCACGGATTCGCCGTGGACGCGGTTTACCGCCAAATCGAGCCCGGCCAGTTGGGCCGCCCGGAATGGGCGGTCAAGCCGAAAAACCCGGTTCCCGCCTGGAAGCGCTGCCAACAAGACGAAAGCGGCATCCCGCCGTTGTTGCAGGCGTATTTGCGCCTGGGCGCGCAAGTCGTCGGCGAGCCTTGCTGGGACGAGGATTTCAACTGCATGGACGTGTTCATCCTGCTGGATCTGACCCGTATGCAAAACCGCTATGAAAAGCGCTACCTCGCCCACCAGGCCACCGATGCGAGCCGCGCGGCGAGGGTTTAAAGCCGCCCGGGTCGCGGGCATGTTTGTGTGGGGCGTGGCGGCGACCGGGCTGGCCTGGCCGCTGCTGGATCTGTGCCTCGGCCGCCGCGCCGCCCGCCCCAAAGAAGCCATCCGCCGCCACTGGTGCCACGCCGTCTGCCGCATCCTCAATGTCGAGGTCGAAACCTTGGGCAGCCCCGGCCCGGACACCCGGCTGTGGGTCGCCAACCATATTTCCTGGCTGGACATCATCGTGCTGGGCGCGCGGCACCCGCTGCTATTCGTCGCCAAGGAAGAAGTCGCGGGCTGGCCGGTGATGGGCTATTTGGCCCGCCGCCTCGGCACCTTGTTCGTGCGCCGGGGCGACGCGGAGCAAACCGCCGCCATCGCCGAGCAAATGGCCTGGCAGTTGCGCCAGGGCCGGCAGCTCATGCTGTTTCCGGAAGGCACCACGACCTGCGGCGAGCGCGTGCTGCGCTTCCACGCCAAACTGCTGCACCCGGCGCAACTGGCCCACGCGCCAGTGCAGGCCATCGCCCTGGAATACCAGGACGAGGCCCGCGCAGCCGCACCCTTCGTCGGCGACGACGACTTCCTCCCCCACCTGCTGCGCATCCTCGCGCTAGACCGCGTCCCCCTGCGCGTCCACTACTGCCAGCCGCTGCCGGCCGGCCTGCACCGCGACGCCCTCGCGCAAACCACGCGCAAGCAAGTCGTCGCAGCCCTCTTTCCCAAAGCCGAAACCGTATTGCGCAAAGCCGGCAACGACTGATCACAAAACGCGAGTGACGGGGTTGCAACCCCCGTCACGCTTCGTTTCATCCTCCGCCCAGCCAGGGCGGGCAACCAGGCCCGTCCATGCGGTGTATAATTGACGGTGCGTATTGCTGGGGTGGAGCGGCGATTGAGGGCGAAACGATGCTGGAAACTCTGTTCAATAGCGAAAATAAAGCGATCACCCTGCATTTGTTCGGCGCGCTCTTGGCGGGTGGCCTGATCGGCTTGGAACGAAGTTATCACGGCCGGCCTGCCGGGGTTCGGACTCACATGCTGGTGTGCGTGTCCTCCAGTCTGTTGATGCTGGTCGCGCTGTACCAATCGGCGTGGTTGCCCGCCGCCCTGCATGGCAGCATGCGGACGGATCCGACGCGGATGGCGCAAGGCGTCATGACCGGCATCGGCTTTCTGGGCGCCGGGGTGATTTTCCGCGAGGGGCTGAGCGTGCGCGGCTTGACGACGGCAGCCTCGCTTTGGCTGACCGCCGCCGTCGGCATCTTGATCGGGGTGGGGTTTTACTTTCCCGCCCTGCTGGCCACGGCCATGGCCCTGGGGATATTGTCCCTGTTCCACTGGATTGAGGACAGAATACCCTCGCAGCTATACGCCCACCACCATATCCGCTTCGACCGGGACTATGTGATGCCCGAAGGGGAATTGCGGGCATTATTGGTCGGCCATGGGTTTGCCGTGGTCAACATGAGCTATCGCGTCACCAATGGCGGGCGGGCCTTTGAATATCGCATGGTTCTTCGCACCCTCGATGCGCGCAACCACGGCAAGCTTTCCGATAGTTTGCGGAAAATGGACAGCGTTAAGGAGTTTCGCATCTCGCCGACGGGCGATTGAGGCGCGAGGACGCTGCCGGGGGGCTTGGCGCTCCCTGTTTTCCTTAACAGCGTCCGTCATCAGGGTTCAGCGACAGCGACAGCTTGGACTGGGCCGTGGCGACCGTGCCGGGGTCGGCGACACTCTCGGCGCGCGACGCCTTGACCCTTAATAGCCAGCATGGCCCAGGCTCCGTCGTATTTGGCCTGGCGTATTTTGGTGCCGCACCGCGACATCCTCGCGCAAGCAAGTCGGCGCGGCCCTTTTTCAAAGCACGAAGTCGGCCGCCTGCAAACTCGCCACGCCGGTCAACTGAATCGTGAAATCCGGGGCGGCGTCGCCGTTGACATCCCCGCTGACCACCGCGTTGCCGCCCGACACCGCATAGTGCAACTGCCCGGCGGCATGGGTGAACGCCCCGGTGCCCAGAAAGCTGAACGTGCCCGAATAGACCGACGCCAAATCAAGCTTGTCGCCTTGCGCGCTGCTAAAGTCGGTGACGACGTCAAACGCGGCGTTGGCGCTGTCGCTGGCGGCGGCCAGGCGGAAAATATCGGCTCCCGCCCCGCCGGTGAGCGTGTCCTTGCCGGCCCCGCCGACCAGGATGTCGTTGCCGGTGTTGCCGGACAGCGTGTCGTTCCCCGCGCCGCCATACAGAAAATCGACGCCGGAGCCGCCGCGCAAATCGTCGTCGTTGGCGCTGCCGGTCAGACTGAAGCGTTCGATGTTGTTGAACGCGATGCTTCGCGAAGACCCCGACAATTGGCCGCTGCCGCTGATGTAATTGAAGGAACTATAAGAAACCCCCAGCGTGCTGTCGGAAAAATTGGCGATCAGCAAATCCACGCCGGAGCCGCCGTCGACGCTGTCATTGCCGAAGCCGGGGCTGATCGTGTCATTGCCCGCGCCCGTGCTGATGGTGTTGTCGGCGTCGCCGGTAAAAGTGACCGTGTCGCCGCCGCTGCCCGTCTTCAGGTTGAGGTACTGCTCAAACCCCTGGATCGTCGCGCCGGTCGGCAGCGTGATCGGCGCGGTCGAGCCGTCGTCCTTGATCGTCAAGGGCACGGTCGCGCTGGAAAAATCGGCGTCGGTGAGCGTGTCGACGCCCGCCCCGCCGTCAAGCTGGTCGACCCCGCCGCCGCCGGTGATGATGTCGTTGCCCGCCCCGCCCTTGATGACGTCGTTGCCGGCAAACCCGGCCAGCGTGTCGGCGCTGCTGGAGCCGGTGAGGTTGAATTGCTCGATGTTGCTGAAATCAATGCGGCGGCCGGTCGCCGAAAGCGTGCCGCTGCCCGTGCCCGCGCTGAAGAAAAAACTGCCCACGCCGGGATTGGCGGAAAAGTCGGCCACCAGCAAATCCAGGCCGCCGCCGCCGTTCACCACGTCGAACCCAAACCCGGGGTTGATCGTGTCATTGCCGTCGCCGGTGCTGATCGTGTTGTTGAAATCGGTCGTGAACAGGACTTGGTCCGCGCCGCTGCCGGTGGACAAATTGGCAAACTGCTCAAACCCCTGGATGTTCGCGCCCGTCGGCAAGGCGACCACCGTGCTGCCGTCGTCTTTGATGGTCAGCGCGGCGGTCGCGCTGGAAAAATTGGCGTCGGTGAGGATATCAACCCCCGCCCCGCCGTCCAACTGGTCGACGCCGCCGCCGCCGGTGACGACATCATTGCCCGCCCCCGCCTTGAGGGTGTCGTCGCCGGTAAAACCGATCAGCGTGTCGGCACCCGGGCTTCCGGTGAGGTTGAAATGCTCGATGTTGCTGAAATCAATGCGGCGGCCCGTCGCCGAGAGCGTGCCGCTGCCGGTGCCGGCGCTGAAGAAAAAACTGCCCAGGCCCGGATTGGCGGAAAAGTCGGCCACCAGCAGATCCGTGCCGCCGCCGCCGTTCACCACGTCAAACCCCAGCCCCGGGTTGATCGTGTCATTGCCGAGGCCGGTGTTGATGGTGTTGTTGAAATCGCCGGTGAACAGGATTTGGTCGGCGCCGCTGCCGGTGGTCAAGTTCGTGAACTGCTCAAACCCCTGGACGCTGCCGCCGGTCGGCAAGGCGACCACCGTGCTGCCGTCGTCTTTGACCGTCAACGCGGCGGTCGCGCTGGACAGGTCGGCGTCGATGAGCGTGTCAATCCCCGCCCCGCCGTCCAGCTTGTCCACGCCGCCGCCGCCGGTGATGGTGTCGTTGCCCGCCCCGCCCTTGAGGATGTCGTCGCCGGCAAAGCCAACCAAAACGTCGGCTCCGCTGGAACCGGTGATGTTGAAATGCTCGATGTTGGTGAAATCAATGCGGCGGCCGGTCGCCGACAGCGTGCCGCTGCCGGTGCCCGCGCTGAAGAACAAACTGCCCACGCCGGGATTGGCGGAAAAGTCGGCCACCAGCAAATCCAGCCCCGCCCCGCCGTCAACGACGTCAAACCCTAGCCCTGGGTTGATCGTGTCATTGCCGCCTAGCCCTTTGATCGTGTCGTCGCCCGATGTGCCGTTGAGAATATTGTCATTGTCATCGCCTGTGATATTTGCCATAGCGCTTTTGCAACCCCGCTGATGAAAAGTTGAATGCCTAAGCCCAACGCTTGCCTTTCCCACTAAAGGGCGTTAGACCATTGCCCGGCGAAAAAACTCCCTGCGCAAAACCCTTTAATAACCCGGCGAATAACCCCGGCCAATACCTTAATACGGAGCGCCAAGCCCCAGCTTGGCCTTGGGTTGGCCGACGCCAAGCTGGGGCTTGGCGCTCCGAGGAGTTCTTAAAGTCAATGGCTTTGGCGCGCCGCGTGGGAATCCATTGGCTCCGCGCTGCGGAGCGTCGGCGCAAACCAGAGTAAAAGATCAGCGGCGAAACCAGCGGCTGAACCAGCCTCGCGGTTTGGGGTGGCTGGGCGGGGACAGGGCCGGCTTAGCTTGGGAAACCGCGTCGGTCTCAGCGGCGGGCAAGCGCTCCAGCAGGAAGGCCAACTCGGCTGCTGTCGAATAATGCAGGCTGGCATCCTCGGCCCAGCCCGGCTCGCGACTACCGGCCAGCAGGGCTTGCAGCGCGTGGAGAAACGCAAGGTGTTCTTGCCCATCCGGCCTTTGCAGTAATTGCGCTATCACCTGCTGGAGTTGGCTGACTGCCGCCGCATCCGCTTGCCGCAGGGCCTGCCAAACATCCTCGACCAAACGCCCCGCGCCGGAATGGTTCTCCCCGCCGTCGCGCCGATAGGCCAGATAAGCTTGCAAAGCCTGCTGCCGCGCCGCTTGCGCTGCTTCTGGATTGCCGCTGGCGAGTTCCAGATCGTGCAGAATGTTCCAGGTTTTCCAGGGTTCAGCCGCATGGCCGTAGGGCTGTTTACATTCAAGCGCCCGCCGCAGTTCCGGGCGGGCGAGTTCGTAATGGCCTAGTTGGATTAACACATTCGCCAGATTGCCGCGGGCAACACCTTCATAACGTTTATCGCCCAGTTGCGCATACACATCCGCCGCCTGCCGGTAAAATGCCACGGCCTGTTCCGGGCGCTGCCAATCACTGTACAGATTGCCAAATTCGTTCAGGCTACCCGCCTCGCCCGCCCGATTGCCCTGCTGAACTTCGATGGACAACGACTGCCGATACGCTTGCTCGGCTGGCGGGTAGTGGCCGCTTTGCCTATGCGCCATGCCGATCTGATGCCAGATCGTCGCCACCGAGCCGGGTTCATCCAGTTGGCTGAATAGCGCCAAAGCGTCTTGGTAGCCTTCCAGCGCATCGGCATAGCGTTTTTGATCCAGACGTACCCACGCAAGCTGGCCTTTTGCTACCGCAACCTGCCGTGTATCTTCCCGCTTTTCAGCGCGCCAGATGTCTTCTTCATAGACCGCAGCCGCCGCATCCAGCCGCCCCAAAGCTCGCAGGCAATCGCCTTGTTGGGTCAGCGTGACCGAGGTCATGCGTGCGCCGCGCTCGCCCAAACTTTCAAAACGCTGCTGCGCCTGCTGGAATAGCGTCAAGGCTGGCTCCGCCGCGCCGCCAGCGAACAAAACCTGCCCCAATAGATTGATCGCCATCGCCAGATCATAATCCGCATCCGGATAAGCCTGTTCCCCGGCCTGCTGGCATTGCCGCAATAGCGCTTGCGCGGACTCGAACGCCTGCGGCACCGCGTTTTGTTGCAATAGCCGTTCGATGCTGAGGCGTTCGTGTTGAAAGCGGACGTGGCTCCAGGCCCCCAGTTGCCGGGCCGCTTGCTGGCGCAGCCCGACCACTAAAGCCAAGGCTTGCGGGCGGTGGAGATTTTCCAGCAATTGCTCGATGCGGCCGGCTTTGGCTACCAGTTCGGCGGGGTCGGTGGGCGGTTGCGTAGGCGCTTCCAAAGGACGCGACCGATCATCTCCGAGGCATGATTCGTCGCGCCCATGGGGCGCGCCTACGGCATCGACCGACTCGGCCAATTGTTGGATAAACGCCAGCAGATTCGGCAATTCCCACTGGGTCAGCCGCGCCGCCAGCTTGGCATCTTGGGAACGCTGCTGATACAGAAAATCCACCAGCGCCGACATCGCTTGCCGCCAGCGTGGCCGGTAAAGCGCCGCCTCGTCCGTTGTCAGCGACAGGCTCAGATAAGGGCATAAGGCCGGGTCTAGGCGGTGATAGGTATAAGCCTGCTCCTGCGCCAAACCGACCGCGACCAGTTCAGCCAGCAAGGCTTGGGCTTGCTCGAATTCAAGCGCCAAGACTTCAGACAGCACAACCGCATCCGCGCCATCGTGAAACACCGCCAAGCCCTTGACCCGTTCCCTTGAGGTCGGCGGCAAGCGCCGCAAGGACAGTTCCACGCTGGCGAACAGCGATAGCTCGCGCTGGCCGGGATGGCGGGCGTCCAATTCGCGCATGATCTGCCGGACATTCGCCGTCGTCGCTTTGACGCCCTGGACGCTGAGTTCCTGCGCCAACAGCACCAGGGCGCGGGCATGGCGGTTGACAGCTTCGACCAGCGCGGTGACGGCTTCGGGCGTGTTGCCGGTCTCATCGGGCTTCATGTCCAGCCCTTGCTGGCGCATCACCTGCGTCACCAGTTCGATGGCGTCGGCTGCGCTGAGTTGGCCTAATGTGACTTGGCGGTGTCGGTGGTTGAAGGGCTCGGGGAGGGGTTCGCGGGTGGTGAGCAGCAATCGGGTTTTGCCCACAGGCAAGGCAGGGATAACATCGCTTGAAGCGATGTTATCCCTTAGCGACGCAAACAATCCCAACAACGCCTCCACCGCCGTCCCTGCCGCCAGCAAAGTTTCCATATTGTCCAGCACCAGCAAGCAGCGGTGGTTTGCCAATTCGCGCCGGATCGGCTGCAAGGCTTTTTCCAAATCCTCGCCATATTCGGCCACCGTGTAATTCGGCAGCAGTTGCCGACCCAGCGCATCCACGACCGTGCGCGGTTCGCTGTATTGCTCCAGGCTGACGAAGGCGCAGCGGTCGAAGCGGTTGCTTGCCACCAGCCAGCGTGCCAGTTCGACGGCCAGCGTGGTCTTGCCCTCGCCGCCGACGCCTGCAATCACCGCGTAAGGCTGGCGTTGCAGCAGCCGTTCCAGCTTCAGCAATTCGCGGCTGCGGCCTACAAATTCATGCTTAGGCGGGTCGGGCAATTCGCCGAGCATGGCCTGGCGTTGCGCGGCTTGCACATCCAAGGCGCGGGCGCTGGGCAGACGCGTGAACAACTGCGGGTCGTGCTGTTCTTGGTACAGAATCGGCACAAACCAGTCGTGCAGGCTCAGCCCGCCCGCGCCCTGGATGTTTAAGCGGTGGCTGTCGCGCATCAATTCCGTTTGCCCGGCCAGCATCGCCAGCCCGATGCGCTGGCCTTGCGCCAAAGATTGATAAAAAGCGGTCGTGAAGCGGCGGGCGGTTTCGACCAACACGCTATGGCTCATCGCGACGACGGAACTGACGCCGGCTTCCAACAGCCGCGCCGCGACTGAGGCGCTGGGGTCGGCCTCGCTTTGCGCGGTTTGGCAGGCTTCGAGGAACACCAGCGGGATGCGGTAATCGCGCAGCAGCCCGGCCAGCTTGTCGGCATGGACGAGTGCCATGCGGCGGTTTTCTAGTTTGTCGCTGTCTTGCGGGTCTTCAAAGCACAACGCGCCCAGCCCGTGTTCGGGATCGTAGACGCCGTGGCCGTCGAAATGCAGGACGTGGTAAGGCTGTTTTTTGTCATGGGCGCGTTTGAGTTCTTGTTCCAACGCGGCCAAGGTCGGCGGGTTCAACACATGCAACTCGGCCAGATCGCCCAGGCTTGCCGCCGCCGCGACCAAGGGCTTGGCGCTGGCGCGGTGGTCGAGGTAGCCGACGCCTTCCTGTTCCGGGCGCGGGCTGGCGAGCAAGATGCGGATCGGCAAGGCGGCGGGGCGTGGGATTTGGTTGGCATAATTCGGCAGACGGCGGCGGACGCGCACCGGGTTGGCCCCCTCGCTCAGATAGGCTTTATCGTCGCGCAGCAATTCCCAAGGCAGGCTGATTAAGCGGCTGGCGGCGGTGCGGGCATTGGCTTGTTCATCGGCGGGCGCGTCGTCCAACAAACTGGCATCGACGCGCACGGAAAAGCGGCGGTCGGCTTCGGCGCGGGCTTGCTGCCAGCCGCTGACGGCTTCCCTTGCTTGCTCTTTGCCTAGCACGGCTTGATATAAGGCTTGGCCCCAGCGCGGGAGGTCGGCCTCGATGGCGGCGGCGCGTTGTTGGAACAGCCCGGCGGGCCAGCGGTAATAGTCTTCCAAATACCAGCGCAGCCGGTCTTGCTCGATTTGGCCGACGGGCGACACGAAGCGGAAGCGCTTGCTGCTGACTTCGGGTTGGAGCTGGGTGTCGGCGGGCGTGTGGATCAGTTCGGCTTCGGCGCTGAGTTGGAACGCGCCATTGTCCAACTGGGTCAGCTTCGGGCTGCGCAATTCCAGCAACAATTCGGCGACGGGCTGGGCTTCCGGCTCGTCCGCAGGCTGGATGTCGTCGGGCAGACGCTGGCCCAACGCGGCGAGGATTCGCGGCAGGGCTTCTTGCAACTGGCCGGGGGCGAGTTGAATTTTGACGCCGACCGGTTCTTCGTCAAACCAACTCGACAAGGCGGCAGGTTCGATGCCGGGGAGCAGCAGCGGGATGACGCGGTAGTCGGCTTGGATTTTGGCGGTTTGCTCGGCCAGCCTTATTTCCTTGCGCACCCAGGGCGAGTTGATGGTGTTCGGGCTGAGGACGGCGAGGACGTGCGCGGCGTCGCGGATGGCTTGTTCGATTGCGGGATTCAGCCTGTCGCCGCCGCGCAGATTCCGCGAATCGACCCAGACGTTGATTCGATGGCTTTCGAGCTTTTCGCGCAGGTCTTTGACGAATTCGTCGTCGGCGCTGGCGTGGGAGATGAAAACGGATTTCGAGAGGCTGGCGGCCGGCATGGCGAGTCCTTGAGGTTAAATCCGACAGGGCGTGGAGGCTGATTATGCTTCAGCCTGCGCTGAAACCCAAGCCGCCCGCCACACCAGGATTGCCGGGTTTTACGCCGCCGCCAACCAAGCCCCCACCGCCGCCGCCACCCAAGCCGGATCGTCCAAAGGCAAATCATGCCCGGCCCACGGGTGGGTTTCAGGTTCCAGCGCCCAGGCGCGCGCGATGGCTTGCGTGCAGGCGGGATCGACCATGCGGTCGCCCAGGCTGTTTAGCAATAACAGCGGAATGGGCGGTTTCTCACGCGACGGGCGGTAACGGGCCGCCGCCCACAGTTGGCGGAAGACATTGCCCAAGCCGACCGGATGGTTTTGGTGGATGGCGGCGCGGCGCTCGATGAAGTCTGTGGTTGGCGCGGGCAGCGCCGAGGTCAGTTCGAGGATCAAGCGCTCGCGCATGGCCACATCGCCGCCCGCCGCGACGATACGGGCCAGCAGCGGCCAGCGCCGCCAGCAAAGCCGCCGGGTCAAAGGACTCAAGCCGCGCAGGCTGGTGTTGATCAGCACCGCTCCGGCCAATTCGGACGGATGCCGGCGCGCCCATTCCACCGCGACCATGCCGCCTAAGGAAATGGACAACAGATAAAACGGCTGTCCGCCCTGCCCTGCCGCCGCCATCAGACCTAAGGCTTCGCCGCGGGCCGCCTCCATCATCGCCGCCAGCGAAAGCGGGCTGGGCTGCCGCCAATGCTGGCCGTTGCCGGGCAAATCCACCCGCCAAACCCGCGCGCCGGGAACCGCCCGGGCAAATTCTGCCGGAAAATCGTCCCAGTGCGCGGCCTCCCTGACCAGGCCGCGCAGGAAAACCCAGTGCGCGGGGTTATTTTCGGCCATACCAAAGCGCCAGGCCTTGCGCCTGGTGGTGGCCGCGCCGGGCCGCGTCCATATTGGCCCAAGGCTCCGGAGACTGCGCCGCGCGGTAAAGGAAATCGAGCAGAAACAAATGCCGCCTGAGGATGCGCCGCTCGCGGTGCGGAATGCGGGGATTGAACAGGCCGATGCGGGAAAAAAACTGCCACCAGTTCTTCTTCACCCACAGCCAGGAGCCCAACTCCAGTGTGAACGGGATGAAGCAGCCGTCCGGCTGGGCGGCGCGGTACTCGTCGTAAAGATAGTCCCACAAATCGCCGTGGGCCAGGTATTCCCGCGATTGCGGCTCGATATGGTAGACATGGCGGGCATAGGCGCGGTCGAGCAGGTGCTTCAGCGCGGACACCTCCGCCACGCCGCCGAAAGGCTCGCGGGTTCTGGCGTAAGGAAACCACAACCGGTCGACGACGCCGTAGCCGGAGTGGATGTCGATGCCAATGGCGACCTTGGCGGGGAAAATCTCGCGGCGGACAAAATCGCACACCGCCTGGGTTTCGATTTCCATCGGCGCGCCCTCGTCGCCCCGGAACCAGGGCAACCGCCGCGTCAGCCGATGCCCGCCAAACAAATGCCAAGGCTCCAGGCCGACGGCCTCCACCGGCGCGTTGCGCATCAAATCGACATAGTTCCCGTTGGCGCGCAGATGCAGCGCCATCCCCACCGGGTTGATCAACGGAATCATCAACAAGCGCGTGGTTTCAAACATCCGCTGCGTGCTGCGGTCCCAGCGGGCCAGCTCCACCAAGGTTTGCAGATACGACAACACCACCCGCGTGCCGATGCGCTCCAGCCCATGCACCCCGCCGAACACGGCCAACACCGGGGCGGACGGGTCGGCGGGGCCGAAACTCAGCGCGACCAGCGGAAAGGCGGCGCCCTGATGCTCCACGGTGGCCAGGGTTTCCACCCGGCCCAGCCCGCCCAAATCGCCGGCCAGGCACAGAAGCTCGCGCAGCTCGGGCAGAGACTGCCTGCCGCCGTGTTGGGAGTCGCCGGAATTCACGCCTGCCTATCCTCTCTTTTTCATCTTGCTTGACATTCAACGAAAACGCCGCCATCCGCCGATGGGCGTCGGGCGTGCCGGCCTTTGAGCTTGCCGCACACAAGCCGCCGAACATACCACGCCCATATGACAATCTTGCGCAGGCCCGCCCCACCAGCCTGTCACCCAATCGTCACGCAACATTGACCGGCCTGTCACATGGCGGCGGTACCCTCCGCAGCGCCGATGGAGGAACCCCACTTGAAAATAGCCCTGATCACCGACGCCTGGCGCCCGCAAATCAACGGCGTCGTCACCACCTTGCAGAAGACCTGCGAGCATTTGCGGCTGTTTGGCCACACCGTCGAGACCTTCACGCCGGACCAGTTCCGCAACTGGCCCTGCCCGGGCTACCGCGAAATCCGGCTGGCCATCGGCTGCGGCCCCGGCTTGCGGAAAAGGCTGCGGGAATTCCAGCCGGAGGCGGTGCATATCGCCACGGAAGGGCCGCTGGGCCTGGCCGCCCGCCAGTATTGCCGAAGCGAAGGCATCCCCTACACCACCTCGTTCCACACCCGCTTCGCCGAATACGTCAACCTCAGGCTGGGCGTTCCGCTGGACTGGGGCTACGCCTTCCTGCGCTGGTTCCACGCCGGCAGCGAGCGGGTCATGGCGGCCACCCCCGCCCTGATCGACGAATTGCGGCAGCGCGGATTCAAAAACCCCGTATTATGGTCGCGGGGCGTGGAAGTGGACTTGTTCCGGCCGCGCGGCAAGACGTTTCTGGACGCGCCCAGGCCGATCTTCCTCTACACCGGGCGGGTCGCCATCGAAAAAAACCTGGACGCTTTTTTGAGCCTGGACTTGCCGGGCACCAAATACATCGTCGGCGACGGCCCGCAGCGCGAAGAGCTGGAAAAAAAATACCCGGACGCGCGCTTCACCGGCTACAAACTCGGCGAAGAATTGGCGCAAACCATGGCCGCCGCCGACGTGTTCGTGTTCCCCAGCCACACCGACACCTTCGGCCTGGTCATGCTGGAGGCGCTGTCCTGCGGCGTGCCGGTCGCGGCGTTCCCGGTGCGCGGCCCCCTCGACGTGATCCTCGACGGCAAAGCCGGCCGCCTCGACCAGGACTTGCAAAAAGCCTCCCTGGAGGCGTTGCGCCTCGACCCGGCCCACTGCCGCGAATACGCCCTCCAATACGCCTGGCAGAACTGCGTCCGCCAGTTCGAAAGCCACCTGGCCCACATCGGCAGCCAGCCCGAACCCCGTCCCGTGGCCTGGTGGCGGCGACACTCCCCAAGCTAAGCCGCGACCGCCCGGCCGGCCGGGCAACCGCTGCGCGGACCCAGACAAAGCACAAAAAAATCTCGCGCCTCGACGCCAGGTAAAAATACTTGGCGACACGGCGGGCGTGGCGTTGTTGCGCGAGGCGTTTTTCTATTTTGCGGCTTCGCGGTCTTTAGCATGGGATTTCACCTGCCGCCTTGCGCATCGGGCCGTTTTGCGCCCCACGCAAAGACGCAACGATTAAAACCAGAATGCTTGGCTGGATAACACCATGGCCCTGCCGCCTCGGCCAAACCGCTTGGTTTCTTTACGGCCTTGGGTGTATAAATCCAGACGGACTGACATGATCAGATTCGGAGGGATCAAACGCCTATGACAACCCAGCCGCCCAACCCGCCTGGCCTGGAGCCCGCCGCCTGGTTTCAGACGCTCCTGGAAGACCTCCCGCTGGCCGCCTTGCTGCTGGACAAGAGCGGCCGCGTGGTGTGTTGCAACCGGTGCCTGCTCGAACTCGTGGGCTGGCCCCGCGAGGCGCTGGCCGGGCACGGCTGGCTTGAGCATTGCCTGCCGGACGGCACGGGCGACAGCCTGGCCGCCGTGTTTTCGCCAAGCCTGGCCGGAGACGGCCCGCCCGCCCGCCAACGCGGCGAAATCCTCACCCGCGGCGGCGGACGCCGCCTCGTCGACTGGGACTGCGCCCCCTGCCGCGACCGCCTGGGGCAGACCGTCGGGCTCATCGCCGTCGGCCGGGACGTCACCGAACAGCAACAGGCCGAAGCCGCCCTCCGCGAAAGCGAGGAACGGCTGCGGCTGGCCGTGGAGGGCAGCGAACTGGGCTTGTGGGACTGGAACCTGGAAACCGGCGAAGTGGCGCGCAACGCGCAATGGGCTGAAATGCTGGGCCATGCGTTCGACGAAATCGACTTCACCACCGCGCAATGGAGCAAACTCGTCCACCCCGACGACAAGGCGTCCGTCTGGCGCTCCATCGACGAGCATCTGCGCGGCAAAACCCCGCGGCACCAAACAGACTACCGCCTGCGGACCAAAACCGGGCAGTACAAATGGATACTGGACCGCGCCAAAGTGGTCAAACGCGGCCCGGACGGCCGCGCCTTGCGGATGAGTGGCACGCACACCGACATCAGCGCCCGCCGCCAGAAGGAAGTGCGCGAGCAGGCCCGCACCCGGGTGCTGGAACTGCTCGCCGAAGGCGCGCCGCTCAGCACCATCCTGACGGCCATCGTCGGCCAACTGGAAGCCGAAAACCCCGACCTGCTCTGCTCCATCCTGCTGCTGGACGACGAAGGCAAACGCCTGGCCACCGGAGCCGCGCCCAGCCTGCCTGATTTTTACAATGCCGCGATCAATGGCCTGCCCATCGGCCCCGGCGTCGGCTCCTGCGGCAACGCCGCCTTCACCGGCCAGCGCACCATTGTCGAGGACATTCAAACCCACCCGTATTGGGCGAATTTTAAAGGGCTCGCGGCCCAGGCCGGGCTCGGCTTTTGCTGGTCCGAGCCGATCCTCGCCGCCGACGGCAAAGTGCTGGGCACCTTCGCCCTCTACCAGCGCCAGGCGCAAAGCTCGGGCGGGCTGGACACGCAGCTCGTTGAAAACGCCGCCCACCTGGCGCGGATCGCCATCGAGCGCAAACGCATCGACGACGAGCTGCAACTGGCCGCCCTGGTCTACCAGAACAGCAGCGAGGCGATGATGGTCGTCGACGCCGACAACCACATCATCGGCATCAACCCCGCCTTCTCGAAGATCACCGGCTACTCGGAGGAGGAAACCCTCGGCAACATGCCCAGCATGCTCAGCTCGGGCCGCCAGGGCAAGGCTTTCTACAAGGCCATGTGGGAAACCATCAACCGCACCGGCTACTGGCAGGGCGAAATCTGGAACCGGCGCAAAAACGGCGAAGAGTTTGCCGAGTGGCTGACGGTCAACACCATCCACCACGCCGACGGGACGATCCACCGGCGCGTCGCCCTGTTCTCCGACATCACCAAGAAAAAACAGTCCGACGAACTGATCTGGCGGCAGGCCAATTTCGACCCCGTCACCCACCTGCCCAACCGCCGGCTGTTCCGCGACCGCTTCGAGCAGGAAATCAAAAAAGCGCAGCGCAACGGCTTTTCCCTGGCGCTGCTGTTCATCGACCTCGACCGCTTCAAAGAAGTCAACGACACGCTGGGGCACGACTGCGGCGACGCGCTGCTGGTGGAGGCGGCCCGCCGCATCGCCAGTTGCGTGCGCAAATCCGACACCGTGGCGCGGCTGGGCGGGGACGAGTTCACCGTCATCCTCTCGGGGCTGCCCGACAGCGGCTACGTGGAGCGGGTGGCCAAAAGCATCAACCGGAAAATGGCCGACCCCTTCCCGCTGGGCAACGAAGTCGTCCACATCTCGGCCAGCCTGGGCGTGACCTTCTGCCCTGAAGACGCCACCGAATCGGAGCAACTGCTCAAAAACGCCGACCAGGCCATGTACTGCGCCAAGAAGGAAGGCCGCAACCGTTGCAGCTATTTCACCCCGTCGATGCAAGAAAGTACGCAACTGCGCGTGCAGCTCATCAACGACCTGCGCGGCGCGCTGGCCGAACGCCAGTTCAAGATATTTTTCCAGCCCATCCTGGATTTGGCGGACGACCGCATCGTCATGGCGGAGGCGCTGCTGCGCTGGTTCCATCCCGGCCGGGGGCTGGTCGCCCCGCCGGACTTCATCCCGCTGGCCGAAGAAACCGGGCTCATCATCGCCATCGGCGACTGGGCGCTGCGGGAATCGGCGCGCTGGGCCAAGCGCTGGATGGGGCGGGGGCCGGACGGCCTGCTGGTCAGCGTGAACAGCTCGCCGATCCAATTCAACGACACCAGCCTCCAGGCATGGCTGGGTTATTTCCGCGAAATCGGGCTGCCGGGAAAACACATCATGATCGAGATCAACGAAGCCCTGCTGCTCGACATGAACGCCTGCGTCAGCGCCAACCTGCTCGGCTTCCGCGACGCCGGCATCCAGGTGGCCATCGACGACTTCGGCACCGGCTACTCAGCGCTCTCCTGCCTCAGCCAATTCGACATCGACTACCTCAAGCTCGGCCCGAACTTCATCAACAACCTGGCGAGCAATCCGAGCGACCGCGCCTTGGCGGAAGCCATCATCATGATGGCGCACAAGCTCGGGCTCAAAGTGATCGCCGAAGGCGTGGAGACCGAAGAGCAAAAAAACCTGCTGGCTGCGGCCGACTGCGACTACTGTCAAGGCTTCCTGTTTTCCAAGCCGCTGCCGCCCGAGGAGTTCGAGCAGTTGCTGGGGCGTTAGCGCGTCAGCCCATTGCATGACGCCGCGCTGACGCCGCAAGCAAGTCGGAAGGCCACTTGCTCTACCCACTTCCTTAATGCAACCGCTTCCCCGATAATGACGACGCTTGAATGCCCGCTTCCCCAACGTGCGGATTCGCCTTGGGTTCCCTAATCAGCAACCGACATGATCGTCCCATTAGATAAGCTCCCCCTTGAAGGCGCTTGCGCCGAACGCTTCCTCGCCCTTGCCCAAACCATCGCCCGCACCAAACGGCGCAACCCCAGTGACTTCCACTCGCTGCTTCAAGAAGAGTTGCGCTGGATCAAAGGCCAGACCACCGGCCAACGTGTCGCCTACGAAGCCTCGGTTCGTGTGTTGCTGGACTTGGCGAGGCTAGGCTGGGAAATTCGTGAACAGGGCTATGGCATTGAACTCATAGCCGAACCGTCCCGCTCGCGCCATAGCCTGCCACCCGAAGAAGTGTTGGCGGAAAAACAAAAAACCCGCGGCTATTTCGCCTCCGCCTTGCAATCCCAACTCGGCAGCCCAGTGGTGCGCGATTTTGCGAGGCGAATGGAGCAACCTTCCGCCAAAAGCGGCAAAAAACCTGTCACGGTGCTGATCGCCGAAGGCGCAGAACTCCACGCCCGTTTATTGTCCGCCCGGCGTTCAGGCGGAGACGATCCTCTAGTCGCTGCGATCAGCCCCTATCTGCAACTCGCCAGCGGCGATGGAGTGGACGAACACACCGGCCACCCGTTGCGCGAAATCTGGCGTTATTTCCGCTACACCTGGTCGATCCCACAATTCGCCACACCGGGCCGACAGTTGCTGTACCTCGTCCGCGACGCCGCCCATCCCTGCCATGCGGTGATGGGCATCATCGGCCTTAACAATTGCGCATTGCAAATGGGGGAGGAGCGGGAATACCACCTAGGCTGGAGCCTCAAAGCGTTGTCAGAACGCCTCAAAATCGCCGCCGAATCCCCAAACCGTTTGGTTAGAGAATATGCTTGGATGCAGGCGCAAATCACTGCCGCACTAGAAGACGTGGAAACCAGCCAACTCGTAGAACCCACCGAAGTTGAAATCCCAAATCACGAAACCATCGCCAAACTCAGGCGGCGGGCGCAGTCGTTCGACCGCTTGCGCGACGAGGTGCTGCAAGAACTTCACAAGGGCAGCAGCGATGGGCCTATCCATGTGGCAGAAATGGAAGCCGATTATGATCAGCCGCCGGTTTCCGACGAAATGTTGCTACTGGAAGGCAAGTCCTCCGTTGACCCCGTAATGCAACAAGCCCGCCGCCACCTCGTCGCCCGCAAACGTGCCGCGCTACTAGCTGAATTGCCCCACGCCCGGCTAACCCTGACCGAACAACGCGAAGGCTTGCTGACCCCGGATAGGCTGGCGGACACCCTTAACCGGGAAGATGTCGGCATCGCCCTGCAAACCGTGCTGGCGGCACTTAAGAGCCGTTATGTCGGCATTAACATGTTGGAAATCAGCACTTGTGGCGCAATACCACCTTATAACCACATTCTAGGTGGCAAGCTGGCCGCGCTGTTGCTTTTTTCCCCAGAGATTGCTGACGATTATCGCCGCATCTACTCACGCCCTTCGGTTATCTCTTCTCAAATGAAGAATGCCCCTATCCAAAGGGATAGCACTTTGGTTTATCTCGGCACAACCAGCCTCTATGCCCATGGCAGTAGCCAATATGATTGGCTTCGACTTTCAAGGTTGAAAGCGGCTAATACTGGCGTGATGAGAATAGCAGCATAGCAACAAAAATGGACATTCTCGCCTATTGGAGATTTGACAACTACCTTCGAGACCTTGACGCCGGGGCGGGATTTAATTTCAACTCCAAGCAATCCCGTCTGCATACTGAAATTCATCTAGGCGAAAGACTTTGGCTATTTACCCGGTTAGTCATTGCAGGGAAAAGCGGATACCGGCTACTTGCTCGACTACATGTAACATCAAAAACAATCAATGCGCCGGGATACCAATACGGCCCCTATCGAATCTGGGGCGACACTCGATTATCTCGCTATTTCAAAGCGACTGACAACACCAAGGAAGATGCGTTTGAACTGCTTCGCCTGCTTGAATTTGATGGTGCGAGTTTGCAAGACAAAGATCGCACAAACCTTGCCCAAGCCTGCCAAACGCTTCGCCTACTTCACCCATCGGCAAGCAAACTGCTGGAATCCTTCACTGAGATATTGCAAGATGAACCGCGCGCAATGGCAGTACCTGACGAGGAAAAGCTGGAGCAAGCACTGTACTCACTTGAGCCAAGCCCGCTAAATCAAATTCTCGAATCTCCCGCCATTGCCTACGCAGAAGCATATAAGCAGCGATTGCGGCAATCGCAAGAGCGTAACCGCCAATTAGTTAAGGAACTGCACGAAACTTATTCAGGCCGTTGTCAAGTGACAGGCCACGACAGCCCGATATTATACGGAGTGCCGACCGCTGAAGCTCACCATATTGTTTATCGCTCGCGGGGTGGAGAGGATGTATTAGAAAACATGGTTTTGCTTTCTCCCAATTTGCATCGTGCTATTCACGCGGCAGAGGCACATTTCGATTATAACACCTTGTCGTTTGTATTTTTGAATGGGCGGATTGAACCATTGGTTTTAAATGAGCACTTACAGAGAATGAGCGAATAAAGCCTTTTTAAACAAGTTTGTTTTTCGCCTAGAACTTCACCACGTTTTAGCCTTCAAGAAGTAAATGGGCATGTTTCTCATTTTCGATCTTTGCTTGATAGCATTTCAGTATCATTTGCGCAAGCGAGGCAAATTGCAAGTAAAAGGATGGAGGGCGAATGGCTCCACTATTTGCGTTCCTTGGACTACGATTTTTCAGTTAGATAGGTTATTGAAAATATCATCTGTGTGCCGTCCATATGTCGTACTCGCATACTGGATTACTTTTGCTGCGAAGAAATGTATTGGCTTGCCGTTTTCCTTCAGTTGCTAAACCGGCTGGACGCACCGCTTTAATTACCCATCCAGAGCTATCCAGAGAAGACTTAATTAAATCCAAAGGTTTGGCTTTACGATCTGCAATGCCTCCAAACCGGATAACCATCCTAGCATCGTCAGTGCTTACCCGTGCGGCATTTTGCCAAACTGTTCGCAAGTCATTCGCAAAACTTTCTGGACTTGAGTGGATGATTTGGTTGTCAACGCTATAATCGACCGTGTCGCTTCCTCCTAAGAGCCATCTACGCAGCCATTGATCGGGAAGATAAGTTCTCATCCCGTAGTAAGGGGGGGATGTAATTATCCATTTGAATGGACTGTCTGGTTCTGCTGGTAAAAGGGCAGACTGGTTTCTACTGTCTGCAAGCCTAACCTGGCCTGCACTCTTCTGCGAATCCGAGTAATAACGGTTTGCACGGCGCCGGATAATTTCTATAATGTCAACTATATCCGGCAGAAGGTTGCGTTCACGCCAAAATCGACAGGAATATCCTGGCTTTGGTGCGTATGTGCGAGGGCACTGGTTTGAAAAATAGCTGGGGAAAGTTTTTTGTTTTGGCCCATGCAGCGCACCAAGAATAATGCCGCGCAACGCAATACGAACATCTGAGCTTGAATCTTCCATGAATGCGTGGCGGAAACGGCACAAGCCATCCAGAACCGTAGGGTGATAAGCCAGTTCCCAAAACTCTCCAGACGGAAGGTATGAAGGCTTATAATTGGACAGGATAGCATGTGCTTCCAGCATGATTTCTTCTGCTGAAACATGAACCAGTTTCGCACCTGTAATCGCTGCAGCGACTGGGCTTGAATCCACACTCATTGAACTTAAGCCAACCAATCTGGCAGCAAATCCTGTAGTTCCACGCCCACAAAATGGATCAAGCACTCTATCGTTCTTTTTAGCCCTCCTTTTTAGGATTTTTAACGGAAAGTCAAGTGGGAACATTGTAAAATATGGGCAGATTCCGTTTAGGCTGGCATTTGCTGTCCATCTATTGCCTGTCACTTTGAATGCTCCTTTATTTTCTTTCTTACATAAGATTTTCCAGAAGAATTCTTAAACTCCTCCCAGCCTTGATTTTGTTGGCCATATAGCTTGACCAAAACCGTTTTTACCATATAATAAGCGGCATTATCACGATTATCCCAATATGGAGGAATGACACTATTTATAAGGAATCCTTT
>Ga0265316_10000201_pt1 | contig 69415 bp, 61 predicted proteins | sample 4522metaG_FD_202092 | JGI IMG/M metagenome (GOLD analysis project Ga0265316, IMG submission 202092) | Rhizosphere microbial communities from Carex aquatilis grown in University of Washington, Seatle, WA, United States - 4-5-22 metaG | ecosystem: Host-associated > Plants > Roots > Rhizosphere >... | reverse complement strand
CGGATCCCTCAGGGTACAACCCTGCCGTGGCCGAAGCGTTGCTTGCATGTGCAGGGAACCCGGCATGTTCGGGGGCAGTGTTGGCAGCGATTTGTGCTGGTGACGTCAACTGCGTCAATAATTTGAGGCGCATGCTTGAAAACGGGGTGAAAGCGTGCAAGGCTGTTTCAGATAGGCTGTTCAGTGAGGGGGCAGACAGCCCTGAGGTTAAGCCATCTGATGTGGCCGGGAAGTCGCCAGAAGAGATTGACCAGTTAGCCAGAGAAAAGGGTTTGCAGCCGAAAGGCCCAGACCCTAAGAACGGCAAAGGTGCGTATGTTGATCCCGTTACCGGGGAGCAGCGCGTCCTCGTGCATGGGGATCATGCACACGTCAATGACGCAGCCGGCAAACGCTTAGACGTCAACGGCAACAGAGTTCCTTCGAGCTCACCCGATGCGCACCTGCCCGTCAAGACCCGACCCTGAGGATTTCGAGATGCACGACTGGACGTTGAAGAGGATTGAGTTCGATTGGCATGCTGCACGCGTCACACTTGACCTTGAGGACTCAAATTGCACGATGAGAACTCTGATTGCCGAAGGCGTTCAAGACCTACAAGTTCCTCGATTTAATGAGTGGGGTCCGAGCGTGAGCGTCAACGAGGTGAGTGAAATTGTGCCGATGTCATCCGGGTCGCAGCGACTCAAGATTGAGATGCAGTCTGGTGACGTAATACAAATTCTGGCGCAGCGGTTTGAGTTGCCGACTCAATGATTAGATGAAATCAATGGTGCAGATAAACCGACAGCATCTGTCGATTTTCTCGTGCCGAACAAGGGTCCGGTTGAAGACTGGGGCGTTAGTGCTGAGTTCGGCATAGCGGTCTGAGTTCATTTGTCCAGCCTGTTTGCGCCGGGTCGATGTCTTTTTTTTTGCAATGGACAGGGCCTCCAGGGGGCCTTGCAGCATCTTCCTGCGTGAACGGGGGGATGCCACGGGCCTTGTCACAATGCTGTCAGGGATAGCCCAATAGGATCACGTCCATTGCGTCGCCAGGCTTTGGCGGCGTTGGAAGGATCTCCCCCGATGAACACGTGTCAAGCGCCCCGCGGTCGGGTGCGGTCTGAACTCGTCCCTGTTGTTTCTTGCGTGCCCCGCACGCAGCGCGGCTTCACCCTGCTGGAGCTGCTGGTGGTGCTCGTCATCATCGGCTTGCTCGCAGGCTATGTGGGCCCGCAGTTCTTCAAACAGATCGGCAAGTCCGAAACCAAGACGGCCGCCGCGCAGATCGACGGCCTGGGCAAGGCGCTCGACCAGTACCGCCTGGACACCGGCCATTACCCCAGCACCGAGCAGGGCCTGGCCGCGCTGTGGGTCAAGCCGGCCGACGAATCCCGCTGGTGGGGCCCCTACCTGCGCAAGGCCGTGCCCAAAGACCCCTGGGGCCGCGAGTACCAGTACAAGGCTCCCGGCGAGCACGGCGACTACGACGTCTATTCGCTGGGCAAAGATGGCCGCGAGGGCGGTGACGGCGAAGACCAGGACATCACCAATTGGTGATCGCCATGAGCCGCGCGCCTGTCCCACCTGTTGCCCGCTCTCGGCGGCTGGCCGCGGCCGCATCGGCATCGGCGCAGGGTCGCCCAGGCGTGTTGCAGCGCCTGCAGGGCCAGCAGGTGTCGCAGCGCCGCGTCGAGTTCCCCCGCCGCCTGTTCTGTCAGGAGTTGGCCGTGCTGCTGGACGCGGGCATCCCTCTGTACGAGGCCATCGCCACGCTGTGCGAGAAGGAAGAGTCGGCCGATGTGGCGCGCGTGCTGAACTCGCTGACCACCGACCTGTCCGAGGGCCGCACCCTGTCGCAGGCCATGCGCCAGCAGCCGCAGGCTTTCAGTTCGCTCTTGATCGCGTCCATCGAAGCCAGCCAGCGCACGGGCCAGACGGCCGAGGCGCTGCGCCAGCACGCGGCTTACCTGACCTGGTTGACGGGCTTGCGTGACAAGCTCGTCAGCGCGGCCATCTACCCGGCCATCCTGATCGGCGCCAGCCTGGTCGTCATCAGCTTCCTGACCGTGTTCGTGGTGCCGCGCTTCGCCGACATCTACGAAGGCATGGGCGGCGAGATGCCCTGGGCCTCGGCGGTGCTGCTGGGCATTGGCAAGGGCGTGGGCGACCACCCCTGGTTGACGCTGGGCGGCCTGGTCGGTCTGGGCATGGCCATCGCGGCGGCCTGGAAAGCCCCGGTGGTGCGCGCCGCGGTGTCGGAACGCCTGTGGCGCACGCCGGTCATCGGCCCGCGCCTGCGTCTGATCGAGCTGGCCTCGCTGTACCGCACGCTGGGCCTGCTGTTGCAGGCCGGTGTGGCCGTGGTGCCAGCGCTCGAAGCCTCGCTGGAACTGGTCGGGCCCTCGCTGCGCCCCTCGATGACCCAGGCCACGCGCCGCGTGCGCGAAGGCGCCCGCCTGTCGGATGCGCTGCAGCGCCACCACCTGACCACGCCGGTGTCCGTGCGCATGATGCGCGTGGGCGAGCAGACGGGTGAGCTCGGCCCCATGCTGGAGCGCGCCGCGACGTTCTACGACGAAGAACTGGCCCGTTTCACCGAATGGGTCGGCAAGGTGGTGAGCCCGGCGCTCATGCTCATCATGGGCGTGCTGATCGGCGGCATCGTGGTGTTGATGTACCTGCCCATCTTCCAGGTGGCGGACCAGATCCAATGACGGGGGCCACACCATGAGCGCGCAACTGCAAAGCAATGGCCAGCCCGAAGGCCGCAATGTGCTGCCGCTCGACGGCATGCTGAACTGGACGCCCGATTGGCGCGTCTGGCCGCTGGCGCGGGCCTTGCGCCTGCGCGTGGTGGTCGCCCGCGACGGCGAAGGCGCAGCAAGCGATGCCGGCCACCTCTGGGCGCTGACCCCGCACACCGACGACGTGCTGCTGCGCGAGGCCGTGGGCCGCGCCGTGCCGCAGCCATTGCGTTGGCGCCATGTCGAGGAAGACACGCTGGGCCTGTGGCTGGCGCAAGGCGAGCAGGCCTTCGAGGCCCGTGGCACGCTGTTCGATGTCGAAGGCGCTGTGGGTGGCGCGGAGGGCGGTGCCGAGGTGCACGCCCTGTCGGTGGACACCATCACGCGCGAGACCAGCCAGGTCGTGCGCATGCTCGACGCCACGCTGTTCGACGCGCTCAAGGCCCAGGCCAGCGACTTGCACCTGGAATCGACCGCCACCGGCATGGTCATCCGCCACCGCCTCGATGGCGTGATGGTGCACGTGGGCGATGTGGGTTCGCGCGAGGTGGCCGAGCAACTCGTGTCGCGCCTGAAGGTGATGGCCGAGCTCGACATCGGCGAGCGCCGCCTGCCGCAAGACGGCCGCTTCAAGCTGCGCGTGCAGCAGTCGGCCGACAGCGGCGTGCGCGAGGTCGACTTCCGCGTCTCCATCATGCCCAGCAGCTTTGGCGAAGACGCCGTGCTGCGCATCCTGGACCGCTCGCGCTTGTCGGAAGAATCCACCGCGCTGAGCCTGGAAGGCCTGGGCTTCGACGCCGACGACGCCACCGTGGTGCGCCGCCTGGCCAGCAAGCCCTACGGCATGCTGCTGGTGACCGGCCCGACCGGCAGCGGCAAGACGACGACGCTGTACGCCGTGGTCCAGGAGATCAACACCGGCGACGACAAGATCATCACCATCGAAGACCCGGTCGAGTACCAGCTCGGCGGCGTGGTGCAGATCCCGGTCAACGAGAAGAAGGGCCTGACCTTTGCGCGCGGCCTGCGCAGCATCCTGCGCCACGACCCGGACCGCGTGATGGTCGGTGAAATCCGCGATGCCGAGACGGCCCAGATCGCCTCGCAAGCGGCACTCACGGGCCACTTGGTGCTGTCCACCATCCACGCCAACAACGTCTTCGACGTGGTGGGCCGCTTCATGCACATGGGCGTGGACCTCTACAACATGGTGTCGGCGCTCAACGGCGTCGTGGCCCAGCGCCTGATGCGCAAGCTGTGCACGCACTGCGCCGTGCCCTGGCAGCCCAGTGCCCTGGACCTCAAGGCCGCGCAGCTGCCGCTGGACACGCACGGCACTTTCTTCCAGGCCGTGGGTTGCGCGCATTGCCGCGACACCGGCTACCGCGGCCGCAAGGCCGTCACCGAAATCCTGCTCATGGACGACACCCTGCGCGACCTCATCGTCACCCGCGCCTCGCTCATCAAGATCAAGGCCCATGCGCGCGCCAGCGGCACCCGGCTGTTGCGCGAATCGGCCCTGGCCTGCGTGCAGCGCGGCGAGTCCACGCTGGAAGAACTCAACCGCGTCACGCTGGCGGAATGAGCATGGCCTTGCAAGCAGTGTCCCCCCGCGGTGCTGGCGATGGCGCCACCGACGCCCTGGCAGATGCCGGCGGGCCAGCCAGCCTGGGCCAGCAGCTGCAGCGCCAGTGGCGTCGCCTGCAGGCCCGCCTGCGCAGCACCTGGCAGCCCCTGACGTTGGCCTTGCTGGCACCACCCCATGCGCTGGGCGATGTCACGGCCACGGGCGCGGCCATCGACGCGGCGCTGGACGCCTTCGACGCCTGGGCTGCCGAACACGAGGGCGTGAACGTGGCCGTGCAGCTGTCCAGCCGATGGTTGCTGTGCTGTGCCACGCCCGAGGCCGCCAACGGTGCGCAAGCGCGCGAACTGGCGCAGCAGCAGTGGGCGCATTACTTCGGCCTGGAAGCCGAGCAGCTGAACGCCGAATGGCTCACCGTGGACGCGCTGCAGGGCGGTGCGAAGACCGCGGCGCTGGGCGATGTGAGGCTGGTGTGCGCCGTGCCCCGTGCCCTGATCGATGGCCTGAAAGACGTGGCCCGCGAGCGTGGCCTGCAACTGCAAGCCGCCATGCCCTGGTGGGCCGAAGGCCTGCAGGATGCCCTGGGCGCCTTGGCGGCCGCGCAGCCAGCGCCCACCCAGCCCGAAGGCAGCACCCACACCTGGGCCTGGACTGAACCGGGCCTGCTGACCCAGGCGCAGGCCGAGGTGCGCGAAGGCCGTTGGGTGCTGACGCGTCTGTGGTCTGACGTGGCTTGCGATGTGCGCACCGAGATGGCGCCCGCGGCCGAGGTTGGGGCTGTTCTGACCCCGCCCGAGGCAGGGGCGCTGGCGTGGTCACTGACCCCGACGCTGAGCCCTGCACTGACTGGGGCAGCTGCCCAAGGGGCGTCCGCATGAGCGTGCTTCGCCACCCCCGTCGCCACGAAGGCTGGGCCGAGGGCCTGAACTTCCTGGGCCCGCGCGTGCGCACCAGCTTCTGGGGCTGGGCCTTGCTGGCCCTGGGCGTGGTCGCGGCCCTGCATGCGGCCGACCGCGCCGCTGCCGTGCAAAGCGAACTCACCGAGGCCCAGGCCGTGGTCAAGCGCCTGCAGCGCGGCGAACGCCAGGTCAGCGTGCAGGCCCAGGCAGCCTCGGCCGCACAGGCCACGCAAGCCGCCAGCGCGCCTGAACTCCAGGCCGAGAGCTGGCGCCAGGCCGCCCAGCTGGCCCAGTGGCTGGGTTTCCCTTGGGCCGAGACGCTCGACCACATCGACGCCACCTCGCTCAAGCACAAGGCGGTGCTGGCGCAGTTCAGCCTGGACCTGTCCAGCCTGGCCAGCAACGAAGGCGTGCAGCCCGACCTCAAGCTGCAGGCCGCCGTCATCGACGACACCGCCGCCCTGCAATGGCTGGCCGCCCTGGGGCCGCAAGCCATGCTGCGTGCCCGCGAGCCGCTCAACGCGCCCTTCCTGACCGCGCAAGGCCGCTACGCCTGGCGCCTGGACGTCGTCACCACCGGGGGCACGCCATGAACGCGGCCTCCTGGACGGTCTGGTTGAAGCGCCTGGGCTGGCCCGGCCTGATCGGCATCGCCGCCTTGGCCGGTGTGCTGTGGGTGGAGCGCGCCTGGTTGCCCCAGCAGCACGAGCAGGTGCAGCAGACCGAGTCCGATGCGCGCCGCCTGCGCCACGAACTGCAAGCCCGTGCCGATGCCGTGCAGGCCGCGGCCAGTGCGGCGTCCAGCGCCAGCCATGCCATCGACCCGAAAGCCGGCCCGCGCGCCGTCTGGGCTGTGCTCTGGGACGGCCTGCCCGACGCCTCCGAGCGCCTGACCTTGCAAAGCGGCGTGCTGAGCGCCGCCCAAGACGCCGGCATCGCCCTCGGGTCGGTGCAGATGCGCGGCGAGCTGGCCCCCTGGCTCGACAAAAACCAGCCGCAAGGCCTGTGGCGCCAGCGCATGGTCATGCCCGTGCAGACCAGCTACCCGGCCTTGCGCACCTGGCTGACGGCCTTGCTGCGCCAGCCGGCCCTGAGCATCGACTCGCTCGACATCCAGCGCGCCGACCCCATGTCCGACCAGGTCAAGGCCCAGGTCACCGTGTCGCTGTGGTGGCGTCAGGACCGGAGCCACTGATGCGCACACCGTTGAAGATCGCCCTCGCCGTGGCGGTGTTGGGTGCCGGATGGGCCGCCACACAGCAAGACGACGGCGTCGAGCTCGCCGTGAGCGACAAGCGCGGCGCATCCAGCGGCAAGCGTGCCGCTGCCACCGATGACCCACGTGGCTCGCCACGCCCGAACGCCGCCGTTGCACCCGCCACGCGCCGCACAGCCCAGGCGAACGCCGCCGCCGCGCCCTGGACCGACGCCGCTTTGAGCGAGGGCGTCCGCGCCTGGCGGCTCAGGGTGAGCGATGCCGAGGTGCTGCCGCCGGCCCGCCCGATGACAACGGCCTCGCCTTCCGCCTGGGCCTCGATGGCCCCGCCGCCACCGCCGCCGGTCAAAGAGGCGCCACCGCCCCCGCCACCGCCGCCGATGGCCCCGCGTTTCCCGCACGCCTGGATCGGCCGTGTCAACGACGAAGCCGCGCGTGTGGCCAGTGTCGCCAGTGCGGCCAGCGCGCCGCGCCCCATCCAGCGCGCCGTGCTCGCCGGTCCCGTGGCCACCTGGGTGGTCAAGGAGGGCGATGTCATCGAAGGCCAGTGGCGCGTGGACAGCATCCAGGACCGAACCATGCGCCTGACCTACCTGCCTTTGCAGCAAAGCCAGACCGTTTCCATGAAATGACCATGAGCAAGCATTCCTTCATCCGATGGCGCCTGAGCGGCTGGGGTCTGGCCGCAAGCCTGATGCTGGCCGCGTGCGCCGGCCCTGCAGCCATCGAGGAAGCCGAGCTGCTGTCCCGCGGTGGCCAGTACGAATCCGCCGTGGCCCGCCTGCAAGGTGCGCTCAAGGATCGCCCCGAAGACCGCGCCCTGCGCCTGGCCGTGCTCAAGGAGCAGGACCGCGCCATCGCCGCCCTCTCGGCCCAGGCCAATGCCGCGCGCGACGCCGGCCGGCCCGACGATGTCAAACGCGTCTTCGCCCGCATGGAGCAGATCGCGCCGCAGCACCCGCGCACCCAGGCCCTGCGCATCGAGGTCGAGCGCCTGCAGCGCCGCGCCCGCTTGCTCAGCGACGCCCAGGCCGCCATCGACGCCAAGACCTTCGAGCGCGCCGAAGCCTCGTTGCGCGAGCTGCTCTCCGAGGAGCCCAACCACCCGCGCGCCCGCAGCCTGCTCAACCGCGTGGAAGACATCCGTGCCACCCAGGCCCGCAAACAGGCCACCCAGACCCTGTCGGTCGGCACCAAGCCCGTCACGCTGGAATTCCGCGAGGCCCCTCTCAAGAGCGTGTTCGAAGCCCTGGCCCGCGCGGCCAACCTCAACTTCGTGTTCGACAAGGACGTCCGCGGCGACAACAAGACCACCGTCTTCCTGCGCAACATCTCGGTCGATGAGGCCCTGCGCGTCATCCTGGGCACCCAGCAGCTGGGCTACAAGCTGCTCAACGACAACACCGTGCTGGTCTTCCCCGCCACGCAGCAAAAGCAGCGCGACGTGCTCGACACCGTCACCAAGACCTACTTCCTCACCAACACCGACCCCAAGCAGGCCCAGGCCCTGGTGCGCACCGTGGCCAAGACCCGCGACATCTTCATCGACGAGCGCCTCAACCTCATGGTCGTGCGCGACACGCCCGAGGTGGTCCGCCTGATCGACCGCCTCATGCAAAACCTCGATGTGGCCGAAGCCGAGGTCGTGATGGAGCTGGAAGTGCTGGAAGTCTCCAGCACCAAGGTCGATGAAATCGGCCTGAGCCTGCCCGAGGTCTTCAACTACGGCGTGCCCAACAGCACCGCCGCCATCTCCTCGGTCAGCGGATTGCGCTGGAGCACGGCCAACCCCGCCGCGATCGCCACACTCAGAAGCTCGCGCGGCCTGAGCAACCTGCTGGCCAACCCGTCCATCCGTGCCCGCAACCGCGAGAAGGCCAAGGTCCTGCTGGGCGAGAAGCTGCCGGTCTTCACCACCACCTCCACGGCCAACGTGGGCGTGTCGTCCTCGGTCAGCTACCTCGATGTGGGCCTCAAGCTGGAAGTCGAACCCCAGGTGCAGCTCGACAACGACGTCACCATCAAGGTGGCGCTGGAAGTCAGCAGCGTGACCAAAACCGTGACGGGGCCGCAGAGCTCGATCGCCTACCAGATCGGCACGCGCCAGGCCTCGACCACGCTGCGCATCCGCGATGGCGAAACCCAGATCCTCGCCGGTCTCATCAGCGACAACGAAAGCCGCAACTCCTCGGGCGTGCCCGGCCTGCACGACCTGCCCATCGCCGGCCGCCTGTTCGGCACCACCAAGGACTCGCACGACAAGACCGAGGTCATCCTGCTGATCACGCCCCGCGTGGTGCGCAACGTGGTGCAGCCCTCGGTGGCGGGCGCCATGTCGCCGTCGGGCACCGAGGCCCAGCCAGGCGCCATGCCGCTGACGCTGCGCGACGATGCCTCGGCCATCCTGCCCACGGCCGGTTCTGGCCTGGGCGTTTTGCCGGGCGCACGCCCTGGTGCGGTGGGGCGTGCGGGTGCCGGCGCAGGCACACCGACCTTGGGTGTGACAGGGCCGGAAGAAGTCCTGCCCGGCGCGTCCTTCCAGGTCATGGTCAACAACCCCACGCCCCAGCCCATCACCACGACGGTGACGGTGGACACCTCCGTCGTCGACATCGCCACGCCGGGCGGTGAGTCTGGCCGCATCAGCGTGACGGTGCCCGCGAACGGCCGCAAGCCGCTGATGCTGCGCGCCAAGGGCGAGGTCACGCTCAGCGACACCATCGTTGGCATGGACGCCGGCGAACCCCTGCGCCTGCGCGTGCGCAACCCGAACACGCCCGATCCGGCCGACAACGTGGACCCGACCCAAGGCGAGGCGCCGCCACCGCAGGCCAACCCAGATGGCAGCACCGGCAATGAATTCCACTGAGGCCCGGGGCTTCACCCTCATCGAGATGGTCGTGGTCGTCATGATCGTGGGCATCCTGGCCAGCGCGGCCATGCCCCTGATGGCGCTGCACAAGCGGCGCACGCAAGAGGCCGAGCTCAAGGAATCGCTGCGCACCCTGCGCCGCGCCATCGACGCCTACAAGCAGGCCGCGGACAACGGCGACATCGCCAAGCGCCCCGATGACACCGGCTACCCGCCCAGCCTGGACGTGCTCGTCAAGGGCGTGCCCAAGCTCACGCCGGGCGCGGCGCTGTCCGCGGGCAAACCGGGCGATGCCGCCAAGCCAGGCGCCAGCGGTGGTGCCGGCGCGGCGGCCGCGCAGGCGGCGTCCAATGCCGCATCCGGCGCCTTCTCGCTGAACCTCTTCGGCACGAACACCGGAGGCGCCACGAACGCCGCCACCGGCAAAGCCCCGGCCACGATCTACTTCCTGCGCCGCCTGCCGCGCGACCCCTTCGCCGACCCCACCGTGCCCGCCGCCCAGACCTGGGGGCTGCGCAGCTACGCCAGCCCGCCCAACGCCCCGGCACCGGGCGCCGATGTGTTCGACGTGCACTCGCGCAGCGACAGCGTGGGCCTCGATGGCGTGCCGCTGCGCGAATGGTGAGGCCCGCATGACCCCGATGACACCGCCCCGCCGTGGCTTCACCCTGATCGAGCTGATCGTGGTGCTGGCCATCATCGCCTTGCTCGCCAGCATCGTCACGCCGCGCTACTTCCGCTCGGTCGACAACGCCCGTGAAGCCGCGCTCAAAACGTCCCTGAACGTCATGCGCGACGCCATCGACAAGTACGCCGCCGACCGTGGCAGCTACCCCGAGTCGCTCGACGAGATGGTGCAGCGCGGCTACCTGCGCCAAGTGCCCGAGGACCCGCTCACCGGCCGCCGCGACAGCTGGCAGATGCTGGGCCCCAAGCCCGGCAGCGTCGTGCCCGGTCGCGTGGCCGATGTGCGCAGCGGTGCCGCCGGGCGTGGCCAGGACGGCCAGCCCTACAGCAGCTGGTGAGGCGTGTGGCGATGTCACCCCGCCAAGTGCAGCGCAGCCGCGGCTTCACCTACATCATGGTCTTGCTGTGGGTGGCCATCAGTGGCGTCATGCTGATGGCCTTGTCGCGCGCCTGGCTGATGGAGTCTCGCCGCGAACGCGACACCGAACTCATCTACCGCGGCGAGCAAATCCGCGATGCGCTCAGTGCCTACGCCGCCGTGCCCGTCAGCACCGGCAGCAGCCGTGCGCCCGAACGCCTCGAAGACCTGCTCGAAGACCGCCGCAGCGGCCAGGTCGTGCGCCACCTGCGCCGCGTCTGGCGCGACCCCATCACCAACAGCCCGACCTGGGGCCTGGTGAAAGACGCCCAAGGCGGCATCGTCGGCGTCTACAGCACCTCGCCCAAGCAGCCCTTGCTGGGCCCGGCCGGCACACGCAGCTACAAGGAGTGGCGCTTCGAAGCCGGTGCAGGGGACGCGCCCGCCGATGCGGCCTCGGCACCCGCCGCCATGGCCGCGGCACCCAACGGCCAGACGGCCCGTCCGTGAAACGTGAAGTTTCGTCAACAAACCGTCATTCGGTCTACCTACACTCGGTCCATCAATCACCCGGCATCATGACGACGTCCCTATCCATTGCCCCCGACCAGTCGGAAGTGCTGCTGCGCGTCATCGAAGCCGCTCCGCAGGTGTGCAGGCGTCACCAGTTTTTTGTCTGGACCCAGGGTGATTTCCAGCGCTGGCTGCCCCACAAGATCAGCATTTGCGGCTCCTATGACCGCGACCAGCGCGACGTGGTGTTCGACATCTTCAACAGCATCCCCTTGCCCGAGGCCGTGGTGCAGAGCCTGCGCAGCATGCGCTCCGACATCGTCCAGGCGGCATTGACGTCCTGGCGCAAGGGCCGCTCGCAGGCGGCCGTGCTGTCGCTGCAGCGCGATGTGCTGCCTCAGCCGCTGTCGGTCGCCCTGCAGGAGCTGGGCTACGACCAGATCATGGTCCACGGCCTGACCCGACCCGGCCGTGCCGATGAGCTTGAAAGCTTCTTCATGTTCACTCAGCCGCGCGCCGAGTACGGCGTGGCGTCCCAGCAGGCGCTCGACATGCTCCTGCCCTGCGTGCACATGGCCTACCAGCGCGTCTGCGTCACCGAACGCCAGATGGACAACGGCCGCGGTGCTTCCTACGCCAGCTCCGGCCAGGGCCTGCCGCGTCCCACGCCCATCACCGAGCGCGAACGCGAGATCCTGCTGTGGGTGCGCGACGGCCTGAGCAACCAGCAGATCAGCGAAAAGCTCGGCATCAGCGCGCTCACCGTCAAGAACCATGTGCAGAAAATCCTGCGCAAGCTGGGGGCCGCCAACCGCGCCCAAGCCGTCGCCAAGGCCATGACCATGAACGCCCTGGGCGCCGCGCACATGCAGTTCGGCGAGTCCCACTATTGAAAGATCCAGCCATGTCTTCTCGACACAGCAAGGGGCTTCGGCCCCTCTCGTTTTTGGTGATGGCGCTGTGTGTGGCGCAGATGGCATCGGCCCAGGTGATGCCGCCTTGGCGCGTGGATGCGATGTCCTCGCGCGATGGCGGCGTGTGGGCGGATTCGGCGCAAGGCGCCGCGCCCGCGGCCAGCAACCAAGCCACCGACGATGCCTCTTTCGCCGCCATCGCCCAAGGCGGGCCTTGGACCCGTGCCGAATGGCAGCCGCTGCGTGGCCGCTTGCCGCAGGCGATGGCGCAAGCCCGAGCGGGCCTCTGGACCGACGTGCTGGCCGCCCTGAAAGCAGATGACCTGGAGGTGGACCCGCGCGACCGCGATGGCGCCACGCTCCTGACCCTGGCCGCACGCCAAGGCCAGGCCGAAGCGGTGCGCGAATTGCTGCGCCGTGGTGCCGATGCCGATCGCCGCGGGCTGTCGGGCTTGACGCCCTTGTGCGCCGCCGCCATGGGTGGGCACGACCTGGTTGTGCAAGACCTGCTGCGCGCTGGCGCCGACCCCGAGCGCTGGAGCGCGCAAGGGCAGGGCCCCTTGCACCTGGCGGCGCGCGAAGGCCATGTGCGCGTCATCCGCACCTTGCTGGCTGCGGGGGCCAAGCCTTTGGGCTGGAACCATGCCGGCCGGCACCCTTTGTTCGAGGCCGCCCTCACGGGCCACACCGAAGCCATGGCGGCCTTGGTGGATGCGGGCGTGCCCGCAGCTGCGCCCGACCAGCGGGGCCTCAATGCCTTGCACGCGGCCGCCATGAACCGGCATGCAGATGCCGTGCAATGGTTGCGACAGCGCGACGTTCCAGTGACGCATCCCCTCACGCAGGTGCTGCTGGACGCGATGGCCGAGGGCGTTCAGCCCACGCCGTGAGTTCCCCCTCGCCCCCGCATGCAGGGGGGGTGAGCGCGAGGAGCCCTCCCACCGTTTCATCGAATTTCCCTGGCTCTGTGCCGCTGGTTGATCCGAACGGATCACGGTGGGGCCGCAGGCTGCGCGGGAGGCGGGTCACATGCCGTGGCTATCTTGGCGGTCGAACCAAGCGCCTGCTCGCCCAGACCCGAAAGGACTAGGGCAGACCCGAAGTTTGCCTCCCACGCCTGTCACACGGCGTGAAGAGACTCCGGGTTGCACACAGGCAAGAGAAGTCGCCTGAAGTGACTCAAAAAATTTCCTTCCTTCCTTTTCCGGAGATTCAAATGAAACTGCAACACATCGCCGCAGCCGTGGCCCTGGTCGCCGCTGGCACCGCCAACGCCGCCATCGCCACCGGTGGCAATGGTTCCATGGTCCTGATCGCTTATGACAAGACCGGCGGCACCACCACCGCTGGCGTGTTCGACCTGGGCCTGACGCTGGACCAATTCGTTGGCGCCACCGGCAACGGCACTGCTCTGGCTGCTGGCTCGCTGGCTACCACCGCCAACACCAGCATCGTGTGGGACTTCACCGCCAACACCATCAGCCTGAACGGCGCCACTACCACCGCCTACGGCAACAACAGCTGGACCGCCGCCTGGAACACCCTGTTGGCCAACTCCGACGCTGCTGACCTGCAATTCGTGGTCACCGCTTTCGACACCGCTGGCATCGGTGCTAGCAAGCGCAGCTTGGTGACTGGCGTTGAAACCCCGACCGCAGCTCAGCTGAACAACAACACGACCCAAGCCTCCAACCTGCAAGTGATTGCCTCTGGCCTGGCCGGTGACATCTTCACTCCGATCGCCAGCAAGGGCACCATCGGCAGCGCCGACAACGGCGCTTACACCTTCACCGCTGCTGATGGTGCTGCAAGCCGCGCCAACGGCTATGCCATGGCTGGCGACGCTTTCGGTAACGAATGGGGCAACAACAACCTGCTGAAGGGTGAGACCTTCGCTGGCACCAGCACGGCCCTGTGGCTGGTTGACGGCACCGCCAAGGAAGCCAAGGCCCTGTACACCGTCAACCTGAACAAGGTCACCGGTCAACTGGTTTATGGCACCCCGACCGTTGTCGTCACCCCCGAAGTGCCCGAGCCCACCACTTACGCCCTGCTGGTGACCGGCCTGGCCGTGATCGGTGCTGCTGCCCGTCGCCGCCGCGCTGCCTGATTGGCATTCGCCTGAACAGATGTGACCCCCGCCCGTGATGGGGCAGGCAAGGCTCGAGAAAGCCTTGCCGGGTCCTGTGTTTTCCGCGCTCTGTTTTCCTATTTCCATCATCCTCTCTGGAGCTTCCCATGAACTTCACCAAGATTGCCCTGGCCGCCGCCGTGACCCTGGTCGCCGCCCAAGCCCAAGCCGCCACCGTGTACCTGGCCGGCGCTTCCGCTACCGCTGCCAACTACCGCACCGCCCTGCAAGGCCTGTGCGCTGGCACCCCCACCACCGCCATCAACGCTGCTGACACGAACAAGTTCTTCGTGAAGTGCTCGGTGGACTTCACCGGTCTGCCCGGCGTCAACGCCGTGTCCTTCAACGTGTCGGGCGGCTCCTTCACCGCTGTGACCACCTCTGCTGGCACCGCCTCCGAAGTGTTCCTGGATGTGAACGACAACACTGGCGCAACCCTGCTGCCCGCTCGCAAGTCCGAAGGCGGCTTCCTGGACATCGACGCTGCTGCTTTCCCCGCTTCTGAGTTGGCCAACGCCGGCCTGAGCGCTGCGCCTGCCACCGAAGGTGCTGCGTTCAGCCAAGTGTTTGGTGTTGCCGTTAACCCCACCCTGTACACCGCTCTGCAAGCCGCCCAAGGTCTGACCGGTTGTGGCATCGACAGCCTGACCCAGGCCTGCCAACCCAGCATCACCAAGGCCCAGTACACCTCGATCGTGTCTGACGCTTTCAACACTGCCAAGCAAGATATCAACGCAACCCTGGGCGTTGGCGTTGCTGGCGAGAAGCTGACGGTTTGCCGCCGCGTGTCCACCTCTGGCACCCAGGCTTCGTCCAACCAGTATTTCCTGAACTTCTTCATTGGCAACGACGGCGCCGCCAAGGGTGGTTTGGCACCTGCTGACGCGGCAAACTACGCCTCGGCCAACTCCGGTCTGGACAGCTTCGACGTCATCGAAGGCGCAGGCACCGGCAATGCCCGCACCTGCCTGAGCACGGTGGGCACGGCTGCTGCCCCCATCTACGCTCTGGGCGTGCTGTCGCTGGAAAACTATCCTGACCTGACCACCCGCACCCCCGTGCGCGCTGACCGCAAGTTCCGTTTCGTCAAGATCAACGGCGTCGCTGCTTACGACGGCAACGAAACCACCGCTGGCAAGAGCACCGCTTCTGCCAAGGCTGGCAAGTACGACTTCTGGTTCACCTCGCAGAAGTATGGCCACACCGCCAACGGTAAGGCTGTGGTCAACGCCATCGACGCAGCTCTGGGTTCCACCGACCTGAATGGTCTGTTCGGCAACGCAACCAGCCCCGCTCAGCGCTCCTCCAACACCTCGCCCGTCTTCTTCAACTAATCGTTGAACTGACCCGCAGCACCGCCCCATCTTGGGGCGGTGACTGGTGTGAACACGACAGTCCCCTCCTTGGGGACTGTTCTTTTGTGACTTCCCGAAAATGAAAAAAGCACTCGCCACCGTCCAACACACGCTGCCTGCCGCAGCCGTGGTCGCGTTCCTGGCCTGTTTCAGCCCAGCCGCCATGGCCCAAGCCGCGCCGTCGGCCGAGCCGGTGTTCGACGTGTACGAGTACGTGATCGAGGGCAACACCCTCCTGTCCAACGCGGTGGTCGAGCGCACCGTCGCGCCCTTCATGGGCCCCGAGCGCCGCTTCACCGACATCGAACAAGCGCGCAGCGCGCTGGAGAAGGCTTACCAGGACGCCGGCTACCTCTCGGTGGTCGTGAGCCTGCCCAACCAGCAGGTGGACCGCGGCGAAGTGCGCCTGGAAGTGGTCGAAGCCCCTGTGGGCAAGGTCACCGTCACGGGCGCCGAGTACCGCCTGCCCAGCCGCATCCAGGCTGCTTTGCCTGCCCTGAAGGAGGGCACGGTGCCGCATTTCCCCACCTTCCAGAAGCAACTCGCCGAGGTGCAGAGCGCGCAGTTGCAGGTGACGCCCCTGGTCAACGCCAGCGAGGGCGGTCAGGCCATCGACGTGGACCTCAAGGTGGAAGATAAATCGCCCGTCTTCGGCAGCCTGCAGTACACCAATGGCCAGAGCTACAACACCAGCCGCGGCCGCATTTCGGCCTCGGCCGGCATCAACAACCTGTTCCAGCGTGGTCACACCTTCGGCGTGAGCTGGCTGTACGCGCCCTACCGCCCGAAGGACAGCAATGTGCTGTCGCTGCTGTACGGGCTGCCTTTGACCGGCCGCGATGACCTGATGCTGTCGGCCACCAACAGCAACAGCGACACCCTCACCCGCGTCAGTGGCACAGGCCCGTCTTCCACGCTGACCAAGGGCACGTTCGCTGGCCTGCGCTGGACGCGCCGCCTGGACGGCCTGAACTGGCCGGTGCGCCACAGCTTTTACGCCTCGGTGGACTACAAGCACAACCGCGATTTCAGCACCTTCAAGGACGGTGACATCGTGCAGCGTCCGCCCACCCGCTACCCCCTGTTCGGCGTGGGCTACAACCTGACGCGCAATGGCGCTGGTGACGTGGTGACCACGCTGAGCACCTCGGCCAAGCTGAGCAGCAACTCCTTCGGTGGCCGCAAGGTGAACTGCGATGGCTTGCGCCTGGAGCAGTTCGATTGCAAGCGCGCGGGTGCCAGCGCCGACTTCGCCGCGGTGCAGATCGCCCTGGGCCATGCCCGCCCCGTTTTGGGCAACTGGCGCCTCAACCTGAGTGCCGACATCCAGATGGCCACGGGCGCTTTGCCCAGCAGCGAGCAGTACGCACTGGGTGGCAACAATACCGTGCGCGGTTATTACGACTACGAGCAGGCCGGCGACGATGGCTGGAGCTCGCGCATCGAGTTGGTGTCGCCGGCCTGGCTGAACGTGGCGGGCGTGCGTGCCACCGCCCTGGTGTTCGCCGACCGCGGCTTCGTCCACATCATCAACCCGCAGCTCACGCAGATCTCACGCACCCACATGGGCAGCGTCGGCCTGGGTCTGCGCTTCTTCAGTGACCGTGGTTTGCAGGCGGGCATGGACCTGTCCCGCGTCAACTTCGACACCCAGCGCCCGACCGACAACGGTGCGCGCGCTTTTGCCAGCGGGGCCAAGGCCGACCGCCGCTACCGCCTGGACATCAGCGTCCAGCAGTCCTTCTGAGCCAGACCGTTTGACACCCGCAGGAAAATCACCATGAACAAGCACGTCCACCGCCTTGTGTTTGACCGTCGTCGCGGCATGCGCGTTCCAGCGGCAGAACATGCCCGCAGTGCCGGCAAGGCCGGTGGTGGGCAGACGCGTGCGGCTGCCGTGGTCGGCGCCGTGTCCTTGCTGTTGGGATCGGCGGCGCAGGGGCAGTCACAGATGGTGTCAGCGGGGTCCGTGAGTGCAAGTGCCATGGGGGCCAACCGCCTGAGCACCTCGGCCTTGGCGGACCGTGCGTTCTCGCCCACGCGCTCGGTGGCAGACATGGTCTCGCAGGTGCTGGCCAGTGGTCGCCCGAACCTGCCGGTGTTCTCCACCACCTTTGCAGGTGACAACAAAGGGCAATTCAGCATCCAGGACCCGACGCCCACCGATGCCTACCTGATGCGGGTGCTGCAGCAAAGCGGCGCCATCGTCATCAACTGGGACAGCTTCGACATCGGCAAGGGCTACACCGTGCGTTTCGAGCAGCCCACGGGCGGCCGTGCGCTCAACAAGGTGCGCGGTGCGTCTCCTTCGCTCATCGACGGTATGCTTCAGGCCAATGGCGAAGTGATGGTCGAGAACGGTGCCGGCATCATCTTTGGCAAGAACGCCCGCGTGAACACGGGCAGCCTGGTGGCCACGGCGTTGAGCATCGCGCAGAACGCGATGGGCAACCTGACCGACATGAACAGCGACAAGGCCCTGAACCTGTACCAGTGGCGCGATGGTCGGGCGGTGTTCGGTGGCGATGAAACCAAGACGGCCGGCTTCGTGGCGACCGAGCCGGGCGCAGTCATCCAGGCCCTGTCGGGCGGCAAGGTCATCCTGGTGGCGCCGCGTGTGGTCAACAAGGGGTTGATCGAATCGCCTTCGGGCCAGACGGTGTTGGCCGCGGGCAAGACGGTGTACATGTACGCCCCCACCGACACCGCCCAGCGCGGTCTGCTGGTGGCGGTGGACAACTTCACCGATGCCACCCTCAGCCAGATCGAAGCCCAGGCCAAGGAAGAGCTGGGCCTGGCCGCAGCCGACAAGCTGCCGGCCGACATCCAGACCCTGGGCACGGTCGAGAACGTGCGCGAAGGCGGTGCCTACACCAGTGGCCTGGTGCGTGCCGACAAGGGCACCATCAACCTGGTGGGTGCGGCCATCCGCCAGAAGGGCCAGCTGACGGCCACCACCGCGGTGAAGGCGCAGAACGGCGCGATCTTCCTGCAAGCCATGAAGGACACCTTCGACGACGTCGGTGTGCGCAAGGCCAAGACTTTGGGCACGGTCGAGTTGGGTGCGGGCAGCCTCACCGAGGTGCTGCCATCGTCCGATGGTTTGCTGTCGGCGGATGGCAAGGCCGTGGCCTCGCAGCAGGTGGTGGGTGTCGTGCAGGGCGACGAGGGCACCTCCACGGTGGTGCTCAACAAGATCGGCGTGAACCCCAACGAGGTGCTGCGCGCGCCTGAGACGCCGACCGAACCTGTGCGCCCGACCGTGCCCGCTGACGACGCCACCGACACGGTCAAGGCCAAGTACCAGGCCGATCTGGCGAAGTACCTGGTTGACAAGGCCGCTTACGAGCAATTCGAGCTGTCGGTGCAGACCAGCGCCAACACCTTCTACCGTTCGCGCATCGACATCCTGGGCAACGACATCACCTTGCGCACAGGCGCACGCGTGCAGGCGCCCGCTGGTGAAATCAACATCCTGGCCGCGAAGGACTGGCAGGACTCGCCCCTGCGACTGGCCAACAACGTCGGTGCCGTGAAAGATGGCAGCCGCGTCGTGATGGAAGCTGGCGCCGTGGTCGATGCGTCGGGCCTGGACAACCTGCTGCTGCCTGCGCAGCGCAACCAGCTCAAGGCACAGCTGTTCTCGGTCGAGCTGTCTGATTCGCCTCTGCAGCGTGCAGGCGTGGTCTATCGCCAGACGGTGATGGCCGATGCACGCCGCTTGGTTGACCTGGGTGACACCAGCGGCTATTACAGCAACCTGCGCTACACCGCGGCAGAGATGTCCACCAGCGGTGGCGTGATCCGCATGCAGGCGCAAGGTGCGCTGATGCTGGACCCGGACGCCCGCGTGGACTTCAGCGGTGGCGCGGTCACCTATGACGCCGGCACCCTGGTGTCGTCGGTGCTGCTGCGCAATGGCCTCATCACCCTGGCCAATGACGCGCGTCGCGACGTCATCTATGACACCTTCATCGCCGACCCGTCCAGCACCAGCAAGGACGACCTGGCCCGCTACGGATTGAGTGGCTTGACCTTGCCAGCGCCCAGCGTGCTGCCTGGCCAGTTCGTGGGCAAGAGCGCTGGTGCGGCCGTGCTGGGCGCGCCGGTCGAGTCCATCGGTGCTGTGCTCGATGGCTCGGTGCGCATGAGCGAGGTGCAACGCAATGCATCGCAAATGGCCGGGCGTGACCCTGGCTTGAGCACCCTGCTGCAGGCCAAGGACCCGGCCACCTCGCCGGTGTGGGCGGGCGTGGAGGACCTGAATGCCAGCGATCGCACCGTGCGCTTGTCGCAGTTGCTGACGAAGGAGGCCAACGAGGCAGCGTCTGGTTACCAGCCGCAGCTGTTCGCCGGCTTGCGCCCTACGGCGGGCTTGCTGGTGGTCGGCCGCGAAATTGGCACCGACAGCGCGAGCCGGGCGGCGTTGTCGTTGGTGTCGTCGGTGAGCATCACCGGCCAGGCACTGGCGGCCCCCCGCATCTCTGCCGACTTGGGCACCGAGGCATGGAACCAGTTGCTGGCCCAGGTGGGCAGCAACACGGTGTTGTCCACTTCGCAACTGCAACGCGCTGGCCTCGCTGGCGTGACGCTGTTCGCCGACAAGGTCCAGTACGGCAACACGGCCACCCAGGATGCCCCCAGCTTGCAGTTGGCCGCTGGCGGCAGCTTCGTGGCCAAGGCCCGTGAGGGTGACGTGGTGCTGCACGGTGGCATCACCGTGCCAGGCGGCAACATCAGCGTGACGGCCCAGGGCGGCGATGTGGTGCTGACCACGGGCAGCCGCCTGGATGCGGGCGGCACACGCCGCGATGACCGCGTGGCCGGCACCCAGACGCCAGCACCGGCGCTCAAGGGCGGCAGCGTCAGCTTGACCGCTCTGGGTGATGTGACCCTGGCCCAGGGCAGCGAGGTGGACGTGTCTGGCGCAGCCTGGCGTGGCAGCGACGGCAGCCTGACCAAGGGACGCGCGGGCACACTCACTGTGAAGGTCAACAACGGTGCGTCGGCGGCGGGCGGTGCCATGCCCGACGGCATGCCCACCCTGGCAGGCACGCTCTCCGGGTTTGACTTCTCTGGCGGTGGCACCCTGGTGCTGGGCGGCTTGCCCAGCGTTGTACTGGGTGGTGCGCGCGAAGGTGCGTTCAGCCTGAGCACTGGCTTGTACGCCGACCGCGGCTTCGGCACCGTGGAAGTGGAGTCGCTGGGCCATGTGGATGTGGTGGCCAATGCGCGGGTCAATCCTGTGCTGGCCAACATGCAGTCCCTGTCGTCGGCATACAGCTACATCACCGGATCGACACACGCGCTGACCACGCTGGAGGCTGGTTTGCGCAGTGGCACCCACTTGACCTTGAAGGCATCGACCGAACCAGCGTTGGCCGCGGAAGCGCGCAACGGCTTCGCCGAAGGTGTGGGCGCCGATGTGCGTGTGGGCAAGGGCGCTGTGCTTGACATGGGCATGGGCGGCAGCATCACGCTGCAGGCGGGCGGCAACATCGACATGGCCGGCACCCTGCGCGCCTTGGGCGGCAATGTGAGCCTGGGCATCATGGGCAGCCGCGGTGTGGAGAACACCACCCAGTTCGAAAACTATGGCTATGTTGCGGGTCAGGCCATCCGCCTGCGCAATGATTCGCTGATCGATGTGTCTGGCGTGGTGAAGGCCGTTGAGAAGCGCAGCAGCTTCGCCAGCCTACTGGGCCTGCCTCAGCCCTTGGTCGGTGAGGTGCTGGCCGGTGGCACCGTGACCCTGGGTGGCGCTGACGGCGACACCGCGCGTGGTCAGCTGCTGATGGAGGCGGATGCCACCATCCGCCTCAACGGCGCCAGCGGCGTCCTCAGCCGTGACATCACGGGCAGCGCCAGCCGCATCAGCGCGGCCGCGGGCACGCTGAACATCACGTCCACCGACGGCTTCAGCCTGCTGGGCAAGGTCGAGGCCGCGGCGCCTGACGCCAGCGTGGCGGGCGGCACCATCCACATTGCCCTCAGCCGTGAGGGCACCATCGACAACGTTCAGTCCACCGGCAAGGCCTACCCGGCCGACGCGCTGGCAGGCAAACGCTCCATCCGCATCACCGACACCCAGACCTCGGCCAAGCAACTGAGTGGCAGTGGCCGCCTGTTCGGCGAAGGCGTGGTCTCGGCCGAGCTGCTAAACAACTCGGGCTTTGACCGGGTGCAATTGCGTGCCGACGACACCATCCAGCTCAACGCGGGTGTCAACCTGAAGGCCCCGGAAAGCCGCACCCGCCTGCAGTCGGTGGTGCTGGACGCTCCGGTGGTGGAGCTGACGAACAAGCTCAAGACCACGGTGACGCAGATCCCTGAAGGCACCCTCACCACGGTGGCCAACGAGGCCGTCTCTGAGGCGGCCAAGACGGTGCCTGACCACGTCATCCAGGCCCACCATGTGGCCATGGGCCCCGTCACCTCCCAGGGCGGAACGAGGGACACGGTGGCCGCGAGCCAGCGCGCCCTGGCCGGCAACCGCTGGCTGGAGGTGCAAGCCGGCCTGATCGAGGTCAATGGCGACACGGCCGTGCAAGGCGCCAACCGGGTGGACCTCAACGCCACTCTGGGACGAACCGCCAACACCACCCTGGACCGTCAGAACGGCGAAATCCGTTTCATTGGCCAGCGCCCGCTCACCGCAGCCCTGACCGCTGACCGCACGATGCGCGGCCAGTTCACCTTCCAAGGCGAACTGAACCTGACAGCCGGGCAGACTTACGCCACCACCCTGTCCAACTACACGGTGCTGGGCAACGCCGGCAGCACCCTGAACGTGTTCGCCCCTGCCGCGGGCAGCACCAGCCAGACGCCGTTGTCGGCCCTGGCCACGCTGAAGGTCAACGCCACCCAGGTGAACCTCGATGGCGTGATCCGCCAGCCCGTGGGCAGCATCGATGTCACCGCCGATACCCTGACCCTGGGCGATCACGCGGCCCTGTCCATCTCGGCCGATGGCGTGACCGTGCCCGTGGGCATGACCGTCAACAAGACCACCTGGGTGTACTCGCCGCAAGGCCAGGTCACGGGCAATGTGCCGGACACCGACAACGTGGTCCAGGACATCACCCAGCTGCCCATCACCAAGCAAATCAAGCTGAACGGCAAGACCCTCAGCCTGAGCACGTCTTCGACCGTGGAAGCGCAAGCCGGTGGCGACATCGCCGCTTGGCAGTTCAACGCGGGCGTGGGCGGCACCACCGACACCTACCTGCGCCAAGGCCTGTTCGCCGTGCTGCCCAGCTATGGCTACGACTTCGCGCCTTACGACGCCGACATCCGCGCCCGCACCCAGCAAGTCGGCACGGACTTGAAGGTTGGTGACCAGGTCACCATCACCACCGGCAACAGCGTGCTGGCCGCGGGCAACTACACCCTGCTGGACGCGCGCTACGGCATCCTGCCGGGCGCTGTCCTGGTGAGTGCCACCAACCTGAACGTGAGCCGCCCGATGCCAGTGGCGGTGAAGAACGACGATGGCTCGGTCATCGTTTCGGGTTACCGCACCAGCACGGGCACAGCCCAGAACGGCGGCAATGACCAGCGCCAGGCCTTGCTGCTGGAGCCTGAATCTGCCTTCCGCGCCAAGTCCGACATCTCCGTGGTGTCTGGCAACACCTTCCAGCGCGAGCGTGCCACCAAGGACGGCAGCACCCTGCCGTTGCCGGGCGACGGCGGTCGCGTCTCCCTCACTGCCACCGAAGCAGTCTTCAACTGGCAGGCACGTTTCAACTTCAAGGGCAAGGACGGCTTCAAGGCCGGCGAGTTTGACCTGGCCATGCCCGACATCGAAGTGCGCAGCGCCCTGCCGCAAACAGCCACCGCGGCGGGCGTGGTCAGCGTGGACCAGCTCAACGCCCTGGGTGCTGACAGCGTGTTGCTGGGCGGTGTGCGCACCACGAACAGCGACGGCAGCGTCAGCGTCGAACGCTCAGCAGCCACTGTGAAGTTCGTTGCGGATGGCAATGCCACCGTGCGTGCCGATGGCGAGCTCATGGCCGTGGCCAAGAACAGCGTCACCGTGGACGCAGGCATGACCATTGAGTCCACCGGCAAGGACGACGGCGCCAGCCGCAGTTACGTGGTGAACAAGGACGGTGCTTTGCTGCAGGTGGGCCAGCGTGCCGCCACCGACATCACGGTGACGGATGCCACCGCTGGCAACACAGCCCAGCTGAAGGTGGGCAGCAACCAGGCGGGTGCAGCGGCTGTGACCTTGCGCGGTGCCTCGGTGCAGCTCGACAGCACGGGTACCACCCAGCTGGCCGACAACACCGTGCTGGACAGCCAATCTCTGGGCCTGGGCGCGGGCAGCGTGGTGGTCGGCGACGCGACGACCACGCCTGCAGGCGCGCTGCAGGTCAAGGGCGAGTTGCTGAACCGACTCAACCAGGCCGAGCGTCTGGCCCTGCGCGCCAGCGCGGGCAGCCTGGCCTTCGCGGGCGGCACGCAACTGGGTGGCACGGCTACGAAACAGCTCACGCTGGACGCACCGCAGCTGCTCGGCGTGGCCGCAACGGGCGCCACCGCAGAAGCAGCGGCGCAGGCTGTCACGACGGTCAAGGCCCAGGAGCTGGTGCTGCGCAATGGCAGCGGCTTGGCCGCTGATGGCCAGACCGGCGTGGGCCGGTTGAGCCTGCAAGCCAGCCCGGTGTCCACCGATGGCCACACCGGTGGCATCACCGTGGCCGCATCTGGCACGGCCGGTCAGCGTTTGGGCTTCACCCAAACCACGCTGAGCAGCCAAGGCGACATCGTCTTCCGCGGCCAGGGTCAAACCGACGCTCAGGGCGACGTGACGCTGAGCGCAGCCCGCGTGACCGCGTCGTCCGACGCCAACCAGAAGCTCGTCGCCAAGGGCGACCTCACTGTTGAACGCGCCGCGGGCGCCCGCAGCCTGAACGAATCCGTCGGTGCCGGTGGCAAGCTGGGCCTGGAAGGTCGCACGGTCAGCCAGCAAGGCAACATCGACATCGAGGCCGGCCGCCTGAGCCTCACGGCCCGTGGCGACCAGGGCGCACCCGCCCAGGCGCTGGTCTTTGCCGCGGGCTCCACCACCAGTGTGGCTGGCAAGCTGCGCCAGGTCAGCGATACCTACGCCGTGGCCAGCGGTGGCGGCCAGCTGACGGCCGAGGCCAAGCAGGGCGCCATCGTGGTGGACGGCACCTTGTCGGCCGCCGCTCCGACCCTGCCTAGCGGTGTGACGGGCGACGCGCCCACAGCTGGCACCATCACCCTCAAGGCCGCAGGCACCAACGGCCAGGTGCTGATGGGCCAGCAGGCCAAGCTGGACGTGTCTGGCGCGGCGAGCCAGAGCGGCACCGTGGCCGTGGACACCCGTCAGCTCGGCCTGACACAAGCCGCGGCATCGGCCGCCAGTGCCGATACCACGCTCGCTCAGAACGGCTTGGAGAAATTGGCCGCGGCCAGCCGCAACGCCGATGGCAGCGCGCTGCGCGAGTTCAACGTGCGCCAGCGCGACGGCAGCCTCAGCCTGAACAGCCAGGTCAAGGCCGCGATGGTGGCCCTGACGGCCGACACCGGTGGCCTCAACCTGGGTGCCAAAGCCGGCATCGACGCCACCACCGCCGCAGGCGGCGTGATCGAGCTGCAGGCCCGCGATGACCTGACCCTCAACGACGGCGCCACCATCGTGGCCCGTTCCACCCGCGATGGCGCCAATGGCGGCGACGTGTTGCTGGCTTCCAGCCAGGGCAGCATCCGCTTGGGCGCCGCGACGGTGGCGGCCGACAGCGAAGGCGACGCCAAGGACGGCCGCATCGTTTTACGCGCCCTGCAGACGCAGAGCGCGCAAGGCCAGTACACCGGCATGAAGGTGAGCACCCTCAGCGGCAGCACTCCCGCCACGCTGCAGGCAGGCCGTGTGCAACTGGAAGGCGTGCGCGTCTATGACGGCGCCGCGATCAACAGCGTGGGCACGGGTGCAGCCTCGGCCAGCAACCTGAACCTGGCCGCTCTGACCACCGCAGCCACCACCTTCGCAGGCAACCAGACGGCCATCCTGAGCGCTGCGGGCCTCGGCAGCAATGCCAATGCCAGCGTGCGTGCCGGCACGGAAATCCGTGCGCAAGGCAACTTCACCGTTGCCACGGACTTGGTGCTGAACGCGGCGACCCAGCCGATGAACCTGACCATCCGCGCAGCCGGTGACCTCAACGTCAACAACAGCGTCAGTGCGGGCCTCAACAACGCCACCACTACCGCCACGGTCCAGACCGGTGAGGGTGCCAGCCTGCGCTTCGTCGCGGGCGCTGACCTGGCATCGGCCGATGTGAACGCCACCAAGGCGGACGCCAGCACAGGCCACTTCACCCTTGCCAGCAACAAGCTGATCCGCACCACGACCGGATCCATCGACGTGCATGCCTCAGGAGACGTGCGACTGATGGCGGCGACCACGGCCACGCCGTCGTCGATTTACGTGACGGGTGGCTTGTCTGCTTTGGGGGCCGCCGAGGTGTTCGCCACCGAGAACACCACCGCAGCGGCAACGCGTGCCACCAACGCGTACAAATCAGCCGCCTTCACCGAGCGTGGTGAGCGCCTGACCGTGTCGGCGGGCGGGCAGTTGGGCAGCTTTGCCAGCGTCACCACGGCCAACGGCGTGACGCAGTACATGCAGCAGCAACTCACGCAAGGCACCGGCAATTACTTCTATCACGGGGGCAATCCAAATGCGACGCTCGCCACGCAGAAGGTGCCCGTGGCCTGGTGGGCTGGTTTCAACGAGTTCCGCCAGGGCTTGGGTTCGTTTGGTGGCGGCAACATCGACGTCCGAGCCGGCGGCGATGTGAGCAACATCGCGGTGGTGGCGCCGACCAGCGCTCGCTCGGTGCTGAACGTCGATGCGGCGGGCACCGTCCTGTCCAGCAACCTGAAGGTGCTCAACGGTGGCGATGTGAACGTCAGCGCGGGTGGCAACCTCGTGGGTGGCGTGTACTTCCTCGGACGAGGCAAGGGCCATCTCACCGCGGGCGGCGGCCTGGTGGCCGGTGCCGACAACGTGGCCGATGACGTCACGCCCAGCAGCACCGCGGTGAAGAACCCTGGCGCCATGTTGGCGTTGATCGACGGCCATTGGTCGGTCAATGCCTTGGGTGACTTGGCGGTGTCCCATGTGTACAACCCCACCATCGTGCCTTTCCGCTTCACGGGCTCGGGCAACATGAATGGCACCGCGGGTGGCGCCGCGGTGGCGTCGGGCCTGACCAACACCAATGCGGCGGCTTACTACACCTACGCTGCTGACGCGGGGGTGTCGCTGGCGTCTTTGCAGGGCTCCGTCAAGCTGATGCCTGATGCGCAGAACTTCAACCGCATGCATGCCGCATCTGCAGTTGGCACACTCGATTTGGGCATCAGCACCAACATTGCCGACAACGCTGCCGTGCCTGCCTCGGTGCTGCCACCTGTCGTCAGTTTGGTCAGCCTGTCCAAGGACGTCGTCATTGACACTGGCGGCGCCAAGAACACCGCCCAGGGCACCAACGGTTCGTCGGGTTCCAAGCTCTTTGTCATGCCAACGATTGAGTCGGACGTGACCGTGTATGCCGGACGAGACGTGAAACTGGCCGCTGACCTGCAACTGCTTGACACAGCCCAGGTGCAGTTGGGCCTGCCAGGCACCTCAGCCCCTGCGTTGTTCCCATCCTCCAAGTCGAACGCGCTCACGGCAAACGCCGTGCAGAACTTCGCTTGGCTCATCTACAACTTGGGGGGCTCTGGCGGCTCCGTGCTGGACACGGCGGCCAACGGGCTGCGCGTTGCCACCACTGCTTACGATGTCAGCGGACAGGCCAGCAGCCTCACCAAGACGCCTGTCGGTGATCTGAAGCAAGCCGGCAACGACAACCTTGTGCGCTTCATTGCGGGCCGCGATGTGTCCTTCTCTGATGTGAGCGACACCGGGATGACCGTCACGTCCTTCCTGCGCGCACCTCGCCCCACGGAAATCGTCGCAGGCCGAGACATCGTGAATCCCAACTTCCTGGGGCAGAACTTCGACGATGCCGACGTGACGCGCCTGTCAGCAGGTCGAGATGTCGTTGGCGTGCCTGTGGCGGTGACCACCAGCCCTCGCGTTCTGGCCCTGGGTGGTCCAGGCGCCCTCCAGGTCGAGGCAGGCCGTGACCTGGAGCTCAACCAGATGGCCGGCGTGCTGGCCATTGGCAACGCGGTGAACTCCGCGCTGCCCTCGGCATCGGCCAAGATCACGGTCGCTGCGGGCACCGCGAAAACCGTGAACCTGGGCGAGTTGCAAACACGCTATGGCAGCCAGGCCGCCCTGCGCGAGACCATCAACCAGGCGCTCACCGACAGCGGCTTGCTACCAAGCGGTGCATCGAGCTGGGCAGCCTTGAGCGACAGCGATGCGTTTGCCGCGTTTGCTCAGCTCAGCGAGTCCCGCCAGGTCGAGGCGGTGCAGACCTTCCAGAACGCCACCTTCGCGGCCTTGTACCTGCCGGAGGACGCCGGCAAGCCTGCGGCGTACTACCGCTCGGCCGCCTTCCAGCGCAAGAAGCAAGAAGCCATGTGGGCGCAGATCCAGCTGGCTGCGGCTGGGGCCAATGCGATCGCCGTGTCCACCGATGCGACCGAAGAAGCCAGCCGCAAGCTGCGCCGTCAGGCCTTGTTTGCTCAGGCAGAAGCCGTGGCTGACCTGGCAGGTCATGGCCGCAGCTTCGACAGCAATGGCGATGTGAACGTGGGCCAGTCCCGCGTGCACAACTTGGGCCAAGGCGGCGGCACCGTGCTGGGCCAGGCCAATGACAGCCTGGGCGGCATCGACGTGCTGGCATCGGGTCAGGTGGTGGCGGGTCTGCCCACGGCTGCCAATGCATCCGGTGGCTTCATCAACTTCCAGGGTGGCAGCTTCCGCTCGCTCAGCGAGGGCGATTTTCTGGCGGGTGACCAGAAGGTCATCGCCCTGGGTCGCGGCAACCTGCTGATTTACTCGGTGCATGGCAGCATCGACTCGGGCAAGGGCTCGAACACCAGCCAGGTGGCCGATGTGCCTGAGCGCGCGTTCAACGCTCTGACCGGTCTGGTCGAGTCCAAGGGTAAGCCGCCCACCAGCGGCAGTGGCTTCCAGAAGGTGCAAACGCCTGAGGACATGACGCCGGTGATCGGCCTGTACGCGCCCAACGGCGAAATCCGCGCCCTGGACGCCTTCATCAAGGGCGACGCCAACATCAGCATCGTGGCCCCGACCGTCAAGGGCGGCGACAACATCGGTGGGGCATCAGGCGTGGCGGCACCGGCGGCGCCCACGGTCAGCATCAGCCTGACGCCGAAGGTGGCCGACACCGCCGCGGGCGTGACCCAGGTGGCGCAAGCGGCCGACGGCAAAGCCAAGGCGTCCAGCAACTCGGTGCTGACGGTGGACTTGTTGGGCTTTGGTGATGGCAACGCCACGGCAGCAGGCGGCACCGAGCCGGCCAAAGACAAGGCCGACGACAAGACCAAGGACAAGCGTCAGACGCCCTGATCCAGGGGGTGAGCCCTTGGAATCCTTGTTTGTGAAAGTTACGTGACTGGTTTTGGGTGGTGCATTGATCCGAATGGACTCAATGCATTCCCTAACCAGGACACATGACTTTTCAATAATCCACATTCCTTTCTTCACCGGTCTGATCATGAAGATCAAGCGCATCCTCACTTCGACGTTGTTCGCAGCCGCAGTTTGTCTGCCCACCCTCGCCCAAGCTTGGTGGAACGCCGATTTCAAGCACCGCACCAAGGTGGTCCTGAACACGTCCGCGCAGGGCGTGGAAACCAAGGAAGCCCTGTCGGGTGTGGTCGTGCCGGTGCGTCTGCATTCGGGCAACTTCGACTTCCTCGGCGCCAAGCCCGATGGTGCCGACCTGCGTGTCGTGGCGGCCGATGACAAGACGCCGCTGAAGTACTGGGTCGAGCGCTTCGACGGCGCCAACGAGCTGGCCGTGATCTGGGTGCAGCTGCCCAACACCCTGCCAGGCACGGACAAGAACCTGGTCTACGTGTACGCCGGCAATGAAGCCGCGGCCGCCGAGACCACCAGCCCCGCCATCTTCGACGGCGCCATGGCCGCGGCCATCACCTTCGCTGGCAAGGCTGGCGAGACGGCCGATGACGTGGGTGCCCAGGTCAAGTCTGCTGGCCCCGTGGCCCGCGAGAACACCGGCCTGATCGGTGTGGCCGCCAAGCTTGACGGCCAGCCCATCACCTGGACCTCTGACAAGCTCAAGGCCGGCGGCACCGGTCCTTACAGCGTGAGCCTGTGGTTCAAGCCGGAAGCCGTCACCGGCACCCTGTTCAAGCAAGGCCCACTGTCGTTGGCCTTGGCCAATGGCAAGGCCAACGCTTCGCTGGGTGCCGCCACGGCGGCCGGCGGTGAACTGCCGACCGCTGCCTGGGCCCACTTGGCAGTGACCGTGGGCAACGGCAAGCTGACCTTGTACGTCAATGGCGCACAGGCCGCCCAGGCCGATGTGCCCGCGACCGTGGCCCCCATCGAGGGCGCCCTGTCGGTGGGCCAAGGCCTCACCGGCCTGGTCGACCAGCTGGAAGTTGCCGGCACCGTGCGGAGCGCCGACTGGGTCAAGTTCGCCCACGCCGCCCAAAGTGCCGATGCCAAGCTGGTGTTGTCCACCACGCAAACGCCGGACACGGCCGATGCCGACGCGGGTCACGGCGAGAAGGGCCACTTCGCCATCCTGGTCGAAAACCTCACCACCGACGCCTGGGTCGTCATCATCATCCTGGCCATCATGTTCGTGATCGCCGCCTGGGTGATGTACGACAAGGCCGTGCTGGTGGGCCGTGCCGACAAGGACAACCTGAAGTTCCTCAGCAACTTCCGTGACGCCAAGGACGTGCTGGCGGTGGGCACCACCGACATGAAGCACTCGCAACTGGCGCGCCTCTACAACGCCGGCATGCGCGAGCTGAACAAGCGCGATGTGGGCAAGCCCGGCGCTGCCCCCTTGTCGGGCGCCTCGCTCGACGCCGTCAAGGCCGCGGTCGATGCCGACCTGATCCGCGAGAGCCACACCCTCAACAGCAAGATCGTGCTGCTGACCATCGCCATCTCGGGCGGCCCCTTCCTGGGCCTGCTGGGCACGGTGGTGGGTGTGATGATCACCTTCGCGGCCATCGCTGCAGCGGGCGACGTCAACGTCAACGCCATCGCCCCCGGCATCGCGGCCGCCCTGCTGGCGACTGTGGCCGGTCTGGCCGTCGCCATCCCCGCGCTGTTTGGCTACAACTACCTGGCCGCCCGCATCAAGAACATCTCGTCCGACATGGGCATCTTTGTCGACGAGTTCATCACCCGCGTTGCCGAGAACCACGGTGCCCGCTGAGCGTGCACCGCACCTGGCGAGTCTGGCAGTGACGGTGAGCATGAACACAAGGGGCGAGCATGGCTGGTGATGTCAAAGGCGATCTGCAGGCGTACGACGACATCAACGTCACGCCCATGCTCGACCTCGCCTACGTGCTGCTGGTCGTGTTCATCATCATGACCACGGCCTCGGTGCAGGGCGTGAAGGTGACGCCCCCGCTGACCCAGGCCGCCAACAACCTGGCCAAGCCACAGACCAAGGGCATCACCATCACGGCCGACGGCAAGGTCTACCTGGACGCCTACCCGGTGAGCATGGACGAGCTGCAAACCACCTTGGCCCAGTACAAGGCCGCCAACCCTGCGCTGCCGGTCGTCCTCAAGGCCGACGCGGCCACCCAGTACGACAAGGTCATGCAGGTGCTGGAAATCGCCAAGCGCCTGGACATCACCGAAATCGGCCTGGCCACCAAGCGCGCGCAATGAGGTGAGTCCATGCAGGTCCAAGACGAAACCAAACCCTACGACAGCATCAACGTCACGCCGATGCTGGACTTGGCCTATGTGCTGCTGGTCGTGTTCATCCTCATGACCACGGCCTCGGTGCAGGGCCTGAACATCAACATGCCCAAGCCCAGCAACAAGCCCAGCACCGAGAAGCACGACCTCAAGGTGGTGCAGGTGATGCCGGGCGGCGCCTTGCTGCTCAATGGCGTGCCGGTCACAGCCACCCAGTTGGAGAGCGAGTTGGTGCAAGCCAAGCAGCGCGACCCCAAGATGAGCGTGGCCATCAAGGGCGACGCCCGTTCGCAATACGCCCAGGTGGTCACCGTGATCGACCTGTGCAACAAGCTGGAGGTGTCCATGGGCCTGGTCACCGCCAAGATCGGAACCTGAGATGAGCGCGCCTGACATGGACCGCGGCAGCCAGGCTGCCGAAGAGGGTGGCGCCAAGCGTTTCATCGTGCCGGCCGTGCTGGTGCTGGCTTTGGTGGCAGGCGGCTTCCTCGTGCGCAGCATGATGGGCAAGGGCGGTGATGGCCCCAAGCGCCAGACCGTGAAGATCGCGGTCCTGCCGGACACGCCTCCGCCGCCCCCACCTCCGCCGAAGGACGAAAAAAAGCCTGAGCCCAAGCCCGATGAAAACAAGCCGCAGCCGCAAGAGCAAAAGCCGGTGGAAACGCCCCCTGAGCCGCAGCAGCTGAAGATGGAAGGTGCGGCAGGCGATGGCCCCAGCGCCTTCAGCGCGGGCAGCGTGAACAGCGAGTACAAGGGCGGCGCGATTGGCACAGGCACCGGCGGTGGCGCCGTGGGTGACCGATTGGCGGCATCGTCGTATGGCAATGCGGCCAAGCGTGAACTCGGGGCCTTCCTGAACCGCGAAGACGCATTGCGCCGGGCGGGTGACTACAAGCTGCCCATTGCCATGTGGGTGCGCGCCGATGGCTCTCTGGAGCGTTGGGAGCTGCTTGGCAGCAGCGGCAACCCCGAGACCGATGAGCTGTTGAAAAAGGCCATGGGCCGATTCCCCGGCTTCAAGAACCTGCCACCGCCCAACATGCCCTGGCCGATGCGCCTGCAACTGAACAACCGCATGGCCGGCTGAGCCATGAACGACAGAACTGCAAAGACCATGAACAACCGTCACTCCTTCTTTCGTCCTGCGCTGACGTCCCTGGCGCTGATGATGGCCTGCGCCATGCCGGCCCGTGCCGATGAGCGTGAGTCGCTGGAAAGCTTGCGCCAGACCACCCGCGCCCTCATCGATGCACTGGTCGAGCAAGGCGTGCTGAGCCGCGAGAAGGCCGATGCCTTGGTGCGTGCCGCCGAGCAGAAGGCCCAGGCCGCGGTGGCGGCCAACCCGGCACCGAAACCCAACGTGACGGCCGATGGCAAGCCGGTGCTGCGTGTGCCTTATGTGCCTGAAAGCGTGCGCGCCCAGATCCGCGACGAGGTCAAGGAAGAGGTCGTGGCGCAAGCCCGCGCCGAGCGCTGGGGTGTTCCCAACGCACCGGCCTGGGTGAACAACATCAAGATCGATGGCGACATCCGCCTGCGCTACCAGCACGACAGCCAGAGCGGCAACAACACGCCCGCATCGACCTACGTGATCGCCGAAGTCCAGAACTCGAATGGCATCAGCCGTGCGCCTGACTTCGCCAGCTACGCGGTCAACGACGCCAGCGAGCTGTTGCCCACGACCGACACCCAAAGCTCGCGCACCCGTGAGCGCCTGCGTTTGCGCCTGGGCCTGACCGCCAAGGTGACGGACGAAGTGGGGGTGGGCGTGCGCCTGGCCACGGGCAATGCGACCGACCGTGTGTCCACCAACCAGACGATGGGCCAGAACTTCAATAAGTACCAGTTGTTCGTGGACCGCGCGTTCGTGCGGCTGGACCCGGCCGAGTGGGTGAGCATCCAGGGTGGACGCATCCCCAACCCATGGTTCAGCACCGAGATGACCTGGAGCGAGAACCTCAACTTCGAAGGCCTTGCCACCAGCTTCCGCCGCCCGGTGGTGGACGACGGTTTTGCCCCCTTCCTGACGGTGGGCTATTTCCCCATGCGTGAGGCCACCCCGCCGACACGGAATTCGCGCGCCATGTGGGGTGCCCAGTTGGGTGCAGCGATGGAGCTGGACTCGCGCACCCGCCTCAAGTTCGGCTTGGCCTACTACCAGTACAACAACGTCGAAGGTCGCTCCGAGAGCGACTACACCGTGCTGTCCAACGGCATCTCCTCGGGCTTGAAATATGGCCGCTACGAGTACCCCGTCGGGTTGCGCCAGCGCGGCAACACGGTGTTCGAAACGAACCCGCTGTTGACGTTCAGCAGCGATGTGATCAAGCCCACCTGGGGCCTGGCTTACCGCTTCAAACCGCTGGTGCTGACGGCATCGGCCGAGTTCACGCACTTCAATCCCTTCAACATCCTGGTCGCGGCCGAGTACGCCAACAACACGGCCTTCAGCCTGTCTGACTTCCGCCGTCGCACCGACCCGGCTTTCTATGGCAACGTCAACCCGGGTGGCCGACGCGATGGCTACCAGCTGAAGTTCGCCGTGGGTGCCCTGGATGTGCGTGACGCCAACGATTGGCAGGTGCAGCTCTCGTACCGCCACGTGGGCTCTGACGCTGTGCTCGACGCTTTCACCGACAGCGACCTCGGCTTGGGCGGTACCAACATCCGTGGTTACACCCTGGGCCTGAACTACGGCCTGGACCGCAACACGGCACTTGGCATGCGGTACATGGCGGCAGAAAACATCGACACCCCTTTGAACAGCAACTACCCCAATGCTTCGTTCAAGGTCAACACGCTGATGGTGGATCTCAATGTGCGCTTCTGACCAACCCATGCACCGACCCCTTCACCGGGTGCTGCGCGGCGTGATCGCGCTGTCGCTGGCCGTGTCCGCCTCGGTGGCGTTTGCCCAATCCGACAAAGACGCTGAGCAAACCAAGCGCTTGCGCCTGCAAATGCGCCAGATCCAGCAGCAGCAAAAGGAAGCGCAGGAGGCACAAGCCAAGGCCGACCAGGCCCGCCAGCAGGCCGAGCAAAGCCTGAAGGTGCAGGAGTCCGACTTGCAAAAGCAGCGGGCTGCAGCTGGCAGTGCGCAGCGCAAAGCCGCCGTGCTGGACAAGGAGCTGGAGAAGCTGAAGGCCGACCACGAGCGGCTCAAGGCCGAGCTGGCTGCCCTGACCGAGAAGCACCAAGGCGTGCTGGCCACGGCGAAAGCCTCCCAGGAGAAAGCCGCAGCCGCGGAGTCGCGCCTCACGCAAGAGGGGCAGCAGCTCACGCAGCAGTTGCAGCGCTGCACGGCCGACAACGCGACCCTGGTGGGCCTGGGCAACGAGTTGCTGGCGCGCTACGAAAGCAAGGGCATGGGCGAAGTGCTGTCCGCCAACGAGCCCTTCGTGCAGACAGGGCGCGTGAAGCTGGAGAACTTCAAGGCCCAGTACGGCCAGCGCATCGAGGCTGCCAAGGTCAAGACCGGGGACGCGCCGGCACGTTGATGGCCTACCTGCTGAGTGTGGCATTGGCAGCTGCTGGCGCCCAGCCCTACACTGAAGCATGACCATCACCTTCCAATCCCAAGCCACCGGCGACCTCGTCATGCTCGACAAGCACGCCGAGGCCTTGCTTCAGCTGATCGGCAAGACCGCCAAGGCAGCGGGCATCCTGGAGCCGGCCGACATGGCGCACGCTCTGACAGTGTTGCGCGCCATCGAGGACCCGCGCAGCGCACAAGCCGCAGCCCGTGCCGAGCGTGCGGTCGATGCGCCGTCAGACGACGAGGAAGAGGCCCCTGGGCTGCCCCTGTCTTTTCAGGACGAGCCCGTCAGCCTGCGCCAGCGCGCTGCCCCTTTGGTTCGGCTGATCGCACAGGCCCAATCGGAAGGCAAACCGATCGTCTGGGGCGTCTGAGGCCTGCTTCTGGCTTGTGCACTGCAGCATGGCTGAGGCATGATGGGGCCATGTCCGAAAGAGCCACCCGCCTCATCGCCGTGCGCCACGGTGAAACCGCCTGGAACCGCGTCTCGCGCATCCAGGGCCACACCGACATCCCCTTGAACGAGGCCGGCCTCTGGCAGGCGCGCCAGGTGGGGCAGGCGGTGGCCGCCGAAGGTATCGACGCCATCTACAGCTCGGATTTGCAACGCGCGGCAGACACGGCCCGGGCCATCGGCCAGGCGGCCGGCGTGCCGGTGCAGCTGGACGTGGCCCTGCGTGAGCGCCATTTCGGCGAGCTCGAAGGCCTGACCCACGACGAGATCAACACGCGCTGGCCCGAGCAGGCCCGGCGCTGGCGCGGCCGCGACCCCGACTACGGCCCGCAGGGTGGCGAGACGCTGAAAGATTTCCACGCGCGCTGCGTGGGCGCCTTGACTCGGCTGGCGCAACGCCACCCGGGCCAGACCGTGGTGCTGGTGGCCCATGGCGGCGTGCTCGATTGCTTCTACCGCGCCGCCAATGGCGTGGACCTCAGCGTGCCGCGCAGCTGGACCATTGGCAACGCCGCCATCAACCGGCTGCTCTACAGCCCGGATGGCTTGACCATGATCGGCTGGGCCGACGATGGTCACCTGCAGGCCGGGCAGGGGTTGGACGAGTCCTCCGACGGGGCGGTGGCGCCAGCCTGAGCGCGGCGTCCGGGCCGCGGGCCGAGGGGGCGGCACAGCCTTCTGATTGGTGCTGTTTTCACTTTGAGGCCGAATGGTGCCGATCGGGCTGCATCCGCCTGCGTTTCGTGCTGAAAAAGCCGCAACGCCAGGGGGTCATTGCGCAAAACTTAACAAAGTGTTTTCAAAAGCTGGCTATCATCCCGTGCAGAATATTGACTAGGCAAGTATTTACGAGGTGAACATGGCGCGTCGCAATCAGGGTGTCGATCTGGGGATGCTGGCAGGTGCTGTCGTGGCGCTGGCCGTGCTGGCAGGCTGCGGCAAGGGCGGTGATGCCACCGCGCAGGCCCCTGCGGGCGCCAAGCCGGCCATGCCGCCGGCGCAGGTCGGCGTCGTCACGGTGAAGCTGCAGTCCGTGCCGGTGATGAACGAGCTGCCCGGTCGCCTGGAGGCCTTCCGCACCGCGCAGGTCCGTGCCCGCGTGGCCGGCATCTTGCAGCGCCGCCTGTTCACCGAAGGCTCGGACGTGAAGGCGGGCCAGGCCCTGTTCCAAATCGACCCGGTCACCTACCAGGCGGCACTCGACAGCGCCCTGGCCACCCAGGCGCGCGCCGAGGCCAACCAGGCCCAGGCCTCGGCCCTGGTCAAGCGCTACGAGCCGCTGCAGGCCGCCAAGGCCATCAGCCCGCAAGACTTCCTCAACGCCCAGGTGGCCGAGCGCCAGGCCAATGCCGACGTGCAGTCCGCCAAGGCGGCCGTGCAGACCGCGCGCATCAACCTCGGTTATGCGAGCGTGACCTCGCCGATCGCCGGTCGCATCGGCCGTGCGCTGGTCACCGAAGGCGCGCTGGTGGGCCAGGGCGAGGTGACGCAGCTGGCCGTGGTGCAGCAGGTCAACCCGCTGTACGTGAACTTCACGCAGTCGGCCAACGAGGTGATGAAGCTGCGCCAGGCCCTGGCCAGTGGTGCGCTGAAGAAGGCCGGTGAGCAGGCCGCCAGCATCCGCATCGTGACCGACGATGGCCGCGAGTACCCGCTGCCCGGCAAGCTGCTGTTCTCCGACCTGACGGTGGACACCACCTCGGGCCAGGTCTCGCTGCGCGCCGAGCTGCCCAACCCGCAAGGCCTCTTGCTGCCGGGCATGTACGTGCGTGTGCGCCTGGAGCAGGCCCAGGTGGACGGCGGCTTCCTGCTGCCCCAGCAGGCCGTGACGCGCACCGGGCAGGCCGACACCGTCATGGTGGTCGCACCCGATGGCATGGTCTCGCCCCGCCCGGTGAAGATCGGTGGCGCGCGTGGCAACCAATGGGTGGTGCTGGGCGGCCTGAAGGACGGCGAGCAGGTGATGGTCGATGGCTTCCAGAAGATGATGAACCCCAAGGCCCCGGTGAAGGCCGTGCCTTGGCAGGCGCCCGATGTGACGGCGATGAGCGCCCCGGCGGCATCGTCCGCCTCTGCCGCGTCGGCCCCGTCCGCCGCAGCTTCGCGCTGATGTCCCGCTGAAGGAGCCCGCATGTCACGTTTCTTCATCGAGCGGCCCATCTTCGCGTGGGTGATCGCACTGTTCATCCTGGTGTTTGGCGGCGTCGCCATCACCAAGCTGCCGATCGCGCAGTACCCGACCGTGGCGCCGCCCTCGGTCGTCATCAGCGCGACCTACCCCGGTGCGTCGGCCAAGACGCTGGACGAGAGCGTCGTCAGCGTGATCGAGCAGGAGCTCAATGGCTCGCCCGGCATGGCCTACATGGAGTCGGTCAGCCAGGCCAACGGCACGGGTTCGATCACCGTGACTTTCGAGTCCGGCACCAACATCGACCTGGCCCAGGTGGACGTGCAAAACCGCCTGGCCCGCGCCACGCCGCGCCTGCCCTCGGCAGTGACGCAGCAGGGCGTGAAGGTGGACAAGTCGCGCAGCAACACGCTGATGTTCGTGATGTTGTCGTCCACCAACCCGGCCTTTGACCCCGTGGCCCTGGGCGACTATGCCTCGCGCAACGTGCTGCCCGAGTTGCAGCGCGTGGCGGGCATCGGCCAGGTCACGCTGTTCGGCACCGAGCGCGCCATGCGCATCTGGGTGGACCCGGCCAAGCTGGTGTCCTACGGCCTGAGCCTGAGCGACGTCAACAACGCCATCAAGGCGCAGAACGGCCTGGTGCCGGCCGGTGCCCTGGGCGACCGGCCCAACATCGTCGACCAGACCATGACGGCCACCGTGGTGGTCAATGGCCAGCTGGAGAACACCGAGCAGTTCGGCAACGTGGTGCTGCGCGCCAAGGCCGATGGTTCGAGCGTGCGCCTGAAGGACGTGGCCCGCATGGAGCTGGGCGCCCAGACCTACGGCACCTACGCGCGCCTCAACGGCAAGCCGGCGCTGGGCATGAGCGTGCAGCTTTCGCCCACCGGCAATGCGCTGGAGTCGGCCAAGCTGGTCAAGGCGCGCATGGAGCAGCTCAAGAAGTACTTCCCGCAGGGCGTGGATTACTCCTTCCCCTACGACACTTCGGGCTTCATCGAGATCTCGATCAGCCAGGTGGTCGAGACGCTGGTCGAAGCCGTGGTGCTCGTGTTCCTGGTGATGTACCTGTTCCTGCAGAACATCCGCTACACCCTCATCCCGACGCTGGTGGTGCCGGTGGCCCTGCTGGGCACCTTCGGCGTGATGCTGGTGGCCGGTTTCTCGATCAACGTGCTGACGATGTTCGGCATGGTGCTGGCCATCGGCATCTTGGTGGACGATGCCATCGTGGTGGTGGAGAACGTCGAGCGGCTGATGGCCCAGGAAGGGCTGTCGCCGCGCGAGGCCACGCGCAAGGCCATGGGACAGATCAGTGGCGCCATCATCGGCATCACGGTGGTGCTGGTGTCGGTGTTCATCCCGATGGCCTTCTTCGCGGGCTCGGTGGGCAACATCTACCGGCAGTTCTCGCTGGCCATGGTGGCCTCGATGCTGTTCTCGGCTTTCCTGGCCCTGTCGCTGACGCCGGCTTTGTGCGCCACGCTGCTCAAGCCGGTGCCTGATGACCACCACGAGAAGGGCGGCTTCTTCGGCTGGTTCAACCGCTTCTTCACCTCGACCACGCACGGCTACGAAAGCATCGCGGCCAAGCTGGTGCGCCGCGGTGGGCGTGTGTTCATCGTGTATGCGCTGATCGTGGCGACGGTGGGCTGGTTGTATGTGCGCATGCCTTCGGCCTTCCTGCCCAACGAGGACCAGGGCAACCTGATCGTCAACGTGCAGCTGCCGCCGGGTGCCACCTCGCCGCGCACCGAGGCCGTCGTGGGCCAGGTGGAGCAGTACTTCCTCAAGCAGCCCGAGGTGCAGTCCATCATCGGCGTGGTGGGTTTCAGCTTCTCGGGTTCGGGCCAGAACGCGGCCTTGGGCTTTGTGACGCTCAAGGACTTCGATCAGCGCAAAGGCGAAGCCCATTCGGCGCAGGCCTTGGCCAAGCGCGCGTTCGGTGCGCTGATGGGCATCCGCGATGCCTTCATCTACCCGCTGAATCCGCCGCCGATCCGCGAGCTGGGCAACGCCACGGGCTTCGCGCTGCGCCTGCAGGACCGCGGTGGCCTGGGCCATGACGCCTTGCTGGCCGCACGCAACCAGCTGCTGGGCATGGCCGCGCAAAGCAAGGTCGTGTCGGGCTTGCGCCCTGACGGCCTGGAAGATGCGCCCCAGCTGCAACTGGACATCGACCGCGAGAAGGCCTACGCCCTGGGCGTGAGCTTCGATGCCTTGAGCGCGACGCTGTCCACGGCCCTGGGCTCCAGCTACATCAACGACTTCCCCAACCAGTCGCGCCTGCAGCGGGTGGTGGTGCAGGCCGATGCGCCGGCGCGCATGCAGCCCGAGCAGATCCTGCAGCTCAACGTGACCAACACGCAAGGTCAGAGCGTGCCGCTGTCGGCCTTCGTGAAGACGCGTTGGGTGACCGGCCAGATGCAAGCGGTGCGCTACAACGGCTACCCGGCGATGCGCATTGCCGGTGACGCGGGCGCAGGCTTCAGCACCGGCCAGGCCATTGCCGAGATGGAAGCCCTGGCGGCCAAGCTGCCGCAAGGCATCGGCATCGAGTGGACGGGGTTGTCGCGCGAAGAGCAGCTCTCGGGCTCGCAGGCCACGACCCTGCTGGTGTTCTCGCTGCTGGCCGTGTTCCTGTGCCTGGCCGCGCTGTACGAAAGCTGGTCGATCCCTGCCGCGGTGATGCTGGTGGTGCCGCTGGGCGTGCTGGGCTCGCTGCTCGGCGCCAACCTGCGTGACCTGCCCAACGACGTGTTTTTCAAGGTCGGCCTGATCACCATCATCGGGTTGTCGGCGAAGAACGCCATCCTGATCATCGAGTTCGCCCGCGAGCTGCAGGACAAGGGCATGGGCCTGCTGGAGGCCACGCTGCAGGCCTGCCACCTGCGCTTCCGCCCGATCATCATGACCTCGGTGGCCTTCATCCTGGGCGTGCTGCCCCTGGTGATTTCGACCGGCGCCGGCTCGGCCAGCCAGCGTGCCATCGGCACGGGCGTGATGAGCGGCATGATCGCGGCCACGGTGCTGGCGGTGTTCTTCGTGCCGGTGTTCTTCGTGGTGATCCGCCGCTGGTTCCCGGCCAAGCCTGCCGCAGAAGCCACGACACTGGCCGCAGACACGGCACCCACCCATGAAGGCAAGGAGTGAGGCCATGGCCGCAACGATGAAGACCCCGCGCCCGATGCTGCGCCAAGCGACGACCGTGGTGGCGCTGGCCGCCCTGCTCATGCTGCAGGCCTGCTCGCTGACCCCGACCTACCAACGCCCTGAGCTGGCCGTGCCCCAGGCACTGGCCGGTGTGGAGGTGGCTTCGGCGGCATCTGCGGCATCCGCACCAGGCGCCGCCGCATCTGCCCCCGCCGTGGCCGACGTGCCCTGGCGCAACTACTTCCCCGATGCCCGCCTGCAATCGCTGGTGTGCGAGGCCCTGGCGAACAACCGCGATTTGCGCGTGGCCATCCTCAACATCGAGCAGCTGCGCGCGGCCTACCAGATCCAGCGTGCCGACCTGTTCCCCACGGTCAACGCCAGTCTGAGCGGCACGCGCCAGCCCTCGACCGTGTCGCCCTACCGCCTGGGCACCACGGCCACCGGTGGCCTGGCCATTCCCGCTTTTGAGCTGGACATCTTCGGCCGCGTGCAGGCCCTGAGCGATGCCGCTGCCGCACAGGTGCTGGCCTCGGAGGAGGCGCGCCGCTCGGTGCACATCAGCCTTGTGGCCTCGGTGGCCTCGGCGTATTACACGCTGTGGGCCGATCGCTGGCAGCTGGCTCTGGCCGAGCAAACGCTGACCACACGCCTGGATTCGTTCAAGCTGCAGCAGTTGAAGTTCGACAACGGCGTGCTCAATGAGCTGGATTTGCGTTCCGCGCAGTCCACCGTGGAAGCCGCCCGCGTGGCCCGCGCCCAGGTACAGCGCGCCGTCGCGCAAGACGTGCAGGCCCTGGCCCTGCTGGTGGGCAAGCCGGTGCCGGCCGAGTGGCTGCCGCCGCAGGCTGACCTGGCCCTGAAAGACCCCGCGCAATTCGTGCAGTCCAGCCTCTGGCCGGGCCTGAGCGAGCTGCCTGTGGGCTTGTCGTCGGACGTGCTCCTGCAGCGCCCGGACGTGGCCCAGGCCGAGCAGTTGCTGGTGTCGGCCAACGCCAACATCGGTGCCGCGCGTGCCGCCCGCTTCCCGCGCATCGCCTTGACGGGCAGCGCCGGTGTGGCCAGCAACTCACTGTCGGGCCTGTTCGACGATGGCCGCTTCGCCTGGAGCTTCGGTGGCAGCTTGCTGGCGCCGATCTTCGATGCCGGGCGCACCGCCGCGGGCGTGGACAGTGCCATGGTCAAGCGCGACATCGCCATCGCCCAGTACGACAAGGCCGTGCAGACCGCATTCCGCGAGGTGGCCGATGCCCTGGTGGCGCGCCGCACCTATGCCGAGCAGGCAGAGGCCCAACTCGCCCAGGCACAGGCCGAGGCCGCGCGGCTGAAGCTGTCCACCCTGCGCTACGACAACGGCGTGGCCAGCCAGCTCGACCTGCTGGACGCCCAGCGCGCCCTGTTCACGGCACAGCAGGCGCACATCACGGCGCAGCTGTCGCGTCAGCTGGCGCACATTGGCGTGTACAAGGCCCTGGGGGGTGGTTGGGTCGATCCGAGATAATCTCGCTGTGAGCACGAACACCCGCACGAGCCTTCCCATGACCCCCTTGAGCCTGCGAGAACGCGGCCAGCTCTACCTCGACCTCATCCGCTGGAGCCGCCCGCAAGGCTGGCTGCTGCTGCTGTGGCCCACGCTGGCGGCCCTGTGGCTCGCCTCGGGCGGCATCCCCAGCGTGCACATGCTGGCGGTGTTCACGCTGGGCACCATCCTCATGCGCAGCGCGGGGTGTGCCGTCAACGACGTGGCCGACCGCGACTTCGATCGCCACGTGCAGCGCACCGCGCATCGCCCCATCACCAGCGGGCGCATCTCGGTGAAGGAGGCCCTGGCCGTCGGCGGCGTGCTGACGCTGGCGTCCTTCGCGCTGGTGCTCACCACCAATGTGCGGACCATCGCGTGGTCGGTGGGAGCCCTGGGCGTGACCATCCTCTACCCCTTCACCAAGCGCTTCTTCGCGATGCCGCAGGCTGTGCTGGGCGTGGCTTTCAGCTTCGGCATCCCGATGGCGTTTGCCGCCGTGCAGGACCAGGTGCCGCCGGTGGCGTGGTGGTTGGTGGCGGGTAACCTCGCCTGGGTGCTGGCCTACGACACCGAGTACGCCATGGTCGATCGCAACGACGACCTCAAGATCGGCATGCGCACCTCGGCGATCACGCTGGGCCGCTTCGACGTGGCCGGGGTGATGGGCTTTTACGCCCTGTGTCTGGCCTGCTGGTGGCAGGCGGGACAGCTGCTGCACCTGGGCTGGCCGTGGACGGTCGCGCTGGTGGTGGCCGCGGCCCAGGCCTTGTGGCACGGCTGGCTCATCCGGAGCCGTGAGCGCGAACCCTGTTTCCAAGCCTTCCGCCTCAACCACTGGCTGGGGCTGACGGTGTGGTTGGGGGTGGTGGTGGACCGGGTGTTGGCGTCGCTGCAGGTTGTTGGCGCCTGATTCCCTGAGCCTGATCTCCTGAGCGTGCTTGAGGGCTGTGAAGGCCGCCCTCTCTGGCGAAGGTGCTCAGCGCATGCCGTCCAGCGCGGCGCTGACCTGGTGCAGCACGCCTGACCAGTCGCCTGGCTGTGCCTGGCGGAAAACCCGTGCGCTCGGGTACCAGGGGCTGTCTGCGCGCTCGGTGAGCCAGCGCCAGTCGGCCGTGTGCGCGGCGAGCAGCCACAGGGGCTGGCCCATGCTGCCCGCCAGGTGGGCCACGCTGGTGCACACCGACACCACCAGGTCCATGTGGGCGCACAGCGCGGCGGTGTCATCGAAGCTTTGAAGCTCGCTGCCGAAGTGCCGCATGCGGCCTGAGCGCATGGCCGCCTCGTCCCACGAGCGCACTTCTTGCTGCAGGCTGATCCATTCGACGCCAGGGTGCAGCGCGGGCAACAAGGTGGCCAGCGGGATGCTGCGGTGGATGTCATCGCTTTGCTGCGGGTTGCCGCTCCACACCACGCCCACGCGCGGTCGGTCGCGCGGCCCCAGCCGCGTCTGCCAGTGCTTCACCAGGGATGCGTCGGGCTGGACGGGCAGCGGTGGCGGCAACGTGGACGCGTCGGTGTGCAAGGCCAGCGGCAGGCTCATCAAGGGGCATTGCAGGTCGTGCGGGAGCAGCGGCTGGCCGCGTGCCACCACCTCGGTGTTCGGCAGGGCGGCGGTGATGAGGTCCTGCAGCGGCGGCTGCACCTCGAACACCACGTGTGCACCCAGCGCCTGCAGCCGCGGGACGAAGCGACCGAACTGCAGGGTGTCGCCCAGCCCTTGCTCGCTGTGGACCAGCAGGCGTTGCCCCGTCAAGGGCGCTTCGCCCGACCAGCGCGGTGCCGCCGATGGCGCTTGCCAGCCTTGCGCGGCGAACATGGCCAGACGTGCTTCCGAGTGTCGCCAGCCGCTGTCCCATTGCCCCAGGCGCAACTGCGTCATGCCGATGTTCCAGCGCGCCAGGTGCAGGTCGGGCTGCAGCGCGAGGGCGGCTTCGAAGGCCGCGATGGCCTCGTCCCAGCGGTGCAGCCGGCCCAGGGCATTGCCGCGGTTGCCGTGGCTCAGCGCGTTGTCGTGGCGCAAGGCCAGGGCCTGGTCGAACGCGGCCAGGGCATCGGCCGGGCGGTGCAGGGCCAGCAAGGCCAGGCCACGGTTGGCGTGGGCAAAGTCGGCCTGCGGCTGCAACTCGGTCACCTTGTCGAAGTTCAGCAGGGCCAGCGCAGGTTCGCGCAAAGCCAGTTGCGCAGCCCCTCGGGCGTTGAGGCCATCGGTGTGCCGGGGCGCGAGCTTGATCAGGCGCGTCAGCAAGGACACGGCCAGCGCCGCATCGCCCATTTGCAGCGCCAGTTGCCCGGCGGTGAGCAGGGCCGGCATGTGCTTGGGCTGGGCCGCCAGCGTTTGCGCGAAGGCCTGTGCGGCCTGGGGCCAGGCTCGGCGGTTCAGGCTGCTCAAGCCAGCCTGGAAGAGTGCGTCGGCCGAGCGGGCTCCGGTGGTCATGGCGGTGGGCGGTGCTTCAGTGGTCAGAGGCGCGATCCTGCCTGAGCCGTGTGGCCGGCACGTGACCCCCTCTGCCTGGTGAAGGCTCAGTGCCCGAACTCGTCGCCCAGCTCGCCCGCGCGCTGTTCAGCGGCGCGCATGGCCGCCACGAAGGTGGCTTTCACGCCAGCGTTTTCCAGGTGTGTGAGCGCCGCGTGGGTCGTGCCGCCCTTGGACGTCACGCGCTCGCGCAGCACGGCCGGGCTGTCGCTCGATTGCGCGGCCAGCGCGGTGGCGCCGGCGAAGGTGGCCAGGGCCAGCTGGCGGCCTTCGCTTGCGCTCAGGCCCATGTCCTGGGCAGCCTGCACCATGGTTTCGATGAAATAGAACACATAGGCCGGGCCCGAGCCGGACAGCGCGGTCACGGCGTCGAGGTCGGCCTCGCGCGCGACCCACAGCAGCTGGCCGGTGGGCGCGACCATCTGCGCCACGGCCTCGCGCTCATCGGCCGAGACCTCGGGGCGCGCGAACAAACCGGTCATGCCCTGACCCACCAGGGCCGGGGTGTTGGGCATGGAGCGCACGATGCGCGGTGTGCCCAGCCAGCGTGCGATGTCGTCGGTGCGCAGGCCGGCCATCACGCTGAAGTGCAGTGCGCCTTGCGTGAGGGCGGCGCAGGCGCCGGCGGCGTCCTTGAACTGCTGCGGCTTGACGGCCCACACCACGGTGCGGGCGCTTGCCAAGGTCGCTTCTGGCGCGTCCGGGGCGGCAGCGGTGCGCACGCCGAGCGTCTCGCTCAGGCGGCTGCGCTGCTCGGCGCTGGGGTCGATGACGAGGATGCTGGACGGCGCGCGCCCTTGGCGCAGCAGGCCGCCGATGATGGCCGTGGCCATGTTGCCACCGCCGATGAAGGCGATGTCGGCGCGGGACAGGTCGGTCGGGGAGGTGGTGCTGCTCATGGGCGGCATCATGCCGCATCTGACGCGTCGGTGGCAGTGGCCGGGGCCGTGGCGTCGGTCAGCATCTGCAGCAGGCGTTCGGCTTCGACGGGCTTCTTCAGCAGCTGCACGCGGGCCTGGGCGGCTTCGTCCGTCAGGCCCTCGTTGGCCTCACCGGTGAGCAGGAAGGCAGGCAGGTCGTCGCCGAATTCATAGCGCAGCTGGCGGATGGCGTCCAGCCCGTTGATGGACAGCCCCAGGCGGTGGTCGCTCACCAGGGCGGTGGGCATGTCGCCTTCGGGCATGCGGCCGTCGTCCTGCAGGGCGGCGACCGCGGCGAGTGCCTCGTCCGGCGTGGCCGCGCCCGCGACCTGCCAGCCGTGCTGCTGCAGCACCAGCGAGGTGCTGTCGCGCACCTGGGGGTCGTCCTCGACCAGCACGACCACGCCCCGGCCGACGCGTGCCATCGCCGGTGCGGGGGCTGGCGCAGGGGCCACAGGCTTGGCCGGGGCTTTAGGCGCGTGGGGCTGGGTGCTGCCCGCACCGGGCGAGACCTCGACCAGGCTGGCCGGGATCAAGCGCGGCACGCGTACGCTGAAGCACGAACCCCGCCCCAGGCGCGACAGCACCGTGACCGGCGTCGGCCCCAGCAGGCTCAGGCGGCGCACCACGGCCAGACCCAGGCCCAGGCCTTCGCTGCTCAGGCGCCCGTCGTTGCGGGCCTGGAAATAGTCGTCGAAGATGCGGTGGCGGTGCTGGCGCTGGATGCCCACGCCTGTGTCCCAGACCTGGCAGATCACCCAGGGGCCACGCTTGCGGGCGCGCAGGCGCACCTCGCCGTGCTCGGTGTAGCGCACGGCGTTGTTCAGCAGGTTGCGCAAGATGCGCTCCAGCACGTAGCCATCGGTCTGCACCCATTCGCTGGTGGCGTCGAGCTGCCAGCGCAGGCCCTGGCTGGCGCACAGCACGGAGAACTCGCTGTCCAGCCGCGCCCACATCTCGGCCAGGGGCAGGGCCTCGGCGCGGTAGTCCACGCGCTGGGCGTCCACCCGCGCCACGAAAAACATCTGCTCGAACATCGCGCCCAACGAGCCCAGCGCCGTCTGCAGCTTGCGCAACAGGCTCTGGCCATCTTCCTGGGCGACCCAGGGCTTGAGCGCGCTGCTCAGCAGCATCATCACGTGCAGGGGCTGGCGCAGGTCGTGGCTGGCGGCGGCGAAGAACTCGCCTTTGAGGCGGTCGGCGGCTTCGGCGCGGGCCTTGGCTTCGGTCACCTTGTTGATTTCCTCGCGCAATTGCAGCACCAGGCCGGCGTTCTCGTGGCGCAGCAGCACGGCTTCGCGCAGGCGGCGGTTCACGCTCAGCGACACGCCCATGCAGGTCAGCAGCGACACCACCAGCACCAGCGCCAGGAAGCTGGAGCTGCTGTTGTGTTCGTTGGCCAGGCGCCCGGCCACCAGCAGCACCACCGGCACGCTGCCCATGAAGGCCACCGCCCAATCGTGGATGGTGACCAGCATGACCGTGTAGCCATAGACGATGAGCGCGGCCACGATGGTCATGCGCCACTCGGGCGTGGCCACGGCCAGCAGCGCCACGGCGATCAGGCCCCACATCGTGCCTTCGAGGGTGTGCCAGATCAGCAGCCGCGTGCGCCAGCGACCGTAGCCGGATTCGGTGATGCCGAAGCGGTGGAAATGCCGCACCAGCATGGCCACCGTGGCCCACACCGTGAGGTGGCCGAAGGCCGGCAGCACCCATTTCCAATGGGCCATGGGCCAGTCGCGCACCATCCAGCCCAGCATGAGCAGGGCCGCAAATTGCGCACCGATGGAACCCGGCGAATGCCGCCAGCTGTCGTTCAGCAGCTGCAGGTCGATGCGCGCCTCGATGGGCGACAGCCCCCGCAGCGACCGCCGCAGGATGCTCACACGCTGTCCTGCTGCGGGTCGTGCTCGGTGTGGGTGAGCTCGTCAGCCTGGGGGCTGGCCGCTTGCGGGCTGCGCGAGCACAGCAAGACGAGCTGGGTGCGGCTGTGCACGCCATAGGCGCGGAAGATGGCACTGACGTGCAGCTTGACGGTCTCGGCGCTGATGCCCAGGGCCGTGGCGATGGCGTGGTTGGTGCAGCCCTTCAAAATCCACTGCAGCACGTCCTTCTGGCGTGGCGTCAGGCGGATGGTGCGCAGCGTGCTGTCCTCGTCGGGCGCCGGGAAATCGACCTCGCTGGGCGACAGCAGCTCCGAGGGGAAGTGCAGCCGGCCTTCGACCAGGGCCTGCAAGGCGCCGGTGAAGCCATCGATTTCCGCGAGCTTGGGGATGAAGCACGACGCACCGTGGTGGATGCACTCCAGCGCCACCTGCACATCGGCCTGTCCGGTGATGATGCCGATGCGTTGTGTTGGCGCGGCCGCACGCACGGCCTGCAGCGTGGCCACGCCGCGGCTGTCGGGCAGGCCCAAATCGAGCAGGACCACATCGATCGGATCGGTGGCGGCGGTGTCTTCCAGCTTGGCCAGCGTGCTTTGCAGGGAGTTGGCCTGCGAGAAGCGCGCGGTCGGTGCCAGGCTGCGGATGGCCTGCATCATGCCTTCGCGGATGAGGCTGTGGTCGTCCACCAGCAGGTAATGGGGCGCGGGAGATACTTCCATGGCGAGTCTTTCTTCAGACAGGCATCTTAGTGGGTGCATCAGCGCTGGCCGAATAGGGCAGTCCCCACCCTGACCAGGGTTGACCCTTGTTCCACGGCCGCTTCGAGGTCTGCGCTCATGCCCATGGACAGGGTGTCCAAGGGAAGACCCTCTGATTGCAGGAGATCGAAGACGACACGCACGGCCTGCAACTGCCGCCGCTGTTCGACCGGGTCGGGCGAAGGCGCGGGCAAACCCATCACCCCACGCAGTTGCAGGCGGGGCAAGGCGCTCACGGCGCGGGCCAGCGCGAGGGCCTCTTCGGGCGCGACGCCGCTTTTGCTGTCCTCGCCGCTGGTGTTGACCTGGATGCAGACCTGCAGGGGCGGCAGGTGGGTCGGGCGCTGCTCGCTCAGGCGCTGCGCGATTTTCAGGCGGTCCACCGTGTGCACCCAGTCGAAGGCCTCGGCCACCACGCGGGTCTTGTTGCTTTGCAGCGGCCCGATCAGGTGCCAGACGATCTCGGCGCGCAGGTCGGCCAGCTCGGCGATCTTGTCGATCGCTTCCTGCACATAGTTCTCGCCGAACTGGTGCTGCCCGGCGGCCACGGCTTCGCGAACCGTTACGGCTGGAAACGTCTTGCTGACCGCCAGCAGCGTGACACAGCCCTCAGGGCGTCCAAATTCCGAAACAGCACGGGCAATCCTGCCCCTCACGAGTTGTAGCTTGTCTTCGATCGTCGCCATAATGGGTCTCATCCGTTGTGCCCAGTTTCACATCATCCATGGACATCACCCAGCTGCTTGCCTTCTCGGTCAAAAACAAGGCGTCTGACCTGCACCTGTCGGCGGGGCTGCCGCCCATGATCCGGGTGCATGGCGATGTGCGTCGCATCAACGTCGATGCGCTGGACCACAAACAGGTCCACGACATGGTGTACGACATCATGAACGACGTGCAGCGCAAGCACTACGAAGAAACGCTGGAGGTCGACTTCTCGTTCGAAATCCAGGGCCTGGCGCGCTTCCGCGTCAACGCTTTCAACCAGAACCGCGGCGCCGGCGCCGTGTTCCGGACGATCCCTTCCAAGATCCTGACGCTGGAGCAACTCGCCGCGCCCAAGGTCTTCCAGGACCTCGCGCTCAAGCCGCGCGGCCTGGTGCTGGTCACGGGCCCCACGGGCTCGGGCAAGTCAACCACGCTGGCCGCCATGGTCAACCACCTCAACGAGACCGAGTACGGCCACGTGCTGACGGTGGAAGACCCCATCGAGTTCGTGCACGAGTCCAAGAAGTGCCTGATCAACCAGCGCGAGGTCGGCCCGCACACCCTGAGCTTCGCCAACGCCCTGCGCTCGGCCCTGCGCGAAGACCCGGACTGCATCCTCGTGGGCGAAATGCGCGACCTGGAAACCATCCGCCTGGCGCTGACCGCGGCCGAAACCGGTCACTTGGTGTTCGGCACGCTGCACACCTCGTCGGCGGCGAAAACCATCGACCGGGTGGTGGACGTCTTCCCCGCGGCCGAGAAGGACATGGTCCGCGCCATGCTGTCGGAGTCGCTGCAGGCCGTCGTGTCACAGACGCTGTGCAAGACCAAGGACGGCAATGGCCGCGTGGCCGCGCACGAAATCATGATCGGCACGCCCGCCATCCGCAACCTGATCCGCGAGAACAAGATCGCGCAGATGTACTCGTCCATCCAGACCGGCAACAGCCTGGGCATGCAGACGCTGGACCAGAACCTCGCCGACCTCGTGCGCCGCAACGTGATTTCGCCGGCCGAGGCGCGCGCCAAGGCCAAGATCCCCGAAAACTTCCCGGGATGACCATGAAGCGCTTCCTGGACCGCTTCGTGGGCGCAGGCAAACGGCCCGATGACCCGAGCCACGCGGCCGCCGGGGCCGACGACGAGGGCTTTTTCGCCACGCAGTTCATGGAGCGCCCGGAAGACGTGCGCGCCACCTCTGCCTGGAACGCCCGGGCCCTGGCCGTGGGCGCCCACCCGCTGGAGCCCGAGCTCGGCCTCAAGCTGCTGCTGGCGGCCTGGGGCAGCGATGTGCTGATGGCCTCGCTGTCTGACGAAGACCACCGCAAAGTGCTGGAGCATCTGCAGTTCGTCACCGTGCCGCCGGGGCGCGAGCTCATCGTGCAGGACGAGAAGGGCGACTACGCGCTCATCGTGCTCGAAGGCCTGGTGGCCGTGGACCGCATCCAGCCCACCGGCGCGCACGCCCGCCTGGCCGAGGCCCGCGAGGGCGATGTGCTGGGCGAGATGTCCCTGCTCGATGCCGGCAGCCGCTTTGCCTCCTGCCTGACGCTCAGCCGCGTCTCGCTGGCCGTGCTCAGCAGCCACGCGCTGGACGAGCTCGCCATCGAAGACCCCCGCCTGGGCATGGCCCTCATGACCTCGATGGCGCGCCGCCTGTCGCTGCGCATGCGCCAGCTCAGTGCGCGCCTGGGTGCGCTGCTGACGGCTGGCTGACCCTCCACCCCCTTCCGGCAGACCACCATGGAACGCGATCAAGCCTCGAAGTTCATCACCGACCTGTTGCGCCTGATGGTGTCGCGCGGTGGCTCCGACCTCTTCCTCACCGCCGAATTCCCGCCGGCCATCAAGGTCGATGGCAAGGTCACCAAAGTCTCGCCGCAACCGCTCACACCGGGCCACACCCTGGCCCTGGCCCGCTCGGTCATGAACGACAAGCAGGCCGCCGAGTTCGAGCGCACCAAGGAATGCAACTTCGCCATCTCGCCCAGTGGCGTGGGGCGTTTCCGCGTGAACGCCTTCGTGCAGCAAGGCCACGTCGGCATGGTGATGCGCGTGATCCCGCAGGTCGTGCCGACCATCGACGCCATGCACCTGCCGCAGGTGCTCAAGGAGGTGTCGTCGACCAAGCGCGGCCTGGTCATCCTGGTGGGTGCGACGGGCTCGGGCAAATCGACCACGCTGGCCGCCATGGTGGACCACCGCAACGAGAGCTCCTACGGCCACATCATCACGCTGGAAGACCCGGTCGAGTTCGTGCACCCGCACAAGAACTGCATCGTCACGCAGCGTGAAATCGGCATCGACACCGACGACTGGGGCATTGCGCTCAAGAACACCCTGCGCCAGGCGCCCGACGTCATCCTGATGGGCGAAATCCGCGACCGCGAGGCCATGGAGCACGCCGTGCAGTTCGCCGAAACCGGCCACCTGTGCATGGCCACGCTGCACGCCAACAGCGCCAACCAGGCGCTCGATCGCATCATCAACTTCTTCCCCGAAGAGCGCCGCCCGCAGCTGCTGATGGACCTCTCGCTCAACCTCAAGGCCCTGGTGTCGCAGCGCCTGATGCCGCGCCAGCAAGGCAAGGGTCGGGTGGCGGCGGTCGAGATCCTGCTGAACACGCCTTTGATCGCCGACCTCATCTTCAAGGGCGAGGTGGGTGAGATCAAGGAGATCATGAAGAAGTCGCGCGAGCTGGGCATGCAGACCTTCGACCAGGCGCTCTACGACCTCTTCGAGGGCAACGACATCACTTACGAAGACGCGCTGCGCAACGCCGATTCGGTCAACGACCTGCGCCTGCAGATCAAGCTCAACAGCCAGCGCGCGCGCAACCAGGACCTGGGCGCCGGCACCGAGCACCTGAGGATCGTCTGATGACCGTGACCGACAAGGCTTACGCCCCGCACCCGTCCACCCGCGTGGCCTTCATCGGCCTGGGCACCATGGGCGCGCCCATGGCGGCGCACCTGCTGCGCGCCGGCCATGACGTCACCGTGTACAACCGCACGGCTGCGCGTGCCGAAGCCTGGCGGGCTGAGCATGCCCCGGCTGCGCCCGAGCGTGCCCACGTGGCGCCCACGCCGGCCGAAGCTGCGCGAGGTGCCGCGGTGGTGTTCACCTGCGTGGGCAACGACGACGACCTGCGCGAGGTGGTCAGCGGCCCGCAAGGCGTGTTCCAGACCTTGCAGCCCGGTGGCATCGTCGTGGACCACACCACCGCCTCGGCCGATGTGGCCCGCGAATTGGCCGCAGCGGCCCGCGAGCGCGGCCTGAGCTTCATCGACGCCCCCGTCTCGGGCGGCAACCTGGGTGCCATCCACGGCGTGCTGACGGTGATGTGCGGTGGCGATGCGGCCGCCTTCGCGCAGGTGCAGCCGCTCATCGCGGCCTTCGCGCGGGCCGTCACCCACCTGGGCGACAGCGGCGCGGGCCAGTTGGCCAAGATGGTCAACCAGATCTGCGTGGGCGGTGTGCTGCAAAGCCTGGCCGAGGCCTTGGCTTTTGGCGAGAAGGCCGGGCTGGACATGCCCAAGGTGCTGGACGTCATCTCGCAAGGCGCGGCCAGCAGCTGGCAGATGGTCAACCGCGGGCCCAGCATGGTGAAGGGCGAATTCGATTTCGGCTTCGCCGTGGACTGGATGCGCAAGGACCTGGGCCTGGTGCTCGACGAGGCCCGCCGCCTGGGCGCCCGCGTGCCGGCCACGGCCCTCATCGACCAGTTCTATGCCGATGTCCAGGCCATGGGCGGCGGCCGCCAGGACACCTCCGGGCTGATCCGCCGCTTGCGCTGATCGGTGTCGATCAGCGCGGCGAGGCCGGTGTGTTCGCCGGCTCGCTGCTCACCGGCTTGGGCTGGCGCTTGGCCAGCTCGTCCTCGCTGATGATCTGGAAGACCTTCACGACCTTCTTGACGCCGTCGATGCTGGCGGTCAGCTCGGCCGCGCGGTTGGCTTCGCGCTCGCTCACGATGCCCATCAAATAGACCTCGCCACGCTCGACGACGATGTCGAAGGCGCTGCTGATGACGTCGCGTGCGTCCACCAGCGTGGCGCGCACCTTGCCGGCCAGCAGCACGTCGTTGGAGCGCGAGCCCAGCGTGCTGTTGGTGGCCACGACCAGCTGGTTGACCACGCTGCCGACGTTCTCCACGCGGGAGGCGATCTGCTCGGCCGTCAGGCGGTCGGGCTCGGCCGGCACCTCACCCGTCAGCAGCACCATGCGGTTGTAGGCGTTGACGTTGATGTGGGCGCGGCCACCGAAGGCGTCGCCCAGGCGGTTGCTGGTTTTCAGCTCGATGGCCTTGTCCTCGACCTGTGCGCCCGAGGTGCGGCGGTCGGTCGCCACCAGGGCGCTGCCCGCGGCCGCGCCGATCACCAGCGGGGCACAGGCGCTCAGGCTGGCGGCGGCCAGCAGGGCGCACACCAGGCGGGTGCGCAGGGCGTGGGTGTGCAGGGTTGTGCGCAAAAGGGTCATTCAGCTTCTCCAAGCAAGTGGTTGTCGACGGCTGCGCACAGGCCATGCAAGGCCAGCCAGCCCAAAGCAAACAGGGTGGGGGCCTGGGTGCCTGGCAGCGGCACCCAGACGTCGGTGTCGCGCAGCTGCGGGCCCAGCACGCTGGCGGCTTCGCCGGTGAAGGCGACCAGGGTGAGGTCCAGCTCGCGCGCGGCTTGCGTGGCGGCCAGCAAATCGGGCTCGTTGCGCTCCATCGAGAACGCCAGCCAGACATCGCCCGGGTGACCGAGCGCATTGAGTTGCTGGGCCAGGGTGGCGTGTTGCGGGCTGCTGGCCGGCACCAGGGCGTGCGCCGCCAGGGGAGGGCGCTCACGGCCCGCGCCCCGCACCAGCAGGTTGGCGGCTTGTTGGGCCAGCCAGGCGGCTTCCGCTTCGCCGGCACACAGCACCCGTCCGCCTGCGGTCAGGGTGTGCATCAAGGCTTGCGCCGCGAAGTTCAGCTGCAGGGCCAGGCGCTCGGACGATTGGTAAAGCCAGTCGGCGGTTTCCAGCAAGGGCTGCTGCAAGTGGGTGGGCAGGTAAGGGGTCTCCGGCATATGCGGCCGATGATATGCCAGCTCAGCCGTGATGGCAGAGGCGCAGGCCGGGGCTGCACCGTGCCTTCAGCTGGCATCGAAGGCCGCGGGCAACCAGGTCAGGACCTCGCCGTCGATGGCGACGACGTCGAAACGGCAGGGTGGCCACACCGACAGTGTGTGAAGGTAAAACTTCGCGCCGAGGATGCATTGGCGCTGCTTGCCCCGCGTGACGGACGCCGCTGCGCCGCCGTGGTCGGTGTCGGCGCGCTGGCGCACTTCCACGAACACCAGGGTGCCGTCGCGGTCGCGCATGATGAGGTCCACCTCGGCGCCGCGCGCGCTCGGGCCGCGCGCCACCCGATAATTGCGCTCGACCAGCGCCAAGCCTTGCGCCAGCAGGTGCTGCAAGGCGCGTTCCTCACCTTCATCGCCCCGGGATTTCGTTGTGACCCTTGATGTCAATTTGCTGCTCCAGGCCGCTCAACAGGTGGCCGGCAGCCAGCAGTATCCCAAAGGCGCGCTCTACCTCGTGCCCACGCCCATCGGCAACCTGGCCGACCTGAGCCTGCGGGCGGTGCAGGTGCTGGCGCTTGTGGACGCCGTGGCCTGCGAAGACACCCGCGTCAGCGGCGGCCTGCTGCGCCACCTCGGGCTGGACAAATCCCTGCTGGCCCTGCACCAGCACAACGAGGCCCAGGCGGCCGAGCAGGTCATCGCGCGCTTGCAGCAGGGCCAGCGCGTGGCCTATGTCAGCGACGCGGGCACCCCCGCCATTTCCGACCCCGGCGCCCACCTTGTGCGCGCTGCCCAGGCGGCTGGCCTGCCTGTGGTGCCCTTGCCCGGGCCCAGCAGCGTCACCACCGCCCTGAGCGCGGCGGGCGACGTGCTGGCCCACGGTTTCCGTTTCGAAGGCTTCCTGCCGTCCAAGGGCATGGCGCGCCTGAGCCGGCTGCGCGCGCTGCTGGGGCAAGACCACAGCGTCGTGCTGTTCGAGGCGCCCCACCGCATCGAGGCCCTCGCCGCCGAGCTGGCCGAGGTGCTGCCCGATGGCCGGATCACGCTGTGCCGTGAGCTCAGCAAGCAGTTCGAGACCATCGCCACCCTGGCCGTCGCCGAGCTGCCCGCCTGGTTGCAGGCCGACGCCAACCGCCTGCGCGGCGAGTTCGTGGTGGTGGTGCATGCCCAGCCCCCTGCGCCAGAAGCCGCCGGCATTTCGCCGGAGGTGTCTGCGTTGCTGGGCGAGCTGGTGCGCCACGTGCCGGTGAAGCAGGCCGCCGCCCTGGTGGCCAATGTGCTCGGCTTGCCGCGCAAGGCCTTGTACGACGACGCCTTGCGGCTGCGCCAGGCCGACGACGCTGCCGACGAAGGCTGAGCCCCGCATCCCCCGATGCCCCCCACCCGGCCTAGCCCGCCCGGGTGGTCGGGCCTGCCTGCGTGCGGAATTTCACACCCTGACGGGGTGTGCGTCCATGCTCGCGGGCGCTTGGCGGGTGCCTGAACGCCGGTTCATCCCCCTCATCTGCGGGGATTTGCCCGCAATTTGCCGCCAAACGCGCTTTACACACATCGAGGGAGAGAGGTTTCCCCTCTGCGAGGGTATGCCCTGAATTTAACGAAAAGTGTTCTCCAGATACTGCGTCTGTCTGCGTTCAACGCACATCCGTTTTCCCTCCCGCAGGCACACACACAACAGGAGCACGAGCATGACCTTCTCTTCCACCCGCAAGGGCGCCCTCAAGGCGGTCTGCGCCGCCGCCGCCGTGGCTGGCCTCGCACTGGCCGCCCCCGCTGCCCACGCCGGCACCACCGCCAAAACCAAATACCCCGTCGTGCTGGTGCACGGCTTCATCGGCTTTGACAGCATCCTGGGCGTCGTCAACTACTTCTACGACATCCCCGGCAACCTGCGCAACGAAGGCGCCACGGTCTACATCGCCTCGGTGAACCCCTCGCAAACCACCGAATTCCGCGGTGAAGAGCTCATCCAGCAGATGAAGCAGTGGGCCGCCAAGGATGGCGTGACCAAGTTCAACCTGATCGGCCACAGCCATGGCGGCCCGACCGTGCGCTACGCCGCCGGCACCGTGCCCACGATGGTGGCCTCGGTCAGCACCGTGGCTGGCACGCACTTCGGCACCGTGGTGGCCGACGAGCTCGGCCCACAGGTCGCTGGCGACAAGACGCTCAACAGCCTGGCCACCGCCGGCCTGAAGCTGATTTCCTGGCTGACCGGCAACAAGACCACCGACAGCACCAACCTGGCCGCCGCCCTGAGCTCGCTGTCCACCGCGGGCGCCGCCACCTTCAACGCCAAGTTCCCCGCCGGCGCGCCCACCACCGCCTGCGGCACGGGCCCGGAAGTCGCCAGCGTGGCCGGCAACAGCATCCGCTTCTATTCCTTCTCCGGCACGGCCGTCAAGACCAATGCCTGGGACATCTCCGACCTGATCCTGGCAGGCACCGCGCCGTACTTCAAGGACGAGCCCAACGACGGCCTGGTCGGCCGCTGCGCCAGCCACTGGGGCAAGGTCATCAAGGACGACTACGCCTGGAACCACCTCGACGAAATCAACCAGGTGCTGGGCACCATCGGCAAGGGCGCGCCCGACCCCGTCGCGTTCTACAAGCAACAGGTCAACCGCCTGAAGCTGGCTGGCCTGTGAAGCCCACTGCGCGCACCCTTCCATCCGGAGACAACTGCATGAAATTCAAGATTTCGCTCTCGTCCATCTGCGCAGCCGCCGTCGTGGCTGGCGTCGCACTGGCCGCGCCGGCCGCCCACGCCGGCGTCCAGGCCAAGACCAAGTACCCCATCGTCCTGGTGCACGGCTTCATCGGCTTTGACAACATCCTGGGCGCGGTCAATTACTTCTACGACATCCCCGGCAACCTGCGCAACGAAGGTGCCACGGTCTACATCGCCTCGGTGAACCCCTCGCAAACCACCGAATTCCGCGGTGAGGAGCTCATCCAGCAGATGAAGCAGTGGGCCGCCAAGGACGGCGTGACCAAGTTCAACCTGATCGGCCACAGCCATGGCGGCCCGACCGTGCGCTACGCCGCCGGCACCGTGCCCACGATGGTGGCCTCGGTCAGCACCGTGGCTGGCACGCACTTTGGCTCCAAGGTGGCCGATGACATCCTGGCGGGCACCACCCCGGGCGGCGGCTTCGACCAGGCTGCCACGGCCGGCCTGAAGCTGATTTCCTGGCTGACCGGCAACAAGACCACCAGCCAGACCGACCTGCTGACCGCGCTGAACGCCTTGAGCACCAAGGGCTCTGCCGTTTTCAATGCCAAGTTCCCGGTGGGTGCGCCCACCACCAACTGCGGCAGCGGCCCCCTGACGGCCAAAATCGCCGGCAACAGCATGAACTGGTACTCGTTCTCCGGCACCTCGGTGAAGACCAACTCCGGTGACATCTCCGACCTGCTGCTGGCCTACACCGCCGACTACTTCAAAGGCGAGGCCAACGATGGCCTGGTCGGTCGCTGCTCGAGCCACTGGGGCAAGGTCATCAAGGACAACTACACCTGGAACCACCTGGACGAAATCAACCAGGTGCTGGGCACCATCGGCAGCAGCTCGCCGGACCCGGTGGCCTTCTACGTGCAGCACGCCAACCGCCTGAAGTGGGCTTTCCTGTGACCTGAGCCAGTGCTTTGAAGCAGTGCGACCCGGCTGGCGCTGGCCTGGCCGGGTCGATGTTTTGGCGGGTGTCCGTGGCCACGGACGCGCGCGGCCAGCGAGTCAAGAGGTGTGCGCGATGCAGATGCGTGGATGGATGAAGGGCGCCGCCGTCGCGCTCGCCGTGGGTGCCCTGGCTGCGGGCTGGATGGCTTCGCAGCGGCCGGGAGGCCTGGCGAGCGTCGCCGGTGCGGCCGCAGGCGGTGGTTGGGGCATGATCCGCCCGGACGAAACGCCTGCCCGCAGCGACACCAGCGCGCCTGCCACCACGGTGCTCAGCGCCGAGCAGGTCCGCGTCAAGCTCTTCAAGGAAGGCTCCTTCCAGGGCACCGAACCCAGCGGCAACTGGTGCGTCACCGGCGACAAGCTGGCGGCCTGCCCTGAGCTGCGCAAGCGTTTCGAGTACTACATCCTCGGTCTGGGCGAAGTCACCATCGCCGACATCCGCAACCTGGTCGAAGACGAGGCCCGCCGCGCCCATGGCGAGGCACTCGCCGGCGCCATCATGTCCATCTGGGACAAGCACTGGCAGGTGCGCACCTACGCTTGGCGCAGCGTTTTCGTCCAGGCCGATCAGTCCACCTGGCGCCCTGCTTTCGAGGAGCAGCGCTTGGTGCGCCGCCAGATCCTCGGCGAAGACTGGGCCAAGGCCTTCTACGCCGACGACGAAGCCAAATTCCAGCAGTTCATGGCCCAGGTCGAGTCTGGTCAGCCGCCACCGCCGGACCCCGGCGAGCCCGTGCCCCAGATGGCGCCGGGCAAAGACCCCGCCGCCGTCCACGCCGAGCGCGTCGCCCGCTACGGACAGGCCGCCGCCGACCGCCTCTCCAAGGCCGACGAAGAATGGGCCGACTGGGAGCGCCGCCTGGCCTCCGCCCGCAGCGAGTGGGAGCGCCTGAAGACCTCGGGCCAGCTGTCCGACCTGCAGCGCAAGCAAGACATGGACGCCTACATCAGCGCCAATTTCAAGCCGGACGAGCACCTGCGGGTGCGCGCCCTTTTGCATATCTGATGCATCTCTGAGGCCTCTCTGAGGCGCCCTCGAGCCCCTGCCCGGCGCAGGCAGGGCGGCCGTGCCACAATCCACCGCATGATCGCCGTTGACGCCACCCTCGCCCGCCTGCAAACCGCCCGCGACCTCCTGCTGGCGCCTTACGGCCTGGACGAATCCAGCCTGCTGAACGCCCTGCGCGTCATCACCCAGCACCGCGTCGACGACGCCGACCTCTACTTCCAGTACACCCGCAGCGAAGGCTGGAGCCTGGAAGAGGGCATCGTCAAATCCGGCAGCTTCGGCATTGACCAGGGCGTGGGCGTGCGCGCCATCGCTGGCGAGAAAACGGCCTTCGCCTATTCCGACGACATCTCCGAGGCCGCCCTGCTGGACGCCGCCCGCACCGTGCGCACCATCGCCGCCGCGGGCCAGAGCCGCCGCGTCAAGGTGGACAGCCACCGCGTCGTGCCCAGCCGCAGCCTTTACGCCTCCTTCGACCCCATCGCCTCCATGGACAGTGCCGCCAAGGTCGCGCTGCTGGAGGACGTCGAGCGCCGCGCCCGCGCCAAGGACCCGCGCATCGTGCAAGTCATGGCCGGTCTGGGCTGCGAGTACGACGTCGTCCTGATCGCCCGCGCCAACGGCGTGCTGGCCGCCGACGTGCGCCCCCTCATCCGCCTCTCCGTCACCGTGATCGCCGAGCAGAACGGCCGTCGCGAAGTCGGCTCCGGCGGCGGCGGCGGACGCCACGACCTGGCCTACTTCACGCCCGACATCGTCCAGACCTACGTCGATCAGGCCGCGCACGCCGCCCTGGTCAACCTCGAAGCCCGTCCCGCGCCGGCTGGCGAAATGACCGTCGTGCTGGGCAATGGCTGGCCCGGCATCCTGCTGCACGAGGCGGTGGGCCACGGCTTGGAAGGTGACTTCAACCGCAAGGGTTCCAGCGTTTACGCAGGCCGCATCGGCCAGCGCGTGGCCTCCAAAGGCGTCACGGTGCTCGACGACGGCACCCTCCCTGACCGCCGCGGCTCGCTCAACATCGACGATGAAGGCCATGTCAGCCAGCGCAACGTCCTCATCGAAGATGGCATCCTGCGCGGCTACATCCAAGACGCCACCAACGCCCGCCTGATGAAAACGGCGCCCACCGGCAACGGCCGTCGCGAAAGCTACGCCCACCTGCCCATGCCGCGCATGACCAACACCTACATGCTGGCCGGCGACCGCGATCCCCAGGAAATCGTCGCCTCCATCGACCGCGGCGTCTACGCCGTCAACTTCGGTGGCGGCCAGGTCGACATCACCTCGGGCAAGTTCGTCTTCTCGGCCTCCGAGGCCTACTGGGTCGAAAAGGGCAAGATCCTCTACCCGGTCAAGGGCGCCACCCTGATCGGCAATGGCCCCGACGCCATGAACCGCGTCAGCATGATCGGCAACGACCTGGCGCTCGACAGCGGCGTCGGCACCTGCGGCAAGGAAGGCCAGAGCGTGCCCGTGGGCGTGGGTCAGCCCACCCTGCGCATCGACGGCCTGACCGTCGGCGGCACCGCCTGAGCCTGCTCGCCCAAGGCCCTTGGCTTCGGGGCGCCAGGCCTCGGCCATCTATTTCTCATCTTGCGTGCACGGGGGCTTGACCAGCCACTTCAAACGCGTGCATAATGCAAGGCTTCGCTGTTGAAGCGTTTGTCTTCGGTCTGCCACTCCTTGGCGGGTTTCTTCGAAACAAGCACTTTTTCAGATCCGCCCGATTCTTCGGGCCCAAGACTGATGGTTCGTTGTTGTGCAGTGGTTTGCGCAGCCGAACAATCAAGTTGGGGTACACCATGATCCAAATGCAATCGCGACTCGATGTCGCAGACAACACGGGTGCCAAGAGCGTCATGTGCATCAAGGTGCTCGGTGGCTCTAAGCGTCGTTACGCTGGTATCGGCGACATCATCAAGGTGAGCATCAAAGAAGCCGCACCGCGTGGCCGCGTCAAAAAAGGCGAGGTTTACAGCGCTGTGGTGGTTCGCACCGCCAAGGGAGTGCGTCGTCAAGACGGCTCGCTGATCAAGTTCGACGGCAATGCCGCCGTGCTGCTGAACGCCAAGCTGGAGCCCATCGGCACCCGCATCTTCGGCCCCGTGACGCGTGAACTGCGTACCGAGCGCTTCATGAAGATCGTGTCGCTGGCCCCTGAGGTCCTCTGACCGTCGGCCAACGCAGTTCAGCAAAGGACAGCTCAATGAACAAGCTCAAATCTGGCGACCAGGTCATCGTTCTGACCGGCCGCGACAAAGGCAAGCGCGGCACTGTGTCGGCTCGCATCGACGTGGACCACCTGCTGGTTGACGGCGTGAACGTGTCGAAAAAGCACGTCAAGCCGAACCCCATGAAGGGCACCACCGGTGGCATCGTCGACAAGACCATGCCGATCCATCAGTCCAACGTGGCCATTTTCAACCCTGCCTCTGGCAAGGCTGACCGCGTCGGTATCAAGCTCCTGGCAGACGGCAAGAAAGTGCGCGTCTTCAAGTCCAGCGGCGAAGAAATCAAGGCTTGAGGTCCCACATGGCTCAACAACAAGCTCGCCTGCAGCAGATCTACCGCGAAAAGATCGTTCCCGAACTGATGAAGCAGTTCGGCTACAAGTCGATCATGGAAGTGCCGCGCCTGACCAAGATCACCCTGAACATGGGTGTCTCGGAAGCCGTGTCGGACAAGAAGGTCATGGACCACGCCGTCGGCGACCTGACCAAGATCGCCGGCCAAAAGCCCGTGGTCACCATGTCGAAGAAGCCGATCGCCGGTTTCAAGATCCGCGAAAACATGCCCATCGGCTGCATGGTCACGCTGCGTGGCGTCACCATGTTCGAATTCCTGGACCGCTTCGTCACCGTTTCGCTGCCCCGCGTTCGTGACTTCCGCGGCATCTCGGGTCGTTCTTTCGACGGTCGCGGCAACTACAACGTCGGCGTCAAGGAACAGATCATTTTCCCGGAAATCGAGTACGAGAAGATTGACGCTGTCCGTGGTCTGAACATCAGCATCACGACGACCGCCAAGACCGACGACGAAGCCAAGGCTCTGCTGACGGCTTTCAAGTTCCCGTTCAAGAACTGAGGCCCATCATGGCAAAAGTCTCTCTGAAGCAACGCGAAGAAAAGCGCGAAAAGCTGGTTGCCAAGTACGCCAAGAAGTACGCGGAACTCAAGGCCGTCATCGACGACAGCAAGAAGTCGGATGAAGAGCGTTACCTCGCTCGCCTGGAGCTGCAAAAGCTGCCCCGCAACGCGAACCCCACGCGTCTGCGCGCACGCTGCAACCTGACTGGTCGCCCGCGTGGCACCTTCCGTCAGTTCGGCCTCGGCCGCACCAAGATCCGTGAATTGGCTTTCGCTGGCGACATCCCCGGTGTCACCAAGGCAAGCTGGTAATCCCGGCAGGGCACGAACAGGAGTTATCCCATGAGCATGAGTGATCCCATCGCCGACATGCTGACACGCATTCGCAACGCCCAAATGGTCAACAAGACCAACGTTGCACTGCCGTCGTCCAAGCTGAAAGTCGCGATCGCCCAAGTCCTGAAGGACGAAGGTTACATCGACGGTTTTGCCGTCACCGGTGAAGCCGCCAAGCCCACGCTGGAAATCACGCTGAAGTACTACGCTGGCCGTCCGGTCATCGAGCGCATCGAGCGAGTTTCCCGTCCTGGCCTGCGCATCTACAAGGGCCGTCACGCCATCCCTCAGGTCATGAATGGCCTGGGTGTTGCGATCGTGACCACCCCGCAAGGTGTGATGACCGACCGCAAGGCGCGCGCCGCCGGCATCGGTGGCGAAGTCATCGCCTACGTCGCCTGATAGAGGAGCATCGCAAATGTCCCGCGTTGGAAAAATGCCGATCGCCGTCCCTCAAGGTGTGGACGTGAAGATCACCCCCGAGGCCGTGACCATCAAGGGTGCGCTCGGTTCGCTGAGCCTGCCGGCCAACAGCCTGGTCACCGTCGTGCAAGACGGTGCTTCGCTGAAGGTGGCTCCGGCCAATGACAGTTCCGCTGCCAATGCCATGTCCGGCACCTTCCGTGCTCTGCTGAACAACACCGTCAACGGTGTCAGCAAGGGCTTCGAGAAGAAGCTGACCCTGGTCGGCGTGGGCTTCAAAGCCCAGGCTCAAGGTCAAAAGCTGAACCTGCAGATTGGTTTCTCTCACCCCGTGGTGAAGGACATGCCTGCCGGCATCAAGGTCGAGACCCCGTCTCCGACCGAGATCCTGATCAAGGGCTCTGACCGCCAGGTCGTGGGCCAGATCGCTGCCGAGGTGCGTGCCTTCCGTCCGCCCGAGCCCTACAAGGGCAAGGGCATCCGCTATGCGGACGAGCGCGTGGTCATCAAAGAGACCAAGAAGAAGTAAGGAGCTGATTCATCATGGCAACGAGCAAGAAGGAACAGCGCCTGCGTCGAGCACGTCAGACGCGCGCACGGATCGCCCTGCAAGGCGCCGTTCGTCTGACGGTCACCCGCAGCAACCTGCACATCTACGCCAGCGTCATTTCTGGCGACGGCACCAAGATCATCGCCAGCGCTTCCACGCAAGAAAAGGAAGTGCGCGAGCAGATCAAGAACGGTGGCAACGCCGTGGCCGCGACCCTGGTCGGCAAGCGCATTGCCGAAAAAGCGAAGGCTGCTGGTGTCGAGAAGGTCGCTTTCGACCGCGCTGGCTACCAATATCACGGTCGTATCAAGGCCTTGGCCGAAGCCGCGCGTGAAGCCGGCCTCGTGTTCTAAGCCGTCTGCAACCGGAAGGAATTCAAATGGCTAAGTTTCAACCCAAGGTGGCAGACGAAGGTCGTGACGACGGTCTGCGCGAGAAGATGATCCAGGTGAACCGCGTGACCAAAGTGGTCAAGGGCGGTCGGATCATGGGCTTCGCAGCACTGACCGTGGTCGGCGACGGCGATGGCCGCATCGGCATGGGCAAGGGCAAGGCGCGTGAAGTGCCCTTGGCCGTTCAAAAGGCGATGGACCAGGCACGCCGCGGCATGCTGAAGGTGCCCCTCAAGAACGGTTCTGTCTTTCACAACCTGACCGGCCACCACGGCGCGGCCAAGGTGCTGTTGGCCCCGGCTCCTGCCGGTACCGGCATCATCGCTGGCGGCCCGATGCGCGCTGTCTTCGAAGTGATGGGCATCACCGACATCGTGGCCAAGAGCCTCGGTTCGTCCAACCCTTACAACATGGTTCGCGCCACGTTCGACGCCCTCAACAAGGCGACGACCCCGGCCGAAGTCGCTGCCAAGCGCGGTCTGTCTGTTGAAGACATCTTCAACTGATCGCAGGAGAAGCTGACATGAGCGAAAAGAAAACCGTCACCGTCAAGCTGGTGCGCAGCGTGATTGGCACCCGTGCCGACCACCGTGACACCGTCCGCGGTCTGGGCCTGCGCCGTCTGAACAGCACCTCCGTGCTGGAAGACACGCCTGCTGTGCGCGGCATGATCAACAAGGTTCGCTACCTGGTTGTGGTGCTCTGAAGCATCACGATCTCTGGGGAATACCATGGAACTCAATAGCATCAAGCCCGCATCGGGTGCCAAGCATGCCAAGCGCCGTGTCGGCCGCGGCATCGGCTCCGGCCTGGGCAAGACCGCAGGTCGCGGTCACAAGGGTCAGAAATCGCGTTCGGGCGGCTACCACAAGGTAGGCTTCGAAGGCGGTCAAATGCCTCTGCAACGCCGTCTGCCCAAGCGCGGCTTCAAGTCGCACCTGCTGAAGTACAACGCCGAGATCACTCTGGGCGAGCTGCAAGCATTGGGCGCTGCCGAAGTCGACGTGCTGTCCCTGAAGGCTGCCGGTCTGATCCCTCAGATCGCCAAGGTCGTCAAGGTCATCAAGTCGGGTGAGCTGTCTGCCAAGGTCGTGCTCAAGGGCATCGGCGCCACCGCCGGCGCCAAGGCCGTGATCGAAGCAGCCGGTGGTTTGCTGGCTGAATAAGCCCGCCAACCAAGCAACACGAACGTCAAAGCCTGAACAGGACTCAGCGTGGCCACTTCCCCCTCTCAACTGGCTCAAAGCGGCAAGTTCGGTGACCTCCAGCGTCGCCTGACTTTCCTGCTGCTGGCGCTGGTCGTCTACCGCATCGGGGCGCACATCCCCGTGCCCGGTATCGATCCGTCCCAGCTGCAGCAGCTGTTCAAGGGTCAGCAGGGCGGCATCCTGAGCCTGTTCAACATGTTCTCGGGCGGTGCGCTGTCGCGCTTCACCGTGTTTGCGCTGGGCATCATGCCCTACATCTCTTCGTCCATCATCATGCAGATGATGGGCTACGTGATCCCTCAGCTTGAGCAGCTCAAGAAAGAGGGCGAGGCTGGCCGTCGCAAGACGACCCAGTACACACGCTATGCCACCGTCGGCTTGGCGCTGTTCCAGTCCTTCGGCATTGCCGTGGCACTGGAGGGCACCGCTGGTTTGGTCATCAGCCCTGGCTTCGGCTTCCGCATGACCACGGTCATCAGCCTGACGGCCGGCACGATGTTCCTGATGTGGTTGGGTGAGCAAATCACCGAGCGTGGTCTGGGCAACGGCATCTCGATCCTGATTTTCGGCGGCATCGCTGCCGGCCTGCCCGGCGCCATGGGTGGCTTGTTTGAATTGATCCGCACCGGTGCGATGAGCATCCCTGCCGCGATCTTCATCGTTGCCCTGGTCGGTCTGGTGACGTTCTTTGTGGTGTTGGTCGAGCGGGGCCAGCGCAAGATCCTGGTCAACTACGCCAAGCGTCAAGTCGGCAACCGCGTGTACGGTGGTCAGTCTTCGCACCTGCCGCTGAAGATCAACATGGCCGGTGTGATCCCGCCGATTTTCGCATCGTCGATCATCCTGCTGCCGACCACCGCCGTGGGTTGGTTTGCCACAGGCGACAGCATGCGCTGGCTCAAGGACATCGCCAGCATGTTGTCCCCCGGTCAACCGATTTACGTGATTCTGTATTCCGTTGCCATCGTCTTCTTCTGCTTTTTCTACACGGCCTTGGTGTTCAACAGCCGCGAAACCGCAGACAACCTGAAGAAGAGCGGTGCATTCATTCCTGGCATCCGACCTGGTGACCAGACCGCGCGCTACATCGACAAGATCCTCGCCCGTCTGACCCTGGCTGGTGCCGCTTACATCACCGTGGTGTGCCTGCTGCCCGAGTTCCTCGTGCTGAAGTACAACGTTCCGTTCTACTTCGGTGGGACGTCCCTGTTGATCATCGTGGTTGTCACGATGGACTTCTGGGCACAGGTACAGTCCTATGTGATGTCTCAGCAGTACGACTCGCTGCTGAAGAAGGCAAATTTCAAGTCGAACTGATCTCAGTTTGGCGCTGGGCCCCGGCGGCAGGGGACACCCCGATGGTGTCCTGGCAGGTTGGATGTCCCATGAGTTGATTCGTGCTCGCATCGTGTTCCGGGCGAGGTGAGCTTGAGAGTGAAGTGACCCCGGAAACGTGGGCGAATTTCCGCAGAACAGTTCTGCGGTTCAGGAGAAGACCATGAAAGTTTCGGCATCCGTCAAGAAGATGTGCCGCAATTGCAAAATCATCCGTCGCAAGGGTGTGGTTCGCGTGATCTGCACCGATCCGCGTCACAAGCAGCGTCAAGGCTGATTGGCCTGACGTAGCGACGACACACGCGTTCAGAGGACTTTATGGCACGTATTGCTGGCATCAACATTCCGCCGCACAAGCACACCGAAATCGGTCTGACTTCGATCTACGGCATCGGTCGCACAACCGCGCAGAAAATCTGCACGGCTGCGGGCATTCCCTTCAACAAGAAGATCAAGGAATTGACCGACGGCGACCTCGAGAAGATTCGAGAAGAAGTGGGCAAGCTCACCATTGAAGGTGACCTGCGCCGCGAGCTCTCGATGAACATCAAGCGCCTGATGGACCTGGGCTGCTATCGCGGCTTCCGCCATCGCCGTGGCCTGCCGATGCGCGGTCAGCGCACCCGCACGAATGCACGCACCCGCAAGGGTCCGCGCAAGGCGATTGCTGGCAAGAAGTGATCTGCGCTGGTTGACTGAGTTCGAAAGAGATACATCATGGCAAAAGCACCTGCGAACAGCGCTGCCCGTCGTGTAAGCAAGAAAGTCCGCAAGAACATTGCGGACGGCATCGCCCACGTGCACGCTTCGTTCAACAACACCATCATCACCATCACGGACCGTCAGGGCAACTCCCTGTCTTGGGCTTCGTCGGGTGGTCAGGGATTCAAGGGCTCCCGCAAGTCCACCCCCTTCGCTGCCCAGGTGGCTGCCGAAGTGGCTGGCCGCGCTGCTCAAGAACAAGGCATCAAGAACCTCGACGTCGAGATCAAGGGCCCCGGTCCTGGTCGCGAGTCTTCCGTTCGTGCCCTGGCTTCGCTGGGCATCCGGATCAATTCGATCTCGGACGTGACCCCGGTGCCGCACAACGGTTGCCGTCCTCAGAAGCGTCGCCGCATCTGATGGGATGACGGGCAGGCTGTGAGGCCTGCCTGTATCTGGTGCCGCCAGCGCTTGCGCGGGCAGCATCAAACAAGCTGTTTTTCCGAGTCGCCCGACGGGGTTTCTGGAAAAGCAGCTTTTCTTGCTATACTGGCAAGTTATCCGAAAGGCCAACCGCTGTGTGCTGCGTCACATGGCGGTTTGCTTGTTTCCCGAAGCCCACCGTCTGGATGACCGCGTCAACCAGACTCGCGCCGCGCCCGCCTTTCCGACGGGGCGGCGTCAGATCTAACAAGGACACGAAACGTGGCACGTTACCTCGGACCCAAGGCCAAACTGGCCCGCCGCGAAGGCACCGATCTTTTCCTCAAGAGCGCCCGCCGCCCCATCAGCGACAAGGCCAAGTTCGACACCAAGCCCGGTCAGCATGGCCGTACCTCTGGTTCGCGCACCTCTGACTTCGGCCTGCAACTGCGTGAAAAGCAGAAGGTCAAGCGCATGTACGGCGTGCTGGAAAAGCAATTCCGCCGCTACTTCGCCGAAGCCGAGCGCCGCAAGGGCAACACCGGCTCGAACCTGCTGGTGCTGCTGGAATCGCGCCTGGACAACGTCGTCTATCGCATGGGCTTCGCTTCGACCCGCGCTGAAGCGCGTCAGCTGGTCGGCCACAAGGGCGTGACCGTGAACGGTCAAGTTGTGAACATCCCGTCCTACCTGGTGAAGACCGGTGACGTGGTGGCCGTGCGTGAGAAGGCCAAGAAGCAGGTCCGCGTCCTGGAAGCTTACAAGCTGGCCGAGTCCATCGGTCTGCCGGGCTGGGTCGCTGTGGACGGCACCAAGCTGGAAGGTGTCTTCAAGAAGAGCCCTGACCGCGACGAATTCGGCTCCGACATCAACGAATCGCTGATCGTCGAACTGTATTCGCGTTGATGTCTCTCACGGCTGCGCGGCACGGTCCTCCGGAGCGTGTGGCGTGGCCCTTTGCCGTTTGGTTTTCGGACCGAGCGGCATGTGTTTTTCGCGCCGAGGCATCCGCCTCGGTTGGTCCAGCAGCCTTATCGGTGTAACGAGCCGAGGGTAATGACAGGAAGACCTCATGCAAACGAATTTGCTGAAACCCAAAGCCATCCAGGTGGAGCCGCTCGGCGGTCACCGCGCCAAGGTCACGCTCGAACCGTTTGAGCGTGGCTATGGCCACACCCTCGGCAACGCGCTGCGCCGCGTGCTGCTGTCGTCGATGGTCGGTTTCGCACCCACGGAAGTCACCATCGCTGGCGTGCTGCACGAGTACTCGGCCATCGATGGCGTGCAAGAAGACGTCGTCCACATCATGCTGAACCTCAAGGGTGTGGTGTTCCGTCTGCACAACCGTGACGAAGTCACCCTGGTGCTGCGCAAGGATGGCGAAGGCCCCGTGACCGCGGCCGACATCCAGACGCCCCACGACATCGAGATCGTCAACCCCAACCACGTGATCGCTCACCTGTCTGCCGGTGGCAAGCTGGACATGCAGATCAAGGTGGAAAAGGGCCGTGGTTACGTGCCGGGTAACATCCGCCGCTACGGCGAAGAGTCGAGCAAGGCCATCGGCCGCATCGTGCTGGACGCTTCGTTCTCGCCGGTGCGCCGCGTGAGCTACACGGTCGAGAGCGCCCGCGTCGAGCAGCGCACCGACCTGGACAAGCTGGTCATGGAGATCGAAACCAACGGTGCCATCTCGCCCGAGGAAGCGATCCGTGCTTCGGCCAAGATCCTGGTGGAGCAGCTGGCCGTGTTCGCGCAGCTGGAAGGCTCCGAGATCGCTGCGTTCGATGCACCCGCCAAGTCGGCCCAGCATTTCGACCCGATCCTGCTGCGCCCGGTGGACGAACTCGAACTGACCGTTCGCTCGGCCAACTGCCTCAAGGCCGAGAACATCTACTACATCGGCGACCTCATCCAGCGCACCGAGACCGAGCTGCTCAAGACCCCGAACCTGGGTCGCAAGTCGCTCAACGAGATCAAGGAAGTGCTGGCGTCGCGTGGTCTGGCCCTGGGTTCGCGCCTGGAAGCCTGGCCGCCGCAAGGTCTGGACAAGCGTTGATTTTTTGAAAGTGGATGCACCCGGTCAACGGGGCATCCGGTGCACCCGGCGGTACCTTGAAACGGCCGTCGGTTTTGATAACGAAAGGAAAGCACCATGCGTCACGGAAACGGACTCCGCAAACTCAACCGTACCTCGTCTCACCGCGCTGCCATGTTCCGCAACATGGCCAACTCGCTGATCGAGCACGAAGCCATCAAGACCACGGTCCCTAAGGCCAAGGAACTGCGCCGCATCGTCGAGCCGCTGATCACCCTGGCCAAGGTCCCGACCGTCGCCAACCGCCGTCTGGCTTTCGACCGCCTGCGCAACCGCGACAACGTGGTCAAGCTGTTCGACGTGCTGGGCCCGCTGTTCGCCAAGCGTCCTGGTGGCTACACCCGCATCCTGAAGATGGGCTTCCGCGTGGGCGACAACGCTCCGATGGCCTACATGGAGCTGGTCGAGCGCAGCCACGACGAAGCCGCTGCCGAAGACAAC
>Ga0265316_10000200_pt1 | contig 69574 bp, 54 predicted proteins | sample 4522metaG_FD_202092 | JGI IMG/M metagenome (GOLD analysis project Ga0265316, IMG submission 202092) | Rhizosphere microbial communities from Carex aquatilis grown in University of Washington, Seatle, WA, United States - 4-5-22 metaG | ecosystem: Host-associated > Plants > Roots > Rhizosphere >... | reverse complement strand
GCGGAGCTTCCACCGCATTCGCATGAGCACGTGTGACACACTGGAGGCCGATGCTCAGATACCCCCGCACACGCCAGTACGCGCCCAGGGCGACGCAGAGACGCACCTCTTCCTCGGTTTTCCCTTTTTCATTGAAACGATTGATTGCAGCCTGAAAGTTCTCATGGCAAGCCTCGAATTGGTCCAGTGTTTGCTTGCGGGTCGCACCCCGCAGGAGCGGCTTCAGGTGTTCCGCGTAAGACAGGAAATAGCCGGCATGAGCGTCGAAGGCCGATTGTGTCCCCTCTGCCCTTTCCAGCTGCTCCCTCGCGAAGTCCCTTATCGATTCCAGCATGACGAAGTGAGGAGCGCCGAGCCTGTCCTCGCGCATGATAAGGCTCTTCCCCACGAGCCCAGCGAGAGTCTCCAAAATGAGCTCTGACGTCTCCTCCGCGCGTGTACACACGGTCTCGATGGCTTCGAGGGACGCGCCGCCCTCGAATACGGACAATTCCCGGAAAAGAGTCTGCTCCTCCGGGCTCAAGAGACGATAGCTCCAGTCGATCGTTGCGCGGAGGGTTCTCTGGCGATGGGGGAGATCGGACAAACCGCTTGAGAGGAGCTTCAGCCGCTGCCCGAGGCGGTCGAGTATCGCTTGTGGGGTGAGAAGCACGATTCGCGCCGCGGCAAGCTCGATGGCCAGGGGCAGTCCGTCGAGACGCGAACATATCTCCGCGATGTAAGGTGCGTTCTCGTTTGTCACGGTGAAATCGGGGACCACCGCGCACGCACGCTGGATAAAGAGGGTGACCGCTTCGAATTGATGGAGCTGATCCATGTCGAGCGCGCGCGCGAGACGAATCGTCGGTATCGAAAGCGCCGGCACGGGGAATACCTGCTCTCCTCGCAGGTGCAACGCTTCGCGGCTCGTGACGATGAGCTTCAGGGACGGACAGGCCGCGAGAAGCGACACGACGTAGGGATCCATGCCCGGAATCTGCTCGCAATTATCGAGGATCAGAAGCATCCGCTTATGACTCATGAAATCGCGAAGATTCTCTATGACTGGCTTGCCACCAATCTCTTTGACGCCGAGCGTACGCGCGACGGCCGGAATCACGAGAGTCGCTGACTCGATTGCTGAGAGATCCACGAAAAAGACCCCATCCTCGAAGCCGTCAATCGCATCGGCGGCGGTCTGAAGGGCAAGACGCGTTTTTCCCATACCGCCTGGTCCGACGAGGGTCAACACACGGGCAGTATCCCCGCGGAGCATCCCCTTCAGGGTCGCAAGCTCCTTTTCCCGGCCGATAAGTGGGGTCGGCTGGAGGGGCAGATTGTTCGGATGCGTATCGAGTGATTTCAGGGCGGGGAAGTCGGCGCGGAGGCCGGGGTAATAGACCTGATAGACCGACTCGGGTCTCATGAGGTCCTTCAAGCGATGCTCACCAACGGCGCGAAGGCTCACCGCCTCAGGCAGCGCGTCGCGAATCAGCTCCTCGGTGACAAGCGAGACGAGGATTTGCCCACCGTGCCCGATCCCGAGGAGCCGCGCGACGCGGTTCAACGTCGGGCCGAAATAGTCACCATCCCGTTCCTCGGCACTTCCCGTATGAAGCGCCATGCGAACTCGTATTCCGCCTTCGACATCCCACGGCTCGGCGGCAAGAGCAAGCTGAGCGTCCACCGCGACTTTGAGGCACTCTAAAGCCGTGTCAAATGCGGCGCAAAATGCATCACCGACCGTCTTGAACACATGGCCGGACCGAGCCTCAATGACTGATCGAAGGAGCGCGTCATGACGCGCAAGTGATTTCTGCATCGAGGCGGTTTGCTGTTCCCACAGGCGGGTGCTCCCCTCGATATCCGTGAAGAGGAAGGTAATCGTGCCGGTCGGCAAGCGGGATACCACCCCGACCTCCTCGGTTCCAAGTATAGGCGAGTGGAAACGCGTTTGCAAGAAAGCCCATTGTCATTTCCGGGTCGCGCCAGTAGCTTATGCGCAAGGGATACGGAATGAACGCTGAGACCATCCGCCTGGTGTTTGTCGCATTTTTCATTCTCGAGCTCGGTTGGGACCTGCTCCTGACGCTCCTGAATCTCCGTCACGTGCGACGCCACGCGAACTCGGTGCCCGACGCGTTCGCGGCGGTCGTGGATCGGGAGACCTATGCGCGAAGCGTTTCCTACACACTCGTGCACGGCCGGTTCGGCATGGCGGACGGGGTCTTTTCCGCCGTTGTGATTCTCGCCGTGGTGTTCACCGGCGCCCTCGGCTGGATCGAGTCCCTGACGCGCTCGCTCCCCGTGCCAGCTCCGATCAAGGGTATCTTCCTCATTGCGGCGGTCGGTCTCGTCTTCTCGGTTCTCCAGCTTCCGTTCACTCTCTATTCCACATTCGGGATCGAAGCTCGGTTCGGATTCAATAAGACCACTCCCCGTCTCTGGATCATCGATGCCCTCAAAGGGCTGGGAATCACGGTGGTGCTCGGAGTTCCTTTATTACTGGCTCTTTTCTGGTTCATGCGGGCGACGGGCGCTTTTTGGTGGATCTGGGCGTTCGGGGCAATGACTGCCTTCCAGCTCGTCATGAATATTCTCTCGCCGCTCGTGATCGCACCGCTTTTCAACAAGTTCACGCCATTGCCGGAAAGCATCTTGAAGGAGGCGATCCTCGCGCTTGCCACAAAGCTCGGCTTCCGCACCAAGGGCATCTTCGTCGTGGACTCCAGCCGTCGCTCACGCCACTCGAATGCGTACTTCACGGGTCTGGGAAGATCCAAACGAATCGTTTTGTACGACACGCTCGTCAGCTCACATACGGAAAGCGAGATCGTGTCGGTTCTCGCGCACGAGATCGGACACGAGAAGCGCAATCACATCAAGAAAGGGATCGTCGTTTCCACCCTCGTGTCGCTCATAGGATTCTGGATCCTCAGCCTCCTTGTGCCCTGGCAGCCTCTCTACGCGGCATTCGGCTTCATACAGGCCAGCCCGGCGGCCCTCCTTGTCATTCTCTCCCTGTGCTCAGGTCCATTCACATTTTTCCTACAGCCGCTCTTCACCGCACGCTCGCGCCGGCAGGAATACGAAGCGGATCGTTTTGCCGTGAAAGGTGTCGGGTCGGCGGCCGGTATGAAGGCGGCTTTGCTGCGACTCAGCAAGGACAATCTTTCAAACCTGACACCGCATCCGCTGTACAGCTTCTGCCATTACTCCCATCCGACCCTGGCGGAGCGCATTGCGGCGCTGGAAAAGGCGGAGAAGGCCCTCGCTCCGTCGTAACCGCCGCTTTGCACGCGACCCCATTTTTCCTATAGTGGCCACATGAAAGACGCTGGCAAGGATCAACCGGCTACGGGCGCGGAGAAGGTCGTATGGAATCTCAGCGATTTGATCTCGGAGGAGCCTGCCGAATCGGGCATCGACGCCGCGCTGGCGGAGGCAAGCGAGCTCCTCGATGCCTTTGCAGGCCGCTACAAAGGGGCAATCGCGACAATCGGAGCGGCCGCCATGCGCGATCTGCTCACCGAGTACGAGGCAATTGTCGAGCTTGTCGGGAGGGCAGAGAGCTACGCTTCCCTGTCCTGGTGCACGGCAAGCTCTGATCCCACCCGCGGGGCGCTCTTGCAGAAGGTCATGGAGCGTCAGTCTCAACTTTCTCAGAAGTGGCTTTTTTTCGATATCGAATGGGCGAACATGTCGGAGAGGAACGCGCAATCCCTCATTGACGACCCTCTGCTTTCGAGATGGCGCCACTGGCTCCTCACCGCGCGACGATATCGGCCGCACTTGCTCTCCGAGCCGGAGGAGAAGATCCTGGCGGAAAAGGCCGTCACGAGCCGCCAGGCGTGGTCCCGATTTTTCGACCAGACCATGTCCGCCACCCACTACGATTGGAAAGGCGCGCAGGTGCCCCTCCAGGTGATCCTGCAGAATCTGCACTCTTCGGAACGCGAAACCCGAAAGAAAGCCGCTGCGTCGATCACTCGGGGATTGCGCACGATCGAGAAGAGCACCACCTACATCTTCAACACGCTGCTTGCGGAAAAGGCCTCGGACGACCGCCTGCGCTCTTTTCGCACATGGATCTCGGCGCGCAACATGGACAATCAGGTCGAGGACGCGACCGTTGAAGCCCTCGTGGGGGCCGTGACGGCTCGCTACGATGTTGTCGCCCGATTTTATAGCCTGAAGAAGAAACTGCTCAGCCTGCCGGAACTGTTCGACTACGATCGTTATGCCATGCTCCCTGCCGCGGAGCGCCGGTTCACGTGGTCCGAGGCGCGTGAGATCGTCCTGTGCGCGTATCGAGGCTTTCATCCCCGCATGGCGGAAATAGCATCCCTGTTCTTCGAGAACGGCTGGATCGATGCCGCGGTGAATCCCGCCAAACGCCAGGGCGCCTTCAGCAGCTCCACGGTCCCGTCGGTCCATCCCTATATTCTCATGAGCTTCCAGGGCAACGCCGATGACGTCATGACCCTGGCCCATGAGCTGGGGCATGGCGTGCACCAGTACCTGGCGCGAGAGCGCGGCGTATTGCAGCAGGGTACTCCCCTCACCACCGCGGAGACCGCATCGGTGTTCGGCGAAACGCTCGTATTCCATTCCCTGCTCGCGCGGGAGACTGACCCCGCCGTCGTGCTCTCCCTGCTCACCCGACAGATCGAATCCTCATTCGCGACGGTATTCCGACAGGTGGCTATGAATCGATTCGAAGCGCGCGCGCACGCTGCTCGACGGGGAGAGGGAGAGCTTTCAACCGAAACACTTTCCCGATTATGGCTTGAAACCCAAAAGGCGATGTTCGGCACGAGCGTGACACTCACCGAAGACTACGGCCTGTGGTGGAGCTATATCCCCCACTTCGTCCACACCCCCGGTTACGTATACGCTTATGCATTCGGCGATCTTCTCGTGCGGGCCCTGTACAAGCGCTCTCTTTCGGCGGGGAAGGATTTCCCCGACTTGTATCTGCACATGCTCGCCGCTGGCGGCTCCGACTGGCCCACGACCCTCGTGAAACCATTAGGTGTCGACCTCACGGATCCCGATTTCTGGGCACAGGGCGTCCTCCTGTTGGAGGAGATGGTTACGCAGGCGGAGTCGCTCGCCGCGCGCGGATTTTTCCAAGAAGAGGCCCCTATCTCGTGAGCGCTCCACCAACCTCCGAGCGTGGCGGCACCGTGGCCAGCGTACTCGTCGTCCTCCGTTATGCGCGTCGTTACCTGAAGCCCATGTCGGTGGCCACCCTCGCGACGGTGGGCCTCGTCGGCATCCAGCTCGTCGTGCCCTGGATCGTGGACAAGCTCATCTCGGGAGTCGGAGACTCGGTCACGAGCTCGGCGCCCATTACGCTGGTCACCACACTGGCTCTCGGGTTGCTGGCGCTCTACGTCGTGCGCGCTTTTCTCCGATTCTTCGCGAGCTACATGTCCCACGCCGCCGGCTGGGGCGTCGTGGCCGACGCCCGTCAAGACGTGTACGAGCATCTCCAGCGTCTGTCGCTGCGCTTCTACGAGGATCAGCAGACGGGCCAGCTCATGTCGCGCGTCGTGAATGACACGGACAAGTTCGAGAACCTCATTTCACACGCGGTGCCTGACGTCCTAGTCAACATCCTCACCCTCATCGGGGTGAGCGCGATGCTCTTCCTCATGGATTGGCGTCTTGCGTTCCTCACCCTCATCCCCATACCGCTCGTCGTTCTCGCCACCCGATCCTACGCGCGCTACGTCGCCCCGGCCTTCCGACAGCGCCAGCAGGACCTTGCCGAGCTGAACGCCACGCTCCAGGACAATCTCGCCGGCATGAGAGAAATAAAGGCGTTCAGCCACGAGGAGCGGGAGGCGCGTCACATCGGCGGCCAGATCGCGAGATACCGATTCTCACTCCTGCGAGCGCTGAAGCTCATGGCGACCTTTTCGCCTTTCGTGGAGTTCGTATCCTCTCTGGGCAGCGTGATCGTCATTTATTTCGGCGGACGGCTCGCGTTCCAGAAGGTGCTCTCTGTCGGCGAGCTCGTCGCCTTCTATCTCTACCTGGAGATGTTCTACCAACCCATACGCGCCTTGAGCGGGGCGCAGGAGCAGATCCAGGAGGCCCGCATCGGCTCCGAGCGGGTCGTTGAGCTGCTCGAGGAAAAACCGGACATCGACAATCGCCCCGACGCGCGCGTGCTCGTCGGACGGTCCGCCGGTGCTATCCGATTTGTCGGTGTGAGCTTTCGCTATTCACGCGGCGAGATGGTTCTGGAGGACATCGATCTTGAAATCCCGTCGCGATCCACCGTTGCCCTCGTCGGTCCTTCGGGGGTGGGCAAGACCACCCTCGCCTCGCTCATCCCGCGATTCTACGATGCGACCCGGGGTTCCGTTGCCCTCGACGGGGTCGATGTGCGCGACATCGAGCTGCGCTCGCTGCGACGTCAGATCAGCATCGTCCTCCAGGAGGTTTTTCTCTTTCACGGCACCGTCCGTGAAAACATCCTTTTCGGAAGACCGGAGGCGACGGACGCCGAGATGCGCGCGGCGGCCGTGACGGCGAACGCGGACGAGTTCATTGCGCATCTTGAAAACGGGTACGACACGGTCATCGGCGAGCGGGGATTCAAGCTTTCGGGGGGACAAAAGCAACGGATCTCAATTGCGCGCGCCGTGCTGAAGGACGCGCCGGTTCTCATTCTTGACGAGGCGACGTCCTCGGTGGACACGCACACGGAATCGCTCATTCGCGAGGCCTTGGAAAGGCTCATGCGCGGCAGGACCGTGCTCATCATAGCCCACCGCCTGTCCACCATCCGTACGGCAGACACGATTGCGGTGCTTCAGGAGCGGAGGCTGCGCGAAATCGGCACCCATGCCCAGTTGATGGAGCATGATGGCCTCTATCGCCACCTTTCGACCCTGCAGGACGCCTCGCAGCACGACCACCTTCTGGATGAGTAGCAATTTCGGTCGGAGAACTGTTCAACGTCTTGCATTTCGCCGAAAAGTAAGTAGGATAGTGGAAAGAGTACATCAACGGCGGGAACCTCTTCCATGAGATTCAGCAATAAAGGAGCGACGCATGACTAAGAACTTCCTCATCTTCATTTTTGGGCTTTTTCTTCTTCTCGTTTTCAGTTTCGCCTTCTGTTACGTGTCCATCTACAGCGAGATCCTCATTGCGGGCATCTTCGCCATTGTCGGGTTCGTGGCCAGCTTCGTCATCGCCATCATGGTAGGGCTATCGGCCCGGGAAGAGGGTGGATCGCTCTTCATCTGGTTCTTTGGGATCGCGATCGTCACCGGCATCATCCTCGTGTGGTACCTGTCGCGCGCTGGAACGTTGCTGAAAGTCTGGTAGGACGATACCGCGAACCCGCGGAACCCCTGGCGTGGCCAGGGGTTTTTTTATGCGCGGCGCCCATACCGAAAACGCCAATGCCATTGCGAACCCGCACCGCTTGGAGTAGGATGCGCCGCGGGAGATTCAGGTGGACGACAGGATTATCATCGCCAAAATCGAGGCCATCCGTCAAAGAGCCGTGCGGCGAAGTGAGTCGATTGCCGGCTGGAGTGCGCGCACGGGCCTTCACCGCGCGCCGGAAACCTACGAATACGACGGGGATTGGCGCCCGGTTGCCGAAGGCGCCACGTGGGCGGCGGGAAGAACCCTTTTCCTCCGCGCCCGCTCCGTTTTCCCCGATACCGCGCAAGGGGAAAAGCGAATCCTTTCATTCGATCTGCGCTTCCTGGAAGGACTTCTCGCCATAGACGGCGTGCCGTTCTGCGGAGTGGATCGGGAACATACGAGCATGAACGTCGCCGTGACGGGGTCCCACGACATGCAACTGGAGTTCCTTTGCGTGCCCGATTCGTTTCATAGTGTCGAAGCCCGCAAAGAACGCGCTGAGTTGCGCGCGGTCCAATGGCGCATCGCGCACGGTGAATCCCTCGCGCTGGCCTGGGACGTGCAATTCGCATGGGAAGCCATCAGGACCGTGCCGGACGCCCGAAGGCGCGCGCTGATCTCCGCCGCCGTTGAGAAAACCCTCCTGGCCATAGATCTGACCGCGGAGCGGGAGGCCTTCGAGTGGGCGGTCACTGCCGCGCGGGAGCTACTCCGTGGCATGGTGGGCGCGATCGGAGGGGATCCCGAAGAGGGAATGGTCCATCTCACCGGTCACTCTCATATCGACACCGCATGGTTGTGGCCGTTGCGTGAAACGGTGCGCAAATGCGGACGCACATTTTCAACGGCATGCCGCCTCCTCGAGGAATACCCGAACTACGTTTTCTCCTGTAGCCAGCCGCAGCTGTACGCATATACGAAAGAGTTCTATCCGACTCTGTACGAGCAGATCCGTCACTGGATTTCGGAAGGTCGATGGGAATGCGGCGGGGGCATGTGGGTTGAGGCGGATTGCAACGTGCCATCGGGGGAGTCCCTGATCCGTCAGATCCTTCATGGGTTGGCATTCTTCGCCGCGGAGTTCGGCGTGCGGCCGCACACGTGCTGGCTGCCCGACGTGTTCGGCTATCCGGCCTCGCTCCCCGGCATCCTTTTGGGGTGCGGACTCACGAGCTTTTTCACGACGAAGCTTCACTGGCAAGCGCGCAATCCATTCCCTGCGCATCTTTTCTGGTGGGAGGGTATCGACGGGAGTGCCGTGCTCGCCCACATTCCCGATCTCAAGGCCAACTATAACGGCACGCCCAACCCTGAGCAGCTTCGCATTGCCTGGGACAAATACGCCGAGAAGGGTGCGTACCAGGAGCTTCTCATGCCCTTCGGCTTCGGCGACGGCGGAGGCGGACCGACCCCGACCATGCTGGAGTTTGCTGACCGAGCCGGTGCGTTCCCAGGCGTACCCCGTTGCCGTCAGGGACCCACGGAACGGTTCTTCGACGATGTGGCCCGCTCGGCCCCTGAGCTTCCCACGTGGGTGGGCGAGTTGTACCTGGAGACTCATCGTGGCACCTATACAACGCAGTCGGCCATCAAGCGGGCAAACCGGAAGAACGAGATCCTTCTGGGGGAAGCGGAGCTTGCATGCTCGCTTCGCGACATGATGCAGGCCGACTCGTCCCCGGAGGCGTGGCGTTCACTTCGTCATGCATGGGAAATGCTCCTTCTCCTCCAGTTTCACGACATATTGCCCGGGAGCTCTATTGGAGAAGTGTACACGGAGGCATTGAAGAAGCATCACGAGATCCATACGGCAGCCTGTGCCGCAAGGGATGCGGCGCTGACAGCGATTCTTCCCTCGGGGCCCGATTCCCGAATGTTCCTCTTCAACGCGCTTTCCTGGGAGAGATCGGACCCTGTCGAGGTGACCATCAGGGACCGCGGTGAGACGGTGGAATTGACGGGACCGGAAGGTGAAAAGTTTGCCGCTCAAGTCGTTGATCGCTCCGGGGACAACGCTCGGATCGTATTCGTTCCGCCACGAGTCCCGGGGATCGGCTATACAGGGTTTGAGGTAACCCCGGCACTATCGCCACGCCCGTCCTCTTTTCTGGTGGAGGGAACAAAGATAGAAACACCCTTCTACAGCCTCCAGCTCGCTCCTGACGGTTCCCTTTCTCGCCTCTATGACAAGGCGGCGGCACGGGAGGTACTGGCACCCGGCGAGCAGGCCAATCGGCTCATGCTGTACCAGGACGGACCGGAGCACGAGGCCGCATGGAACATTCACGCAGAATTCGAGAAACGCGAGTATTCCTGGGATGCAGGAACCGAAGTTGCGGTGGTCGAGGATGGACCCGTCCGGCTTGTCGTTCGAAGGCGCGCGGCCCGCAAGGCGACGAGGCTCGAACAGGACATGATTCTGTGGGCCGCCCATCCACGGATCGATTGGATCACACGCGTGGACTGGCACGAGCGCCAGACACTTCTGAAGGCGGTCTTTCCGGTGGCTGTGCGGGCCGAAAGCGCCAGCTACGAAATTCAATTCGGGGTCGTGCGCCGCCCCACGCATCGCAACACATCCTGGGAGCAGGAGAAGTTCGAGGTCTGCGCTCATCGATGGATGGATCTCTGGGAGCCCGGCTATGGGGTGAGCGTTCTCAACGATTCGCGTTACGGGTGCGACGTGCATGGTCACACCATGCGGCTTACGCTCCTTCGCGGGGCGGAATGGCCGGATCCCGAGGCCGATCAAGGCGGACACGAGCTGTCCTATTCGCTTTTCCCGCGTCGTGGGGAAGGTTCTCTGGAGGAGACGGTCCGCCGCGCGGCTGAGATAAACGCTCCAATGCAGTGCCGAGGTCCGGGGTCGGCGGGGACAGGGGACGCCCCGCATCGAATGTTGTTCAGCATCCAAGGGACGGGCATCCTTTCCGCGCTGAAGCGCGCGGATAATGGCGACGGCTGGATCGTCAGGATCTACGAGCCGCAGGGCGGGCGTGGAACCGCCACCATCACGACACCGCGGGCCATCGCGTCTCTCGTTGCCTGCAATCATGTAGAAGAGGATCAGGAACCGATTCCCATTCGAGGCGCGAGCTTCACCATTGCGCTTCTTCCATTCCAGGTGCGGAGTTTTCGTCTTCGATTCTAGAGGAGAATGGCAATGGGGTCGCGCAGAGATCGTGTCATGAAAAGCCTCGCGTTCGGGATACCGGACGCGCTGCCCAAAGATTTGGGAGGCATGCGTTCCACGGGGATCAGCGGTTTCGCGTATGCAGGTCTGCGGGCGGCCCTCGGCCTGCCCGCTCGACTTCCGCGTATGTACGACACGGGTCAGATGCTCGCCCTGCCGGAGCTGGACGTTCTGGACGCCCTGGATTGCGACGTGGTCCATGTGACGCTCGCGGAATGCACAAACGCGTTCGACGAGCCGGGTCGCTGGACGCCTTACGACTTCAACGGACGCCTGCCGGCGCTCGTCCAGAATCCCGGATTCTACAGAACGGATTCGGATGGCACGATCATCCAAAACCCTGATGGCGTGCCATCACGCATGACATCAGCGGGGTACGTGTTCGACACGGAGCACGCCGGTGAGCTGCTCGACCTCGAGGCGGAGATCGTGGAGCCGGATTTTGGGCGCATCGAACAGGAGCTGGCCGCGACAAGATTCACCGAGAAACAGGTGCGCGAGGTGGGCGCGTACTGCCGACGAGTACGCTCGACCACGGATCGCGCCATCTTCTTCAATGGGATGCAGTTCGACCTGGGCTTCCCCGGCGGCATGGCGGCGCATTCGATGCTGTGCCTGCTCCATCCCGAATGGGTGCGGCAGCTGCACGCGCTGAAGGTAAAGCATGCGCGGCGCCAGATCGCGGCACTCGCTCCGGAAATCCGCTCCTCGGTGGATATCGTCATGTTTGCCGCTGACGACCAGGGTACGCAGAACGGTCCCATACTGCCACCCGCCGTTTTCACCGACCTCTACGTGCCCTCCTACCGCATGATGACCGACGCTCTGCGCGCTGCCGCGCCTGAGCTGAAAATATTCCTTCATTGCTGCGGCGCGGTATACCCGATTCTGGACGGCATCATCGATGCCGGCTTCGATATTCTCGGCCCCGTACAATGGTCGGCGGGCAGGCACGGGTACGCGGAATGGAAAAAGGCGTGCGCGGGGCGGATTGCGCTTTGGGGAGGCGGTGTGAACACGCAACGGACCCTTCCCCTGGGCAGCGTCGCGGACGTCGAGCGAGAGGTCCGCGAGGTTGTTCCCTGCCTAGCAGCCGGGGGCGGCTATGTTTTTTGCGCCATCCACAACATCCTGGCGGATATCGACCCAGCAAAGATCGTGGCGATGTATCGCGCAGCGGGCGCCATCGACGCGCTGCGATGACGGACCCTCGCCTTACACGATATCGGCGACCTGGGCGTCAACGACGCGAATGAGATCCGCCGGTGCGATCAGGACCTGCATCCCCCGCGCGCCGGCGTTTACGTAGATGTGATCGAATGTCAGAGCGATCTCGTCGATCCACGTGGGAAGCTTCTTCTTCATTCCGATAGGCGAGCATCCCCCGCGGACGTAGCCGGTGAGTGGCGTCAGGTCCTTGAGGCTGATGAGATCGACCTTGCGCGCGGCGGCGGCCTTGGCGGCCTTTTTCAGCTCCAGTTCCGCGGCGGCGGGAATACAGAAGACGAGGTGGTTTTCCTTTTCGTCGTGTGCGACAAGCGTCTTCCACACGACTTCGGGGCTGACACCCAGCTCGCGCGCCACGGTGGCCGCATCGACATGCTCATCTCCCACCGGATAGGTTGCCACGTCGAACGGGACGTGGAGCGATTCCAGGATGCGCATAACGTTCGTCTTGGCGAATTGTCTCACCGTTCCATCATATCAAAAATGATGCTGACGCGCTCGCCCGCCTCGTATTAAGGTGAACACATGGGTGAAACGATCGAGCGGGACGGACTGTGCTTCTGCTGCGGAGCGGACAACGAACATGGGCTGCGCATGAGCATCTCCTACCCACAACCGGGTTTGGCGGAGGCGGATATCCAGATCCCCCGATGGTTTTCTGGATGGAAAAGCATGACGCACGGTGGCCTTCTTTCGACGCTCCTCGACGAAATCATGGCCCATGCCTGCATCGGCACGGGCCGTCGGGCCGTCACGGCGGAGCTGACGGTTCGATTCCAGAAGCCGGTGGAAACAGGCACCCGGATCCGGGCGGTCGGAAAAATGGAGGAAGCACGGGGAAGGGTTCTCTCCACGACGGGATGGCTCTACGACGAGGAGGGGTCGATCGTGGCATCGGGGACGGCACGCTTCATTGCCGAGAAAATCCAGCCCTGAAGGGGCGATCAGCTCGGGTGGTGTTCGAGGAATCCGGCAAGCTCCTCTTGGAGCGCCTGGTAGATGAAGCGGTGGATCTTCATGGTTGTCTCGTGCGGCAGGGACGCGTCGAACATCATGAGCTCGCTCCCTTGTTCACCTTTGACCTCGCCCACGTACTTTCCCGAAATGCGGCACAGCGTGCCCTTCAAACGCAATTGAACATCGGACATCGGTGAGCTCGACTTCAGACCGGGGACGGGATGATTGAAGATGAAGGCCATGCCTGCAATGCTGATATCGACAATGGAACCGGTGACGAGCGAGCCGTTCAAGGTTACATTGAACGTCGATCTGGCGGGGTCAGCGCAGCGAGCGCGCACGAACCGCCGTCTTCCCCGGGCCTCGTTCGCTTCGAGTGTCTTCAGGATTATCCTTTTTCCTTCGGCCAGACCCAGCTTGAGCTGGATGAATCCGCACGGGATGCCGAGATCCATCAGGTATTTCTTCGCCAACTCCGGATTGGGATTATAGGTCACGATGCCGAGGCGTGTGGAAGCGGTCAGCGGCTGGGAGGTCAGATCACGTATCCATGCCTCCCACTGCGCCTCCTTCATCGCGTCGTCGATATTGACGAAAAAGATGGAACCCTGCCATGCCCGCGCGACGGATCGTGCCGCTTCATGATCGCGCAGACAGTAGATCTCGTATTCGTTGGAAAGAATCTCGATGAGAAGCTCATCATTGAGAACGCTGTGCGGGTAGAGAAAGAGGATCTTGCGTCCCCGCGCCGCGGCAATCTCGTCCGCCGTCATTCGACACTCCTCCCGGGAATCACCGTATACAGAGTAATGAAAGCCGGGGTCGGCGGTCCAGCCTTCACGGCTCGTCCCGTGGGGGTTGTATCCGCAGATACTCCGTAAGGCGCTCAACGGCCAGGGTCATGTTTCTCCGTCCGAATCCAATGCGAAACCGATTCGTCTCATCGGCGTAGACCGTTCCGGGAAGGAGGAGCACGCCGGAATCGCGCACGAGTGTATCGCAAAACCGTTCCACGCTGCCTACGCGAAGACGTGGAAAAGCAATGGGACCAGCCATCGGACGATCCCAGACGAACATCTCGGCAAAACGAGCAAAAAAGGGATCGAGCACCGCGAGATTGTCCGCTATGATCCGCCGATTGCGGTCGGCGATCTGCTCGCCGTGGCGAAGCGCAATTTCGGCGAGAATCTCGCTGGGCCCCGCCGCACAAATGCTCGTGTAGTCCTTCACCTCGGCCATACGCGCAAGCAGCCTATGATCACGGGTTGCGACCCACCCGATGCGTAGGCCCGGTAGGCCGTACGTCTTGGACATCACCCCCAGCGAAACCGCCGTTTCAGAAAGATCGCAGGCAGCGGGCAGACGGTCCGCCTCGCTGTATTCCAGGCCCCGATAGACCTCGTCGCAAAAAAGAGTTATTCCTCGGGACGCGGCGATGCGCGCGACCGCCCCAAGGACCTCCTCCGTGACATGATGTCCGGTCGGGTTATGCGGCGAATTCATGACAATCGCGCGGGTCGCGGGGGTCACGAGATGTATCAAGGCGTCTGGGTCAAGACTCCACGTAGTGCCGTAGTCCATCTGCCAGGGAATGACGCGGCAACCGATTGACCGGGCGACTTCGCCCAACGACTGGTAGCAGGGCTGCTGAACCACGATATCGTCTCCGGGTGAGAGAAGCGCGTGCGCAAATACGTAAATGGCCTCTTCGGCTCCGCCGTGGATGAGTATCTGGTCGAGTGCTATCCCGGTATAGAGCTTGCTTACCTCAAGGCGCAGGCTGGGCTTGCCTTGGCTTTCCGTGTACCCCAGCTGCAGCTCACGAAGGGCTTCCGCGCCGCCCTGCTCCAAGGATACCAGCTCGTCTACGGACATGGATTCACAGTCCGAGGCGCAGAGAAGATAGCGGGCGCTAAACTCGTGACGGGCGAAGAAGCGCTCGAGGGTAAATGGCCGCAAAGACATCCCCGACGTCCCCTTTCTCGGCCAGCATACGGCCTCCTCCGACAAAGCGCAAATGGAGAAATCCGGCGGCGGCCGGAAGCACCGTCACTGCTCTCTATCCGGTCCCAGCCCTTTGTCGTACCATCGAGGTGAGGCGTGCGCGCCGAAGGAAAAAAAGCATGAAATACGATTACATGCATCCACGCGAACAAATCTGCACGATCATGAAGCGTGTGTATGGGTACGGCATGACGACCACCTCGGGCGGCAATATTTCCATACTCGACGACTCGGGCGACATATGGATCACGCCGGGGGGAATCGACAAGGGCGGCCTGCAGGAATCGGATATCGTCCGTATGAGGGGTGATTCGGTCATCGAAGGCGCCCATGCCCCGTCATCCGAATACCCGTTCCATCGCGCGATCTATGCGCGACGCAAGGATATCCGCGCCGTTCTGCACGCTCACCCAGCCGCGCTGGTAGCATTCAGTCTCGTTCGGCGCATCCCCGACACGAGCATCATCCCGCAGGCCCGCGCCGTCTGCGGAACCGTTGGTTACGCTCCCTACGCGATACCCGGCTCGATGGCGCTGGGGGAAAACATTGCCGCCGCATTCGCGCAGGGATTCGACACCGTGCTTCTGGAGAACCACGGCGTGGCGACCGGCGGCGACAATCTCCTGGAAGCGTTCCAGAGATTCGAGACCCTCGATTTCTGCGCACGGACCCTGATCAATGCGGCCCAGCTCGGCCCGGCACGTGGCTTGAGCCCGGAGCAGATCGCGGTTTCGCACCAGGAAAAGAATCTCTCATTGCCCGAATTCGTTCCTGAAAGCCGATCCTCGCGGGAGCGAAGCCTCCGTCGGGACATCCGCGATCTGGTGCATCGTGCCTATCGGCAGAAACTCATGACGAGCACCGAAGGAACCGTCTCCGCACGCATCGAGGGGGAAAGCTTCCTCATCACTCCCTTCGGCGTGGATCGCAGTTATCTCGACGAGGCGGACATCGTTCTGGTGCATCGGGGCATGCGCGAGCGGGGAGGCGCGCCCAGCCGGGCCGTTCTTCTTCATCGCGAGATTTACGCCGCCAATCCAGCCGTCGGCGCGATCGTGAGCGCGCAATCCCCGGGCGTGACGGCTTTTTCGGTCACCGCGACGCGGCTGGAAAGCGCCGTGATCCCCGAGAGCTACATCGTGCTGCGCGATATTCCCCTCGTCGCGTATGGCAGACAGTTCAGCGACGAAAAGAACCTGGCGGGCGAGATAACGGCACGGACACCCGTGGTTCTTCTGCAAAACGATGCCGTGTTGACGACCGGAGAATCGCTCACGCAGGCATTTGATCGAATGGAGGTCGCGGAGTTCACCGCACAGGCCGTCATCGCGGCAACGCGTATCGGCACGATCGAACGCATCGACGAAGAGGCCTTGAAGGCAATCTCGGTCAAATTCGGCTTGGTTTAGCCTACCATCTCGCCGGGACGTGCGGTCTCCCACTCGTCAAGGGCGGCAAGCGCCTCCTCATGCGAGTGGGTGCGCATGATCGCGTCCACCAGCCGTGCCGCCCCTTCAAAGGAGCGGAGATAGGTCTTCGCGAACTTCTTGAGCATGTCGAATCCCTTGCCCGGCCCCCAGGTATCGCGATGCAGGGCGAGGTGAGCGCGGAAAAAGTCGATCTTCTGGAATGTGGCGAGGTGGGCGAAGTGCAACTCGGCCGCTTCGGGGGCGGAACGTGACTCCCGTATCGCAGCAAAGATGAAAAGATTCTCGAATATGCCGCGCCCTATCATGATCCCGTCCGCGCCGGTCTCGCACACCCTCGCATTGAAATCCGCGGAGGTGCGAACGTCGCCATTGCCGATGATCAGGGTGGGAAGACCCGCCGCATCACGTAGTCGCACCGCGCATGCGACCGCGCTCCAATCCGCGCGTCCATCGGATTGTTGAGCGACGGTTCGACCGTGCACGGTAAGTGCCGCGATGTGCTGCGAGAGCAGAAATCCCAACCACTCCTCCGCGCGTGAGGCGTTGATCCCGATACGCGTTTTGACGCTCACTGGCATGTCCCCTGCACCGTCCTTTGCGGCGGCAATCAAAGCGGCGGCGCGTTCGGGCCTCTCGATGAGGGCGCCGCAGGAGCCTCGATTCACCACCTTGCGCACGGGGCATCCCATGTTGATATCCAGGCCGTCGAATCCCATTTCCCGAACTTCGGAGGCGACTCGTCGATAGAACTCGGGATTGTTGCCCCAAATCTGGGCGATGAGGGGCCGCTCCGAAAGTGAGTATCGAAAACGGCCAATGACGCGGGGCCTGCCCTCGGAGCACAAACCATCGGTGTTCGTGAACTCCGTGAAAAAGAGATCAGGTGCACCGGCCGCGGCGACGATTCTGCGAAAGACGGTATCGGTCACCTCTTCCATGGGGGCGAGAACGGAGAAAGGCCGAGGCATTTGCCTCCAAATCCCTAATGGGATATCGGAAGCTGGCACACGTGTGTTGGGGGTCGGTAGGGAAGCTTGGCCGATGGCCATACACGCTCCGTGGTTGAAGAGTAGGATGAGCGATGCGGGATGAGCTCTATGCCATGAGGTCGAGGCCGCGGACCCCGTTGTCTTGCTGCTGACGGGCCAGATCGTCACGGGCTGCCGACTCGGTGCGGTAAGCATCAGAAGCCGAACGCAATTCCGATGGGCTTGGGGACCCGCCCTGGTAGGCGCGGGAAATCTCTGCCGAGGCGGACTGGTAGGAGCTTTCCGCGTCGTTCGGCGCTGCCACTACGGCCACACGGGAACCTTCCGGCCCCGACAGCGTCGCTGGAGATGCCCCGCTTTCCGATGCCGCTACGCGTCGGGCGTCGTTTTCTTGCGTCGCTGACTCGCGGGCGTCAGGAGTCGTCTCAGGAGGCCGGGAAACTGTCGCCAGCGCACTCGCTGACATGATCGGAGATCCGGAGGAAATCGAGTCCACTGCCATGGTTTGCACCTTCCTCCTTTAATATACCACTTTTACCCCGTTGTACGCATACCTGCCGCCACCCCTTCGATTGTGAGCCGAAGGAGCTCCCGACACTCCGCCTGCCGCGCCTCGTCTCCCCTTTGCTCGGCATCACGCAATCGCCGCAGCCATTCCACCTGGACCAGGTTGAGCGGATCCGTGTTGGGATTGCGGACCCGGATGGATTGCTGAAGCCATGGCAGCTCTTCCAGCAGATCCGACCTGCCGTTCGTGGACAAAGCAGCCTCCCGGCTGCACCGATACTCTTCGCGGATCATGCCCCAGATCCGTGTGCGGACCAGGGGATCCTCCACGAGGTCGGCGTACATGGCGCCGATCTCCAGATCCGACTTGGCCAGCGCGAGAACCGCGTTGTCGAGGGTCGCGCGAAAGAATGACCAGCCTTCGTACATTTCGCGCAGGATGCGGTCTCCGTTTTCGTGGGATGCGGCAAACGCGCGAAACGCGCTGCCGATCCCGTACCAGGCCGGTATCATGCAGCGGTTCTGAGTCCAGGCGAAAACCCAGGGGATCGCCCGCAGATCGGAGAGCGCGCGCGATCCGCGTCGATGCGCGGGACGCGAGGCGATCGGGAGAGATTCGATCTCCCGAATGGGTGTCGCTTGTTCGAAATAGGTGAGAAAATCCGGGTCCTCGATGAGTCGCCGGTACGCCGCCAGGGCGGCTGCGGCAAGCTCTTCCATAGCCCCAAGCCATTCCGCTTTCGGGGGAGACAGGGGCCGCACGGCCGAGGCAAGGGTGGCCCAAATGACCTGCTCGAGATGTCGGCCGGCTATGCGCGGATCGTCGTATCGGTCCGCAAGGACTTCTCCCTGCTCGGTCATGCGCAAGCCGGCGCCCAACGATTCCGGTGGAAGAGCCAGAATGCTGCGCGCCGCTGGTCCCCCGCCACGCCCGAGCGAACCGCCTCGTCCATGGAAAAAGATGAGCCGGACGCCGCGCTCTTGCGCGACCTGGGAAAGAATGCTCTGCGCCTTGTAGAGCGCCCAGCAGGCGGCGAGATACCCGCCGTCCTTCGTGCTGTCCGAATACCCGATCATCACGGTTTGCACGTCTTGACGACGCTTCAGGTGGCGGCGATACGCGGTGTCGTCGAGCATTTCACGCACGATGTCTGGAGCGTGCGCGAGATCCTGGATCGTTTCGAAAAGCGGTATGATATCCATTGATGGACCGGCATGCGGTCCCTGCTTGAGGTCCATCAACCAGAGCGCGGAGAGAATATCGCTGACATTGTGGGTCATGCTGATGATGTGCCCGCCCAGAGCCTCCTCTCCGAGGGCCGCCGCGCCCGCCCCGAGAGTGGTGAATACGGCGAGGGTCTCGCGGGCGTCCGGGCTGAGACCGTCCCCCGCGGAAGCGAGTGTTATCCCCATGGTCGAGCGCAGGAGCTCTCTTTTCTCGGATTCGGAAAGCTTGGCGTAGTCCGCGACCAGACCCAAGGATTGAACTATCTCGGCGACTACCCGCGTATTGCGGCCCGACTCTTGCCGTATGTCCAAGCGCGCGAAATGCAGCCCGAACACCTCCGTCTGCCAGAGCCAGCTCTGCAGCTCTCCATCAACAATGTGCGCGCCATTATTCATCCGCAGACTGTCGCGGATGAGAAGGAGGTCTTCGGTCAACGCGGCGCCGCTCGCGTAAGCGCCGGGAGGAAGACCCTCCAAAGACTCGGTGTCACGCGTGCGCTGGAGCCGCCATTCCACCGTCCGGAGAAAGCGTCGATAGATCTCGTGCGGGGAGAATGGCTCCAGGAGCAGTGCAATTTCGGGAAACTCCTCGACGCGCCTTTCCAAGGCATGCCGAAGGTCCCAGGACACAGCCGCCTGGCGTTCGGATATTGTGAGCTCCTCCAGGAGAGCACGACATTGAGCCATATGGGCATCGAGGGCGGCAGCGCGCATCCGCGTCAACGTCTGGGCGGTCACCGATGCGCTCACGTGCGGGTTGCCGTCCCTGTCGCCGCCGATCCAGGAGCCGAAGGCGAGGAAGGGCGGCAGGCGAAACGTCGTGCCGGGATAGACCTTTTCCAACGCACGGCGGAGCTCTGAAAAAATGGTAGGTACGACCTGCCAGAGCGTGAAGGCGAAATACAGGCCCACCTCCACTTCCTCCAGCACGCTGGGCCTGCGGGGGCGGATGAGATCCGTCTGCCACAGCTCGGTCAGAAGCGCGCGGATCGTCGTGTGGAGGCGTTCGCCCTCCCGGGGAAGGAGGTCTGCGTCGTCGAGCTGGACGAGAGACTGGCGGAGCAACCGCACCTTCGTGCGCACCGATCTGCGCTTTGCTTCGGTGGGGTGCGCGGTGAAGACGAGGCCTATAGAAAGCAGATCGAGGAGGGCTTGGCTGGCCTCGGCGTCAAGACCGGCCCCGCGCATAAGGAGGACGGCCTCTTCCATGGATTCAGATCGGGGCTCGGGTGATCGCTCACGCTCCCGTTCGCGCAGGACGCGCACGCGTTCGCGGTCCTCGGCGAGATTCACCAGGTCGAAGAACATCGTGAAGGCGCGCACAACGGTGCGGGCCTCCGCGTCGCTCATGCCGCGAATGCGCGCGCGCAGGGCGCTTTCTGCGCCCGGCCGCGCCTCACGGCGCGCCCGGCCGCCCAGACGAATCTCCTCCTCGAGCTCATAGAGGGAGGGACCGGCCTGTTCCCTGATGATCTCGCCGAGGATGCGGCCGAGCACTCGGATCTCGTTGACAAGCTTTTCCCTCTTTTCCATTCCGCTTCGAATTTCGGACCGCTTCCCCGAGAAGTCAACACAGCGATTGCTATTTCGTCCCCTTTTTCCGTTCCGGCGTCGGTGATGCACCTCCACCGCCGCACAGCCATCAAGCGGCGGCTTTGCGGAACGATCGCGTCGCCCACCAGAAGGACAGTACGACCAGCACACCGAGAAACACGAGGGCGATCGGGATCGCCGAATCGCTGAAATTCCCCAAGAACAGGGAGCGAGTCGCGGTGACCTCGTACGCGAAGGGGTTCACCGAGGCGATGGACTTGATAATTGTCGGCGCCAGGGTCAAGGGAAGTGTGATCCCCGAGAGCAGAAGCAAAGGCGTGGTCACGATGTTGATCACCGATGCCATCGAATCCTCGCGTTTGAGGACCATGGCAAGCGAATAGGAGCACGTGGCGGTGAGCACCGCCGTGAGGATCATGAAACCGAAGGTCACGAGAAGCCCGGTCGGGCTTACTTTCAAACCGAGCGGCAGGGCGATAAGCACCACGATGAGTGATTGGATCAGGAGCGTGACGACGTCGCGCAGGAGATACCCCAGCAGGATAGCAAGACGGCTCGCCGGAGTCACCAGGAGGCGCTCGAGAAAGCCTTGCCGAATATGGTCCACCAGAGTGAACCCCGCGTACGCTGACCCGAAGAGCGCGAGCATCACAAGGAGCCCCGGGGTGAAAACGGTATAGGCGCCGCCCTGGGGAAAGCCGGGGACGACAGAGAGATTCTTGAGAAGCGGCGCGAAAAGGAGCAAATACAGGATGGGTTGGAAGAAGCCGACGAAAAGCCACACGGGATTTCGAAGCGACCCTTTCACGTTACGCACGAATATGCTGCCCAGATCCTTGAAGAACTTCATGATCTACTCCTTGTGTGATGCGGACGGTGCCGCGGATACGGTAGATGCGACTACGGCATCATCTTTCAGGGAATGTCCGGTTGCGCGGAGAAACACGTCATCAAGCGACGGGCGGGACAAGGCGACATTCGCGATGCCGACCCCTGTTCCTTCCAGCGCTCGGAGGATCACGGGTAGAGCCTCTCCGCCATGGGTCACGACGAGCTTGAGATTGCCGCCATCGGAGGTAATCTCACGTACGAGCTCGTGGCCTTGCAGAGTCTTCATGGCAATGGCAGGGGCGTCGTCCACATGATTGACAGTGAGGGATAGGATATCGCCCTGAATCGCGCTCTTCAGCTCGGCGGGGCTTCCCATGGCCACGATGCGGCCTTTGTCCATGATGGCAATCCGGTCGCAGAGGGCGTCCGCCTCCTCCATGGAGTGCGTCGTGAGGAAAACGGTGGTTCCCATTTTCCGCAACGCACGGATCTGCGCCCAAAGCTGAGAGCGGCTCAGGGGGTCGAGACCGGTCGTCGGCTCGTCCAGGAAGAGAATCTCCGGGCGGTTCACCATGCCGACGGCAATGTCGAGCTTCCGCTTCTGCCCGCCTGAATAGTGTTTGGCGAATCTGTCGACAAATTCGGAAAGAGCCAAAGCGTCGATGAGCTCCTCGGTCCTGCGATGCGCGCTCGCTGAGTCCAGCCCATAAAGGGCTGCCTGGAGCAGCAGGTTCTCCCGACCGCTCGAATCCGGATCGGTTCCACCGGCCTGGCTGACGTATCCGATGAGCTTTCGCACCTTCTTGGGATCGCTTCCGACATCCAATCCGGCGATCGTCGCGCTTCCTCCATCGGGGGCGAGAAGCGTAGCGAGGATTCTCAGTGTCGTGCTCTTTCCAGCGCCGTTGGGGCCCAGAAAGCCGAAGATCTCTCCCTTTTCCACGTTCAGGTCAATTCCTTTTACTGCTTCGACGACCTCGGGCCGACCCTTTCCCTTCCTGCCCTTGAAGCTTTTACGAAGCCCTTTGATTTCTATAATCTGCATGCCCTTGTTCTCCTCTACCGCCTGGCGGCAATTAATTAATTTCGAATTAACAATATCAATAAAATTTATTAACGTCAATACAGATATTAAAATATTTAAGTATAAATTAATTATATTTCTCTTGACGAACTCCGGGGAAAAAAAAGGCCGCAGCGGATTCCCCGCTGCGGCCTGATTGCGCTATCAAAAGGATCAGGATCTGCGCCACCTATCCAATTCCTCGGGTCGCTCGATGGTCCGACCGGATAGGTCCGCACCCTGAATGCGAAGATTGGTGAGCTTCACGCCTTTGAAAACAGTTTCCCGGAGATCACAGTCGACAAACAACACGTCTTCCATGGTCGTATCGATTATGGAAAGTCTTTCCGTGTTCCGCGGAAATCGCTCCTTCATGCCCCGAAACGTGACTTTACGAAGTGTGCTGTTCTGGATACGCAAGGCATGAAAGCCGATGGCATCGAATCGTGAGTCTTTCACACGCGTAGAGCTGATTTCAGCGTCTTGGAGCTTGCAGCCTCGAAAGGCGCTGTCCTTGATCTCTGTGTCGCGCATCGTCGTGTTGCTGACGACACATCCTTGCAAGCGGGTATTGGCGAACAACGTCCCCGAGAGGTTGAGATGACTGCCCGTGAGACCGCTCAAACGGCAGTCCTTTATTCTACTCTCTTCGCTCAGAGTGACATCGGTCATCGTTGCCCCGGAAAGAAATGTATCGTCAACCGAGCTGCCGGTCTCGAGAGTCAATCCATTGACGGTAGAGCCCAGGAACTTCGTGTCTTTGATAAACGAGTGACTTCGGAGTGTCAGACGGACAACCTTCGATCCGGCAAACCCCACCCCGCGCAGCTCGGCATCTTCCATATGCAGCTCGTGGAGGGAGGCCCCCGAAAGCGAGCACTTCTCCAGGCTGGAATCGGCAAGGTCGGCATCGCGAAATGTCGACGCCGAGAAGCTATTGTGCTTCATGCGCGAGCGGGCCATTTTCAGGCCTTCTATCTTGCTGAAGGACATTCTGTTCTCGTGGAACTCGAACTCTTCGCCTTGCGGCTGTTCGATGCGCGATGAACGCTGGGAGTTCGCATCCCATTGTCCCGCGTGTCGGTAGCCTTCCCGATCCCAGGAACCATCCCAGTCCTTAACACCGAGCCCGCTTGTGATTCCATCCACCATGCCGTCCACCCAGTCCATATCGAGAAAAGATCGGGAAAGTCGGCGACCGCGACGGTTTTCATCATCGCCGAAATCTCGGGCGTCCTCGCGGTGGGCCTCGCGTTCCTCCGAGGACGGAATCGGATCGCCTTCCGGGCTTGCCTCTTCCAGTGCCTTCAAAAGCTCATCCGCCTGCTCGGCGTTTATCGTCCCTTTTTCCTGAAGAGCTCGGATCCTTTCAGCCGGCGACATTTCCATCGTCCTTCTCTCCCTTTTTCTTTCCGCGCAGGAGCTTCACCGCTTCTTTATAGCTGATCTGGCCCGTCTCCAATTGGTCCAATACGACGTCCGCCGTGGGAGCGGGGTCGGCCACTGCTTTCTGATCGACAGGTTTCTGGCCCGACAGGTTGAGCTTTTCCTTGATGGATGCAAGATGTCCTTTGACCGTGGGATAACTCACCCCGAGTGCTGCTTCCATATCACGTATCCGGCCTTCACAATAAATGAACACGCGGAGGAAGTGCAGCTCATCCGGGGTAAGGGATCCGAATTCGTTCATGACGAACTCACCCTCGACCTTCAATCCACAGGAGTCGCAGACGAGAACCCTTGGATAGAGCTGGCCATTACAGGATGGGCATCGCACGTTTGCATCGATTCTGTTTCTTGCCATTCCCTAAGTATACATTAACTTAATTAATTGTCAATTAATATTATTAATCAGAGTCAGACACCTTTACACGCAATTCAGAATCACTTTTCCCGTTGAACGTCTGCTTTGAAGAAAGGTGTGCGCGTCGCCGACTTTGGTCAGCGGGAAGGTCTTGCCCACGATTGTTCGAAATGCGGATGATTGAAAACCTTCCAATACCCCATCGAGGGCGCGCAAAAGCAGCGCTCTCCCCGCAACGGTATCGAAAAGCTTCAGCATGTTAAGGCCATAGATCCCACTGTTGGCCATAGCAAGGCCGATCGGGGTATAAAGAGGAGTCCTGAGCAGCCCCATCACGGTCCGAGGAATGGATCGCCGGGGACCCGAGACAAGCGAGGAGACCCCGTAGCTCACGATCCGTCCAGCGGGGGCCAGCCGACGCATGGCATCCTTCACAGCTGCTCCACCTCGAGGCTCGAGGATGAGAGAAAAACCGCCCTCTGCGCCGAGATCGCGCTCGGCGAACTCTTCGTAGGTGAGCGCCTGACCGGCGCCCAACGAATGGACAAGCTCCTTCTTTTCGACGCTTCCGACCAGACCCACGACTTGCGCCCCCGCGCGAGAAGCGAGTTGAACGAGCGCGCTCCCGACTCCCCCCGCGGCTCCCGGGATGAGAACCCTGTCCTCTTCCTGGACACGAGCCATTTCCACGAGGGCGATCCAAGCCGTCATGAACGCTACGGGGATCGCCGCCGCCTCCACGTCAGAGAGACGCCGCGGCGTCGCGCGGACCTGCTCGGCCGGCAGAACGATCTCGGTCGTATACCCCCCGAACCTGCAGGCCGCGAGCACCCGCTCCCCGCGGCGAAAATTCGTGACATCCGGCGCCAGCTCCGAGATCACTCCCGCAACCTCGTACCCGGGCACGAAAGGAACCCGTGGCGCTTCGGGGTACAAACCCATGCGCATTTGCAGATCGGCGAAATTGATGCCGGCGGCACTCACCTTTATTCTTACATGGCCGGGGAGAATGGCGGGAGACGGTCTATCAACGATCCTGAACACCTCAGGGCCGCCAAATCTAGGGATCTGTATCTCCGTCATAGCTTGGAAGCATACCATCCCTCATACGGCGCGTCCAGAGGCATTTATTTGCCCTAATTCGGGCAAAAAACTTGATAATTCCCAAAAGGTCATTACAATAGGTTCAATATGCAAAGCTCCGAGTTCAGGCGCCACTTGGAAGAGACCTACGGAATAGCAGGGGAAGACTACAGCAGGCTCGTGGAGGAATTTCTTGCCTATTTTGGCTCTACCCTCGAGGAGTACGTGCGAGCTCGCCATTTGGCATTGCAGCGACTGGGCAAGAGAAATCCCGAGATCTTCCGCCAGATTGTCGAGGAATCGCAAACTCTTCGATTCGCCGAAAGGGATCTGTCGGAGCGACGCGTACGCAGGCTCATTTACGGATAGGAGAATCAAAGATGTGCGGAATTGTAGGCTATGTCGGTCCCAAAAACGCCGTTCCCATTCTCATGGAGGGGCTGAGGCGTCTCGAATATCGCGGCTATGACTCGGCAGGCATCGGATGCATTGTTCGCGGCAGGCTCAAGGTGGTGAAACGGGAGGGCCCTCTGGCAAATCTCGCGCAGATCCTCCCGCCAGGACTCTCGGCCACGGCCGGCATTGGGCATACGCGATGGGCCACGCATGGCGGGGTGTCTGACCTGAATGCTCATCCGCAAGTCGGGGCGGGGGCGAAGGTCGCGGTCGTCCACAACGGAATCATAGACAACTATTCGGCGCTCAAGAAGAAGCTCGTCGAGCAGGGGGTCCATTTCACGAGCGAAACCGATACGGAGGTCATCGCCCAACTGGCGACGAAGTTCCTGGAGGCTGGCCGAACGCCGGAGGAGGCGGTGCGCGAGACGCTCGCCCTCATTCAGGGCACCTACGGAGCGGTATTCCTCTTTGCTGACTACCCGCAGCTCATCATCGGGGCGCGCAATGGGAGCCCGCTCGTGCTGGGAGTCGGCGACGGGGAGATGTTCGTCGCTTCGGATGCCAATGCGATCGTGCGTCATACGACCCAGGTCGTCTATCTGGACGACGGGGAGACCGTGACCCTCACCCCGGATGGCTTTGCCACGAAGGACCTGCGCGCCGCGGAAGTGAGTAAACGCATCGAGACCATCGATTGGGTGGTCGATGAAGCCGAGAAGAACGGCTACCAGGATTACATGCTCAAGGAAATTTTCGAGCAGCCCGAATCGGTTGCGCGAGCATTCGGCGAAGGGGGACGGCTCGTTCCAGATTTCGGCACGGCGAAGCTCGGCGGTCTGAATCTGGAGCGACGCGACTTCTTCGACATACGGCGGATCCAGATCATCGCCATGGGCACGGCGTACCACGCCGCAATGGTGGGCGCGTATCTCCTGGAGACAATCGCGCGCATCCCGGCCCGGGCCGAGATCGCCTGCGAGCTGCGAACGCGCAATCCCATCGTCGAAAAGGAGACACTGTACTTCGCTGTCAGCCAGTCGGGTGAAACCGCGGACACCCTCATGGCGCTGCGCGAGGTACGCACGAAGGGCGGTCGTGTCATGGGCGTGGTCAACATGGTCGGCTCGACCATCGCGCGGGAATCCGACGGCGGGGTCTACGTGCACGCGGGCCCGGAAATGGCCGTGGCGAGCACCAAGGCTTTCACGAGCCAGGTGATGAGCTTCGAGTTGCTGGCGCTCTTGTTCGCTCGCATGCACGACATGTCCCTCGCGGAAGGAAAGGCCCTCGCCGCCGAAATCGGCCAGATTCCAATGCTCATGAGGAAGGTCCTGGAGGGCGCCGAGGAGATCCGGCGGATCGCGCTGAAGTATCGTGAAGCATCCAACTTCCTCTTTCTCGGCCGCGGCCCGAGCTACCCCATCGCTTTGGAAGGTGCCTTGAAGCTCAAGGAGATCGCCTACGTTTTCGCGGAAGGCATGTCCGCGGGGGACGTCAAACACGGCCCTATAGCGCTCGTGAGCGAGACGACTCCTGTGGTCATGATCGCGGTGAAGGGCGACAATCTGGACAAAACAATCGGTGGCATGGAGGAAATCCGCGCCCGCAAAGGACGCGTGATCGCCGTGACGAACGTGATCGACGAGCGCATCACCCGCATTGCCGAAGACCTGATTCTCGTCCCGGAAACCAGCGAGGCGCTTTCCCCACTCCTGACGGTGATTCCATTGCAATTGTTCGCGTATTACATAGCCGATGCCTTGGGACGCAATGTCGACAGACCGCGCAATCTGGCAAAAAGCGTCACGGTGGAATAGACGCGCCGACGGAAGAGCGCCGCACGCCGGTTTGATTTTTCGGTCGGACCGACTATACTAGGGATTGAACGGGATCGGCGGCTCTGGACGTCCTCCGATTCCGTTCTCCCGCCGCTGATTCCAATCTATGACTTCAAATAAGAGTCAATGGCCTTGGCGGCCTCTCGGCCGTGGAATATGGACCGTACCACGAGAGAGGCGCCCGTGTTCGCATCGCCGGCTGCGAAAACGCCCTGCGCAGAGGTCGAATAATCGGGATTGCAGCGGATGTTTCCGCGGGGGTCGTACTCAACACCCAGCTCCTCGATGATCTTACCGTGCTTCACGTGCACGAACCCCATCGCGAGCAAAACCAGATCCATCTTCAGCGAGAACGCGGAGCCGGGCAGCTCATCCATTTTCAAGCCGCCGCCGGCCTGCTTTTTCCATTCCACGCGCGCGAACTCCACCTCGGAGAGACGTCCGTCCCGTGCTCCGAAGCAGTGCGTCGTGATGGACCAGTCCCGTTCACATCCCTCCTCCTGGGAGCTGGATGTGCGAAGAATGTTCGGCCAAGCCGGCCAGCTCGGGTTCCATGCCTCTTTCCAGACCGGCGGCTTGGGCATGATCTCGAACTGGTAGACCTTCTTCGCACCCATGCGGATGGCGGTGCCGACGCAGTCCGACCCGGTGTCTCCGCCGCCGATCACGACGACATTTTTCCCGTGCGCACTGATGATCCGCGATTCATCGATCTCACCGGCCTGGAGCTGATTGGATCGGGTGAGGAAATCCATCGCGAAATGCACCCCAGGCAGCTCACGCCCCGGCACCGGCAGATCACGCGGCTCCCCGGCGCCCATGGCGAGGAGAATCACGTCAAATGTGCCCCGCAAATAGCGCGCGGAAATGTCCTCGCCAATCACCACTCCGGTCTCGAATCGCACCCCTTCGGCTTCCATGAGGCCGATGCGCCGATCCAGGACGTGCTTTTCGAGCTTGAAGTCCGGAATGCCATAGCGAAGAAGGCCGCCCACTTTCGCCCCGCGCTCGAAAACCGTCACTTCGTGACCGGCGCGACACAGTTGCTGCGCGGCGGCAAGACCGGCGGGGCCGCTTCCCACGATGGCGACGCGTTTGCCCGTGAGCTTCGAGGGCGGACGGGGTACGATCCACCCCTCGGAGAATCCCCGTTCAACGATGGCAAGCTCGATCTGCTTGATCGTGACGGGGCTCGTATTGATGGAGAGCGTGCACGACGACTCACACGGAGCGGGGCAAATCCTTCCCGTGATTTCAGGCAGGTTGTTCGTCATCTCCAGACGCACCAGCGCGTCTTGCCAATCGCCGCGGTACACAAGATCGTTCCATTCGGGGATCAGGTTGTAGACCGGACACCCGGTTGCATGGCAGAAGGGAATCCCGCAGTCCATGCAACGGGCGCCTTGCCGCGCGAGCTCCCCCTCCGGCACGAGCGTCGTGAACTCTTTCCATGTTTTCACACGCTGGTCGACGGGGAGATAGGAGGAGGAAACGCGGGCGTTGTCGAGGAATCCGGAGGGGTGGCCCATCAGCGGTACACCTCCTCCGTGACACCGACAACCTCGGTTTCACGGGACTGTTCCTTTGCCATCCTCTCCAATGCCTTGCGGTAATCGATGGGCATGACCTTCACGAAGCGCGGGATCATCTCCTCCCAATCGCGCAGGATGCGCGTGGCGTGTTCGCTGCGCGTGTACATCACGTGGCGTTCCACCAGCTCGTGGAGCGTTCGCTTGTCCTTAGCCAACGTGACCGGCTCGATGTCCACCATTTCAAGATTGCACATGGTATCGAACAATTGATCCTCGTCCAGCACATAGGCGATGCCGCCGCTCATGCCGGCTGCGAAGTTCACCCCCGTGCGCCCCAGGACGACGACCGTGCCGCCGGTCATGTATTCACAGCCGTGGTCACCAAGGCCTTCCACGACGGCAATCGCACCTGAGTTGCGCACCGCGAATCGCTCGCCGGCCATTCCGTTGATGTACACCTCGCCACCGGTCGCACCGAAGAGATTCACATTGCCGGTAATGATGTTGTCTTGCGCCCGAAAAGTCGCCCCGCGGGGCGGATACACGATGATCTTCCCTCCGGAAAGCCCCTTGGCGAAATAATCGTTGGCGTCCCCCTCAAGCTCGAAGGTGATGCCGGGCGCCAGAAAGCCACCGAAGCTTTGGCCGGCGGAGCCCGTGAAGGATACGCTGATTGTGTCCGCCGGCAGTCCCCGCGCACCATGGCGAAGGGAGACCTCGGAGGACAGTGTGGCACCCACCGTACGGTTGCAGTTGCGGATCTGCATAAACAGACGCACTTTCTCCCCGGTTTCCAGCGCAGGGCGGGCCTTTTCGATCAAAGCCTTGTCGAGGGACAGAGAAAAGTCGTGGGGCTGTTTTGTCGTGCACCGTAAGGCCGTGCCGGCAGGAACCTCGGGTCTCATGAGGATGCGTGAAAAGTCCAGACCGCGCGACTTCCAGTGATCGAGGGCCGTCCGTGTCTCGAGGGCTTCAACGTGGCCCACCATTTCGTCGAATGTCCGGAAGCCGAGCGTCGCCATGATTTCGCGCGCATCCTCAGCCACGAAGCGCATGAAATTCACCACATGCTCGGGCTTCCCGGTGAAGCGGGCGCGCAGGCGCGGGTCCTGGGTGGCTACGCCGACAGGACAGGTGTTCAGATGGCATTTTCGCATCATGATGCACCCGATGGTGACGAGGGATATCGTGCCAAACCCGTACTCTTCGGCCCCCAGCAGCGCGGCGATGACGATGTCGCGGCCCGTTCGCATCTGGCCGTCTGCCTGTACCCGTATGCGGTCGCGCAATCGATTCATCACCAAGGTCTGCTGCGTGTCGGCCACGCCAATTTCCCAGGGAATGCCGGCGTGCTTTATAGAGGAGATGGGCGAGTTTCCCGTGCCCCCGTCATGGCCGGCAATCAACACCATGTCCGCTTTGCCCTTGGCAACACCCGCGGCTATCGTGCCGACGCCGACCTCCGCGACCAGCTTCACGGAAATACGCGCCAGGGGATTGGCGTTTTTGAGGTCATAGATGAGCTGGGCGAGGTCCTCGATTGAATAGATATCGTGGTGCGGCGGCGGCGAAATAAGGGTGACGCCGGGTGTCGAGTGGCGCACCGTGGCGATGTCTCCGTCCACCTTCAGGCCCGCCAGTTGCCCTCCCTCTCCCGGTTTGGCCCCTTGCGCCATTTTTATCTGCAATTCGCGCGAGTTCACCAGGTAATAGGAGGTGACGCCGAATCGGGCCGAAGCCACCTGCTTGATCGCGCTCCGTGCGCTGTCCCCGTTGGGCAGCGGCGCGTAGCGCGCCTCATCCTCGCCGCCTTCCCCCGAATTGCTCGCGGCGCCGAGGCGGTTCATGGCTATGGCGAGCGTTTGATGCGCTTCCTTGCTGATCGAACCGAAGGACATGGCCGAAGTGACGAATCGTTTGACGATGCTTTCTACCGGTTCCACCTCGTCCAGCGGAACCGCATCCCGTTTCGCGAAGCCGAACAGACCGCGAAGCGTGCACAGCGCCTTGCTCTCGTCGTTGATCGAGGCAGCGTATTGCTTGTAGAGGGAGTAGTCGTTTTCGCGAACGGCGCGCTGGAGGAGCGCGATGGCCTGAGGTGACAGGCGATGCCCTTCCGAGAAGCTGCGGTAGTGGATGGCGCCGCCGGAATCCAGTGACTTGCGTTCTTCCGCGGTGCGCGAAAAGGCTGAGGAATGACGAGCAAGAACCTCGCGCGCGATGTCCTCTACCCCGATGCCGCCGATCCGAGACGGGGTACCGGCAAAGTATCGTTCGATGAATTGGTCGGAAAGCCCCACGGCCTCGAAGATCTGGGCGCTCTTGTAGCTGCGGATCGTCGAGACCCCCATCTTGGACATGACCTTCAGAAGCCCCTTCTTGATGGCGGTTATGTATTGCTCGATGGCGGATTCCAGCGTGAGAGTGGCGGGAAGACGGCCTCGCTCCTTCAGATCCGCGATTGTCTCGATGGCGAGATAGGGATTGATGGCACTGGCTCCGAACCCCATGAGGGTCGCGAAGTGCATGACCTCGCGCGCCTCTGCGGTTTCGATGACCAGGGCGGTAAGGTGTCTTTTCTTGACGCGCGTCAGGTGATGATGCAGCGCCGCGGTGGCCAGAAGCGCCGGGATCGGCGCCCGCTTCATGCTCACCTCCCGATCGGTGATGATGAGCATTGTGTACCCCGCGTCCACGCGCGCCTCCGCCTCTGAACAGAGCACGGCCAGGGCTTTTTCGAGACCCTTTTCACCGTCGGCGGCCGTGAATGTCATTGGGATGACGCAGGAGCGGTACCCGCCGACGTCAAGGGTACGCAGCTTGGCGATATCGTCGTTGGAGAGGATCGGATGCGGAAGCTTTACCTGGCGGACGTGCTCGGGCGTTTCGTCGAGAAGGTTCTTCTCGCGGCCGACATAGCTCATGAGGGACATGACGAGGTTTTCCCGGTACGGATCTATCGGGGGGTTTGTCACTTGCGCAAAGAGCTGCTTGAAGTAGTTGTACAGAAGCTCCGGCCTGTCCGATAGCACGGCAAGGCTCTGGTCATTGCCCATGGAGCTGATCGGTTCCTGGGCGTTCTCCACCATCGGCGTGATCACCATGTCGATATCTTCAACGGTGTAGCCGAACACCCATTGCTTCTCACGGAGGGAGTCCCGCTCGATACGCACGGGTCCTGAAACCTGGAACAATCCCTTCAGGTCGATCCGATTCGCCTCCACCCATCGTCGATACGGCTTGCGCCTCGACACGGTCGCCTTCACTTCATTGTCGTAGATGATCCGCTTTTGGACCGTATCGACGAGGAACATCTTCCCCGGGGCGAGACGGCCCTTTTGGAGCACATCTTCGGCAGGAATATCGAGCACGCCGACCTCGGAGGCGAGAACGACCAGCCCGCTGCGTGTCACGACCCAGCGGGCCGGACGGAGCCCGTTCCGGTCAAGGATCGAACCGACTGTCAGGCCATCACTGAACGATATGGCGGCCGGTCCGTCCCAGGGTTCCATGATGGCGGCGTGGTACTCGTAGAAAGCCCGCTTGTCCTCGCTCATATGGTAGCGAGCGCCGAAGGCCTCGGGCACCATCATCATGAGGGCGTGCTCCAGCGTGCGGCCGCCGGCCACCAGAAGCTCCAGGACGTTGTCGAAAATACCCGAATCGCTTTGGCCGGGCTGGATCACGGGACGGAGCGTCTCTATGGCATCGCCGAAAAGGGGAGAGGACATGGTCTTCTCGCGGGCGTTCATCTTGTTGATGTTTCCCCGCAGGGTGTTGATCTCCCCGTTATGCGCGATATAGCGGAATGGCTGGGCCAGAGGCCATGAGGGGAACGTGTTCGTGCTATAGCGCTGATGGATGACGGCCAAAGCGCTCTCGAAGTCGCGCTCGCTCAAGTCGGGATAGAAGCTCTCCAATTGCGGGGCGACGAACATCCCTTTGTAGACGACCGTGCGCGCGGAAAGCGAGTTGACGTACAACTCCTCCAAGGAAAAACCGGCCGTCGTAGCCGCTTTCTCCAAGGCCTTGCGCAGGACGTACAAGGCACGCTCCAAAGCCGCCGTGTCCAGTCCATCCCGGGCCACGAAAACCTGGGCGATATGCGGCATGCTGTTCAAAGCGAGCTCGCCCAGAACGTCGGGCTTCACCGGCACCTCGCGCCATCCGAGACAGCGGAAGGATTGCGAATCGATCACGCGCGTGCAGACGGCCGCCGCGGCAGCGCGCCGGGCATCCTCGCGCGGAAGGAAGAGCATGCCCACTCCATAGAGGCCTTCCGCGGGCAGCGCGAATCCGAGGCGCTGCGCCTCGCGCGCGAAAAATCGATGGGGGGTCTGGACGAGCAACCCCGCCCCGTCGCCGGTTCGGGAGTCGCCTCCTACGGCGCCGCGATGCACGAGATTCTTCAGGATCGTGATGCCTTTAACGACGATTTCATGCGTGCGTCGGCCGTCCACGTTGACGACAAAGCCGACTCCGCAGCTGGAGTGCTCGAAGGACGGATCGTACAGACCTTCGCGCTGCATCCGATAGCGTGGGTCTTGAGGAGAGAACTCTGATTGTCTATTTGTGTCCATCGTCGTGCCGCATTTATCGCACACCGAGGGAGAGTGAGTCAATCGGTATACTTATGCGTAAGATGCGAATCTATGCATATTCACTTTTTCGGACGTACACCGGTTATGGGCTCTGCCTTACGGGGATTTTCGGGCCAGTAATGCTTTGGGTAACGCCCCCGCATTTCCCCGCGGATCTCCGCGTAGGTGGTATCCCAAAAGCTTGCAAGGTCGCGTGTGATCTGAAGCGGACGACGCGCTGGAGAAAGGAGCCGGAATGTCAGTGGGACGCCGCAGAGACGGGGACTCTCGGCCAGGCCGAACACTTCCTGAATGCGCGCTTCTACCGATGGAGGGCCGTCCTCATAGTCCACGGCTCGACGTCCCCCGCTCGGAAGCGTTATGGATTCGGGCACCTCGGATTCGAATCGTCCTCGGGACTTTCCAAGAATACCCAGGAGAGCCGACACGAGACCAGCCGCGTTCACCACCTGACCGCCCGTCAGCCGCATGTGAGGCGTGAGCCATTGTGCGGCATCGCGCGCCAGCCGCGCCTTTGAGAGATCCCCCAGTCCCTCCGCCGGTCGCGCCGAAGCGAAGAAGCGCATTCGCGCCAGAAGACGCCGCGCGCTGGCGTTCCACGGCAGGATATCCAATCCCTGCTTTGCCACGAGGGCTTGGAACGATTCCCCTATCTGGCCCGCATCAGGCGTACGGGGTCTCTCGGTGAGGGTAAGCCGGCCAACGCGCCGGACGAGGATCCCCTTGGGGACGAGACCTTCCCAACGAATCTCCGACGATTCCTCGGCGGCCAAGGCGATGGCCGCATCTACCTCCCCCTGGTCAACGGGCGCCGCGAGCCGTATCGTCCCTTCCGTCTCGCCCGGATCCGCGTCCAGCGCGACGATCCATGCGGTGGAGGCGCGGCTGGCGACGCTCACGCGAGCGCCACCCGAGCGCCCGACGCTGGGGAACCGCACGGCGCGTCCCGTCACGAGCCGATACGATCCGTCCGGCTCCCGCCGCGCCAAACGGTCGGGGAATGCATAGGCGAGGAGGGCGCCGACATGCTGTTCGTGCTCGAGAGTCCATCCGTAGCCGGCAACCGGATCGGGATGCGCTCTGCGGAGAATACGGGCCATTTCGGTTTCGACGCTCCGACGCCAGGAAAGCGTTCCGCCGGCCCCCGTTCGCATCACCTCGAGCCGCAAGCGAAAGTCCGGGTCGCGGTCGACTCCTGATCCGTCTCTTTCCTCGAGCACCGCAGCGGAGGCGGCGGAAAGCATGGTCTTGCCGTCCGCAAGGCCGCGCGCCACGAGGACCCCGAGGCGTGGGGTGAGCCCGAGGAGGGCCACACGCCGACCGAGCTCGGTCGGGCCTTCAGCGTCGATGAGAGCGAGCATCCGGAGGGTCTCCCTCGCCTGACTCCACGCGGCGGGTGGTGGCGAATCGATCCACTCCAAGTCTTCAGGCGTGCGGGCGCCCCAGAGGGCACAATCCAGTGCAAGCCCATCCAGGTCGGTACGGAGGATCTCAGGATCGGCCCGCGCAAAAAGGCGCTCCGTTTCATCCCAGAATCGGACACAGAGTCCAGGGCCCAGCCGCCCTGCCCTTCCCCTCCTCTGGTCAGCCGAAGCCGTGCTCACGCGCTCGGTGGCGAGGCGATCGAGCCCCGTTGAGGGGTGGAAGCGGGACAGGCGCGCCCAACCGGCATCGGCGACGGTGCGAATGCCCGGAACGGTGAGGCTCGTCTCCGCAATGGAGGTGGCGAGAATCACGCGGCGCATCCCCCCCGGCGACGGTGGACGTATCACCTGCTGCTGCTCTTCTAGCCTCAGGGTCCCATGGAGCGGAAGAACGAGCCCACGTCCGGCGAGACGGCCAGCCAGACGCGCCCCGATCCGCCGGATCTCTCCGGCGCCGGGGAGGAATCCGAGAATGTCGCCATCCGTATCGTCGAACAATTGCTCGACGCCATCGGCGTACCCTTCCTCCCACCGCGCGGGGAGAGGGCGATACATGGTGCGCACCTCGTGAACCGCGCCCGGGCAACGCAGGATCGGTGCGGGCCCTTCGGTCTGAGATCCCAGAAGAGCGGCGACCGGCTCGGCATCGAGTGTGGCAGACATGACGAGAATCGCAAGATCGCCGCGGGCACGGCGCACCTCGCGCGCGAGGGCGAGTGCGAGATCGGCATGGATCGAACGCTCGTGGAATTCGTCGAGTATGACGAGACCCACGCCCGCAAGCAGGGGATCCTCCTGGATGCGGCGCGTGAGAAGGGCCTCGGTGACCACCTCCACGCGGGTTTCCTTCCCGACCTTCGTGGCCGTGCGGACACGATACCCGACGCTCCGACCGACGTTTTCGCCGAGCAGCTCGGACATGCGCGTGGCTACCGCCACTGCCGCCAATCGTCGAGGCTCGAGCATGACGATCGATCCCGTGAGCCATTCAGCCGACAAAAGGGACAGGGGAACAAGTGTCGATTTGCCCGCTCCCGGTTCCGCGCTCAAAGCGAGGCTACGGTAGCGTTCCAGAAGCTCTCCGATGCGGGGGAGGAATGGAACCAGGGGAAGTCCTGTGGCCGAGAAATCGATCCTGGCGTCCCGCATGGCCTCTGACAATAGTCCTTCTCCGTGCGGGAGGCAAGCGCGACGGCGATCAAGGCGGTCGGAGCCAGGGCGCCGGCCGCCGCGCCTTCTATGCCTTCTTTCCTCGGCGTGTCGCGCCCAGCACGATCAATAGGACGCCCACCACGGCAACCCCGGATCCGATGAGGGTCCAGCGCGTATGACCCGCCATGGCCCCTTGCGTGAGTACATTCGTGCCTTGAAGAATCCAGACTCCTCCCATGAGAAGAAGCAGGATGCCAACGACGATCAAGGCCCATTTCATGCGTCACCTCCCCGAGCGCGGTCCACTCCGGTGGATCACCGCGTATCGTGGGTGAGAAGATACCGCTCCGACTCAGCGGTCGGCCAATGGGGAGTGAGGCAGGATCCGACGATCACGATAACGGACGAAATCGTTTCCCCGCAAAGCGTCCAAACCGAGGCCCACCTGTTCGGGTGTATGCGCGTCGGATCCCGGCACGAGCGGGATTCCCGTGGATTTCATGAGATCGATGATGTCCGGCGAGGGATAAGACTCCCCGATTTTTTTGCGCGTGCCCGATGTGTTGATCTCAGCGCTCATGCCCTGACGCCGACACAGGTCGAGAATCTCATTCACCTCCGCCGCATGAGTGCGAAGAAGGGGATGGCCGGGCTGCTTGATGAGATCCAAGTGGGCGAGGCAATCGAAAAGCCCGGAGAGGATACCGGCACGGACGGCCTCCAGATAATCGTCGTAGACCCGCGATAGACCCCTCGAATCGCGCGAGAAGTCGAAGACCCACTGATCGGCAGGCCACGACACGAGAAAATGGACGGACATAAGGACGAAGTCGAATCGGGCTCCGGAGAGGAACCTCTCGATATACCCTTCCCAACCGGCGAGGTAGTCCGCCTCCACTCCGCAGAGAATCGTGAGCTGAGGAAATGCTTCACGCGTCCGATCAAGCTCATCCAGAAACAGCGGAAACTCCTCGGCGTCCATGCGGAGTCTGTTATTGAAGAAACCCGGCCGAAAGCCGGGAAGCGGGATATGTGGCGTGAAGCAGATTTCACTCACGTGGGCGGCCAGCGCTGCCCGCGCGTAATCGGCAAGGGCGCCGGATGCATGCCGGCAGAAATGGGTGTGCATATGGTAATCGTGCATTGGGGGGTATCCTCGGTTGGCGAGCATAGATGTTGGAAGCGGGGCTGGGCAACCCCGCTTTCAACGCCTTCGGTCAATCCTGCGCGGCGGCCACAATCGGGTCTGAAGCTATTGCCATCTGCTGCTCAACTTTCGCGACGCGCTTGCGCTCGAAGAGATAAAATGCGGCGGGTACGACGAAGAACGTGAGGATCGCCGAGAAGAGTATCCCGCCCAACATCACGATTCCCATTTTCTGTCCGAACTCGGATCCCTGCCCTTTGCTCAATATCAGCGGGAAGCTGATGACGAGCACCGTCAGGGTCGTCATGACGATAGGCCGGAAACGCAAACGGGCCGCCTCGATAAGGGCGTCTTTGAAGGGCATTTTGCCGATCCTTTCCACGACGAAGTCGAGGTACAAGATCGCGTTCTTCGCGGAGAGGCCAATGAGCATGAGCATGCCCATGAGGCCGAAGATATCGAGGCCACCGCCGAAAAGAAACACAAGCCACAGCGCGCCGACCAAGGCGAGTGGAACAGGGAGAAGAAGATAAATAGGATAACGCCATGAATTGAACTGTGCCGCCATTACCAGATATGCGAGGAACAGGGCGAGCAGGAAGGTGATCAGGCCCGTGCCCGCAAGCGACGCCGCGAGGCTCGTCGACGAGAACCTTCCCCCGCCAACGGTCAAGGCGACGTTCCCACCAATGAGCCCCGATTTGGTAAGGTCGGCCGTGATCTGGTTCTGCATCGTGAGCGCCGTCGGCGAGTTCGGTTTGAGATTGACGGTGAGTTGGCCGGTGTACTGGCGATTGTCGCGACTCAGGCTCACGGGCGCCTCTTGGAGCACGAATCTCCCGAGCTGGCCGATCTGGAGAGCCTGGCCGGTGCTCGTGGCATAGATGGGCATCGTGAGCAGCGATTGGCCACCGGCGATCGTTGTCGGGTCGGCCATGACCTCGATCGGATAGCTGAGACCACCGGTGATGACGTTGGAGGCTTGCAATCCGGTTGTATAGGTCTGGAGCGCGCTGGCGACCTGGTCCACGGAGATCCCGGTGCCCTTCATCTTCGAGGCATCGGGAATGAAGTCATTCTCGATATTCAACTGGGAAAGACTCGAGCTGACATCCGAGACAAACGGATTCGCTTGTATCTGCTGGATGACCGCGTTATTGCGGTCCAGGAGGGTGTTGTAGTCAGCAGCGACGAGGTTGAGCTGCAATGAAGTGGTGTTGAATCCGCCACCGCCGAAACCGCCACCACCGCCGCCGGCATTGACGGATACCTGCACCGATGGCTGGTCCCGGAAGAGGGCGATGATCTGCGGCCGATACAACGCGGAGAGCGTTGCGACGCCTGGCCTCTTGCCTACGGGCGCCAGTTGTATGGTGATCTGGCCCGAATTGCCCACCGTCGTCTGAACGGTCACTACCTCGGGCCGCTGCATGAGATAATTCTCGACTCGAGCGGTATCCTGATTCGCAATGAGGGTCGGGGTCCCGTTCGGAAGACGAACATTGACGCCCATGAATCCCGAGTCCGTGGTCGGCACGAAATTGAATGGCAAGCGCGGCAGGATGATCACCCCGGAGGCCACCAGGAAAAACGCGGAAACGCCCAGCACCCACGCGCCGCGATGGAGGATCGCCTCGAGCCCGCGGGCATAACCGTCACGAACCCATTCCAGGCCTTTTTCCGTCCACCCGTGAAGCATGGAGGTGAGCGCCTGGAGAAGGGAGAGAACCATGCGAATGAAATAGTACCCGAGCCCGAGGGCGAGGGGGTAGACGACAATTGCCCCCACGGCTGCGTACCAACGGTGTGTAAATATCCAGGCGAGAACGACAAGCACCAGGCCCAGGATGATGCCGAACCCCTTCCGCCACGTCTTCCATCCCCACACGATCGCTTTGGGAAGCTCGATCACGCTCTTGATGACATCACCCCAGGTTTGGGTCTTTGTTTCAGGAGTGTACGCGAGGCGCACCGTAAGGAAGAGAATCGCCTCGAGAAGCGAAAGCAAGACGGCTGCCGCGAGACCGAGAGAGAATTGCATCAGGTAGCGGCCGATGAACCCCCCGATGAAGCTGACGGGAAGAAGTACCGAGAGCAAGGACAGCGAGGCCGCAACGACGGCGCTGAAGACTTCACTCGCTCCCTTGAGCACCGATTCCTTGAGACTGAATCCCATCGCGCGGTATCGCTCCACGTTCTCGGACACGACAATGGAGTCGTCCACCACGATGCCGATGGCGATGATGAGCGCCAGAAGCGAAACGAGATTGAATGAGAAACCGGCGAGGTTATAGAGGATGGGCGATGCCGACAAGGCGATGGGAATCGCCAGAATGACCGACAGTGCCGTGTTCAACTTGCCCAGGAATAGGAGGACAATGAGGGCCACGACCAGCGCGGTCAAGAAAAGCTCATGATACGTGGAGGCGACGGAGGCGCGAATCGGCCCCGTCGTGTCGTTGCTGAACGTGACGGAGTACCCGGGAGGCAGGATCATGGTCTTGATCGTTGCGCGCACCGCGTCGACCACCGCGATCGAGTTCGAATCCGTGGTCCGCTGGAGGGAGAGGAGGACAAGCGGTTTCCCGTTCACACGGGCGTAATTCGTCGGTTGGGGCACGTCCCGGACGCTGCCGATGTCGTCCACCTGGATCCCGCGTGCGGCGTCGACCATGATGTGCTCGACCGCGGTGATATTGGCGGGGGTGTTCTGTGTTGAAAAGGTCAGAGAGCTGTCCCTGTTCACAATGGTCCCGATCGGGGTATTGATCGCCTGGCTGGTGATCGCCGAGACAACCTGGGCCGGGACGATGTTGAAATACTTGAGTTTGTTCGGGTCCAAAAGGACCTGGAATTGGCGGGTCGGGGCGCCGTCAAGGCTGATATTCGCGACGCCCGGTACGAGCTCGAGAGCCGGGATCATCGTATTCGTCACGTAGAGCGATACGTCCCCGATTGCCGCGGGTCCCCCGTCGACCCCGAACTGTATGATGGCTTGCGAGTTGGGATCGAAGGTCCCGACTGTCGGGGGATTGACTCCCGAGGGGAGCCTGCGTACGGCCCCCGCTACCAATGACGCCACCTGATTGGCAACGGCGTTCTTGTCCGTCGTCACGTCGAAGCTCACGATAACGCGGCTGATGCCGATGGAGCTCGTCGAGCCGATATCGGTTATGCCGCTGACGGAGGAAAGCAGGTTTTCGATGGGTTGCGTCACCTGCTGGTCCATAACCGTCGGGGTTGCGCCAGGAAAGCTTGTCGTCACCACGACGACCGGTATATTGACGGCCGGAAGGAGGTCGACACCGAGCCCGAGCATCGAGACCACGCCGAATACGACTATGGCTAGGAAGATGCCCACCGCAAGTACATAGCGCGTAACGGAAAAGTTGACGGCAGGATTGATCCTGCTGAATACCGTTGTCTCGATCTCGCGAAGACTCTTCATGGAGTTGCTCCCCCGGTCGGTTTGCCGGCTGCAGGGTTGCCGCCAGGTGCACCGGCTTGCCCGGGTTTCTGTCTTTGCTGACCGGTTGCCGCCTGCCCCTGCTGGACATTTGCGGTCGGAGCCTGCGCGGCTGCAACGACCTGGACGGTGGAACCGGCAAGAAGACCAGGAGGCGGGCTCAGGATGACCTGGTCGCCGGCATTCAAGCCTTGCACCACCGCCGTCGTACCCGCCTCTGCCACAATGATAACCGGAACCTCAGCGGCCTTGCCGTTCTGAATGGCGTAAGCGAAATTGATGTTCGCACGGCTCTGAAGCGCGCTCAAAGGTATCTGGGGTCCATTGCCGATCGTCAGCTTGTACGTGACAGTTCCAACGGTGCCGTACGAGACGGGAGTCGAGGTGGGAACCGAGGCGGAAAGCGGCACGACGCCGTTGATGGGTGCGGATGGTGTCTGGATGACGCGGACGGGATAGCTCTTGCCGGCCAACGTGAACTCCACGGTGTCCCCGACCTTGAATCCGGGCGCATCCGCAGGAGGCACGGAGAAATTGATCTGTTTGTTCGAGCTCACCAACACGAATGCAGCCGAGTTCAAGCCCAAATACATTCCGGGAGTCACATTGACGGCAGCGAGCTGTCCGTCAAAAGGGGCGCGAATCGTGGCGTATTGGAGGTTGAGCTGCGCCAGCTGCAGTCCGTTGGAGGCCTGGTCGACCGTCAACTTCAACTGAGCGGTGCTTTGGGTCGCCGCTTGATCGTTCTGGTCGAAGGCGAGCTGAGCCGCCTGGACATTGGCCTGCGCTTGCTCGAGCTGGCTTTTTGCGTTGTCCAGTGTCGAGGAGGATATTCCGCCCAGGTCGAACAATGCCTTTTGCGAATCGTAATTCTTCTGCGCGGAAACCTGGGCTGTCTTCGCCGAATCCAGCTGCGAGCTGAGTCGTGGCCCCAAACCAGTCGTGGTCTGAAGGCCCATTGAGAGATTGATATTGGCGTTATCCAAAGCAGACTGGGCGTTTCGCAAGGCGAGCTTGAGGGCCGAGTCATCGATCTGTACGACAGGAGTACCCTTGGCCACGTGGTCTCCCTGATTGAGGTAGACTTTTTGAACGACACCGGCCACTTGCGCAGCCACCTGGCTTTGCGTCGCGGCGACGACGGTTCCTGCCGTGTCGTTATCGGTGACCAGCGGGGCGGAAACGACGGTGATTGCTTGCACGGGAATTGTTGCGAATCGTCGGCCGCCCGGCGCGGCGCCTGTTCCTCCGGCCCGCGCTGCCCCGTTTTGTGGGGCTGCTGCCCCGGTGCCCGCGGAGGGCGCCGCCGGTGAAGATTGTCCTTGACATCCTGCCAAAATGAGAAGCGGGGCGAGGACCGTAAGAGCGATCAGTAGTCCCTTCGTGCTCATCATGTATCTCCTAATATCCCATCGCGTTGAGAAGGAGCAGGGTCGCGAGCTGCACCGCGCTGCGCGCGGTTGCCAGGCCGTCCTCCGCGTTGGCGGCATTGACGGCCGCCGTCAGCATGTCCTGATTGGAGGCAGTGCCGTTGTCGCGCTGCGCCGTCACGATCTTCAGCTGCAATTCATTCGTATCCGCGGTCAGCTGGGCCAGGGTCAGCCTTTCTTTTGCCAGTTGAACGTTGTCCCAATCGTTTTGGATCGTCGTTATGATGCCCTTGCGCAATTGGGTTTCCTGCACGGTGGACGCATCGATCTGTTTTTGTGCCGCCGTCACCTGGCTCTGCACACCCCCGGCATCGAGAATGGGGAGAGAGACCTTGACGCCCGCATTCGCCGTTCCTGCGGCTACGCCATCCCAGTCCAACAGGAAATTGACGCCGCCGTTCAGGCTGATGGTCGGCGTGCCCTGCCCTTTGGCGAGGGCGAGGTCGATTGCCGAGGAGCGGACCGAAAGTGCGAACTGCTTGAGATCCGCGCGGCGGGAAAGCCCCTGCGCGACTGCCTCCTCCACCGTCGAAACGGGGATGCTCGGGTCCTCCGCGTCGGCAACGGCGAAAATTTGATCCGCCGACACGCCCATATAGGTAGCCAGGGCGATGCGAGCGAAACGCAGATCGTGCTGTGCGCTGTCCACCCCCACCTGAGCGACCTGCGCGTTGAGCTCGGCAGACTTCAAATCGACAAGGCTCGCCAACTTCAGTGCATAGATCTGCTGAAGCTGCTTGAGGACCGCGTTCTGCTTGTCCAGGATCTGTTTGTTGAGATCGAGGGTTCGCTGCGCGGAGAGCATCGTGTAGTAGGCCTGCTTTATGCTGTAGATGAGCGTCAATCGGCTCGCGTCGGTCGCTATTTCCTTGCCGCTCAAGGTGAGAAGGCTCTTGTCCACCGTCGCCTGGGTCGGCCCGCCGGGGTACCCATTCCACAGTGTCTGGCTCGCGGTTATGCCCAGAGAGCTCGTGTTATCCGCGCCGGCACTCGGCGGAATCCATGGATAGGCGCTCACAGCCACGGTCGTAAGGGGACCCGAGAGTGCCAGGCCAGCCGTACCACCCTGCGGCGAGGGGCTCGCTGCACTCGCAATCGGCAGGCCCAACCCCAACAGAGACGTCGTGCCGAAAGGAGTTGCATAAGTATATCCGGCCGATCCTGCGAGGGTGAGGGAGTCTTTCGAAACATTGAGCGCGTGCTGGGCACGCGCGACGTCCAGGTTGTCCTGGAGCACCTTGTTGTCATCCCCGTTCGCCAAGGCGGCGTCGATGGCTTGCGAAAGGCTGAGGGTTGGGACGGCTCCCTGAGCGCCTGCTGCCATGAGCGGAATGAGCGCAGCCATCATGACGATCACGATTCTTCTCATTGCTGTCAAAGTATGCATCGTTGCCCCCCGGCACCATAGAGGCGCTATTAATGTTATATAATATTCCGTTAGGCGTATCCCTTCAGTGATGGGCTTGACCCATGATGGGGATATTCCTACCATTGATCAAGGAGGCGCATCATGCCGGAAAACTCAACGCAAACCGAGGAAAGTCGAATGGGATTCGATGATGCCCGTGAACACTTCAAAGCGGCGCGCGCCTGCATGCGCAAGAGCATCCAGGATTTCTTTCCCCCGGGCTTCACCGAACACCGCCGCGCGGCACACAAGGAAATTCTCCTGAGCCTGCGCAGCCTGCTCGATGCCGCGATCCAACGAACCGAGGCTGGTACAAAGAACTGAACGCGCACGCCGTTTTTTCCTCCCTAGGGTCCGAAGAGAATCCAGCCAAGGAGGATGAGCTCCGCAACCCCGGCTCCAAGGGCCAGTCCCGTGTGGCCTCCCAGATAAAGGTCGGTGCCGGCGACAATCCCTGCTGCGAACACGATAGCCCCCGCGAGCTTGCGGACGCTTTTCTCGATCCGCGACACGTACCCTTTCATCTCCGGTAGCCGCACCTCCGTCTTTCCCTGCAGAATCCAGGAAAAAAGGTCGTCGGCCTGACGCGGCAACCCGACCAAACGTCGGCCAAGATCGCCGACTTCTTTCAAAACGCGTCGAAAACCCGTGCCCCCTTCCTTCGCTATCAGAGTGCTGACGTAGGGCGCAAGCCCTTCCCAAACGGCGAAATCGGGATCGAGACCTGTCGCCATGCCGGAAAGGATGCTGACGCATCGGCCGAGCAGAATGAGATTTTCAGGGACCTGGAATGGCATTTCGTAGAGAAGGGTCCCGAATTGATCGGCGAAAGCCCCTATCTCGGCATTGCTCATGCGAACCATCTCGCGCGTGGATTTGCCCCAGAGTGTCTCAAAAAGAAGTCGACACGCCCTTTCAATTTGGTCCCGATCTGCGCTGGGCAGGAGAACACGCAAGGTGTCGAATGCGCGGACAAGACGGGCCGCATCCTGCGTCGCTACCGCGAACAACACCTCGCGCAGGCCCTTATAGGAGGCTGCATCGAGGGTGCCGGTCATCCCGAAATCGACATAGACAAGCTTCCACGCGCCCCGATTACCGGGCGTCGGCGCGGGGCGAATGAACAGATTCCCGGGGTGCGGATCGGCATGGAAGAAACCGTCCTCGAATACTTGCTTCAGTGAAACATCGAGCAGCCGGGCGGCCACTTGTTTGCGGTCGATTCCCGCGGCATCGATGGCGGCATAGTCGGATATCTTGATTGCGCTCACGTCCTGCAGGGTGAGAACACGCCGAGTCGTATGACTCCAGATCACGGCCGGAACAAGCACCTCAGGACGGTTCCTAAAAAAGGCGGCGAACCTCTCGGCATTCTTGCCTTCATGCTCGTAATCCATTTCCTCGTACAAGGAACGGCTGAACTCATCGATCAGGGCCGGCACATTGACGTGACGCCGGACGCTTTTTAGCCTCTGCAGCCAACGGCCAGCGACTTTTATCGCGGCGAGGTCCGCCTCCACGATTTCATGAATATGCGGTCTTTGGACTTTCACGACGACCTCGGGGCACGGGTCACCCTGTACGTCCTTCGCACAGAGGCGAGCCCGATGGACCTGGCCTATGGATGCGGATGCTGTTGGAACGCTCTGGAATTCCTGGAACTTCTCTCCCAAAGGCATTCCGAATTCGGATTCCACGACAGCCTTGATTGCTTCGAACTGTTCCGCCCCTACCTCATCCTGTAAGCCGGCAAGCTCTGAGGTAATTTCTCGCGGCAGCACGTCGAGGCGCGAGGACAAGAACTGTCCCACCTTTATGAGCACGCCGCCCATTCTCACGGCGAGATCCCTGAAGCGCACGGCGATATGACGCATGCGACCCGCACGTGTGCGACGCGAAAGCCAGGCGAATCCGATGTGGGGCAGGAGCAGGTCCCACCAAACCTCACTGACCATTGCGGAGGTGAAAAACCTCATCGTACGTCGATACCGAGATCGTTTCATTGTGTCTTCCTTCATAATAAGCCCGGCAAATTGGGAAGTGAGCACGATTTTTTTTGCTTTTTCTCTTGACATTAGAATGCGTGTATGATAATGGTTGCAATTGGTTACAACCATTATGTCAAAAGAAACAATAAAAAGGAATGCGATAGAATCGTTTCAGGCGCAAGTCGAATCGTTCCTTTTGGCACGTATCGACACGGACACCTGGCCTGTAGGGTCACGGATTCCGTCGGAACGTGATCTGACGGAGGAATTGGGCGTCAGCCGCACAACGGTACGCAACGCTGTCCTGGCGTTGACGGCACGCGGAATTTTCGATCGCTCGGTGGGTCAGGGCACCTTCGTAAAGCGGAAGCAGGCACAGAAGTCAGAAGCTCACTTGTCGCACGGCACTCTGGGCTATGTGGTCTGCAAAGAGAAGTCCATTCGGCGACCAATCAGCACGGAATCCTTCTATTTTGACGTGTTCCTGGGCATCGAGGAAGAAATCGCACGGTCGGGGCGCCATACGCTTTTTTCCTACCTGGACGATTTCGACCCGGAGGAAGTGGAGGCGTTTCGTCTCTTTTTGGACAAAGTGGACGGCGTCGTGGTGGAAGAAGCCCGCAACCGAAAGATACTCGAGATGCTGAAGGACGGCGCCGTTCCCACGGTCCTGCTTGCACCGTCCGAATCGCTCCCTGGTTTGGATCTGGTAACCATGGATCTCGCAGCCGGCGTCGTGAGCGCTGTGAGGTATCTCCGCGAGCTGGGTCATGAGCGCATTGCCATCGTCAACGGCCCGCTCCATCTCGATTCAGCTCGGGTCCGATTCAAGGCGTGGCAGGATACGATGGGTGCGGCGGCGGACAAGAATCTCGTTGATGGCGACGAGGGCTGGACGGCCGAAGCGGGCTACGCTGCCATGAATCGCCTCCTATCGAGACGGCCGGATCTGACCGCCGTGTTCTGCGCCAATGACCTCCTTGCGATCGGCGCGCTCTCCGCCCTCGCGGAACGCTCCGTCCGCGTACCCGAGGACGTGAGCGTCATGGGCCTCGACGATTCCGAGCTCGCACGTCATTCCGCGCCCCCCCTGACCACGATGCGCATTCATTCACGCGAGATGGCGCGCACCGCCGCGCGACGTCTCCTCGAACGCGTGGAAAACGGGGCGCTGCCGCCCATTCGTATCGAGTATCCCATCGACCTGGTTGTTCGAAAGTCGTGCAAGGAGGTAGGCAGTCATAAGAAGTGACGAATCAAGAAAACAGCCGCGGCGTCGGGGTCAGCCCGAACAGCAAACTCACCGACACCGCAAGCCGTTGGGTACGTTTCAGCATAGTCAATCAGGAGCGAAACGTACAGACATCCAGCCGCCGATGAACAGCATCGGCACAAAGGAGAGACGAATGAAAGTGTCCCGAAAGCTCCTCGTGCTTGCCCTGGCTGTGAGCATTTTTTCAGTGATTGCCGTAAGCCAGGCAACAGCCCAGAAAACGGAGATCAGCTACATGGCGTGGTACAACACCACGCAATCCGAGGCCGATCAAGTCCAGGCGACAATGGACAGGTTCAATGCTTCGCAAGACAAGATCCATGCCACGCTGATCATCATCCCCCGCGACGGTTATGAAACGAAGGTCAATACGATGGCCGCCGGGAGGCAGCTGCCGGATTGTACGGAGCTCTCAGAGGCAATGACCCTCGAATTCGCCTCCGCCGGCCTCCTCGCCGACGTGAGCACGATGTATCCGCCCGATAACGCGCCGCTGAAGTCGCTCGCCTTCACGTACGCCGGGAAGCCGGTGGGATACAGCTCAGGCAACGAAGTGCTTCTCATGTACTACAACAAGAAGATCTTCGATGCCGCGAAGCTCGCCTACCCGCCCGCCAGCGCAGACAAGGCATGGACATGGCAACAGTATATCGACGTGGCCAAGAAGCTGACGAAGGACAAGAACGGCAAGACCGCGGACCAGGCGGGCTTCGACCCGAAGAACATCGTCCAGTACGGCACGGATTTCGACCGCACATGGTGGATGTGGCCTATCGCCGCCGTCTCCAATGGGGGCGGTCTCATGAGCCCCGACGGAAAGCAGTTGCTCATCGGCAAGCCCGAATCCATTGAAGCCATGCAAGCCGTCGCGGATCTCTATGCAAAATATCACGTCGCCCCGTCGCGGAGTGATCTGGCAGCAATGTCGACCCTCGACGTCAATCTGCTCACCGGAAAGGTCGCCATGGCGACCGGTGGCCAGTGGAATATCGGCGTCACACTCGCGAACTCGGTGAAGGACGGCCTGGATTACGGCGTCGGCGTACTTCCCAAATTCAAGAAAGCCGTGACATACAATACGGGCGCGCCCTACGGAATTTTCAAGAGCACAAAGAATCTCGACGCTGCCATGACATTCATCCGCTGGTGGGCCGATGAGAAGAACCAATGGCCCGTTATCCTGAATGGCACCCTGATGCCCGTCATGGCGAAGTGGTATCAAACCGATGCGAACATGAGGCAATGGGCCGATCCCGACGTCACGAAGACTCCCCGCCCCGCTTTCTCCATGTACAAGACGGCCGTCATCGACTACGCGATGAACAACGCCGTGCAAGTGCCCTGGTACTATTTCAACGGCTACACCGGGCTCAATGACATTCTGGAGTCCGGTATAGACAATGTGTGGAATGGAAAACAGACCGCGCAAGACTACATAACGAAGATTCTTCCCCAGTTGCAGAAATTCTTCGACGATCACAAGGCAAAGTAGGAAAACCGCACCATCTCGAGGCATCCTGTCCGCGCGCGGCGCGGACGGGATGGACCTCGTTTCGCCAAGGAGGCGATGCCATGAAGAGCAGCCGATCACGCAGGACGACTTTGGTGGCGTATCTCTTTCTCACGCCGGCCATTCTCGGCCTCGTTTTCATCACTGTCCTTCCCTTGCTCGGTGTCGTGGGCATCAGCCTTACGCATTGGTCGGGGCTCGTCCCACCGACCTACATCGGCCTGGACAACTATCGCGACATATTCACCGTGGATCCCTACTTCGCGCGATCAGTCGTGGCCACGCTGTACTTCGCCGTCGGCGCGGTGATCATGGGGACCCTGTACGCGTTCTTCGTCGCACTCATGCTCAATCAGAGAATCCCCGGGCGCGGCTTCTTCCGTTCTGTGTTCTTTCTTCCCTATGTGGTTCCGAGCGTCGGTGCGAGCGTCGTCTGGGGATGGATGTACGAAGCGAACTTCGGTGTGTTCAACTATTTTTTGAGCCTCTTTGGGTTCGACAAGGTTCAGTGGCTCGGTAACGACATCACCGCCACGCCGTCCATCATCGCCCTGACGGTGTGGGGACTCGGCAATTTCATCGTCATCTTTCTCGCGGGTCTCCAGAGCGTTCCGACATCGTATCTAGAGGCGGTTGAAATCGACGGCGGACGCGCCTGGCACAAATTCCGCCACGTGACACTGCCCCTCATGTCGCCCATCATCTTCTTCAATGTGCTCATGAGCCTCGTCACGAATCTGCAAATCTTCATTCCCGCGAGGACCCTGACGAAAGGCGGGCCGAACAATTCGACCCTCTACATGGTGCTGCTCATCTTTCGCGAGGGTTTTGAACGCAACAACTTCGGCCATGCCGCTGCGGTATCGCTGATCTTCTTTCTCTTCATCGGAGCGCTGACGGGCCTCATATTCGCTACGTCGCGTAAGTGGCTGTTCTTCGAAGGAGCGTGATCCATGACCCGTCAGTCCATGCACCGAGTCAATGTGCCCGTCACCATTGTCATTTCCATCCTGGCGATCGCCTGCATCTTTCCATTTTTCTGGATGCTCCGCTCGTCATTCATGTCGAATCTCGAGATCAATCGGTATCCACCGACCCTTCTCCCCACGCTCTGGCACTGGGAGAACTATCCGCAGACTTTGCGGACATTTCCCTTCGGCAGATATCTTCTGAACACTCTCACCATCACGGTTCCGGCGCTTCTCGGAACCCTCCTCACCTCGACCCTTGCGGCCTATACCTTTGCCCGTCTCAATTTTCGTGGAAAGAAGTTCTGGTTCATGATGGTGATAGCCTCGATGCTCATGCCGGGCGCCGTGACCATCATCCCCATCTTCCTCGGTTGGACCCAGCTCGGCCTCTCCAATGGATATGTGCCGCTCATCGTCCCCGCATTTCTGGGCGGCGGCGGATTCAATATCTTCCTGGGGCGGCAGTTCCTCTTGACAATACCCCGCGACCTCGACGAGGCGGCCTATATCGACGGGGCCGGGCACGCCCGGATCCTCTTTCAAGTCCTGCTGCCGCTCATCAAGCCGGTGCTCATCTCGATCTTTCTCTTCACGTTCATCATTTATTGGAACGATCTCCTCGGTCCCCTCATCTACATCACGCGCAACCAACAAAACACCATCGCGCAAGGGCTCGCGAACTTCCGTGCGGGATTTGGTACCGATTATCGCGCCATCATGGCGGCCTGCACCATGTCGATCGCGCCCAGTGTCGCGTTGTACTTCATCGGCCAGCGGTATTTCATCGAGGGCATCGTGCTCTCGGGGCTGAAGGCCTAATCATGGACATCCTCGCTCCGTCCCGCGGGGGAAAGGCACATGAAATGTTTGACTATCGCATCACCCCGACGCCATTCGCATCGGTGAGCGTTCTCGACGCGTTTTGGCGTCCGCGGCTGGAGACGAATCGTGCCGTATCCCTCCCAGCCATCTTTAGGAAATGCGAAGAATCAGGGCGCCTGAACAACTTCCGCAAGGCCGCCGGCATCCTCGCAGGCCCGTACGAGGGTGTCATGCCGTTCGAGGATACCGAAGTCTACAAGGCGATCGAGGGGGCCTCCTACTCACTCGCCCAGCATCCGGACCCCGCGTTGGACGCCTTCCTGGACGGCCTCATCGCTCTCATTGCCGGCGCCCAGGAAGAAGACGGTTACCTCTACACGAATCGGACCATCGACCCCACGCGCACGCTCCCTTTTGCCGGCCCGAAGAGATGGTCCAGCCTCGTCATGAGCCATGAGCTGTACAACTGTGGTCACCTCTTCGAAGCGGCGTGCGCACACGCACTCGCAACGGGCAAGAGTTCTCTGCGGGACGTGGCCGTACGGGCCGCGGAGCTGATTCTGCGGGAGTTCGGCCCCGACGCCCGCCACGACCTCTGCGGCCATCAGATCGTGGAGATGGGTTTGGCGCGGCTGTATCGACTCACCGGGGAAAGACGTTATCTCGAGGAGGCGCGCTTCTTCCTGGAGCAGCGCGGGAGACATGAATCGCGCCCTTTGTACCTTTATGAGGAGAATCCCGGGTATTGCCAGGACCATCTCCCGGTGCTCGAGCAAAACGAGGCCGTCGGGCACGCCGTGCGTGCCATGTACATGTACTGCGGTATGGCCGACATCGCGGCCCTCTACCCGGATGCCGCCTATGCCACCGCAATCGAAAATATCTGGCGCGATGTCGTCGAGTCGAAGATCTATCTCACCGGCGGGATCGGGGCACGTCACAAGGGGGAGGCATTCGGCGAGGCATTCGAGCTCCCCAACATGACCGCATACGCCGAGACCTGCGCGAGCATTGGATCGGTGATGTGGAATCACCGCTTGTTTCTCCTGACCGGTGAATCGAAGTACATCGACGTTCTCGAGCAGACATTGTACAATTCGCTTCTGGCAGGGGCCTCTCTGAATGGGCAGGAGTTCTTCTATACGAATCCCCTCGCCTCCGACGGGAAGTACCGGTTCAACCACGGAAGCGCCGGCCGACAGCCGTGGTTCACCGTTTCCTGCTGCCCGACGAATCTCTCTCGGTTCTTTCCGTCGCTTCCCGGATACGTCTATGCCACGGCGGACGACACCGTCTACGTGAATCTGTACATGGCCAGTACGACCCGGATCGACGTGGATTCGACGCAGGTCCTGATCCGACAAGACACCGACTACCCTTGGTCCGGTTCGGTCCGCCTTACGTTGGATTTTCAACGCTCCGTGCACATGCGCCTCCTGGTGCGCATTCCCGGGTGGGCACGCGGAAGAATTCTGGGCGGGAGTCTCTACCGGTTTCGTACTCCTTCTGCGGATCAACCGTACCTGATGCTCGACGGCGTGGTACAAGCCCTTGAGATTGAAAACGGGTATGCCGTTCTCGACCGTGAATGGTCGGGCCGTGAAGTGGTGGAGCTGCTTTTTCCGCTCAGTGTTCGTGCGGTGCTGTGTGACTCTCGTGTCGAGGAGAATCTCGATCACGCCGCGATTCAACGCGGCCCGATCGTGTATTGCGTGGAAGGTCGCGATAGCGACCGTCCCCTCGATACTATCTGCCTCGGCGAGGAAAGTCGAATTACGGCGCACCGGGAGCCGGAGCTTCTCGGTGGGGTCGTCGTCCTCCGCGCGCCCGGTTATCAAGCCGTGCCCTACTACGCTTGGGGCAATCGCGGTATCGGGCCGATGAGAGTCTGGTTGAACGACGCCCGGTGACGGCCGCCGAATCTTCCTGTGTTGTATTTGTAAGCGCCCCTGAGGAACACGAGATGTCACGGGGCCCGACAGGAGGATTTCGTGAAACGTATTCAGGCGACCGTTCTCATTGCCGTGTCACTGGCCCTCGTTCCTCTTTCGATGGCTTGTGCGCGCGGAGCCGGTGGGCTCACCTGGGGTGAGCAGTACTTTGACGGCGAGTTTTCAAACTACGACGTGCAAGCGAGCACCTCGGGCGGATTCGGATATGCCGTGACACGGGGTGGTACGCGCATCGGCGGATTTGCCCTCGCGATGCATTCCGACGTTCCCGGTAGCTCATTCGACGCGGGTTTTGTCGGAACAATTACCGGACAAGAGACCCGGGCGGGGATCTTCGTCGCCGCGGCGAATCTCTGGACCGGCATTGGAGGAATCGCGGGAAGCTCGGTCATTCAGGGACCGGCGACTTTCGCCTTCTTCGGAGAAGCGACGGTGGAAGTCGGCATTTCCCTATTCCCCGGTACCACAATGAGCGCCTACGCCGGGATGCAAGCCGTTGCGCCCGTCCTCATCACGGGGCAGCTTTTCGACAGGGTGCTCTATACACCGACTTTCGGGATACGTGTCGGATGGGGAGGCTGACCTCAGGGAGAATAGATCCGGTACATGAAATGGGCAACAAGCCATCGGGGCGCGACGCGAACGATAAGTCGCACTGCCTTGTACAAAAGACCGGGAACGATGACAGCCTTGCCTCTCTTCCACCCCCTGACCGCAAAAGCCGCAGCTTGGGTTGGCGCCATGGTGACGGGATTGCCGCTTCCGAACTTCTTTTCGAGGCCGGAAAGAGTGAGCATTTCAGTCGCCATGCCGCCGGGAGCGATTGTGGAAAAGAAGATTCCGTCTCCGCGATGTTCCATAGCGCAGCCTTCCATGAACGCCTGGAGAGCATGCTTTGTTGCACCATAGCAATTCTGAAATGGAGTGGGCACAAAGGCCGCGAAGCTCGTAACGGTCAGGATCGCGCCCGTGCCACGCTTCAGAAATTGACGCAGGAAGAGCATGGTGGTCTTTATCGGGCCTACGAGATTGAGCGCTATCATTCGCTCATACTCATCCGGAGTCGCATCGAGGGTCTTTCCGTAGAAAGTGACGCCAGCGCAGTTCACCAGGGCGTACACTTCACCAAAGGATTCTGCGGCACGAAACAGCGTTTCCGGACCATCGCGCGAAGCAAGATCGACCGTACAGACGTGCACGCGGGCAGCGCATCGGGACTCGATCTCGGACTTGAGCTCTTCCAATCGCGGAGCTCGACGTGCGGCGACACAGAGGTTCGCGCCTTCCCGATACGCCAGCGCACGGGCTATCTCGCGACCCATGCCGCTGGAAGCGCCGGTTACAACCACGAGCTTGCCGGCAAAATTTGGTCTTTTCATGACGTCATCGCAGTATAGCCAGTTGCAGAGCGCTTCGATAGCGTGTCATGAGTGGGTCAAACGCGTCGTCCGTGGTATAGTGATCCCCGATGATGCTTCTGACCCGGCTTCCTCTTCTGGCTCTGTCGCTTCTGCTCCTGCTTTCCGCAGTGTCGGGATTCTCACAAACCCCGGTGGATTCTCGGCTTGACTCACCCGCCAGCAATGACACGGATTTTCTCGCGGCATTCTCCAGCGCGTCTGCCGAGTGGGGGTCGGGGATCCCGGCGGTGATCGAACAGGCATTTCGGGAATGTTTTCGCACCTACATCATCAATGGAAAGATTCTGACACTCCATCTTCCCTTTTCTGAGAACAATGAGCGCTCCGCGCTCGCCGGGACGACCCTCGCGGTCCCGGGCGGCGGAAAATCGAATCCCGCGGGGCTCTGGGATCAGATCGACGTTCTTCTCGCTTCTGATGACTTCAAAAAGTACGTGGATGAGCTCTCCAACGGCCACGAGGAGCTCGTGGTCTTCGATCTGAGGACGCGAACATGGAGCACATCGCGCGATTGGTTTACGATCGGTCAGATGAAGGCTGGCACCTATCCCGGTCTCCCCCATGAGCCGACCATTCTTTCCAAGGGATCGGGGATAGCGACGCCAAGCATCTACAATTACCTCTATGGAGTTGGTCGATTAGGCATTGACTGCTCTGGGTTCGTGTGGTACGTGCTGACATCCATCGCGACAGCCGGCGGGCTGGATCTCAATCGCGCGCTCAGCCACTATTTGGGCGCTTCATCGCCCGACATGGCACCTCAATACATCGGGACCTGGTTTTTCGACTCTCGCAATAAGAATCTGGAAATCGTCAAGGACGAGATACGCAATCTGCGACCGGCCGACATCTTCGTTTTTCGGGGGCCTGACGGCGCCACGACCCATTCAGCGATCATCCAGTCCATAGATCTGGCCAATGGTGCGATCCGTTACGTGCAGTCTACCGATGACGCGGAACAGGACGACCGCGGCGTGCATGAATCGCTGATCAATTTCGATCCCGCTCATCCCGAGATGAGTTTGAAGGATCCCCGGATAATATGGCACCAAAGGAGAACGGCCCCTTTCGTAGGGGAAGCGGGCGTCGACTTTTGGGACGACGGTCAGCGCTATCGCGCTTTTCCCGATGTCGGTGGCGGGTTCGTCGTGCGCCTGAAGCTTCTCCAGAAGCTGTTCGACGCTCCGATCAAGTCGGGAACGAGGTAGCAGCCCGCCCCGAGGCAGCCATGAGGTGGCGACATCGCTCGGCATATGCCTGGGCAGGACCGTCATCGGGCAACAGTTTTTTCACACGTGAAAACAGCGCGAGAGCCGCCACAAAATCGCGTTCCTCGAAACGCTGGAGTCCCTGCTCGAAGGCTTCGACTGCCTCAGTCGTGACTTGCTCGGAGCTTCCCGCTTCCGCCACGAGCTCGTAAACGCGCACGCTGGCCTCGGGATCCGCGATACGCGCGATGCCCACACGCCGCACGAGAAATGCCTCGCCAATTGCAGCGCGAACTCGCTCGGTAATGAGGATCGATGTGCCGAAGGTTCCATTCAGCCCCTCGAGGCGCGCTGCCCAGTCGGCTGGCGCGCCCACCACGGAATACCCCGGCATTCCGCGTGAACCCAAATCTCCGACAATGCATTCCCCGGTGTCGATGCCCATGCGCGTCGCGAGCGGCGGGGAGGCGGCTACATTCAATTCCCTTTCCACCGCACGGACACGGCACGCGGCCCGACATGCGCGGGCGGTGTGATCCTCTAAAATCAGCGGTGTTCCGAAATAGGCCGTCAGGCGCTCGACGCCTGCCCCGCCGATCATGCCGTCCAGACTCCGCACTACCTCACCGACGGCGCTATGGTAGGCTGCAATCCGTCGGAGCACGTCACGCGGTTCATGCGCCGTTGAGCCGCCGGAAAGCCCCTTCTCCGCAAGAGCGACGATCGTCACATTCCGACGCGCTCCCTGCGGTGTGAGTGGCTCGGGTGAAAGAAGAACTGAGCGCAGCCCTTCTTCTGATAGCCGCCCGCCGAAGGCCGTGCGTACGGCAAGCGTTTCGCGCCGGCCAGCTCCGACGAGAAACAGGGAACCCGTCAGGGACCAGGCGAAACCCGCAATGATTGGCACCGCGGGCTGGATGAAGTCGCCCCAAAGAAGGAATATGCCACCGAGTACCGCCGTGCAGAGAAGTGTCCAAGCTATCCCGAGAAGAAGTGCACGTCCCGGTCGAAGACGGTAAGTCGTCATGGCGATGATGAGCACGAGCACTCCAGCAATGAGGTACCCGATCCAAACCGGCATTGAACTGAGATTCGAACCGGTGAGGATCGTATTGACGAGCGCCGCTTCGGCAGTCGCTTCGGTCGCCGCCGCACCGAATGGCGTTTTTCCCATTGCCGCGGGGTATGCCTCACCCGAAAGCGAAATGATGCAGATGGAGCCCGGTATAACTGCCTGAAGCGACGAGCGCGCTCCCGAAACGGTATCCAGTTGCGAGCGGGCCAAAGCGAAAGCTGCATCGAGTTTCGCGCGTTGAACCTGCATGCGTTGCGCCGATGAGTCTGCTGGATCCAATCCCGCCAGTGCCGTGTCGATATCGGCACGGATTCTCGATTCGGCGTCTCCATCCAGAAACTGTGAGCACAGTGCGAAGAATTGGGAGCGTAACGTCACCCACTCCTCATCATAGGTAGTGATGCCCGCTGCCAGCATCTCGTTCCTGAGGCGTTCCGACTGCTCATAAACGTCCAGGATCGACGTGTCGCTCCGCAGGTACGAAAGATAGCCCATTTCGTCCATGGTCTTGAGAGAATCGATGAGCGCGGATTCCGATTGGCTGTACTGGATGAGCCGTGCCCACGACAGATGGCGGAAGCCGTCGCCGCCGTTCGCTCGGGACCATGAGAGGAGAATCCGCCCGTGAGCGTCGATGGGAAGTCCAACCGCTGGAGAACGAGAACCTCCGGGCGTCGCAGGTTTTCCCATGATCACCCTGCCCTCTGAGATGAGGATGTCCGGATTGCCCAGCGCGTCGAAAGCCGCCGCCGCGGCAACCGGAACGAAATGCATCCCTTGCCATTGGATCATGAAAGGGGCACTGCGGAAGACGCCGTCGGGATCCGAAACGATACCGGCGAATCCGCCCCCATGCGATCCCTTGACGGCCGGCAGCACGGCCGGACGAATTCCCCCCGTGGTGGGAAAAGGGTCTCTCCCCCGTATCGTGGCGGCGATGGCTTGACGCTGCGCCGTTAGGCTCAGCGAGGCACCATTGGGTTGTATGTCGGGCGTTGAGAGCAGATCGAACGGAACGTAGGCGTTGCCGAAGAACCCCAGGGCTTGGCCGAGGAGAGCGTCATCGTCCCGTTCGATTCCGGTAGCCGTGTTGAAGAGCCGCACTTTCGCCATCGCCACGAGACCGACAAGATCGTTTACGTATCGAGCGGAATCCTGGGGACGGACGGAACCGTGTCTGATGGCGTCATACAGGGTTTGAATGTTTGCCTGGATCTGCAAGAACTCCTTGTCCAGCGCTGCCGGCAGGACCTGACGGAGCGCCGATGCGTCGAGTGCCGGTGCGCTGCGTTGCGCGAGTGGAACATCGACCACCGCGGAGCGGGCGTTCATTTCCTTGAGAACAACAAGACCATCGGCAATGAAATCACGCGTCCACGGCCATGCGCCGGCCAGGCGGGTTGCCTCGTCGTCGACATCGACCAGAAGAATGTTCGGGTCGAGTTTCAATGGCGCGCGCACGCTGAGCAGAAGATCGTAGAGCATGCCTTGCGGCCGGACGAGAATGCGGGACGCATCCAGAAGAACGAGGAATGCGGCAATGAGAAGGGGAAGAAGAAAGAAGAAAAAGCGAGGCCTTACGCGCATACCTCAGAATACACGGAGGGGCGCATCCCTGTTCAAGCACCCCATCTTCTTGCCGAATCGATGCCTCAGCCGATCGCTATCATCCGCTCGACGGCATGACGCGCTCGTACCTGAATATCTTCCGGAACCTCCACGATATACCGCGTATTCTCGAGCGCGGCGAGGGTCTGCTCGAGAGTGATCTCGTTCATATGCGGACAGCGCACGCTGCAGAGCCGCAGCATGTTCTTGCCCGGGTTCGAGGCCGCTATATTGTCGCCCATGCTGCATTCAGTGAGCAGCAGATACCGAGGAGCCTTGGAGTCCACCACGTAAGCGGTCATGGCCGAAGTGCTCCCGGAGAAGTCCGATGCCGCGATGACTTCCGGGCTGCATTCGGGATGGGCGAGCACGACGACATCGGGGAACTGGGCGCGTACCCGCGCTATGTCCTGGACGGTGAACTTTTCGTGCACCTCACAGCGCCCCTTCCAACCGATGACCTGAAAATCAAGCTCGTTCTCCTCTCCCGCGCGAGGGGTACTGGTAGGAAAAATGATGCGCTTTCCCGTTTCTCGGGCCACATTCCGCGCAAGGTATTCATCTGGAAGAAATATGATCCTTTCCGAATCCAGGGACCGCACTACATTTGCCGCATTTCCCGAGGTGCAACACACATCGGATTCGGCTTTGACGTCGGCATAGGTGTTGACATACGTGACGACGGGTACGCCGGGGAACCGCGCCTTGAGCTGGCGCACGTCGGCCGCCGTAATACTCTCTGCAAGCGAGCACCCCGCGCGCGGAGAAGGAATGAGGACTGTCTTTTTGGGGTTGAGAATCTTGGCCGTCTCCGCCATGAATCGGACACCGCAGAAGACGATGATGTCAGCGTCCGTCGTGGCCGCCCTCCGGCACAACTCGAGCGAATCACCCGTGAAATCGGGGATCGAATGGTACAAAGCGGGCTCCATATAGTTATGGCCCAGAATCACCGCGTTGCGTTCCCTCTTCAGTGTGTTGATCTTGTACGCTATCTCCGTCTTGTACTTGATCTCGAACGGCGGCACGATACCGGCGAGCGCCTTTTCAAGGCGCTCGGATAGTTCGTGATAGGTCTCCATGGTCTGTTGCATGACTCTTTCCTCACTTCAACGGTACCGAGAATCGAGGCAAAGGTCAAAGCCGTGGCTCAAGCGCGCTGGAGCTCCGATTGAGCGAATGACATAAATGGGATACCATGTGTGCCTCAATTCCCGTCGATGATTTCGAGGAGTGGGCTCATGGCCGTTGCGCGAGTACTTGTTGTCCGCCTCCCCTGTCACAAGGTGTTCCCCACGGGCCCCTTCTACCTGATCTCCCTTATCCATCGCGCGGCCCCCGAGGTCGAACAGCATTTCCTCGATCTCGCCTTGATCGGCACCGCTTCACCCTTGCGGGCCATCGAAGAGGCGATCAGCCATTTCAAGCCGGACTTGGTCGCGTTCTCATGGCGAGATCTCCAGATCTTTTCTCCGCAAGACATGGACAGCGGCCTCCGCGATGCTTTTGTGTTTTTCCATGACGTCTCGCCGCTTCGCCGCCTCGGCGCGGCATTACGCGGCCTTCGCGACATGCTCCTCTACAACTCGACCATCCAGCGTTCTCTCAGGTTGGTCCGACGGACGTGTCGACGCCATCCAGCCCTCCCCATTGCACTCGGCGGAACGAGCATAAGGATTTTCGGCGACAGGATTCAGCGGCTCCTCCCGAGACGCCTCAGCTTGTTTGCTGATTCCGATCTCAGTGGATTTTTCGCGATGATGGGCACTCTCCCTCCGTCCGATTCCATCGAGCCGGCGCTTTCTCTGCCCTTCATAGAGAAGACCTTCCCCCGTTGGATGGAGTACCGGAACGAAATGATCGGCATCCAGACCAAGCAGGGATGCCCGCATGGCTGTATCTACTGCCTCTATGGCTACCTCGAGGGCAGGAATGTACGCCGTAGAAATCCGGACTGCGTTGTCAACGAGGTGCGCGGCTATGCGGAACGATGGGGCGCACGGCGATTTTGGTTCGCCGACGCACAGTTGCTGAGCGGCTCCTTGGACCGCGAGCATCTCTGCAGAATCCTCGAGGGCATCCTCGCGGCGAATCTGCCCATACAGTGGTCGGGCTACCTCCGCGTGCACGAGGTCGACGAAAACCTTGCGTCGCTCATGGTCCGATCGGGCCTTTTCGATCTGGAGGTGTCCGTCAACTCCGGCTCGCAACGCGTTGTCGACGCGCTGAATCTCGGCTTTTCTATCGAGGATGCCGTCGCCGGGCTCGAGCGTCTGGCTCGAGCCGGTTATGCGGGACGTGTGCTCCTCAACCTCTCTCTCAACGCGCCTGGGGAGACCGAGCAGTCGCTGGGCGAAACCCTTGCATTCGTGGAGCGAATGCGCGGCATGTTCGGCAGGCGACGTATCGTGCCAGTCATCTTCTTTCTCGCGATCCAGCCCCACACCGACTTGGAGCTCATCGCCCTCGCCGCTGGACATCTCGACGCCGGATACGATCCCCTCTCCGTTGCACCGCTGAAGGTCTTGAAGCTGATCTACAATCCGCCGCCGCTGGGTAGGCTGATAGGACGGGCTTGTGTCGAGGCATTCGCCGGCCCCGAAAAGGACCGGGGAGATCGAATACTTTCTTCCCTGGAATCGCAGCTGAGCGCGCGCAAAAAAACGCTGGCTCATGGAACGCCATAGGAGGACCGTATGGTGCAGGCACAGGTACAGGTTGGCAAAACGCTGAAGTCCTTCTTCGGACTTTCACGCATGAGCCATTCCGTCCTCGATGTCGCTCATCCCGCCGTCGGCGCGCTCCTGGTGCTGGGCGCCATGCCCCGCCTCAGCACTGCGCTGATAGGCCTGTGTGCCGCATTTGCAGGCTACACGGCCGTGTTCGCCTTGAATGACGTCATGGATTGCCCCGTGGACTGCGAAAAGATATCGCTTTTTGGGAAAAACAAGGAATGCTTCGATCTCGATTCCGTGGGTGATCGGCACCCTCTGGCGCAGGGCCAGATACGCTTCAGCGCGGCAGTAGGGTGGGTCGTGTTCTGGGGTCTTCTTGCCCTCGTTCTCGCCTTTCTCCTCAACCCTGTATGCGCGCTTCTCATGTCCGGCGCGGTTGTTTTGGAGCTCTCCTATTGTCGGCTGCTTCGTGTCACGCATTGGAAGGCGGTGCTCTCCGGCGCAATGGTGGCGGTCGGTGGCTTGGCCGGTGTCTTCGCGGTACAGCGGTCACCGTCCCTTCCGTTGGTCGTACTGTTTCTGACGTGGGCATTCGCATGGGAGGTGGGATGCCGGAACATACCGAACGACTGGAGCGATCTGGAAGAGGATTCGCGTCTTGGAATCCGCACCGTCCCGGTTCGTTACGGACAACGGGCATCGTCGTGGATCTCATTCGCTTTCCAGATTGTCACTGTCCTTGCGGGCATCGCAATGGGAACCTCCCTTCGATCCGTGCATCTCTACGTTTTCATGGCTGGGGCACTCACCGCCGGCATCGTTTTCATAGTCATGCCGGGAGTGCTCTGGGTCCGACGCCAGACGACACGCGCCGCACTTTCCTTTTTCAACAGGGCATGCTTTTACCCGCTGGCCGTATGTCTGGTCGCGGGCGTCGCCCTGGCGGTGTGATTCGCCCACAGCGGCTTGACCTTGTCCGTGGGGTCTGAAAGGATGCCGGATGCTGAAGATCCTTCTCATTGGAATCGGCGGATTCATCGGATCAATACTTCGCTATGCATTGAGCGGAGTGTCGCAATCGCTGTTTCGCACATCCAGCTTTCCCATCGGAACCGTGATCATCAACATCAGCGGTTGCTTCCTCATTGGTCTTCTGTCACAATTGGCCGAATCACGCGGGGCTTTCAACGATCTCACGCGTGCGCTCGTATTCGTCGGCGTCTTGGGAGGCTACACGACCTTTTCGACGTTCGGCAATGAATCCATCAATCTTTTTCGGACCGGCGAAACGCTTCTTGGAATACTCAATGTCGGATTGCAGGTCATCGGAGGGCTTGCGAGCGTGTGGCTCGGCAGAATTGCCGGCCAAGGGCTTTGGAGGTAGGCATGGAATTACCGGAGGAAGGGAGTCTGCTGAGGATATTCATCGGGGAGAGCGATCGCCACGAAGGCAAGCCTCTGTACGAATGGCTCGTCAAAAAAGCTCGTGAGAGAGGTCTTGCCGGCGCCACCGTCCTGCGCGGCATGCTCGGATTCGGAGCACACAGCAGGATGCATTCCTTCAAGATCGAAAGACTCTCGGAAGACTTGCCCATCATCGTCGAGATCGTTGACGAAAGGAGCAAGCTCGAGTCTTACCTTTCGGAGGTCGACTCAGCCATCATCGAGGGTCTGGCGACACTGGAGAAAGCTTATGTACATTTTTACAGGCCGGGCCAACCGAAAAGAGTAAATCCCGCCGCGCCCTAACGCGGCGCAGATGGGCAAGAGTTGTCAAGTATGCTGTTCACGTGCGTGGCGAGCCTCCATGAGCATTGGGATCGGCTTTGCCGTTCCCAATGAAAAAGGCGCTCTCCATTGCCACGAATTTCCAAAGACAACGACCAAAAGCATCGCTTGAGATCGGAGGAGTGGCTCTGGTGGGCGGTATCTGCTTTTCCGGATCGACGCACTCCGCTGCGTCACCATTCATCCATCCATTCGGTCCCTGCATTGCACGGTTATCCGACTCCTCCGTCTCCTCGTGACTCTGGTCAATCGGCGAGATTATTCGTCCCTGCGAGTACGTCCTTTTGCATGATCTGTTGCATCTTTGCAGGTTCTTCAAACATTGGGCTGTGGGCTGAAGACTCAAAGGTGTAAAACCCTTTGAGCGGTGCCTGTATTTCGTCGAGATACGCTTTCGCCTCCGGGTACGAGACGGTGTAATCGTATTTGCCATGGAAAAAGTAGACGGGAAGGTCAAGACGTCGCAGCTGCTTCGTCAAATCCGTGGCCAGCATCTTGTCCCACAGTATCTTGTCAGAAGCGAACTTGCCACGCCAAAGACCAACTTTCTCGCCGAACGTGTAGTCACGGCATAACCAGGAGGCCAGGAATACTCCGGTGATTACCGATTTCATGTCACGTGTCGTTCCAACACCCAGACCGTGCATGGCCTTATCACGGACCTTCATGTACGACGCGGGCAGCGGGATCGACAGTGTGGGGGGCCCTGCCTCGAGTTGCCGCACCATGGCGGTGTTGCCGATCTCTTTGTAGCGCTCGACCATGAATTCGTATGCTTCTCTTTCCGACCTGAGCTGGTAAGACATTTGACCGACTCCGATGTACGCGTAGTACAATTCGGGCGCACGGGCAGCCGCCTGTATTCCAATCAGACTTCCGCCTGAATGTGCCATGAGATAGATCTTGTCTTTGTGGAAGCGCTTGCGGAGATAATTCGTCACCGCGAGAGTATCGGACACTGATTGTTCGATTGATAATGTCTGCGGAGGTATATCGGCACTGTATGAGAGACCCGCACCGCGGCGATCCCACCAGCACACGGTGAAATACTCTTCCAATCCCGTGGGATATTTCTGAGCGAGGAAATACTCGGGCATGGCGGTCCCACCATGAAGGAAAAGCAAAATCGGATTGCCGACATCTCTGCCTTTGATGAACATTCCCTCTTTTACGCCGTTGATATCCACATGAATTTTCTCCGAGATGCTGCCGGCATATGGTTGCCTCTTCGCATCCAAGAACGCCTTCGGCTTTCCGGGGCTCACTGCCAGGATGACGCCAAAAAGGATGATGATAAGCCCCAGGGGAATGGAGACCACGATCAACATTACGCGTCCTGAAGTCCCACTTCTGGCCATGATGAATCCCTCCTATGATGGAAGCAGAGGCTTCGCAACCCAACTGACCTTATTCCGACGTGGGCTGACACATCCTATGCAACCCCGGAGAGGAAGGCTTTTGCCCCCTGAATCATCGGGTCGCGGAGTCGGCGCGAACCCGGCTTGCCCCTATTCTCATTTCCATGCCCGCCGCATCACATTTGGAATCTCATCTTGCTGCGGCAGCGTAGTTCGCGGTCGTCGCTGCTCTTCGATTGGCCGCCTTCCTTTTTTGAATCGCGCGGCCCACCACGGCCAATCGTTTGTCGAAAAGATTACTGGCGATGGTCTTTCCGCGATCGGCCATGAATGTCCGCTCATTAACCCTATCGTGGCTCGGTGTTCATGATGTGCGGGCAGAATGGCACGCCCTTTTACACTTGGGCGGGGATGGCGAATGAGTCGTGACGATACGGGTTCGGACTGCAGCGGTCGCTCTTCAGCCGTTTCCCAAGCATCACGCTTGCAGCGCTCGAGCAAAACTTGACCATTGTCCGAGAAATACCAGGCCGCTTCGGTTGATCAACACCCCAAGCGCTTGTTCGTCCCAGAAAGAATCGACAAGGTCCTAAAAGGGAAGCTCGCCTCGTTCGGTGACCATGTAGGTCATTCCGCATTCGTCACAGAGATAATCCCCTCGTTTCTGAACCTTGCCTTCGGTTCCACATGCCTTGCATCTGGCTGTTCTGGGAAAACTGCTTTTCAAGGACATCTCATATCCAGAATCGATCCAGGCAATGGCCTGATCCATGTCTTCAAAAATGTTGAATAAGTCCGGCTCATATTCCTGCCTCAGTGCGTCAAAAGCCGTTGCCGAGAGGCCGCTCATCGCAAGCGTGCCACCAACCTCCACCAGCAAGTGCCACGCGGACACGATGCATACTATCTGAAATGGTTTCATAACATCGGCTTCTCGTAAATCCAAAAGTATTTTCTTGAAACCCAACACGATGGAACCGGATACAACCCTGTCAAGCTCAGTGCTCCAATCAGGCCCACGAGCCCGAACACTGATAATGGCGACGTCTGGCAGACCTTCCACGCCGAGGCTCGTTGAAGGTTCTGTGACCAGGGCGTTGATTTCCACAAGTGGCAATGTTCTTCTTTTCATAATGACTTCATTGACATTAACACGTGATTGTACCGTGCGTCATCAGGCCCTGAAATCCCTCCAAAACGTGAAGAACGAGCCTTTCGAGATCAGAATCATCATATGCAGCAAGCCGCGTGTGATGAAACAAACAACACACGAGTCCCCCAAATAGCGCAGGAGATCCTGGCATGACAATGGGCAGAAGCGAAAACTACCAACGACGGCGGCCTGCCTTTGTGAACGCGTCGATTCTTTCCACCGCTGTACACTCGGTATGGTTCAACCACCTCGAGCGCCTCGCGACGACATTGATTACCTGATCGAGTCGGCCCGCATGTGGAGTGATCTCAATATTGATCCACAGGTGCTTCTTGCCCGGTGAGCGTTGCCAGAACGAATCCAATTAGGACTTTCAGATACTCCCAGAAGTTGGATTGGGTCAGGGGAAGGCGACGATAGCCCCCTGGACAATACCCGGCTCGGGCGCGTTTTGCAGACTCCAGTGCGGCCGAGACAGACACCGCCGGATGAGTCTCCCCTCCGGGCCACCGGGGATTGCCGTATCTCCCCGACCACTGCCTCCCTTTTCCTCTCGATGCGAAGGACTCTGCCGGGACTACTCGGAATGATGACAGGGAGGGGTGGCGCCCCGAAACCTCTCTTGCAGCACATACGACGGCGCAGCGAGCGCTATCAGGCGGGGTATTCAATGTTTGGCGTTATCCGAATTCCTAGCCATCCTCATGATTTTCTCTGCCCCTTATGCTCTGATTTCGCTATAGCTTGTACTGCTTCTCCGACATTCTCTCCTGCGGCCGCCTTCCGTACACGGCCCGGCCTCTTCGGCGACACAGGGACGGCGCCTCTCTGCGCAATCAGCGCACTGAGAAACTCCGACACAGCGTTACAGTCCGCTGCATTCTCGATTCCAAAGCGGAGTGCATATCCTTCAGCGTACTTTGTCGCTGCTTGGAGTTGACTCTGGAGCTCGTTGAATGCGGGGTCGGTGACAAAATGGTGCCTTTCAGCATTTCGCACCGTCAGGCTCACTTCAATCCCATCTTCAAAAGCGATGAGATAGTAAAGTGCCTTACGCGTATCATCCACCTTGAGGAGCCACCCGTTGCCTCTGCTGAACTGCCACTGGCGACGAAATCCACCGGAGACCTGAAGTATAGTCTCATAATATTGAAAGGCGACACCGAGCTGCTTTCGCAATAGCGCGTCCGTCGGAGTCACGCTCATGTCTGTAAAAAGGCGCTTTTTCATATTGATCAAGCTTATCGGAAATCACTTCGATGTGCCATACACGCCTCACCTTGACTTTAGACTCCATTCTAGTGGGGATCAGGTGCGTCTGTCATGCCGAGCATACGCGATCCATGAATCGCGAGATCCATGATCACTATCGCCCGAGGATTCGGTCTCATTCTTTCCCCGCCATTTCCTTCGGGAAGATTTCGCCGCCGATGAGGTCAGGGCGGATAATACCCATTTGGGCCACTATCGAGTTGCTTCCCGCCGGAATGGGCAGGGGTATCCGGCGGCTACTCGGGCTTGAACTCTCCAATTGCACGTATCTAAGGCGCCATCCCAACTCCTCCCCCCTGTGTGCCGAGGGATGTTTAGATGCGACACGAATAGCTTCGTTCAGATCCTTCGGTTCTATGAGGAAGAAGCTTCCTATCCGCTCCTTACTCTCTATGAAGAGCCCGTCCGCAACCACCGGCTTTCCCTTGAATGCCCGCACCGTGGTAACTTCCCACGATAGGGCTTCATGAACAATCATGCCCGCGAATTTGTGAGCTCTTCGACTGAAGGCACACATTCATGGAGGATTCTCTTCAATTCCTCATGTGGTAAGGCGTCCATTTTCGCCGGGTCACCATAGCCGAAACAAAGGTATTTCATACATCCTCCGCTTGCTCGCCATAGATCCAGGCAGCACAATGAATTTCTACGCCTTCCTCAACCCCACTCCTCCAGATTATGATTTTAGAGGCCTCGCAGCCAGCTCAATTCATTGGCCCTCACTTCATTGATCCATAAGCAAAGGTTCGTTCGTACGGAATTTATCAGACAGCCTGACGGAAGGATCTGCAAAAGCCCCGGGGATTCTTGCGCTCACCACGAGTGTTGAAGTGGCCGCCGATAGGACAGGTGCATACAAAAGCGAAGCACTCTAATGCCATTTTGCTCTCATGGTTTCAAGCCCGTCGAATATTCCAGCGGTACCGACATCACCAGTCATGAGAGTGTGACCCATAATCGGTCAATCGGGCTTGCAGGGAACCTGAAAACACCGCCTTCCCAAACGCATCCTCGAGATCTGCTTCCAGACTCAACGGTCAATCCTGACTCTTGGCCTGTTTGCGCCATGTTTGATTTATGTAGACGTGAGAGGCGTGACGAATACCGCGATTCCCCGTTCCACGGCTTAACAGCCGTTTCCCCAAATGCGGTCGCCAGAATGATGGCCAAAGTGCCGGGCCCGCAAACCCGGGGTCACGGTTAAGCGCTCAGCGACGTGTACCGGCACCCAATTGTTCTCGGATGGGTGCTCCAACGCGAATTGTTGGTGAAACTCTACCGTTACAGACACCATACCATTTCACAATGAATTTTGAAAGATTGCGCTCCGCACCAAGGCAACTTATTTCCACAGCAGAGTGGCTTGGTCGTTAGCGTGCCTCAACTTGCTCTCATGGCGAGAAGTGTCAACGGAATGTGGAAGGATCCTCGCGTGATTCTCCGAGGAGCCGACTTTGCCTTTCTTACTGGAGAGTGTCATTTCCGCACGTTAGCTCAAAGTGACACAGTGCTACAGATCGCGCTCCACTTTTGGCCCTCTTGTAAGCGTCAAAACAACCACACCTTGTGAAGAGGCCTGAAGGGAATCAATCCTGAGCCCACGATTCTGAGAGCTCAGGAGGTCATGTATGGACGAGGTCCCTACGAAAACGAAACAGCGGCATCGCTCGGCTTCGGAATGGCGCGAACTGATAAGCGCCTGGAAACAAAGCGGTAGGACCCGCGAGATGTGGTGCAGCGAGAACGGCGTAGGCATGGAATCCTTAAGGCGATGGATGAAGCGGCTTCGAAGAGAAGAGGCAGCCGTACCCTTCGTCCAGATTGAGCAAGCCGTTGCCGTTTCCGCGAAATCCGTCCCGCTCCACCTTCGCATTTTTGCATGTGGCGATGTGGAGCTGCAGGGGGAGTTCAGCGAGGAGCTTCTTCGCCGAGTGTTGCATATAGCACGGGAAGGCGCGCATGTTTCTTGAGTGGGATCGGGTGAAGGTGTTTGTGCGCCCCGGTGCCACAGACCTGAGGAAACAGATCAACGGGCTGGCAGCGCTGTCGCAAAGTGCGATGGCCGGGGATCCGCTGTCGGGGAACCTATTTCTGTTCAGCAATCAAGACCGACGTCTACTGAAAGCGTTGTACTGGGATCGCAGCGGATTCTGCCTGTGGCAGAAGCGCCTGGAGCGGGACAAGTTCCCCTGGCCGCGCACGCAGGAGGCAGCGCGCGAGATCAGCGTTGAGCAGCTTCGCATGCTACTGGACGGGATTGACTTCTGGAACGCTCATCAGAACCTCAGCTATCGTAGCGTAATATAGGATGGGACTACCGGTAGTCCCGGCTCTCATGGTAAAGTGCGCCTGTGAGCGAAAAACTGGGAGCGCGGCCGGTCAGTGTCGAGGAGCTACAAGATCGCATTCATCAACTCGAAGCCAGCCTGGAGAAGGAACGTGCCAAGAAGATCGAGTACCAGCACGAGGCTCTGAAGCATTTCGAGGAGATCCAGCTTCTTCGGCGACGGATTTTTGGTCGCAGAGCGGAGAAGCTCAGCGAGGAAGACCGTCGTCAGCTGCTGCTGTTCAACGAGGCTGAGGAAATTCTGGCGCAGGGCAGCGGGCAGCCTGAGGAGCAAACCGTAGAGGTTCGTGCGCATAGCCGCCGCAAAAGCGGGCGCAAACCGCTGCCTCCCGAGATTCCGCGGGTCGAGACAATTCACGACATCAGCGAAGAAGAGAAGCAATGCGCCTGCGGGCAACAGATGGGCCGCATCGGAGAGGAGATCTGCGAAAAACTTGAAGTGATCCCAGCGCGCATTCGTGTGCGCCGTCATGTGCGGCCCAAGTATGCCTGCCATACCTGCGAGGGCTCAGGAGATGAGAGTCGAGCGGCGGTTCGCATTGCTGCTGCTCCCGTACAGCTTCTGCCAAAAAGCATCGCCTCTCCCGCCTTGGTGGCCTACATCATGGTGGGCAAGTTCTGCGATTCCTTGCCGTTCTACCGCCAGGAGAAGCAGTTTGCGCGCATCGGAGTGGAGGTCAGCCGTCAGGACATGGCCAACTGGAGCATCGCGGTGTTTCAGAGGCTTGGGCCGCTGCGGGAGTTGATGCGTGGCCAGATACGTCAAGGACCTCTGGTGCAGATCGATGAGACGACGGTGCAAGTCATGGGGGAGCCCGGGCGGCCCAACAGCTCAAAGAGTTTTATGTGGGTATTCCTGGGAGGAAGCCCCGGTCGGCCCGTCGTAGAGTATCAGTACCATCCTACCCGTTCGGGGAAGATCCCCTTGGATGCGCTACGAGGGTACGAAGGCTTCATCCAAACAGACGGCTACGATGGTTATCAAGAGCTGGGAAGCCAACCGGGGATCGTGCATGTCGGATGCTGGGCGCATGCCAGGAGAAAGTTCTTCGAGGCCAAGGAGGTCTCCAAGACAAAAGGCAGCGCCGATGTTGCGTTGGCCAGCATAAATGAGCTTTTCAAGATCGAACGGACGCTACGAGAGCAGGACCTTGCTCCCAATCAGTTCACACAGCTCCGCCGCGAGCAGACTGAACCTGTTCTTGAGAAGCTGCGCGTATGGCTCGATGAGCGCAAGGGCCAGGTCCCCCCATCCACGACGCTGGGCAAAGCGATCGGCTACACCGTCGGGCAGTGGCCGAAGCTCATCCGTTACCTGGACAGCCCGCTGCTGGCTCCCGACAACAACGCCTGCGAAAGGGCCATTCGGCCCTTTGTGATCGGACGCAATTATGCGGAGTCCAATATTATGCTGAGTCGTGGGGCAAATCCTGCGAAATACTCTATCATTCCCGCAGTTTCAGCAATGAGGCACTCAGCATAATACTTGATGCATTTCACTGGCCTCGAA
>Ga0265316_10000199_pt1 | contig 69717 bp, 46 predicted proteins | sample 4522metaG_FD_202092 | JGI IMG/M metagenome (GOLD analysis project Ga0265316, IMG submission 202092) | Rhizosphere microbial communities from Carex aquatilis grown in University of Washington, Seatle, WA, United States - 4-5-22 metaG | ecosystem: Host-associated > Plants > Roots > Rhizosphere >... | reverse complement strand
GTAGTGCCGCTCGCCGAGTAGCTGGTGCCGCCGCCGATCTTCTCCGAAGAATCTTTTAACCGGCCCTGCACGCCGCGTTTCATAAAGGTCTGCATGATCAAAATCGCCGCTACCACAACGGCGATCAGGATCGCGTATTCCAGGATTGATTGGGATTTACGTTTTAACCACACTGTTTTTACCTCCCCGTTTATTACGGATGCACCGCGTTATAGCTATCCACGCTTAACGAAGTCGTATCCGTAGTCTGCTGCTGCATCGCGCTTTCGCCGCCGCCTTTGTGGACGATCTTGCGGTCGACATAATCGGCCGCGACAACACTAGTCTTGCGCGCTTCGGATTCATAGACACGGAAATCGTCGGCATCGGGCAAAGTATTCGTAGAGGAAATCGTACTATTCATCCCCGTCACCAGATCAGGGTCCAATACAATACCGGCACCGACAGCTTTTCCGGCGCCGGTTAAAACCCCGGTCGCCTCGGCGCTCTTTTTGCGCATCCCGCCCTTTAAGGCGACAGACATCACGCCCGCCACTACCGCCACGACAATGCCGATCGTGATCGCGTATTCCGCGGTCGATTGTGCTTTTTTCCTTAATAACATTAGTTTTACCTCCTTAAAACGGATTACCCAAAACTATCCTCTGCCGCGCTAAACCGGCATCACTGCGAAGCACCATCAAAAACGCCAAAAGTAGCGTTAGTTGTGGTCGCGTTGACCGCGTTACCGGCCTTAGTGTATGTATCCTTAACATGGCTGACAATACCGCCTTGCTTCATCAACACCACCACCACGACCGCGATGATCGCTCCCAGCAATAACGTGTATTCCAAGATCCCCTGTGACTTTTTAAATCTTAACAACATCGCTTCACCTCCCTGTTTAAAATGAAAACCCTAATAATAAGCCGGCGACACCGAATTAGTTATATTGGAGGTCGCGTTATCTATCAAGTTGCCGAACCCCATGTAACTATTCTTGATCTGCGTGCCGGTCGAACCTTTCTTAAACAGCACCACTACGATAATCGCCACAACCACCGCCAGCATGATCGTGTACTCCAATAATCCCTGCGTCTTTTTAAACCCCAGTAACACTCTTCACCCTCCCGCTTAACATATCCTTTTAAGGCGCCATGGTCTTGGCGATATCATTGACCGTATTATTCATCGCCGTGCCCAGCCCGGTGTAACTACTTTTAACCTTCGTAGCGACTCCCTCTTTCTTAAACAACACTACTACGATAACTGCGATGATCGCCGCCAATAAGAGCGTATATTCCAATATCGCCTGCGCTTTAGTTTTATACAGCATCGCATCACCCCATTTAATAGTTTTTATACTCCATCTCTTCCTGGACCTGTTTCATCTTCGCGTTTACCGACCGGTTTAAATACTTATAGCTCATAATAATCGCCGCCGAAATGATCATGAACATCATTACAAATTCTACGATCGATTGCGCGGCCTTTATTTTCCGTCTCGGCTTTAATAACATTTCTGCCATCCTCATGCTTTTGCCCGCTAAGGCGTATAAGGGGAGTTAGCTACCGCGTTAGCGGTATCGCTGCTCACTCCCATGCGCTGGCGCATGTTGTCAAAATGCAGGTAAAACGCCTTGGCAATGCCGCCGCTATGCTCACCTTTGTTTCCAAAAAATGCATTCGCGCAGACGATCACCACTGCGATCGTCACGCTTGCCAAAAGCACATATTCCAGCAAACTTTGTGCATCTCTTTTATGCATATTGCCTCAAAAAGTTAAAAAACATCACTTTTACAAGGTTTTTGAGGGCTTTCGCGCTAAACTTGAGCCCGTTTTGCCTTGAAAAACCTTACTCTGTATACCACTTTAATATACCACATTGACGCTAATAAAAGCAAGGCGAATTTAGACTTTTAACGCTTAAAAAGTAACCGCTTTCAAACCAGGAAGACGCGGCGGTTATTTAAGTAAAAAGCTCCGCGATTAAAACGCTCTTTAAGGCCCGTAGGCGCTTTCCTGATGACCAGTTTCACCGCTTTTTTGGTAATAATAATATATCCGCGCACATTGGTAAAATCGAGGGCGCCTAAAGTATGCTCAAAAGCCTTCTGCAAGAGCCGCGGGATCTGGGCAAAATCCCCGGCTTTAGAAAAATTGAGCGCGGGGACAAGTAATTCGCTTAAAGCCGGAGCTTTATGGCGGGTAGTATAAAACTTTTCCATCATCTCCATATCTTCTAAAAAAGTTACCTCCATATACGGCCAGAGGTTTAAGTACTTGTTGACAAAAAAGGTTATATCGCTCTTTTTGTTGGTAAAAATACCCCAGCAAGGCAAAAAGCGCGTGTTCCGGCGCAGAAGAATACTGTTTAAAATAATCCCCTTGGTATCCTTGGGAAAGAAAAATTGAGTCACTGCCGAAAGATAGAAGATATCGCCGGTAACATATTCGATCTTTTTAAAACGCTTCTCGGTACGTAAAAAGCGTATGCTTTTAGAAAGAAGCTTCGGGTAATACCCTATCAGAAAATCCAAAGCGATCCCTTCGAGGTCTATACTTTCTAAGACCTCGTTGCCGGGTGATAAAAATTCCACTTTTTTTATGCCGACGGAGACCCCCTTGACAAAGGTCAAGACCAGCGGCGAAACATAATCGAAGCTCTTGGTATAGTTTACAATAACCGTATTATTATCGACCATTGTCCGCAAGCGTTCGCGCGCGCGCGCCAAAGGAACAAAAAATTGTTCCATGTAACAGGGCCGGTCCCAGAAGGTAGAAAACCCGCCGTCGCAAAAAGAATTCGTGCCGTTTTGAAAGTAAAATTTTACCGTGGAACAAAGCTGCAAACCTTTCAGAAGGTCCTCAAAGCTTACCGTAGGTTTAAAACGTTCCGCCGTTTTATAGAGCGCCTTTATCTGGCGCGACGGGAACGAATAAAGATCGCCGGCGCGCAAAATTTCGCGGATATCGGCGCCGCGGCCTAAAGGCTTTTTAAAAAACTCGGCGAAAGAAACAACAACCAGAGCACGTTTTAAATTTTCTTCTTTCGTCTCGGGCATATAGGCCCATAGGCTGCGGGCGGCGGCGGCAAAAAGTCCCGGCTGAGAATCAAAGGCGCGCAGGATAAGCGGAGCGCAATCTTCTTCGCGGCGGCTTGAATATTTAAGCGTCTCTTTTTTCCGCCCCCTTTTATCGCTGCCGCGAACATTGCGTAAAATATTATTTGCCGTGCTTTTGGAAATCGTTATTTTGTGGCGGACCTTAAGCACTTCGGCCAATTTACGCACCCCGGCATAGGGGTTACGTTTGGCTTCCTGGATCAAAATACTTCGGGTAAGCTCTTTTTCTTTGGGGTTACGCTTGGGCATCCTGGCTAGGCCTTAAACAGCGCCTCATCAAGGTCGATCCCGCGCATTTTGATATCATCGTAAAACGACGGGACATAGCCGGTGGGGGCAAAATCGCCTAAAACCTGGCCGTTGCTTCCGACGCCGGTCTGCTTGAACCTGAAGATCGGTTCCAGCTTGATATGAAAATCATCGCTGATATCGGCGACTTCGGTAATCTCAATGACCTTTCTGGTACCGTCGCTTAACCGCTGGGTATGGACGATCACGTCCACGGCGGAAGCGATCATCTCGCGAATAGCGCGTAAAGGCAATTCCACTCCGCTCATCAAGATCATCGAATCAAGCCGGGTCAAAACATCGCTGGGGGCATTGGCGTGGATCGTCGTCATCGAACCGTCATGGCCGGTGTTCATCGCCTGCAACATATCTAAGACTTCGACACTGCGGCACTCGCCGACGATAATGCGGTCGGGACGCATACGCAAAGTGTTACGGAAAAGGTCGCGGATCGTAATGGCGCCTTTGCCTTCAATGTTCGGCGGGCGCGATTCCAGGCGCACCCAATGCCGCTGGGAAAGCTGCAGCTCGGCCGCGTCTTCGATCGTAATAATACGTTCGCTCTCGGGAATAAATTCCGATAAAACATTGAGCACCGTCGTCTTACCGCTGCCGGTACCTCCCGAAACAATGACGTTTTTGCGCGACAAAACACACGCCTGGATAAATTTTCCCATATTCTCGTTTGCGGAATTATATTTAATAAGGTCTACCAACCGGAAACGTTCTTTGCGAAATTTTCGGATGGTCAGCGTAGGCCCGGTCAAGGCCAGCGGCGGGATGATCGCATTAACACGCGAACCATCGGCCAAGCGCGCGTCGACATAGGGCGAACTTTCATCAATACGCCGGCCGATCGGCGCGATAATCCTTTCGATCACCGTGCGCACCTGCTCATTGCCGATAAACCGCTTGCTGGTAAGTTTCAGCTTACCGCTCTCTTCAATATAAATCGCATCTTTATTATTGACCATGATATCGGTAATCGTTTCGTCTTTAAGAAGGTCTTCAAGCGGTCCGTAGCCTAACGCTTCATCAATGATTTCGCGCACCAATTTTTTACGCGACTCGATCGACCCTAAAAGCGAGTGGGATTCGCCGGCAATAAATTCGGTGATCAGCTCTTCGGCACGCCGGCGTATTTCGGCAGCTCTATCGGTTTGCGTAAACGAATCATAATTGATCCTTTTAAGATTTAAGCTTTGGATGAGCTTAGTGTGGATCTTTTGCTTTAAGACCACGATCTCGTCGAAATCTACCTCGTCCCGGCTCATCGCGTCGATTACGCCGGTCAACCCATGCTTTTCCCACATGCTTTCTTTTTCTTCAAACTCGTGCTGGATAGTTTTCAACTCTTTATGTTTTAAAAAAATATCCGGGCGGTCGATCAACGCCTTAGCAAAAGCCGTGAAAGACAGCGCAATCTTGCTGGCAGGGAATTCTTTTACCAGCGCCACTTTTTTATTCATCGCGACCATGGTCGATTTTCCTTCCGAAGGGATCCTGGCGATAGTCTCGCAGGGAAATACCACCTTCATCTCCTGCGAACTGATCGAAGCTAACGATGCGGCGCGGTTTAAAACCAAACGCACCATCTGCAGAGGAAAGTGAAGCGATTGCAGAGTATCAAACGCCCATTTGGTCTGATAGACCGATATTACATCCGGCGTAACGATCAAAAGCAAAAGATTGGCTTCATCAAAAAGCCTGATCAAGCTTTCACTGAATGCTTTGCCACCGTCGATCAGAATATAGTCGTAGGCTTCAGCATACGGCTTCAAGACTTCCCCGACCAAAGCCGGCGTAAAATGCGGGGCCTGCTGCGGTTTTAAGACCGCCGGTAGAAAATCGATCTCGTCGATCTTGGTAATAAATTCCGCGGGATTATACTCTTTTTTCTTTTTGATAAGATACATCGCGTCGGCCATCGATTTGGTAGGATTAGCGTTCAACATCCATGCGGCGTTGCCGACGACTTCCAGATCGGCATCGATCAAAAGGACTTTTTTACCGGCCTGGGCTAAGCTGACCGCCAGGTTGACGACGATCAAAGTCTTGCCGGTACCGCCTTTGGTGCTGAACAGTACAATCGTCTGAGCCATATTATTTTTTCTCGCGGTAAACCAGCGGCACTTCGACTTTTAATTCCTCCAGGGGCGAATCAAAATTAAACGGCGGATAGGTAATATTTTTGACTAATTTTAAAGCCTCTTCGTCAAAAATTTTATATCCCGACGAACTTAATATCTGGACCTCCTTCAACGCACCGGCGCGCTCGATCAAGATCTTCAAAAGTACCTTGCCTTCCCACCCCGTACCGACCAAAGACGCGGGATAAGCGATATTACTCATTATCCGTTTCTGAATATCCAGAACATAATCTTGTAACGGCACCGGAATATCGGTGCGGGCATAAGCGCTAACAAACTCTTTCTGCTTTACCTGGATCACATCCTCCTGAGGATTTTTCGGCGTGGCGGCATAAATTATCTTCGGAGTGATCGTCATAAAAATCTCGGTATCATCTTTGCCGGCACCGGCGCCGGTAGTCGTGGTTTTATGACGAAAAAAAGCGCCAAAAACCGGAACATCGGCCAACCAGGGAAATTTTGCGATATCTTCCGAGGTCTTTCGCTTGATCAAACCGCCGATAGCCAGAGTATCGCCGTCCTGAAGATGCAAATCAGTTTTAAGCGTACGGGTTTGAAGGGGATAGGCTTTAGCCGTAGGCGCATCAGCCGCACCGATAATGTCGGCTTCACCCAATTCGCTGACCTCAAAATTAAGCCCCAGCTGGATCCTTTTGTCCTCGGTCACCACAGGGTTGATCTTTAATTTGATACCGTAACTTTTATATTCTACGCTGGTCGATTGGCCGCCCAAAGAAGAGATCGACGTATTAAATACCGGCACTTCGCCGCCGATCGTCATATCCGCCTCTTTGCCGCTCTGGCAGACCACGCGCGGCCGCGCCAACAATTGCGCTTTCCCTTCATCCTCCAGCATATCCAGCTTCCAGCTTAAGGTCTCGCCGCGGTTTAGGGCGCCGATTTTGAAAAATTCTTTCCAGGTGGAAGAGGCCGCGGGGACCGCGGCTTCATCGACCGATATTGTCCGGGGCACCGTAAACCCGAGCTCCTTGGTCGATCCTTTATTTATTTCGAAGACCTCAACCGCGATCTCTACCAAGGTCGCTTCTTCGATCTGCACCATATCGATCGTCTTGGGAGCAAGGTCGCCTAAAGCGGTTTTAAGACGCTCTTTTTCCTGAACATTCCGGACCGTACCCAAAAGCATTACCTTACCCTGGTTTTCGACCGGGGTAGTGTAGACTTGCTTTAAATTAATATCCTTAATCGTACTTTTAATATGTTCGACTAAATAATTTATATCTTCCGGCACGACTAGTATCTTTAGCTGATGTTCGCCTAAACGATCGATATAAGAAAAATTGGTCCGTCCTTTGCCCTTACCGATCAATATTATATTTTTTGTCGCGACCAATACAACATCCGCCACCTTGGGGTCGGCAACGCCTACCTGCGTCGGCGTATCCGCCGGCTGCGAATAGGTCTCGCCCATGACCATCTTTATCTCTTCTTCTTCCATAACGCCGTTGCCGGCGCATAAAGCCGTAAGAGCACAGCAACCGATCAGCGTGAAGAGCAAGAATAAATTTTTCTTCATTTTATAAGCTCCTTGATCTCGGCTTTATCGCCACGGTATATTTTTACTTCCGATTTTTTCTCCACTATTTTTTTCTCCGGAACCTCTTCCGGCTGCTGGCGCTGAGCGGGCGGCGCAACCAGGCCGCGGGAAATAAGGAACGCATAAAAACTCTGAAAATCCATCACTGGAGGGATATCGACCTGATGCGTCGACTGTTTTTCCTGATAATTTATCCTCCCCACATCGCCGGGCGCGCGCAGGGCCAGCCGTAATTTACCTTTTTCCTGGACAAACGAAACCACCGTCGCCTCTTCCGGCTCAAGCGCCACCGTGATCGGAGGCGTTCCCGACAAATCACCCGGCTTGCCTTTATTTTTATCATCGCCTTTACCCAACATCTTTTGGATGCTTGACCCTATCTGCGCAACATTATTGCTCTGATTAAACGAATTGCCCACAGCGAGGATAACCACATCCTGAAAAATCGGCACATTGATCAACTGCCCCGGCCCTTGGCCGCCGCTGGGCATTTCGATGATACCGATTATATCGGCGTGATCGCCAGGCTTAACCATATCAAGAATGCTGGCGATATTATCGACTACAATCCCGATCGCGCGTTTACCTTCGGGGATAATGGCGGAAAAACGTTTAGCGAGGTCCTGCGTTCCGTTAGCCCCCGCGACATCAACAATACGCAAGGAGTCGGTAGTGATCTGCTCGCCGGGGCTGATCGCGCGCGCCGCAGCTTTACCTTCTAACTCGCTGAAATAACGCACCGAGTTGGGATTTACATTATCGCGGCTGGCAACTGTTGTATCCACCATGCTGGAAGTGATCGGCGCTCCGGGCGCAATCGGCTTGCGCGCCACAAAAACCGCGACTTGATTGGCCTGCAGATTGGCAACATTCTCTTTAGCGGCCTTAATCACCTCGGCCTTCTGTTCTTCCAGATAACCCCGCAGCATAAAAATTGACGCCACCGCAAGGATTAAGCCGATCGCCAACGGTAAAATGTTATTCTTCATGCCCCACCTTGTTTATTTGACCAGGTCTTCTTTTACTTCTACCTTCGCGCGCGCTTTAAAATCTTTTACGCGGCGTTCGATCTCAGCATTCCTTCTCTGAAGCCTTAAAATAGCCTTTGCATGTTCTTCCACCTTCATTTTCGTACCGTCTCGGGCGGTGAACTCTCCGGTAAACGGCAATGTGGAAGCCGGCTTGACATCTTCGATCTTAACAATATACCATTTTCCATCATCATTTTTAAACGCCGCGGAAATATGGCCTTTTTCGGTAGAATAGACGGCGTTCCAGAATTTGTCGGATTTTTTCCATTCCTGCCACTGGGCCGGATCCATCGGAATAAAACCTAAATCACCGCCGGATGCGCCGGTAGGAAGCACCGAAACTTTTTGCGCGGTCGCGGCAAAATCTTCGCCCTGCAATATTTTTATACTAAGCGCAGTGGCCTCGTCTTCGCTACTAACCGCCAATTCACGAACTTTGCGCTCTTCAGGTTTAGTATAAAGCTTATCTTTATTCGTGTTATAAAAATTCTGCACATCGAGAGGGGTAATCATAATATTTTTATCGATTTCGTTGACCATCTTTGTGGCAAGAACCATGGTTTTTCCCTGGTTCAGTGATCGCAAAGTATCGGGTAATTTATCATAATGAGATTCGGCTGCCATCTGCGCCAGAATCTGCATCTGCACCATGGTATTAAGTTCGTTCAGCCGCGCCTCTCTATTCCACTCCGTCTTGCTTTGCGCCGCAACAGGCTTTAAGGCGTCCATCTCCTGATTAAAATCATCAAGGCCTATCTGCCAGCTGTTAATGCGCGCCAAAAGCGGCCCGTTGATCTTAGCGTCCTCTTGCGGTTGAGTTTCCGAAGTTACAGTTTTGACGGCAGCCGGCGGCGGAGTCTTATCCTGGCTAAAAGGAAGTTTGTCGCAACCCGCTAAAAAAACAAGTGACATAAAAGCAATTGAAAAGTTACGCATTTTCGATCCTCCTTTTTAAAAGATGAATAGCAATTTGCTTTTATTTTAAAGCGTTTCACTTTAAAAGTCAAACAAATATTTGCTTTAAACCGATTTATAATCTACAATAAGATTTAAGCTATGCGTATAATAAGGAAGAAAAATCTGGTGGTACTCGACACAAGCCTTTTCGTCAACCCCGACGCGCGGAAATATTTCGGGTATTCCGTCTGCGAAGCGTTGAGCAATTTTTTAGACGCGGTAAAAACTAAAAATAAAATTATCTGTTACATGCCGCCCTCGGTCTTTGCAGAACTTAGCAACTTTCTGGAAGAAAAAGTGCCGGCAAGCAAAACTGCGCTGATCAAAAAACAGCCGCCGGCCTCTTATCAGACGAATGTTCCGGCGCTCTTTGTCTACGAATTTATCGAAGAGATGCGCCAACGCATCAACAAAGGGCTGCGCATTGCCGAAAAGTATTCGCGCAAAAATGAGCAAGGCGAAAGTGCCGTTGCCGCTTTACGCGTCGAATACCGTACCGCTCTACGCGAAGGCATCGTCGACAGTAAAGAAGATTTTGATTTAATCCTGCTGGCTAAACAATTGGGGGCCACTCTGGCTACTTCCGACCAGGGTTTAGTAAAATGGGCGGAAAAGTTGGGCATCCCCGCCATCACCCCAGAAGAACTGAAACATTTGATAACGTAAATCTTATCTCGGCTGCGTACGCATTTTTGAAAGCCAGCTATCGTAGGCGTATTCGAGAATATCCATTTTACCGGTGCGATCGATCTCGCGAAAACGTAAACCCGCTTGCCAACGGTCGCCGGACTGGGACCTCCACATCACATCACCGGAAATTGTCAACGTATTGTCTTTGTCAGGCACATCCATTTTTACTTCGAGCCGGGTGTTGGAGTCAAAAGGAAAATCCTGAGCGATCAAACAAAGCCCCTCGCGGGAAAAGTTACACGCCACACCCTGATAATAGCTCTCGGGCTGGCCTTCAAGGCGGAACAGCACGGTAAGCGGTATCTCAAAACGTACGAACTTGCGCTTTTCGCTTAAGTTCAGCATGCCAGTATACCTCCTGTTTAATCTAATTATACCACAAAAAGCAGGAATAAAGCGGTTTTTTTGAGATAAATCAACGCTTTGTTTAACTCAAAAACCTATTCTTCAGCCTCTTTCCTTAAATAGGCGTAGATAAACTCTTCGAGGCGGCCGTCTAAGACCGATTTGGCATCGTGCACCTCACAATCGGTACGATGGTCTTTCACTAAAAGATAAGGGTGCAACACATAAGAACGGATCTGCGAACCCCACTCGATCTTACGCTTGGTACCGCTCAAATTTTTCAGGTTTTTTTTCTTGGCTTCTTCCTGACGCTCGAAAAGTTTGGACTTTAAAACCGTAAGGGCATGGAGCCGATTCTGCTGCTGCGAGCGTTCGCTCTGGCAAGCCACGATTATTCCCGAAGGTATATGGGTAATACGCACCGCCGAATCGGTTTTATTCACATGCTGGCCGCCGGCGCCGCCGGAACGGTAAGTATCGACCTTAAGATCGTCGGGCTTGATCTCGATCTCGATATCGTCTTCGATTTCGGGAGTTACGTCCACCGAGGCAAACGATGTATGGCGGCGTTTATTAGCGTCAAAGGGCGAAATGCGCACCAACCGGTGCACGCCCCGCTCGGAACGCAACAGGCCGTAAGCGCGTTTACCCTCGATAATAAAAGAAATGCTCTTTATTCCCGCTTCTTCGCCGCGCACTTCATCAAGAATACTCAATTTAAATTTATTTTTTTCCGCCCACTGAACATACATGCGAAACAACATACTCGACCAATCGCAGGCTTCGGTCCCGCCGGCACCGGAATTGATATCAACGATCCCATGGCAATTGTCGAACTTACCGGAAAAAAGCACGCGCAGTTTTAAACTCTCGACCTCTTTTTTCAACGCTGCGATCTCTCCGGCGATCTCTTGCGATAACGAATCGTCGCCCAAAGAAGCCAACTCTTTAAGTTCCTCGAGCTTGTCGCGCAAGACATCCCAATCATCGACATCGCTCTTCGCCGCCTTTAATTTTTCCACCACTTGGCCTGCGGCTTTTTGATCGTTCCAGAAATCAGGCGCCGCCATTTTTTCCTGTAAAGACTTTGTCTCATCGCGTTTGGCGTCGATCTTGAGCATCTTCCCTAAATTGGCAAGCTCTAAAGATAAAGGATTGAAATCAGAGGAAAAATCCTGCATAATTATAATTTAATTCAGAAAAGATTACGGTTACGCAGCTCCATCTCAAGCTCTTCGCGGCGGTCGGTATATTCGATGGCTGAATCAGTATTGATTTTGCCTTCTTCGACAAGGCGGATCAGGCACTGGTTGAAAGTATTCATCCCGTAGACATCGCCTTTTTCCATATATTTAGGGATTTCCCAAATCTTATTTTCGCGGATCAATCGCGAGATCGACGGACTAAGCGCCATGATCTCATAAGCCGGGACCATCCCCTTACCATCGGCGCGCGGGATGAGGCGCAGCGAAACCACGCCCTTCAAAAGCGTAGAAAGCTGGGTTAAGATCAATTCATGCTGATGCGGCGGAAAAAAGTTGATGATGCGCTCAATCGTCGAAGAGGCGTTGACCGTGTGCAGGGTCGAAACGACCAGAACGCCGGTCTCAGCGGCAGTCAATGCCGCATAGCAGGTATCGGGATCGCGCACGTTACCGATATAGATCACATCGGGCGAATGCAAAGCAAATTGCCTTAACGCGTCGGCATAGCTGTGCACATCGATACCGATCTCGCGCTGGTTAACAATACATTTTTTGTCCTGAAAAGTAAATTCAATCGGCTCTTCGATCGCCAGAATATGTTTAGGATGATGATCGTTCATATAGTCGATCATGCTGGCGATCGTGGTCGATTTACCGCTGCCGGTGATACCAGTTAAAAGTACAATGCCGCGGCGTTCGGAGCAAAATTTTTCCAAAACTTTTGCCGGCAGATTAAGCGAATCAAATTTGGGTATATTTAAATCGATCTTACGAATAACCATCGCCAGGCTGTCGCGCTGGTAAAAAATGCCGGCGCGAAAACGCCAGCTTTCTTTATAATAAAAAGCAAATTCACAACTGCGTTTTTCCTGCAAGTGTTTCTTGCCGCGGTCGTCGGTAAGTTCCTTGACCAGCTGATCGATATTTTCTTTAGTAAAAACTTCTTCGGATATGGTCGTAACTAAAGTGTTGATGCGGGCGCGCAAAACCGAGTTGGTGCGGATAAAAATATCCGAGGCTTTGGCCTCGATCATCTTGTCCAGTATTTCGTTGATCTGCATGGCGGAATTATTGTATCACAGATTTTTTCGCTCAACAGGAAAAGTTTAACGCGGCAGGGTAATCGCGGTGATCTTAAAGTCAAGCCCAATAATATTCATACTTTGCCGAAACGCCGAGCTTTCATGGGAAGCCTCGGCGGTTTTACCGCGGCGTTCTACAACGGCATTACGGATTGCATTTTTAAAACTTACACCGCCGTTGGCAAGCAGGGCTAAATCTTTCTGATTAGCCTCTTCGATTTTACTTTGCAAACCCGGCGATATATCCATGCCGGCATCACCGTGATCAAGCCCTTTTAAATGACCAAGCTCGTGTTTGATGATTTCTTTAACCGCCGCGATGCGCGCTCCCTGCGTAGGCAATTCGGCTAAAAATAAAGGTGGAATATGAAAGCTCCCGCCTTCGCGGCCGCTGACATGACCGGCAGAGTGAGCCTCTTCTGCTTCATGGACATAATAAAGCCGCGTATTCCCGCGCGCCGGAGTAAAAAATATTTTTTGCCCATCGGTGATACCGGCTTTGGGGTCCGCCCTGACGGCGGCAATAATATCATTAAGTTCATCTTCGCTCAATCCTCCGGTTTTGCCTAATTTAACCGCCGCCCTAATCACCTCTTTTTCGCTTAAAATTGCATCTTTGGGTTTGCCTACCACATCCGCCATCGACCCATAAACATATCGCATATCCCTGCGTAACTCTTCATGGCCGGCCTGGGTCATGTTACCGCAGGAAATATAAACGGGCGGTTGTACCTTCCGCGGCGCGGAAGGATTTACCGGGTTTAACACCGCGGATATCTCATCGACCAGGCGTACGGCTTCTTCGCGTCTATCCTGATCCAACCGATCCGACTTAAAAATAATTTCCCCTACCCGCTCTTCTGCCCGCGCACGTGTTTCTCTCTGTGCAATAATCACGATCTCCATGGCCGTCGCAGTAATATCTGTTTGATCTGCGGGCTCCTGGGTATGTGCCGCGATAAAACCTTCGGCGATACTTACCGCCGCGTTAAACCCCTGCGCCGGTGCCGCCACCATATCATCCCGATGCGTCTGGGCCAAGCGCTCGGCGGCGATATCTTTCACTGCCGTCATTCTGGTCTTCAGCTGGGACAACATCCTACCTTCCGGAGGTTTAAGAACATAGGCGTAATTATGCTCGACTTTTTCTCTTAACTCCGGTAAAAGATCATGTGTAATATGATCCTCCATGGTGTCGAGATCAAAATTAGCCAACCCCTTGGCGATCTCAAAAGAATACTCCACCAACAATTTGCTTAATTGCGGCGGCGAGGCATGCTCGCCCATAATCAAATTCTGCCACTGGCGCGCAAACTCATAGAGCGCCGGAGACAAAGCTTCGCGGCGCAGCCGATAGACCCATCCATACTCGGCAAGCTCACGGCGCAATGAATAAGGGGCAACAAGAATACCCAAACGCTCCCTAATCTCCTTGCGCAAATAATCTTCGGTTTCGGCGATCGTTTTGCCGTCGACAATATCCCCAAGCGCGGCCTTGGCGATTTTAACGAAAGACTTACGATGCCCCTGGGATCCGCTTGCCTCCTGCAATTTTTCCGCTAACTCAACGATCATCGCTTCCCCCTCTTCGCCAAAAAACGCGTATACCGACTCGCCTTTAGGGTCTACGCGGAATACCACCTTTTTTAATCTGCTTTGAAGCGAAGCGGGCATGGGCCGGCGCAAAAGTTCGCCGCTGGAGATGGCTTTGAAAACCGCCCACGGACAAGCCCCTTCGACATAGCTCGGCACGATCGTCGCGCCATCCAGCGCTACGCTGGAATAAATCTTTCCGATAAGTTTTGAAACTCCCGGCAGCGGACGGAGCAACGCCTGCTCGCCCAAAAAACTCCGGACTTCTCTTAAGCCTCCCATCGTATCTTCGGAAAAACGCCCCTGCGTCAATAACCAATCCACAGTCTCAAAAAGAACCTCTTCTTCGGACATTTGCCGCGCTAACCCATTTCCCCGCACTCCTTTATATATGATATCACCATCAATCGCTGCCGCAGTTTTAGGATCACTCTTCACCAACCCTATTATCTGCCGGGCAAAAGGAGTGTTCAGGCGGGTAATCCCGATAAAATTACAAAGGTATAAAAAATACTCCGCGCTTCTATTGTCAAAAATATCCTGCCGCGCAGATAAAGCCAGGATCGCGCCGGCCGCAGCCCGGTCCGCATCGTCAGAAGCGGCAGCCAAATAATTGCGCGCGGCCTGGGTAAACGCCTGCGTCCAACGGTTCATCGACCGGTCTCTTCTTAGCGCAGCGCGGCAAAAGCGCTCCAACGCGGCTAGTATAGCGGGTTCGATTTTTGTTTTTTTATCAAAATCCGGCGCGGCAAGCCGGTGCAATAAAGCAATCACGGCCATAATATCACTTTGCGCGCTTTTTTCCATTGCCGCAAGCTGCATCTGATCATGGTTAGCGCGCTGATCACCCCCTACGGCCAGCCTTCTTCCCATGATGCTATCCAGCGGCATAACCGGCCGTGCATTATCTGTCGCGGCGGGAAAAGCGGCAAGCGGCAATAAATCTTCCGACATAACCGCCATTTTGCGCGCGTTAGGACGCCGGAACAAAAGACCGACAATAGCTATATGGATAGCGCCGGATAATTTTTTCCGCGATATCGTCATTCTGCCGCCAAAATCAGCGCTTAATCTCTCTAAAAATGACCAGGCCCTTTCTTCGATACCGGAGGCAGGGCCCCGCTCCAAAATATCTCTGACGATACGCCGAGCTAAACCCTCTGCCAATCCCAACGGTATATCGTAGGATACAAAAATCGTAGTTAATATCTCCGCTACTTGCCGCTTCCCGTACTCTTGTTCCGACACCGAAGAAAATTTTAATTGCGCGTAATTTCCCACTACGCCGTCGATGGCATTCTGAGTCCGCTGGTCCATATGGGAGTAATGCTTATTAATCACCACATTCAAACGCCGCAATTGGTAAGGGCCGCGCAGGTCTCCGAGATTTTCCAATATTTCGCTCAAATCCGGCAGGGAATGGGCAGCCTTAAACCATCTTCCCAGGGACACGAAAGATTTTTTAGCGTTAAAGTGCTTTTGCCCGAAGGCAGGATAAAAAATTTCGGCCTTTTTTTTCTGACGGTCCGCGGCCAAAGCCCGGTCGATAGCTTCTTGTAAAAAATCCGGCAAGGGCTGGTCCCCTTTGCCCTCAATATGGCCTAACTCATGCCGGGCGATCGCCACGGCCAATTTTAAGGATTCATTGAAATCTTTCCCGCGACGCGCTAAAAATAAAGGCGGAACATGGATGCGCTTACCATCGCGGCTGAAATGGCCGGCGGCATAAGCGCCGGAGGGAACATAATAAAGTTCGTAATTATTTTCCGAAGGAGTAAAAAATATTTCGACATCGGAAGGAATATTTAATTGCTGCCTCACCTCTTGCATAATCGATTGTAGATTTTGCGCGCTTAAGCCGCCGGTCTGGCGAAAATCTACTGCCGCCTCGATCGTCTCCTGCGGGGTCAGGAACCGGTCGGTGATATTCAAGTAATTTTGAAATTGCAGATATTTCTCCGCCATTTTTACGGTAAGCAAAGTATGGTCGGCATCGGTCATCGTCCCGCAGGCGATATTGTGATCCGGAGCAGGGTTAGCGTTAACCGGTAAGGCCTCGATCGCTACCCTGGCGCAGCCGCTCCCAATGCCCGCAGGGATACCCGGCGTTTTAACAAGATGTCCGCGTACATCCAGAACTTCCCCGCCGGAAAAATATTGACGCTTAATAATTTTTTGTGCGGGCGAATGGTTATTCGCCCCTACAAATTCTTTTTTGACATAATTATAAACGCCCTTTTTAAACGCTTCCAGATACTCCTGATAAATCTGCTCGCGGACTTTCGGATCAGTCGTATCTACACCTCTAACCTTGCGCTTATTAAAATATGCATCGTTTAAAAACGAGTTCTTTAATCTTTCTTTAAACCAGCTGGCCAGAATTACTGAATAATAAAGCTGGCGTAATTGCGCGAAATTTTTCCCGGTATTGACCTCTTTTTCGATTAAGGGAAGGATGTGGGTTTTGAAGGCGGCGGTTGTGTCATTGCGAGGGAGGCTGTTGCCGACCGCGGCAATCTTTGGTTGAGATTGCTTCGCTGCGCTCGCAATGACGATATTATTCTTCTGCATCGCCACAGCCCGTAAAGCCCCGCCTTCGGCGTGACCACGGGCTAAATAATCCTCCTCCATCATCACCTTCAATTGTGCTTTATCGATATAGGCCTTGCCCTCTTCTTCGTAAATATGTATTTTCCCCGGCATGATCCAGATTTTGTTGAATGATTGTTCGCCCCCCTTCGCAGCATCCCAATATTTTTTCCCTTGCTCTGTTTCCGGATAAGTCAAACTTGCCGCCATCTGCTTCAAGACGTAATCTTCACCCAGCATATCGCGGCCTAAATCCGTAACCGATAATTTATCCGGTACAATGCGCGACGCTTCATACGGCGAAAGGTTTACCCAGAGGTCTTCTTCGGGGATCGTCAACGCGGCCAAAAAGTAGCGGACAATTTTTTGCCCTTCACGACGTAACAAACTTCCGCTTAATACGTTTTGCCCCTTATCAACCATAAAAGTAAATTTTAAAGGATCGGCGGGATCAAACCTTATCCCCACCGCATAAGGCAGATCATAATTCGCGCTTTGGGCCAACATCTGCCCAGGCTCGGGCATATACGGCAAGGTGGCAGCCTGAGTAATACCGCAGGAACTTAGCAAAAAAACTAAGATCAAAAACGAAGCAATTATTTTAGTTAAAACCTTCTCTTTCATAAATAATAGGAATAGATTATACTGATATACCATATTTGTAAGGTTTAAAACAAGAGAAAAGAAGATAATTTTTATAACTCATTGCGTAAACAATGGTTATGTAAGGCTATTTCAGAAAATCCTTGATTTTGCTCTCTAAATCCAAAAGCCGGCGTTTTTTGGCAACGCCTTGAGAATAACCGCCCAGCTTATTACCGGAAGCGACGACGCGATGGCAGGGAATAAGGACGGTGAAGGGATTTTTATTCAAAGCATTGGCTACGGCGCGAAAAGCTTTAGGCCTACCGCAACGCAAGGCCAGCTCTTTATAAGTGATCGTCTCGCCTAAAGGTATTTTTAGAGTTTCGCGTAAAACTTTTTTCTCAAAATTGGTCATATCAAACGGGCGATTCATCAATCGCCCCTACACTAAAATATATTTATTTACCCCTTAAAAAATTCTTTCAAGGCCTGGGTTTGTTTAAATTTAAAAATAAATAAGCCTGCAGCAAAGATCGCACAATCAATAAAGCAAACCAAAGCGATTGCCAGGTAGCGGTTAAAGCCATGCGTAAAAACCCATACAAAACGTGCCGCAAGCCCCATGGCCAAACCAATAATACAGCTTTTGAAAAACAACTCCCGCGTTCCGTTTAAATCCAGCGGCCCCAAACGCTTGACTAATTTTTTATACAAATACCACATACTGTAACCGCCGGATACCGACGAAGCGAGCGCCACCCCGGAAATTTTTAAAGGAAACATCAAGATACCACCGAGCACAAAATTTATTCCCAAAGCCCAGGCCGCCGACTTTAACGGCACCGCGGTTTCCTGCAAAGCGTAAAAGGCGCTTCCCAGCAATTTACTGATACAAAAAAATAATAGCCCCAAAGCATAGCAGGCGAAGACCGAAGCGGTCACAGCAAGATCGTGAGCGCTAAACGCCCCGCGGCGAAAAATCACGTCAATGATCGCGTCGGGGATAAATAAAAAAACAAAAGTAACCGGCACAATCAGCAAAATCACTCCATCTAGAGAAAAAACAAGCAGCTTTTTAAAATCGGCAAAATTCCCGTCGGCTCTATAGCGCGCAAAGTCGACAATCGTCACGCGAGACAACGGCAGCGCCACCATCGCCAGAGGAAACTGGATCAAAGTCGAAGCGTAAGTGATCGCCGCCAGCGCGCCGGAACCCACGATCTGCGAAAGTGAAGAAAAGATCGTATCGACCATCACATTCAATTGGTAAACCACGCTCGAACCTACACGCGGAGCAAAAAGACGCCCCATCTGCTTTATCTCAGGGTCATGAAAAGCCTTTTTCGGCTCAAGCTTGATCTTAAAATTCGCACGCTTTAAAGCAAACAGGGGAAAAATCACCTGCGCCACTCCGCCCAGCATCACGCCCACAATAAGCGCGTAATATTTTAACGACCCGGCCAACGCCAACATCCCCACAATAAAGGAAAGGTTTAGGAAAGCCGGGTTGATCGCCGGCACAAAAAATCGCTGCATTGCCGATAAAATAGAATCAAGATCAACGGCAATACCGATAAAAAAAAGATAAAAAAAGGTAATACGGGTAAAAGAAACGGTCAATTCAAACTTTTCCCGGTCCGCCAAAAAGCCCGGCGCGGTGACCGCGACCAGCGGGCGTGAGAAAATAGCCCCCACAACGCTTACCGCAATAAGCAAAACCCCCGATATTGCCAATAAATTGTTGGCTAATTGATTAAAACGCTTTTCGTTGCGATGGTGCTCGGAAAGCATCGGTACAGCTACGGCGTCTCTAAAGCCTTCGCCTAAAACGCTTCTAAAAAGATTCGGCAGGCGAAAGGCTACGATAAAAGCCTCCAGCGCCGCCGAGGTACCGAAAAACCCAGCCATCATGATGACCCGCACCAGACCCGAGAGCCGGGAAACCAGGGTCCCTAAGCTCACCAACCCCGAATCTTTCAAAATCTTCTTAAACATGCCGCCCCACTTTAATCTTTTTCATCTTTCCCTATAAACCGGCATCCCGCCGAGCGTACCGCCAAGCGGGATAATTACTGCTTGACACCTTTTACGAATTCTTATACAATTTACCCTAAATTTAACCATAAGGAGTAACCCGTATGCCACAAAGATTAGCCGCAAAACGATACTTAAGAAAAAGCTTAAAGAACCGCGAACGTAATTTAAACGTTACCAATACGCTTAAGAATACGATCAAAAAGTTCAAAAAAGCCGTAACCGCTAAAAACGCTGCCGAAAGCGCAACGACCTTAAGCGAAGCCTACAAGAAACTGGATAAAGCGGCTAAAACTCACTTGATCCATCCTAATAAAGCTGCGCGCTTAAAAAGCCGTTTGACCAAAGCTTTAAACAAAAGTAAAGCCTCCAAATAACTTTTAAACAGCATTAAAACCCCGCTTGGGCTACCGCTCAAGCGGGGTTAATATTTTTATCAATAAAGTTTCGACAGTAAGCCGGCTGTCGGCGCTCTTCTCTTTGATCCCGCGGTCGGCATGCCACAAAAGATCGAGCACCCTCGCTTTTTCCGTCTTATCGTTGATGTAAGCAGCGCGGCCGTTTAAGATACCGATAATCAACGAGCTTAAATCGCCTTCCTCGTCAAATAACCGGTTAACGGTATAAAGCGAACCGGCAAGGTCATTGCGGCGCAGACAAACCATAAAATCCTCGACCGTCAAAACCCGCGTACCGGAAGAAAGATTAATCAATGTGGCTTCATGCAAAAGAAGGTCAAAAAATTCGTTTTTTGCGGTACGCAGCTCATTCACACCGGAATCGCTCTCGAAGACTAGATGACCGACCGCCGCAATTTTTTCAAGATTATTTTTTAAAAAATCCCGGGCTTCTTTATCCAGCTCCTCGATACCTTGAAAGATAGAGAGCTTTGCCTGGTCGAAAGCAAAAGTCAAAACTTCTTCCTGGACTCTGTTTAAATCAAAATCGGCACAATTGTAGATAAAAACACTGCACCCTTTACCGGCAGGAAAGATCTTTTTCTTTAAATCGGAAATGGCGCCCGCCCGCCGATCGGCCATATCTCCGGCGAAGAGAAAAACTTTCGCCTTAACGTTCATAGTTTAGATTACCAATTTTCGACAACCGCTTCGGTAATGCGGCGCGCCGTATCGTCGACAAGATCGCCCTGGGCGGCGACTTCGGTCTTTTGGTTAGGACCGCTTAAAAAATAGGTCGTCTCGCCTACTACCGTTTTATCCTTAACGACTGCGTCCTTAGAATCATAAAGTTTCATCGCCACCTCAAGCTGGATCCGCTGTTCCACCACATCGTTGGTGTTGGTCTGGCGTAAGGTATCTTTCCTATAATCTTTAACTACACAAATCAGTTTAAGCGCCCCGGTTTCATTATTCACTGCTTTAAGCTGGCCGTCAGTGTTAAACCCTGAAACCAAAGAGCTGGTAAGCTCGTTCTCGATCAAACGCGGGTAAGTCTTACGCTGATCGTACCTGTTACCTTCGGTAGCGATCTTAATATCATTCGTAACCGGTTTAATAAAAATACTTTTTTCTTCGAATGTTACCGAATGCGCGCTGTAACCGCAGCCGGCCAACAAGAAAATCGCCGCCAATACCGCCTGAAGATTCTGTTTCATTCTTTACCCTCTATGCGCTTTAAGGCGGTTTCGGCTTTTTCCGCCCAGCTGGTACGCGGATATTTATCCAGAACGATTTCGTAATAGACCCCGGCGGCTTTACACTTTTTCTGGCTTTCATAAAAAAATCCGGTCTCATAATTTTTTTGCGCCGCCTTTTCATTCAGGCTCTTAAGGCTTTCTGCCGCTTGAGGCGCTACCTCGCTGTCGGGATGACTCGACAAAAACTCATCGAGGCGCGCCGTAGCATCAACAACCGAGGCGGTATCGTAAGCCGTACCGGAAAACCCGCGCGCCACCGCTTGCGCCAGCTGATATTTCGCCGGAGCGTACCAGACGCTGTCGGGATATTTATCGATCAGCCGCCCGAATGCCTCTTTGGCTTCATCAAAACGGTTTAAATGCATATAAAGCAAACCGAGCTGGTATTGCGCTTTCGGCGCATAATCGGAACCGGGCGCCTTTTCAGCTAGATTCGTAAAAATTGTGATCGAAGGGTGTTCGGTAAAATCATATTTTTTAAGCCCCATGACATGGGGATTTTTTTTACCGGCAAGGACTTCGGCAATCAAGTATTCACGCTCGATGACTTCGTTAATGCGCTTACTATTGGGGTAACTCTCTAAAATCTTCTGGTAGGCTAAACAAGCCTCGGCAGGCTTTTTAAGCTCTTCCAAGCAGCGGCCCATATAATATTGCGCTTCGGAAGCCTCAACGGCATCGGGATATTTTTGGGCAATAAAACGGCAAATAATATAAGCTTTTGTGTAATTTTTCCTCTCGAACTCTTTTAAGCCTTGGGCAAAATTAGCCGCAGGATTACCTTTCAATTGTTTATCCGCATTTTTTACGGTTTTTGACTTCGGCGAGAAGATCCAAAAAGCATGCGCATTGGCCGGCAAAAATAAGAGTAGAAAACAAATAAGAATCAGCTTTTTCATAGGCAAAAACTATATCAAATTAAGGTAGGGTTGTCAAACTATTCGAGGGGCGCTGGAAACCGGAGGGGGCTTACCAGCTATCGACAACCGCAAAGGGCGTTTCTTTGCCGTTTGCCGCCTGCAGGGTTTTAAAATAAACTTTTTTGCCGTCGACACTTACCTCTACGAGCGTATTGTTTTCGCTGGCCGCCCCGGCAGATCCGTCATCGATCTCCTGTACGCCGTCTTTGGTGGTCCGCGCATAATAATGGGTGTGCCCAGCAAAGACCGCGCGCACCTTATCCTTGTGGCGGGCCAACATCTGCCAAAAGGCATCGCGCAAGCCTAAGTCTTCATCAAAAGAATCGCCCACGTGGCGCTTCTTGGGAAAAGCCGGCTCGTGATAGCAGATAAAAACATCTTCGATCGACGCAGGCGCCGAAATGATCATCTTCTCCGTCCAGTTACGTCCCTCATCATTGATCACCCCATGCGCGCCCAGCCGGGAATAGCCGTCGAGCAGGATAAAACGGGTGTTTTGAAAATCCACAACATAGTCACCGGTCTTATTGCTGTAACGCAAATGCGTTCCCGTCGCCGGTATCATTTTATTAACGGTATAATTAAAATCTTTGCTATTATCATCGAAAGCGTGGTTACCGATCGCAGGAACTAAGAGCGGCATCTTGCCCTGGACAGTCAACGCTTGGCGGGCCTGGGCTTCGCGTTGTTGTGCCAGCGCAAAATCGCCGGCGATAAGGATCAAAGAATTACCAAATTTCCGTAACTCTTTTAATGAATTTTCCCAATTATCCGGCGCATCCTGGATATCCGAGATCACGGCAAAAGAAAATCCGCCGGCCCAGGCCGGAAACGATACCGTCAAAAAAATTGTTGCCGCCAAAAACGATAAAAAAACCTTTTTATTCCGCATCGTTTTTTATTATACTCCGCCTTAAATAAACCACAAGCATCGCAAGGATAACGTAATAAATAATCACGCCGGAAATATCAAATTTACAAGGCAAAAAGGCACCGGGAGTAATCGAGCAAAGGCGGTTTAGTTCGACAAACCAGCGCGATAAAATTCCCAATACCGCGGCCAGAGGCGCCGCCAGGACAGCGCACGGCGACAAGACCAGGAAAACAAAAACCATAAGTAAAATTAAATTACAAAACGGCACTAAAAACAGATTAAAAATAATCGCATCCGGATAAATTCGCTCTAAATAATAGGCAGTTAACGGCAAAATAAGCAAGCTGACCCAGGAAGAAATAAATAACGACTCCTTCAAAAAACCCATCACCTTACTTGGGCCTTTCTCTAAAGGAAAAATCTTCGCGCCGATAATCAAAGCAAAGACGCTTAAATAGGAAAGCTCAAACCCGATATCAAACAAAGCTTTCGGGTCGATTAAAAGCGATATCAAACCGGCCAGCCCCATCGCATTCAGCAAATCGGCCTTTTTGCGCAGGAAAAAGGTAACCGCGAGTACCAGGCACATCAGGGCCGCGCGCATGGCGCTGGGGTTGGCGCCGCTCGCAATACCGTAAGCATAAATGCAGATCCCGGCTAAAACGAGACGTAAGCGGTATGGGCAATACAACAACCCAAAAATAAAAAAAAGTACCGCCGAAACCAGGGTCATATGCAAACCGCTGATCGCCAATAGATGCGAGACGCCGGCATCGATAAAAAATTGACGTTCTTTTTTAAGCAGTTCGTAGCGGCCTAAAAAAAGTGAGGCTAAAAACCGCGCCTCGGTGTCATGAAAGTTGTCTTTAAATTTTTGCAGCACATACAGGTTAAAGGCACGGCTTAACGGCAAAATCACCCCTTCCGGCGCCGGCGTAATGCTGGAATCTTTTTTAACCCAAAGATAGGCATGAGAACGTCCGTTACGTTCGATGACTCCGGCTTTAGCCGTCGCGCAATATTTTTTCAGGTAGTGCAAAGTTTTGGTGTAATCGACAAGGGTTACCTGAGCTTTTATCGCGACACCGGAAATATCCCTGATTTCGGCTTGCAGTAAATTGCAATGCGCCATTTCCCGCGGCAAAGCAATAACCGTAAAGGTAAAATTATGTTCTTTCCCCGCAAAATCGCCGATACTTTTAAAATAAGTACCTGCGCCCCACAGAGCAAAAGAAAATAAAGCCGCCAGAAAAAGGCACCCGTCGGATAAAATTATTTTCCCGCGCTTACCGAAAATAACGGCAAAAATCAAAGCAAAAACCGCTAAAAATAAAAAGATAAAAAATGCTTTTAAAAAAGAGGCCAGCGCAACACCCGCTGCTGCGGCGATAAAGATAACGCATGGGAGTAAATTATCAATCTTCAAATTTAATTTTAGGTTTAACGCGGTCAACGACGCTCTGGCTGACTCCTTTGACGCGTTTTAAATCATCGGCTGAGTAAAAATGTAAAACATTAGTACGGTAATCGATGATGCGTTTTGCCGACGCCGGCCCGATGCCGGGCAATTTGGCCAGTTCAGCATCCGAAGCGGTATTAATATTGATAAGCTTAACCGTGTGCGGCGCAATATTATCCTCAACCCGCGCGCGATAAAGGTTGAAATATTTTACCGCTGAGCCCAGGATGAGGACCACAAACAGCAGAATCAAAACTTTGCGCTCATGGTCGGTAAGGCAAAACATCAAAAAAGCTTACCAGCCTAGATGACATTTGTCAATGAAATAATTTAGTATTATGTGTGCGCTCTAGCCTAAATCCATGAGTTGTAATAGCCACCCGGCAAAAATACCTCTTTTTGCTGCGCATATGAGGCCTTATGGCCTTGGGTAACAAATGCAATGGCATTATAGCCACGCTTTACTGCCGCGGTTCCCCCGCTGCCGCAGCCGGTCAGCGTGGTCACAGCGCGGAGTTCGTTCCGGCCATCAAGACTGCGCAAAAAGAGATTTTCACCGAGTGGCTATGGTCTGAGTGTGCTTTTCCATAAAACCACGATACATCTGGCGGGAACGCTCTTCCGACGTAACAGTTGCGATTTGACATTACCCTAGAGCAAAACATTCTGACATCCGCAGCGGGCATGGATCGTCCCGAAGGGACGAGAGCAAGGACGCAGCCTGAGTGAGGTGCCACGCAGGGGCACCGCAGCGTTTTTGCGGCAGGGTATGTCAAAGCGCACAAGCAGCGAAGTGTGCCGAAAGAGCGTTTACGCTGAAAGCAAACGCAGCAATAACACGCAAACAGCACACCAAAACACCAAGGCGCAAAACAGAAGAGTATAGGCGCGCGATAATAAACTTACTTACAGGACAAGATTTTAGCGAGTGGTTCGACCGGGGTGAAGTTTTTGGTTTGCCAGAATTCGATGATTTGATTTTTCTCTCTGCGCCAGGCAGGAATATAAGTTTCAAAACCTTTAATATTTTCGGTGCGTTTTACGTAAGAGCCGTTGCCGTTGTGGCGGTAAAGCCCGTCGGGGAACATGTAACCGCCTATGGCCTTATATGTCCAATAGGTCCAGCTGAAATTTAAATCCTTAAAACAATCGATCATAGTTTTTAGCCATTTTTCTTCGCCGCAAGTGCCACCACGCCAATTAACGCCAAATTCGCCGACAAAAATATGAGTTTTGTTTTGTTCGGCAAAAGCATAATATTTTTCTAAATGTTTTTTTAGCGAAGCTTCATCCCAAAACCCGCTGGGTGTCGTACCGGGAAACTTTAAACCCGGCGTCACATTCAAAGTATAATCAAACGGCTCATAACTATGTACGCTGATATGAATATTCTCGCCAATTAACTCGCTTAAAAAATCGATCTGCTGGGCCCAGATATTACCCTCCATATATAAAATTTTAGTTTTATCGACGGCACGGATCCGCTTAATAAGTTTTTTATAAAAGGCAAGCAGTGTTTTCGAAGCGTTATCTCCATATAATACCGGCTCATTCAAAAGATCATAGCCCAAAACCGCAGATTCGTCTTTAAAGCGCGCGGCTAATTTTTCCCATAGCAAAAAGACCTTTTCCTGGTTAGCTTGATTCTCCCACAATAATGCCTTGCCGTTGCTGTCCGAGTGCCAATCGTAGTTTTGTGCCCCCGGCGCGGCATGCAGGTCTAAAATAACTTTTAGATTATACGTTTGCGCAAAAGCACAGGCGCGTTCTAAATATTTTATAGGAATTTTGTAGTGAAAAGGAAGGCGGACAACTTGCAAGCCCATTTGAGCGACATTAGCGAAATCGCTCTCTTGAATAAAATTATCGCGAAAGGCTTCTTCGAATTCGGCTAAGCCTTTTTTCCCGTTAACGTCAGCAAAAACTTTTTTGAATTGACTTTCGGGGATGTTGCGGCCGCCTAAAATGTAGCCCTCCATCATCAACCACCCGCCGAAATTGATTCCTTTAAACGGCATAGTTAAATCATACCTTACCCTGCTTGTTGACGCAAATGGTTTTACCGTAAGCCCATCGGCGCGCGAACGATTTTTAAGATCACCGGCGTTAAACCCGTAAAATTATTCAAATCTAAATTAAAGTTAAACTCCGGCGCTTTGGCAATGCTGTCCCACTTATTGCTCTGGCGCGTTTCAATCGCGGCCTTTATCTCTTTTTCTTTCATACTCACACCGCCGTCAAGGTTACTTGCCTTGACCGCTCTGGCTTTCTTAAAGGCATCTATTTTCCTAACCACATGGGAAAGCAATTTTTTGCCATTAGGAAACCCTATCTTCCATATATCCAATAATTCACTTATTTCCTTTTGGTCCAAATCATTTTTTTCGATCAACTCGAAAACAGTGCGCAAGACACTCCAGGAAAAATTTTTCGGACTTATTTCGCGGTCAATATTAAACCCTAGCAACATATGCCGTAAAACCGATTCATCCTGATTCGGATGGTTATCCAGTATTTTTTGCCATGTGGCCAAAATAGCAGCAAAATCCTTTACATCATCATAGGTCGGCGGCAAGGCGATTGCCGCAGTTGCCGTAAAGTCATTGATCCAACGATTCAAACGAGGCAAGATCGCATAGGCGCTGCGGCGAGATCCTTCACTAAGTTTGGCTAAGACCTCAAGCCAAGTATAGGCTTCCAATAGTCTATCCTCGGAATGATTTTGACCAAAGCAAAAGCTAAATTTTGCCGATAAAAGCGTTTTCAAGAAAGGGCCAGGCAAGTGTAACAGGCTAACTGCCAACGGCTGGATTTGTTGCGCCATGGCTTGGGCTTGTGCAGACGGCAAAGTTAACCATTCTGTTAACTCTTCGGCATCCTCAGCAATATGAACCCATCCGGAATGTTCGTCCCGATCATCTAAATATTTTTTACGCGCTTTTTTGCCAGCCTCATGCTGATCAAGCGACAATTGAACCCCTTCGCCCCAATGCGAACGCTTCCAACCATCAATTTTCCCTGCCTTATTTTCGTCAATACGGTTAAGGTAAATACTATTTTCCAATGCAAAAGTATTCAAGAAGTTAAGTTGAGCCAATTGCTCCTGGGCTTCGATTTCACTTGTGGCATAAACTATGCCCATGCCGCGATCAAGGTCAAACCGTGATTGCCGACAATCCTTAGAAACAACCACCAAATGATCATCTTCGTAATACAAGTAGGTACGTTCATCGACCCACAAGAAATTACCGCCCATAGGAATAGCGCTATGAAAATCATACACACTATCTGTCTTTTTTGCCCCGACTTTCTGCGCGATAGAATCTAAAGCGATATCTATCTCGCTCGCGTTCCCTGTTGCGCCTTGCGTCGCATCGCCAGAGACGATCAGCGAATTGGAAACTTGCTCGAAAGGCAATTGATGCAGATCATTTCTAAAATTCAGCAATATCCCACTACGCGCTACAGCATCTAATTGACCCTCATTGACTGCAGATAAAATTTGTGGAAAATATTTTGCCCACACACCGTGTAAATACCACAGCGAAATACCGTGTCGTGCCGATATAAGCATCTCGTCTAACATCTCGCTGACCAAAGCTCCATGGTAAACATATTTTTCGTTTGTCGGATGTGACGCCACGGCCTTAGATAGATCAAGGATATCGAAATAAATCTTATGCAAATTCCTGCTGGCCTCTCTGGGCGACGATGAAAGCGCAATAATGCAAGATATCCTCTGCAACGACTTGATAACAAAGTAATTATCCACATTCTGATTAATTTTACTATCACCCGCTAGCTCTTGTAATTCTTTCAGGGTATACGGCAATGCGGAATACATTTCGTCCAAGACCGACGACGCTTCCGTGTCGCTAAAAAAGTAATCATAAACCTGTGCTTTAACGGTATGTTCCCCGATGACAGGGATATCGTCTACCAAGCGCGCAAAATATCCCGGCATAAACGGATTATTAATAAAAGCTTTCTGCATCCGGCCCAACGACGAAGTGTCGCCGGCAACAACCCGCGCCGCCGCCGCGGCCTCGGCCAACCGGCCGTGTTTTTCAGCCTGCGAGGTAACTTCGACAACTTCATCTTCAGGCAAACCGGATAAATACCGATCAAGTTTAACCCCCCAATGTCCACCAGTCACCAATTCGCTTCTCGAGATAACTTTGTTTGCTAACGCATACTCAATAATAAAATCACGTTCTGCCATTTCATGCGCGATCTTCTTCCACCCAGCACGCGAATCCACATAAATCGCATCCCGGCTTCGGCCCCAGTGATTAGGCAACCCCGGCGCAACGACGATTAAAACCTCCTTTTTAACTCCATGCACTTCGCTCTCGTAAAGACGCAAATATGAATCCGGCCCCAACAACAAGAAACCATCGCTTGCTTTGGCGGCATCGCGCAAAAGTATTTCACCACGAACGCGGTCTATGTCGCGCTTGCTCGCAATATCTTTTAAAATCTTTTTAATTTTGTGGTTAACCACATCATGCTCACGGTGCGTCCCCATGCGCGTCCCCTCGCCGGAGACGATCAAGCTTTTGGTGCCCGCAGCACCGGCAGTGACGACTGCGGCATCTTTAGTTTCATCTTCCGGCATATTCGCTTCAGACCGATGTTCCATCGCTGCGGCGGTTGCACCTAAGTTCGCTCCCCCGGAAAAGTATTGGCGGCGGGTGATTTTGTCAAATTTGCGTTCGGCCCGAACCACATTATAAGCACCATCCTTAAAAGCTTTTAAGTATTGTTGATAGATCTTCTCTTTAGCGTTGGGATCGGCAAGGTTTACACCTTGAACTTTTTTCTTATCGACATAAATGTCTTTAAGTAAATTCTTTTCGATCGATTGGCATAATTTGGCTTTATACCAGGTAGATAAGATCACTGCGCTATAGATCTGGCGCAGTGACTCAAACTCCTTACCTTCGTTGACTTGCTTTTCGATTGTGGGAATAATAATTCTTTTAAACGATTCCGTAGGGGCAGGGTTTCCCTGCCCAGGGCGCGGTAACCGCGCCCCTACGTTATTTTGTTGTATCGCCAAATAATCCTCGTCACACATCACCTTTAATCTCGTTTCCCCGATCACGGCGGAATTAGCACCTTCGTAAATCACGGCTTTTTGGGGAACGATCCAAACCTTGTTGAAATTATTAACGGGCGAATGATTATTCGCCCCTACACCAATCGCATTCCAATATTGTTTGCCCAATTGGGTATCCGGGTGAGTCAACGATGCCGAAAGTTGTTTTAAGATATAATCCTGCGCCAATAAATCCCCGCCCATGGCACTTTGCGAAAATTCCGGCGCGGCAATACGGTCCGGTTCATAGGGCGATAAGTTCACCCAAAGGTCGTTTTCCGGCACGGTTACGCTGGCCAAAAAGTATTTGATAAGCTTATTTGCTTCCTGTTTAAAAGCGGTGTCACTAAGCCTGCCCTTGTTTTCGCTGATCATGAAGTCAAAAACAAAAGGGTTATCCTTATATAAACGGATTCCCTTTAAATACGGCAACCCGGCAACACCCGTGGCTGATGCTGCCAAGGCTGCCGGCATAACATTGCTCACCGCTTGTGCCGACGCCGTATACGGCAAAAGCATATTAGCTAAGAAGCATATCAGCAACCCTAACCCGACTGCCTTACGAAACATTAAGTTAATCATTTTCTCCCTCCATGGCTTTGTTTTATTCTCTATGCAACCGGTTACATGTTACCGGTTACATAGAGATACCATTCAGAGGATTAAAAGTCAAGGTAATTTGAAAATATTTTTATAACTCTTTACCAGGCAGGATATTATGTCTATATTTTTCTGGTAGTAGCGCGCAGCATTAGAGTTACAGGGGTTAGTTCCAAACCAACAAAATCCTTATCCCGGACAGAATCAGCCAGATGGTTTAACAGGCCTTGGGCGGCACGACGCGCCATGGCCTCTACCGGCATACAGATCGTAGTTACCGGCGGAGTAAATAACGCAGCCCGAAAATCATCATCATAGCCAACGATCGATATATCTTGCGGACAGTTTAAGCCTAACTCTTTAAGGTAATCGATCGTCATATAGGCCATATTGTCGTTACAGCAAAAAATAGCCGTAACTTTATTTTTTAACAGGGTGTCTACCGCCTCGCGGGTCGGCTCGATAAAATCAAAGTGCCCCTGTGCTACGCTTATTTCAATCTGCTTGACGTCAAAAAAATCTTTAAATCCCTTTAACCGGGCAATGCTATCCCTCGACCAATCCGGCCCGGTAACGACACCAACGTTGCGGTGATTATAATCGTAAAGATGCCCGGCGGCTAATTTACCCCCAAGCTCGCTGTCTTCGCAGACAAAATGTATATTTACTCCTTCTTCAAAATCATTGACCGCGACACAAGGCATATCCATCCGGTTAAAAACATTCTTATCGGAAAAGAACCGGAACCATTGGGTGAGAACGACCCCCTCAACTCCCTCGCCGATTTGGAAATTATAGCTATCCCACTTGCGCCCCTCACGCAGTAAAATCAACTTTAAGGAATAATCGGTATTAAATAAATGGTTGGCCACACCGGAAAGGAGCTTCGAGTAATAGGAACTTTGAAAAATATTTTCCGTGTAAGGCAAAAGTACGCCAATAATTTTAGTCTTGGGCTGGCTTAAATTTTTCGCGGCGATATTGGGCGTATAACCATGCTCTTTGATTAAAGTATTAATCCGCTCAAGTGTTTGAGGCGCAACTTTATGCACGAATTGCGGATTAGTCGCGCGCGAGATCGTCGCGGTCGAAACCCCGGCTAATTTGGCTAATTTGCGGATATTGATCATCGAAACTATTCTATCATTTATTTACCCAACCAGATTTATTATCCGGCCAGGAACGAAAATGACTTTTTTAGGGCTCCGGCCGGAAAAGTGGGCGGCGATTTTTTCTAAGCCTAAAGCCTTTTTCGCAACCTCATCTTGCGAAAGCTTAGGGCTTATGGAAAGCTTATCTCGAACTTTGCCGTCGATCAAAACCGCGATCTCAATTGTATCCTGCACCAGATGCGCCGCATCGCACTTGGGCCAGGCCTGCTTAAAGATAGAAACATTGCTTCCTAAATATTCATTAACCTCTTCGCTTAAATGCGGAGTAAACGGCGCCAGCAATTTAAAAATTGTTTCTACGGCCTGTTTAAACACCGGCTTGCTGACTGTGCTTTCATTCAAACTTTTATAGGTATGGTTTAAAAGTTCCATCACCCGGCTGATCGCGGTATTAAATTGAAAATTACCTTCTAAATCATCAGTAACCTCTTTGATCGTCGAGTGTATTTTAAATAAAAGCTCTTTGTCGGCGGCCTGGGGCTCATCGCTGCCGGAATAATCTTTAAGCATATCGGCCAGGCGGACCGCGCGGGTCATGAACCGCCAAGTGCCCTGCAAACCTTCATCCTGCCACTCGGCATCTTTTTCCGGCGGGCCCATGAATAAAATGTAAAGGCGCATCCCATCGGCGCCATACTTATCGATGATGTAATCCGGGGCAACGACATTACCCTTGGATTTCGACATCTTAAATCCGTCCTTAACGATCATCCCCTGAGTAAAAAGGCGTTTAAACGGCTCGGGGTAATCAGTTGCAACCGCGCCGATATCGATCAAAGCCTTATAAATAAACCGTGAATACATTAAATGCAAAATCGCGTGCTCGACGCCGCCGATATACTGATCGACCGGCAGCCAATTTTTTATATCGTCTCTAACAAAAGGAACTTTATTTTCTTTGGGCGAAATATAGCGTAAATAATACCAGCTGGAATCAACGAACGTGTCCATCGTGTCAGTTTCCCGGCGCGCTGCTTTGCCGCACTTAGGACATTTTACATTTTTAAACGCTTCGACGTAAGTCAACGGCGACTGACCCGTCGGCATAAACTCGACATTGTCCGGCAGATATACCGGCAGATCTTTTTCCGGCACCGTGACTTCGCCGCAGGCATCACAATAAATGATCGGGATCGGCGCGCCCCAGTAACGCTGGCGCGAGATCAACCAATCGCGCAATTTATAATTTACTTTACGTAAACCGATATCTTTCTTTTCCATGTGTTCGGCGATCTTAGTTTGCGCATCCCGTGAGCTTAAACCGTCAAACTCGCCGGAATTGACCATCGTACCTTCGCCTTCATAAACTTTATCCGCTGATGCATCTTTACCGTGGACTACTTCAACGATTGGCAGATTATATTTTTTTGCAAAATCAAAATCGCGTTCATCATGGGCCGGCACGCACATAATCGCGCCGGTACCATATTCCGACAAAATGTAATTTGCGATCCAAATCGGGATTTTTTTGCCGTTCATCGGATTGATCGCGTAGCGGCCGGTGAAGATACCTTCTTTTTCGATCGTTTCCAGATTCTTAATCGACACCGAAGTGCCTTTAGTCTTCTCGATGAAAGCTTTTATCTCGGGTGACTGAGCAATTTCTTTGACAAAAGGGTGCTCATAGCTTAAAGCGATAAAAGTCGCGCCGAAGATCGTATCCACACGCGTAGTAAAACAAGTAAGTTTTTGTGAACTTCCTTCAATATCAAAATGGATCTCGACCCCGGTAGATTTACCGATCCAGTTCTGCTGCATCAGCTTAACGCGGTCCGGCCAATCGCCTAAATATTTCAGGTCTTCTAAAAGCCTATCGGCATAGGCCGTCGTCTTAAAAAACCACTGGCGTAATTTTTTTTGTTCGACTTTTGTTCCGCAGCGTTCACAAGTATCGTTGACTACCTGTTCATTAGCCAAAACCGTCTGGCACGATGAGCACCAATTAACCGAGGCTTCCTTACGGTAAGCCAAACCTTTTTCGTAAAGTTTTAAAAAAATCCACTGAGTCCATTTATAATATTCCGGCAGGCAAGTCGTAATTTCACGCGGCCAATCATAGCCGATACCCCAATCGGTAAGCTGTTCGGTAATACGCTTAATATTGCGCAATGTCCAATCTTTAGGCTGAATCTTACGCTTGATCGCCTGGTTTTCGGCCGGCAGCCCGAACGAATCCCAGCCGATCGGCGAAAGAACATTAAAACCCTGCATCAGCTTGTAGCGGCTCACCGCGTCACCGATCACGTAATTGCGCGCGTGGCCGGCGTGTAACTCATTGGACGGATAAGGAAACATCACCAGACAATAATATTTATTTTTGGTGTTTTTGACATCCACGTTGAACAAACGCGTCTGCCGCCAATGCTCCTGCCACTTTTTATCGATAGTTTTATCGTAATTCATGAAATGTAGCGCTAAACAATCTTCAGCCCTTTCTTTACGCCAGCCACAAAAGGATTGTTCCGGCGAAAATTCAAGGCAGAAATGGGATGCGGCTCAATGCGCAAATCAATTTTGCGGCGTAACCGCATAAGGCGGGAAAACTCTTCAATCGTATCATCATAGTCATCTAAAACTAAAGCAATATCAATATCGCTATCTTCTCGCTGACGGTTATTGGCATAAGAACCAAATAAAAAGGCATTTTTCACCTTATATTTATCAGCCACCAAACAACCAACATAATCACGCGCAACCCTTAAAGCACTTTTTTTATCCATAATCTAAATTTCTTAATTTTCGAAATATGCTCAGCGGTAAATTTTTGCGTACACATTTTATAAAAACCCGATTTATAGTCGTCATACCTGGCCTTAATATTAAATCCGGTCAATATATCTAAAAAGTCTTTTTGCTCTTCGGAGAGGCCAAGCTTTGCTTTTTCAGCTATACGTAATAAATCATGGATAAAGGGTGTGTTAACGCTGACATTTTTAACATAATAGGCTTTCAATAATTTTTCAACTGTTAAGTGCCCCAAGAATAACGCCCATGAGTAATTTTTCCCCTTAAACAAATACTCCATAGTAGCATAATCGCTATCGGACGATTTTACCCAATATTTTACCACTTCATTTTTATCCATAATATACGCAAAATGTTATCATTTACGCCTTGCCGTGTCAATTCACCACTTTTCCCAATGGATCTGAGCGGGATTATATTTATCCTTGGGCTTTTCTTTGCCGGTAGGGATACCCATCGGCACAACCGCCAGCGGCACGATATTTTCCGGCAGGCTTAATGTCTGGCGTAACAAAGTAACGCGCGCTTTATCCGGATAGGCTGCGGTCCAAACTGCTCCCAATTGCATCGATTCAACCGCCAAAAGCATATTTTCAATCGCCGCCGAACAATCCATCACCCAAAAATCCGCATCTTTGCCGCCGGCTTGTTTATTTAAATCCCCGCAAACGATAATCGCGGCGGAAGCCTGAGCCACCATTTTGGCATGGGGCAAGCTCGCGCCCATTTTCTGCAGCAACACTTTATCGGTAATCACCACAAATTCCCAGGGACGTTTGTCCATCGCTGTCGGCGCCGCCATGCCGGCTTTAACGATCGTCAAAAGTTGGTCCTTGGTGATCGCGCCTTCTTTATAAGTACGCACGCTTTTGCGGTTAAAGATCGTCTTTAAAGTATCGTTGGAAGTACCTTGAGAAAACGCCGCAAAACAATTAACCAAACTCAATACCAAAAGCAACGAAAAAAGTTTTTTCATAAGCTTACCTCCTTGATTAATTTTTCCAGTTGTTCCTTTATCGCTTCACAATCATCCGGCAGACATTTTAAAGCATTTTGATAAGCTTGCCGAGCATTATTTTTAAGGCCAAGGTTTAAGTAAGCATCGCCTAAGTTTTCATAGGTTACCGCACGTTCCGGTTCCAGCTCAAGGGTTTTATTAAAACATTCGATCGCTTCCTGGAAACGCCCCAGTTTATTTAACAGCCAGCCTTTATTATGATAAACCGTAGCATAATCCGGTTCTACTAAAATGCCTTGATCGAAATTATTTAAAGCCTCGTCTAATTTTCCTAATTCCGCAAGGCACAGCGCTTTATCGTTGAATGCCGCACCGTCATGAGGATTTAACTCCACGGCTTTATTTAAATGCGTAATTGCCGCAAGAAAATCTTCGTCCAGAATAAAAAATTGGGCGCGGAAATATTCAGCTTCAGCGGGAAGGTTTTTCGCTTTAGCCGCCGCTAACCCGTTCTGGGCGATCGCAAGCGCCTCCACATCGCGGCCAAAAGTAATGGCGCGGTCAAGATCGATGCGTAACTGTAAAAATTCATCCATAAAGATCAGGCGTGGAAAAGTTTCCGCACTGTTTTGATATTACGGATATCGTCGGCATCGGATTCTTTGGGCGTTTCCATAATAAAGGCAACGTTTTTAAGCGCCTTATGGTTGACAATATATTCAAACCCTTTTTTGCCGATATTACCGCTGCCGATATCGGCGTGGCGGTCGACATGGCTTGCCAGTTCGACCTTGGTATCGTTGAGATGAATGACCTTAAGCCGGTTAAGGCCGATTTCACTATCGATCTCGGCAAGCAGCGCCTCAAAACCTTTGGGCTCATCGATCTTATAACCCGCGCCCCAGGCATGCGCCGTATCCAGGCACAAACCTACGCGCGGCGAAAATTGCACTCCCGCCAGGATCGCGTGCATCTCCTTAAAATTCGACCCCAGCCACTGACCGGAACCGGCGGTATTTTCTAAAAGGATCATAGTTTTCACGTCCGGCGTTGCCTCCAGGGTTTTAGCCAATGCATTCGCCACGCGGGATATCCCCTCTTCAAGGCTTAAATCTTTATGCGAACCCGGATGGGTAACCAAATATTGCGCACCAAGCCTATCCGCATCACTCAGGTCTTCGGTAAATTCGTGTATCGTGATCGCGTAGAATTTATCTTTAGCCGCAGCCAGATTAAGTATATAGGAGATGTGGATTACAACCGGGTTAATTTTTTCTTTTTTTACTGCAGCTTTAAATTGAGTTATTTCTTCTTCGCTGATCGCTTCCTGGCGCCACTGGCGCGGGTTACGGGCAAAGATCTGCATGGTAGTGGTTTTAAGTTTATGCGCACGTGCGGGAGCTAATGACAAGCTTCCCGCCGCCGAGACATGGACTCCAAGGTTTAATAAAGGCATATAATACCCAATACGGTTATTTTTTAAATTTTTCGTTAATTTTATTATTCAACAACTGTACCACAATCAAAGCATCCTTTATCCGCCTTAAGCCATGCGCTTCACCCTTAAAATTCCAACCAATGTCGGAAACTTCGATAGTATACTTTCTTACGCCGATCGTTAACCTCAATGGTACAGATAGGGCCGTCTTGGGCTCACGAAAATCATCGGAAAAATTACTTAAAATCAAATTAAAAGCGGGGTCTTGAGGATAAATAACGACGATATGCTCGTCGGAGGCCAATATTTCTAATTTGCTGCTATTTAAAAACAGCGCCGCGGGACAGACCGGGCTTTTGCGGTGCAGAAAAGAATATAAGAAAACTCCCCCCACCAAAAACACAAAACCAAAAACTATTAAAACAAAATAGTTGATCGACCGAAAAATAAGTACCGCGGTTTTATTGCCTTTGCTCTTTGCGCTATTAGAGTGGTGCATTCTATGCTGCGCGGTTATCGAATTGTTTGATCGATGCTCCGCCGGTTGGGCGTGAACGTATCCGGCAACAATAGAAATTACGAAAAGGAAGGATATTAGTCTTTTCATTTTCCCTCTCTATCTGCATTAAGAAAATGCCGGAGGAGAGACTTGAACTCTCACACCCTTGCGGATACTGGATTTTGAGTCCAGCGCGTCTGCCATTCCACCACTCCGGCGATGGTAAAAATAATAACATCAATGTTTTTCGCTGTCAATTGACAATCATAACCATAAATGGTAATATTCAAACTGTTTATTGGTGGTTTTGGGGCTGTAGCTCAGTTGGGAGAGCACAACGCTGGCAGTGTTGGGGTCAGGGGTTCAACTCCCCTCAGCTCCACCATAATTTACCTTCGTTAACTTATCACTTCAAAATCAATCCCCAACAGATCATCATAGCAAAAGATATCCGTCGCAGCTTCTTTTGACACCGGCGCTCAAGATCACCCTAAGCTGATCTTATCTTATTCTGGTTTTTTCTCCGCGAACTTGGCTGCAAATCCTTTTACTGCTTCCATAATATCTACCGGAACCGCAAGTACAACCGTGTTGGAGGGGGAGGGCCCAAGGCCGTCAATCGTTTGAAGCGTTCTCAACTGCATTGCGCCGGGAGAAGCGGCCATGGTTTTCGCCGCTTCGGCGAGATTAATTGCGGCCAGTTTATCGCCTTCGGCCTTAGTGATCGTGGCTCTTTTTTCTCGTTCCGCTGAGGCCTGCCGGGACATCATCCGTTTTAAATCTTCGGGTACCTCGATGTCCCGAAGCTTAATCGCGGTGACTTTCAGCCCCCAGTTTTCCGCTTGTTTTTGAATGACCTTTTCGATCTCATCGCCGATCTTTTCCCTTTCCGCCAAAAGTTCGTCAAAGCTCATTCCGCCGACCACGTCTCTTAACGCAGCTTGGGCGTATTGGGAGACTGCGTAAAGAAAATTCTGGACTTGAATAACCGCCTTTTGAGCATCGACAACTTTAAAATAGACCACGCCGTTGATCGCGACAGGAACGTTATCTTTGGTAATGACCTGCTGTTTAGGGATATCATTGGTAGAAACGCGCATGTCGATGGTCCGGGAATATTCGATGATCGGGATAATACAATTTAATCCCGGCTGGAGTGTCCGGGAATATTTACCCAGTTGGAAAACTACGCCGGTCTCGTATTGCTGAATAATCCTGACCGAAGCAATGATGATCACGATAACGAGCGGTATTAACCAAAATGGCATAAACCCCCTCCTTTTTCAACTTTTTACACTATCTAAATGTGATTGACTTTTCTGCCAATTTCATCTAGTTGGATTATAGCACAACTGTTTTTTAATACCAGACGGGGAGCCTGCCTTCGTTAACTTATCACTTCAAAATCAATCCCCAATAAATCATCATGGCAAAAGATATCCGGCGCAGCTTCTTTGGACACCGGCACTTGGATTTTATCCTCTAAACTTGAAAAACTCGCGCCGCCGGTAGGTGTAGTCTCCGGAGTGCCTGCAACTGTCGATTGCGCAACGTCAACAGGATAACTTAGAGAAGCAATACGGTGCATTTCCTGAGCAACGGCCACGCCGCCGCGTATCAAAGCCTGGCTGTAAGGAATTGCGTTCTCATCAGCCCAGGCTCTCCAGCCTCGCAATTCGGTTAATTCATGGTTGAGTCGATTGGATTTTCCGGCGATGCTTACCTCATAAGCCTGCCGGGTAATATAAATTCGATTACGCGAAATTCCGCTATGGGCCTGCTGGTCCAGGTACCCTAAATTATCGCTATCGATGACCACAATCGTCTCTCCATGAGGAGTTTTGATAATATTTTGTCCATCAACTTTAAGCTCTATCTCCTTTCCTAAGCGCAACGCGCTTTCCACCGCTTCACGGCTTTGCCCCTGAGCCACAGCAATATCCGCCAATTTGCCGGCAATAAAAGCGTTGACCTTATCGTGGCCGTCCCAATAGCCGGTATCGGCAACATTGGGTTTAATATATCCGGAAAGGTCGCCCAGAGGCAGGGCTTCCCGTTCGGCTTTTAAAATCGAAAACGACATTAAAATCAACATCAGCTCCTGAGATGTAGGCTTATGATCAAGATTTAAATATGTCTGATATCTCGCAAGCCATGGCGAATTTACGCCAAAGAGAACAATATCGATCTTCTGGCTGCGCGCCTTCGCCAACAATCGGTTAATCTGATCGATATTAGAATCCATGCCGTCGGTCTCGACAAATTCCAAGACCGGTACATCGGCCGGTTTATTTTTGTGGCGCTCGATAATCGCTTCAATCGAAGCGGCAATATCCGTGCCTTCTTTACCTAAACGTTCCCTCATCTTCCCTAAAGCCTCTTTTACGGCATCGGGGTCGGTACAACGCTCCGGCGCAAGAAGCTCACGATGGGTGCTTCCCAATAAACCAAAAGAAAATTCTACCCCCTTGTTACGCATCGCCGCGTAATGGAATAACGAAGCAAAAAATCTGGCGGTATCCATAAAGGTTTCCTCCATGCCGCTGACCGAACCGCTGACATCGAAAGTAAGGCCGGCGCGTAATTTACCTAAAGCTTTATTTATTTTAATCCGGTAAAACGGCTCGAGCTGGGCGATCACTCTTTCCAGCTCCAGGGCAGTGCCGCTTTCCGAAAAAAGTTTGGAAACCCGGGGAATACCGGCAAAAAGCTCAAGCCACGCCCCAACCAGATCGGGATTAATCTCAAGGAGTTCGACAATATTGCTGATCGCGCTGTCTTGCGGCGTAGCAATTTTACCTAAACTGCCTAAAGAACGGCCGCCGCCGGCGCCGGGCGAACCTCCCTGGCCGGGCTTTCCGGACGGCGATGGTTTTTGTTGGCCGGCTGTGTTACCCGCCTGCGGCGTGCCTTTGTATTGCCGGACAGCTTTATCACGCTCTGCCGCGGCTTGGGAGCGTTCGGCAAAACGTTTTTTATGCTCCAGTGATGCCGCGTCATTGGGCTCAGGTAAAGCTTGCGGATTATCTACATCCTGCATATTCTCCGGCTGGTCGCCGTGGCCGTAATTGGCCGGATCGCCGCCGCCGCCTAAATCTACCCGCACCCAACCCTCGCTGGTACGAATTTCGCAAAACGCGTGGAGTTGATTTTCTATATAGCGCACATCAAAACCCAGCATTTTCGTCAAAGCAAAAAATGCATAGGCGCGCTGGCGGCAAACTCCCTGGTGAGAAGATATGATCTTCATAAAATTACTGCTTTGATCTTTTGCCAGGCGGTTTACCCCGTCGGCTTGATCGACAATCGAACGAAAATACAAAACCAGGCCCTCGATAAATTGTTTCGGGTCTGCGGCGTAGTTATTCGCGTCATAACTGTGCCCCGGCACCTGAATATATTGCAGCGCTTTTTGCGCCTCGTCGGATATTTTTGCCGGCGGCGCTAATGTCAATCGGGCGTGATCGTCAAAAGCTTTAGTACGGCCATTGGCATGATAAACCGCGCTATTTAAGCGTACCTGCAAGGTAATGCTGGCCCGGCCCTGATAATTTTTTGCCCGCGCGTACAAAGTCCCTGTATTTTCCCCGCAGGCAAACTCGAGCTCCACCGGCTGGCCGCGTTCACCGACGGCTTTATAATCGGCAATCGCCAGCATATCCGCCGGCCCGGGGCTGGGGACCGCTTGCCAATCGCCGCTAATAACTTTTACAAAACTGCCTTCGATCGATTGCGCGCCGCCTGAACCTAAAGCCGCCATAGACTCTTTGCCCAGGTCGGAATCGGCGCTTAACCCTTCCAACCGGTTGTAAACCGCTTCCCGGTAAAGCGAAGGGTTGATGTTATAGTAAAATTCGATTTCCTTTTTTTCACCGGCCGGGATATCATTAACGTCGCGGTTGAAATCGATGACTTCCCTGCCTTCAAGGATATCGGTATCGCTTTGGTGAGCTTGAACTTTAATCTCCCCGGCTTCGGGGACCGAGCGCTCGCGCGGCTTTTGCGGCGCAACATCGATCTCATCGCGCGTATCGCCGGGAGAAACGCTCTCTTGACTTTCTTGGTCCATCGGCGCGCTTTGGCTGATAGTTACCGCTTGCGCCGGCACAATCGCCATATCGGTTAAAACTTGCGCCAGGGGTTTGAGCGGCGGCCAACCGCCCATGGCCTCAATCTCCTGGGCGGTTTTGCAGACAAATTGCCGGGTCGCGTATTGGTAATAAACCTCTGGTTCAGCGGCTTCGCCGGCAATCGTTTGCCCGTTGCGTAAATCGGCTTTAGTAATACCCCGGCGATAAAGCTCTACCAGGATATCTTCCAGAGTCAGATCGGGATAATTTTCCGGATCAAAAGCCCATAATTGCTGGCAATGGATCGTTGCGTCGCGGCTGAAATTTTCCAACGTTCCGGCCCCCGGGGCGCTATTCTCGTCTTCTTGCGCGCTGATGCCGCGGTCGCCGTAAAGCTCGGCCGGGTTAAAGGTCAAGATCAAAGCTACATTATCGTCAAGTTCCACTTCCAGGGATTCTCCAGCATACTCGATCGTAAATTTTTTCTCGCCGCGCAAAACCGGCAAAAGCGCGCGCACTACGCGCGGGCTGGCGTTGGCTTCATCCAAAACAATGCCGGTATAAGAACCGGTCGTCTTGCCCGGCACGGAAACACGCATAACTTGTTTACTGCCGTCGCGCGCCGTAACCGTAACCTTGCCGCAGCGGGCTAAGAGCTCTTTTACGCCCAATTTTATCTTGCCCTCTTCCATGCTTAACCCCGCCGTAACATCGGAGACTTTAAGGTCTTCATCGGCATTAACCAGGTAAAGCGAACTAAAATATGACGTAGTCAAAGCTAAGTTGCGCATTAAGCTCGTTTTGGCCGCGGCAGTGCGCCCGTTGATCATAATTGCGCGCGGGCGGTGCAATTGGCCGTCGCTGTCGCGTACCGGCTGTAATTGGCGCAGCATCAGCGCGGTTTGCCGGGTGATTTCAGGCGTAAAATTAATGTAGGTCGCGGTAGAGGTTTCGTGTTCCGGCAAAAGGCGCGCGGTAGAGAATTCTTCCAGCGCTTTTTGCAATTTTCCGGGTTTAACATTGGTAAAATCTATGGTCACCCGGTTTTCTTCTTCATTCACATCGACCTTGATCCCGTTGGGCAATGCAGCCGAAGCCGAAAAATCGTAACTTTCGCCTAAACAGGTCAAACGCAATCCGCCGGCGGTTTTTTCCAGCCAAATTAAATTCGGCACGATTACGCGCTGCGTGCCCTCGATTAAAGTAAATAAAGCGCTTTGTGCCGATTGCAGGAGAGGCCGCTCAATTTCCATCTGGCCTAAATTTTTTAAAAGATCGGTTTCGATCAATAAATTACCCTCGCTGATTTTAACCCGCAAATAACCGGTTTGGGCCTGGCCCTCGGCCACGCCGCCCTGTAAAACATACCAACCATTAAGTTCGGATGTAGAAAGATGGTAAGTTTTCCCGGCAATGATCTCGATTCCATTCTGGTTTTGCGCCACCCGGATCCCGTTAGGTAACTGCACTGCTCCTTGAGCTAAACTCGCTAAAGATACGCTGGTTTGGTAAGGCTCATAAGCTTTAGCGGTTAATTCCGCATCAACCGCGGCTTTAATCCGCGCTAAAATCTCTTGCGCTTGGGGCGCATCGACCGTTACTCCGTCGGCATTAAAGATCCGGCGTAAATATTCGCCGACGATCTCCCGCTCGAAACGTTCCCGGTCATGCTCCTCCATCGCCGCCGCGTATTTCATCAATACCGCCTTTACCGCGTAGTAGACCGGATTATTATTAAATTGCTGATTTTCGTAGTCGCGTTGTTTTTCCCGCTGGACCAGCATGGCCAGGTCGAAAATATCGCGCCGGCTTGGGTTATAGTGCAAAGTTAAAGCGCCGCTTTTTTCATAATCGCGCACCGCCTGCGATATCGAAACCAGCCACTCCAGCTCTTCGGTGCGCACAAAAGGATATTTTTGCCGGATAATGCGCACAAGCTCGTTATCGGTAAAAAACGGCAAGTCGACCTGAACACAGCGGTTAATAAATGCCGAAGCAAATTTATGCCGGCGCGGCGCCGAAAGAGCGATATGCACCCAGGGCGGAATAATGCGTACTTGCGTTTCACCTTTTTCGTTAACGCTTGACAACCGGCGGCTGTTAAAAACTTCATTCAAAATCACCCGCTGGCGCTCGGGGATCGTATCCATCAGATGGAAATATAAAATTCTCTCTTCCTGCTGTGCGGGATCAAGCCGGCCCATCTCTTCCTCGGTTACCATGTGGCGGCTTAAAAAGCCCAGCGCCAAGCTGAAAGCCTCGCTTAAATCGGTCGCCTTAACGCCGTAAGCGTCGAACAATGAAGAAAATTCCGGCAAGACCGTGCCGACTAAATGCATTTTAGACATCTCAGCGTGGCTGTCTAAACGCTCCAGCTTATAACCGGTCTTCCAGGCGACTTTACGCATAAACTCGAGCGAATCCGTATCCTCTTCTTCCAAAATCGCCGCGGGCTTGCCCAAAGAAAAGGCAAAGATCGTATCGTTTAAAGCTTTGTTCTGCGAAGGAATATCCTGAGAGAAAGCAACGTTATCCCGCGTAATATTACCTTCTACCGGCGAGATGGGAATAACCGCGCCGTTACAGCGGATGACTTTTGCGGCGGGATCGCGCTCGGGCACAAACGAATCGTACCAGGAATTGGTAACGGCTTTCACCGCATCTTCGCCAAAGGCATCATAAACTGCTTGCCAACAAAGGGCTGCTCTGGCCGCCGGCAAACCGGAGAGATAAGCACAATTGACGCCGCGCATGATCGCCGCGAATAACCGCTTTTCACGCACACTTATATCTTCTACATTCTCCTGTTGTAACAAAGCGGCTTCGCGCTCGATCGCCTCGGCAATGGTGATGATCTGGCGCGGGCTTAACTCCTCCGGCATCGGGTAAAGCCCGGGCGTGGTAGTAAAAAGGTAGTGGATCCCGCCGATTTGTTTTTTTAATGTTTCGCTGATTGCCGCACTATTTTTCTTCAGGCGTTTATTCAGCAAAAGCACCGCGTCTGACACTTCCAATACATTATCCCCCCAGATTTTATGGCAATAGCTGTCGGCGCCATAAAGCACATGGTCACGTCCGGTAAATTGTACTTGATTTTGCTCGTTTCTAACAAGGCCAAGCGTTTTGGGAAGCCGCGCCGGATTTTGCGTAGTCACCAAAGTAAAGCCGGGATGGCGGCGGATAATTATACCCTGCAGCCCGGGGTGGAACATCCCCAGGTCGATATATGGCAATTTTGCCAACTCTACCATAAAGCTGATCTCTTCCTGAGCATTAAAACCCACCGGCCCTTCGTCTAAAGCGTAAACGCCGCCGATACCATCCGCATCATACATGCGTAAAAACGGTAAAAGCCATTTACCGCGCGGGTCTTTTTCTAAAGCCGTGATCACATAGCTGCTCCCTTTTTTGCTTAATACGCCGATCTGTTCGCCGGGGTCGATATCGCTGAACATCTGCGCTTTATCGGCTTCGCGGCCTAAAAGCCTGCCTAAAGCCTGGCAGGTTTCGGTCTTGCCGCCGCCGGGGAAACCCTCGCTGATCACCGGACGGCTATGGCGCTGGGCAATTAATAAGCTCGCCATTTGCTTGACCGTGGTCGTTAAATCCGCCAAATCTATTTCGCCGGGAACCTCGGAAAAATTCGTAACCGCGCTGATCCCGTCGGCTTCGAAGTATACCTTGCCGTCTTTTTTAAAATAACGCAGCCCGCTTTGCGGCTTCAAGCAATCAAAGTTTAAGCGGCGCTGATAAGACGGCCGAAGCCCGATGCCGATCGTGTAGTAAGCGATCTTTTTGATCAATGCGTCATCGATCACGGCTTTGCTGTCTTTTTGATATTTCAATTCGGCAAAAAATTCATCCACGTCGTAACGGCTGAAACGGTTATGTTTATACTCGCCGTTTTTATATTCTTCGTTATACAGATTAAAAGCTTCTACAACATAATCGGCGGCGAGTTCAGCCTGCGCCGTGGTCAAGCCTATTTCATTTTGGCGGGTTTGACAATGATTTCTCAGCCATGGTTCATCCAGCTCGGAGTAAGTATTCACCGCCGGCACGCGGTCTAATTCGGCCGGGCTTAAACTCGTCTCTTCGCGGCAGGAGCCTTGCCCGGCTAAATGTAAATTGGGCGGCGCCTGCGAATAAAACCAGCGGGCAAAACAGATCTGTTCGTTCTCGGTCAACTCGGCCAATACCGCGCCGATCGGGTCTTTAGGATGCGCCGCATTATATTCGGCCTGCAAACGCTGCCAATCTGCGGCCGCACTTTGCAGCTTATCCTTAAGCGCCGCGGCGATCTGGGAATTAACCCGCGCGGCGATCTCGGTGGAACGGCCGGTTTGCAAAAATTCGTTTAATCCCGGCGCCACCTGGGAACTTAAACGCAAATACCCGGGCATGAGCAAAAATAATTCCCGTTGCGGCGCAAGGCGCGCCTGTTCGACATAATACAACAATACCCCCAAACCGGTATCGAATTGCCCGGCTAAGCCGCTTAAAGCCTGCCACTTACCGGGTAAACTCGCGCGGGTTTGCGCCGGAATAAATCCGCTTAATAATTGTCGCTCGCGCTGGAAAAAGCTTAAAGGTTCATAAACAATATCCGCGCGCTCGCCGTAAACGCTTTTGATCGCACTTTCTAATTCACCGGGGGCGTCGGTCGCGCCGGTTAAGTGTATAAACGCCCGGCGCTCTTTTACCGCGGTGATCAATGCCTGCTGCGGCGTAACAACCGCCTCTTTACCTAAAACATTTTTGACGATGGTTTTGACGGCCGCGATATCCGCGGGATTTTTCCATAAATAAAAATACTCGCTTTCCACCGCCCGTTGGAATAACTGCTCCAGCTCTTCTTGTTGGACCGCGCCTTTTTTTGACGCTTGGGCAAGATACCCTTCAAAACGCGCGATGGCGCTGATCAAACGCCGCTTGGTCAACTCTTGAGGCGAAACCAATTGCCCTTTCTTTTTCGCCAAAAATATCTCCCGGTGAATGCGGGTTAATTGGCCGGCTTGCTTTGCGCAGGCGGATAAATTGCGCTTATCGAATTCGCTGTTTACAATATCCCCCAGCCGGTTGATATCAGTCTGCATCCAGAAAACCGGCCCATGGGCCAAAACCCGGCGCGGCGTAACAAAACGCCCGTAACCTAAGGCCGGGTTGGCGCTGGAAATATGTAAATTACCGCGGGCGATTGTGCGCCGCGCAATATGGCCGTTTTCCTGCGGCACATCCGGCAAGAAACGGTAACGCTGTTGGCTCACCTCGGGGAATAAAGCAAACCCAGCATGTTCGCTGGCATTGGTCTCATTGTGCGAAAAGACCGCGCGGGGAGTTTCAAGGCGGCGCTGATAATACGCCTCCTGGTAAATGTAGCGGCCGGAACGCGCCGGCTGGGTCTGGCCGCTGATCGTCGAGTTATCGCTATCTTCATTGTAGTGGCGCTCGACTAATTCAAAATCGATCAATCGGGCAAAAGCCTTAGCCACCTCGGTCTTGCCTTCGCCGGAGGGGCCAAAAATCTGGATAAAATCACTCCCGCCGGCCGTAAGCGCCCGCGCGCATTGGCATAAGATGCGGTTTTCCAAATCGTCGGCGATATAGCCGTCGGCGCATTGGCGCGCCGCCAAGGCAAAGGGCTGCCCTACATAAGCGGCCAAACTTTCCGCCGCAGGAATAATTACGCCGTCAAAATTAATTACCACCCGGCCTAAGGGGTCGCGTTCAATGGTTATTGCCGGCGGCGCGAAATCTTCATTATTAAAAAGTTCTTTAAGTAATTTTTGTTTCTCTTCCTCGCCGGGCAATTTAAGCTGCAAATAATTATACGCTTCCCGGCGCAGGATAAGATCGCCGCCGCCTAAAGCCTTCGCTCGTAAAGCGATCTCGATCAAATCGTTAAAGCTAAACCAGATATCCTGGGAAAAATTTTTGCAAAGCGCCTTAAACTCGTCACCGGCCGATAAAAGGTAATTGGCCTGTTCTAAAGTTAAACCTAAGCCGGTTAAATAACGCCGGCAATCTTCCGGGGTCAAGGCCGGGATATACGCGATCAGCGAGCGGTTTAAAAAAGCCTCATCTTTGATCCGGCCGGTTTTATGCATGGTAAAAATAAAGTGCATATTTTTAGGGATCGCAATACGTTCGCCGCGTTGGGCCAAAGTGATCAGACGCTCCCAGAGGATGGGATTAAACTCTACCCGGGTTTGCCCGGGGCAGGCTTCGATATTATCGCCGACAATAAAAAAGCCGCGTTCGGCATTTTCCGGCTTGGCCGCTTCTTTGGCCATGGCGGTAACAATACCATCTTCCCAGCGTAAATATTCTTTCCAGGCTTGCGGGTTGCCGCCGGTATCGATGGCTTGCAAATAAACCCCCAGGGCCGTGATCACGGCTTCATTGTCGGCTAAACCATCCTGATTCGTAAGCCAGGCCTGGTAATAATCCTCTTCTTCGCCGGGGCTTAAAGATAAAATATCGCTGATCGCCTTACGGATCGTGGTCGGGTTATCAGTGCGGTAACGGGCGATGACCGCCTGCGCCCGGGATTTTTCCGGCGGGTTAATTGCCTTATACATGCCTAAAAGCTCTTTGCGCTGGCTAAAGCCGCTGAAACTCAAACGCTCTACGGTATTTTTAGAGTTATCATATAACCGCTCTAAAGCGCGGTTAACGATAACAGTATTATCGTCATCGACGATAAGGATTTGCGGCCGGTTGACCTGGACTCCGCGGGTGATCACGGCATCGACCTTGGCTTCGATCGCCGGCGCCTCCTGCGGCGCGGATACGCCTAAGTTATCGAAATCCGCGTAGTCGACCAGCTGATCGATCAGCTGATTTAAATTACCGCGCATTTTTTCCGAATCGACCTGGGCGGCGCCGAGCAATCCGGTAAATTCACGACGGTTCAACAAATCGGAACAAAAAATATCTTTAAATTTCTGGCGGGCCGCGTCATCGGCCAGAACCCGGCTGTAAACCGTAGCCGCCGTAAGAATAAAATACTCCACCACATTTTTCATCCCCTCCTGGCGCAGGCAATATTTAGTAAAATCGACGTTAAACCGCACCAGCTCTCTGAAAGTAATTTTTTGCCGTTCGTCGCTGCCGGAAAGTTTGCTCATCGCCCGGTGCAAGGCGACGCTCAATCTGATAATGCTCCTTTGCTTGTCTACGCTTAATTTTGTTTCTCCCAGGACCACGCTTAAGATCAATTGCGCGATCGCCGGAGCATAGGCCTCATCGATCTCCCGGCCGGCGGCGATTGCGCAAAACTTTTCAAAACTTAACCCGGTGCTGACCGGCGCCGTACGGCGCAATTGCAGATATAACGCGGCTAAGCGCGGGCTTAAAGTATAATTATCGCTATTCGTTTCCCGCATGAACTCATCGAGTGAACGCCCGGCGCAGGCCTGAGCTAATTGCGCGCGCGCCTCCTCCGGCAGCAGGGCCGCCAGGTAATCTCCCGCGGCAACTCCCTGGCCGGCAAAAAACATTTCTATCAACGGTAGAATATTAACGCCGCCGCCGGGCGCCAGGTACGGCGCGCAGGAATCAAGAAATTCCAAAAACTTTGCGCATTGGTCTTGCCCGATAGTATTCTTAACGATCCGTATCCCCTCCAGCAAAGCGTTTTTTTCTAAAAGCGTGAGTTGCCTTTTATGCGACGCCAGGGCATCCAACCAAATCCAGGTTAAGCTATTGACCGGCATTTCCCGGCCCAAGGCATTAAGGAAATCGAGATCGGTAAAATCAACCGCGGTATCGGAATGGCCGGCATCCATCTCTATCGCTGCAATAAAATTGCCGCTGCCAACGATCCGATACGCGCAGCAATTCACCACGAAGCTCGCAAAAGCATTGGCATAAGCCAAACTATTAGACGGATAAACGCTTGTCTGGTAAACATTTTTTAATATCTGCCAGAATTGGCTTACATCGCCGTTCTTAAATTGACGGCGCTTGGCAAGGGCTATCAATGCTTGCCAAACCAGGGGACGGCCTATATTTGTGTGCGCCTCCGAACTGCCAATGTCAGGCAGGGACTGTCCACGCAAAAAATCCAAGGTATCGTTTAAGCCGCTGGTGCCCACGCGCAGTAAATCCTTCTCGACTAAATAAAGCACCAGGCTGAAAGCATTTTCCGTAGAGAAGCCGCTCTTTCCGTTTACAAGATCGCGTAAAAAATCTAAATCTAAAACCTCAGCCGAAATGACCCCATTTTCCGCCATTAACGCGATCGCCCCTAAATATTCACGCGCTTGCGAGCTGTTAATTGAGGCAAGCAGAAACGCCAGCCGCTCCTTTTTAAAATCTTCGGGCTTAAGCTTACCCGCGCGGATCATCGCCGCTAAAATTTTGTATACTTGTTCATGGCCTGGCGAAAAGAAAGCCTCGATCTCTGTCAACGTCAATACATCGATAGTGTTGGCCGGCCAATTTTTTTCACCGGCCGCGTTAATCATTCCCGCCAAGCCGGGATTTACGGTGTTGCTGTTCCGATACCGAGAGCATAAATTTACGATAATGTTCCGGGAGAGCTGTGACGCGCAAGGCCATCGGCCAACCGCCGCAGTCAATAAGGCTATATCGCAGATAAAATCCTTTGGGTCGAGATGGCTGACAGCAGCGACATATGGCGAAAAATCTTTTAATGTCTGCGCGACTACCGCGTGAGCATCCTTGGCCTCAACCATGCCGTGGCTTAACAGCACAAAGGCAAGGACCGCGGAGTTTAAATCGCCTTTGCCGGCAATTAAGGCATTTTTCATGTTGGCTAAAAATTGCTCGCGCGTGCCAAAACAGCGGGAGTTCGTCCAAAAATCCGGAATCAACCCCTCCAACGCCTCTAATAATTCCAATATCGGTTGTGCCGAATGATTACCCGTACTTTGAATGATTTCTAACATATCGCAGGTAAATTCTAAATGGGTAAGATTGAATTTTTTCGTGAAATACTTACTCAGGTTGCTTCCGAAAAATGATCTTTGTGTTGTCAATGAAATGCCTGCCCAAGATGGAAAGCTATACGCTCGCACATATAAATAATTCTCCACCGGATGAGAATATTTATAAGAACGAATCTCATCGGGATCAGACAAAAGAAATAAGATCTCTTTCTGTCGATCAGTAAGTATTTTCTTTGCCTCAATGTCCCTTACCACCTTACCATATGTATAAGCCCAATAAACCGTTAAGAACGGCAGGGCGATTAATTGCAACGGTAAAACCATCACTTTCATAATCCGCGTAAACCACTTCTTTGCCCAGGCCCCGGGCATAAGGCCAAACAGGCTCGCAATAAACATTGCCGCGCCGAAGATAGAGTAGCCCAAAACCGCCGGCCCGAAAAGCGTCACCAAAGCCATTAAGCCTAACCCGCCCAACACCCCTACGGTTAATAAGCCTCGATTGGCCTCCCGATTTTGCGCAAACTTTTCGCCCCACTTTAATTGCCAAAAGTTACGGCTGATCTGCTTCATAGAAACCGCTTTTTCGCCGCGGTTAAATAAGCGCATCACCCCGTGCAGCAAAAGCGCCCCGGAAACAATCAAAGCTAAAGAAAAAATACCGCCTTTGCCGAATTTAACCGCCGTGGCTTTGCTTTCTTCTATTTTTTGCCGGATAAACTTGTTGCGCTCCTCTTTAGAAATTTTTCCCTGCCAATCCTTAACCGCGGCGCGGACCGTGCTATCGTAAAGCCGATTGTAACCTAAGTCTAATATGACCGGCAAATCTTCCGCGCAGGCGGTTTTTGCCAAAATATAAATCGCCGGTACCGTATAACTTTGCGCTGCCTCGGATGTCGAGGCCATATCCTTGACCAAATCCCTTAAAGCGCTGCGCGCCGGCCCGGAAAAATCCTGCTTTTGCCGATAGCGGATGGATAGATCGAGCATGGCCAAAGCCCGGCCTTTGCTCCCGGCATGTTGTAACCAGACAGCCCAATCATCCGGGGTGATCGATAATATTTGTTTGGCTACCAAATCCAGGATATCTTTATTGGATGAACGGCGGCCTAAAACTTCTAAAGCGATTTGGCGCGCTTGCGGTGATTTCCATTGGCTGAATTGGCCAAAATATGTTACCAGCTCGTCACTATTCCAACCGTGAAAATTAACCTTGGCAGCCAGCGCCTCTTTGATGCCCGGGGACTTGATACACTGTCCGACAAAAGGGGTACGTACCTTATGATCATTGCAATGCGGGGCCAACACGCCCATCGCCGCAGCCTGTTCACCCTCGGTTTTATACTCTAACCCATCGATTCCGCCGGCAAAGGACGCCCATACCCGATTGGTGTTTTGCAATTTAGTTAAAAACTCCCGGCCTTTTTGGCGCATCGCCTCTTCTCTTTTCGCCTGGGCCCTTGCCTTCATGGTATCCGCAAACTGCGCCGTGAAAAATGCCTCAGTTTCCTGAACTTTTCCATTTAACCCGGCTTCTTTTAAGATCGCCTGGTATAACGCTTCAAAGCGTTTATTATATGCCGGTTCGTTAAATATCGTTGCGTTGGCGATAAGATTGGCCGCCATTTGAATTAATCCTTGGCCTTGCTGGGTATTTTGCCGGTGAATCGCGGTAGAGGCTAATTGAACAATAAGCTCATCGCTTACGCCGGTTAAACGTTGCGGGGCAAATGCATTAATGACTACTATGGAGTATTGTTCGACCTGATTTAAAATAATTTGCGCTACCCGGTTCGTCACCGCCGCTGAGTGGTCGCGCGCGGCGATCGCCAAAGCGGTTGTAACGATCGCCTGAGAAATACGCACCGCCTGGCCGGGAACAAACTCTTTGGTTAAATCAGGTTGGCTTAAATAGCCTAAAGCTTCGTCGATCGGCCAATCCGGCGAATTTAAGGTAGTAATCGCAGAGGTGCGCTCCAGTTCAATCTCATAGCCGCACATATGGCCATAAACTCTAGTTAATATTTTTTTAATCAACGGCTTAAACCGCTCCGGCACTTCATGGCGCAAAGCCAAAATATCCAAAGCATGTACCAAAAGCTTTCTTTCCGCATAATGCACGGGCGAGAAGGACAAATTGTTCAGCAGAGCTTCTACCTCCGCCCTTGTCCAGGCTTTATGCGTCAGCTTGCTCAAGACTTCGTGAGAAACATTATCTTGAAATTCGGGATGAGAAAATTGCGCGCCGATAAAGCTCTTGGCAACGGCGACTTCCTGCGCATCAACCGAATCCAGATAATGCGCCATGGCTTGTACGGCTTTTGTCCTGGATATCCCGGCGTCGGCATTGGCGGAAATTTTACGGCAATACCTGGCCATTTCGGCGGCGCCGGCGCCTTGGGTATATAAAGCTTCCAGGGCAGTGTGACGGATAAAAGCGTCTTTATGCTCCAGCGCGCTCTCGATAAACTTTCTGGCGGCTTGCCCCTCCAAATGCGCCGCCGCCTTAAGGCAAGTGTACATGGCCTTAGGGGCAAGGGGAAGGATCAAAGCCATTACCTGGTCGCCGGTATATTGGGAAAATTTGCTATCAATAACAAACGGCAATCGCCTCTCGATCACCAAAAACGCCGCAACGTAATTGGGCGGCACTTTTTGCTCTTCCAGGAACTTTTCGAAATCACCTCTTCTTTCGCCTAATTTAGTCATAATCGCCTGACGGCGCCCCGGCGCAATATCTTTCTCCATGGCTAATTGCAGTAATACCTTGTTCGATATCGCATAATCGCTGTTGCCTAGCGCGATCATCGCCAAGTCAAATGCCGGCTGGGGCCATTGCCAGCAATCGCCGAATAATTCATTCAAAGCTTGATAATCTTTGCCGAATTTAAATGTGTTAAAAGCATTGATCAAGATGCCGGCCCTCTGCGAAACGGTATTATCTACCTCTTGCCACATGCGCTTTAAATCCGCAGGGGTCGGATAGTGGCCGGCATTATCTTCGTTTGACTGCGGCGCATTGATTGCTATCTGCGCTGATTCAGCTCGCGCTTCTTCTATGGCTTTTCTCGTTTCAGGGGTGATCGGCACCCGGACCATCGTTTCGATTTTTGATTCATCCAATAAATTTTCAAGCGGCGGCTCGGCAACGCGATGCACTACTTTATATTTTATTGTTTGTTTCGACCTCGTCCCTTCTTTCGCCGCGGCAGGCAAAGCATGGCCTAAGCCCACGGCGCCGGCCGCCAACCCCAACCGTAAACCCCAGCGCTGCAAGGCCCCGGCGCGTTTGGGTTTTTGATGCGATTGCCCCGGCAGGGCCGGTTTTAATTGGATCTGCGCTTCTTTTGCGCCGCGCACGCAAGCGGCAGCCGGATTAGCCGGCAAACCATCCTGCAGATGCATCGCGCTCTCGAGAGAATCCAGGGCCACGCCGCCGGAAAAATATTGGCGTTTGGTGATTTTATGTACGGGCGAACGGCCATTCGCCCCTGCGGCTTCTTTTTTTACATAATTATAAGCGCCTTGCTTAAACGCTTTTATATAGAGCCGGTAAATTTTTTCTTTGCTCTCTTTTTCGGCCCAATCAATACCCGCCACCTTATTTTTATCGGTGTAACCGGAAAATAGCGGCTTAAACCGTTTCTTAAACCAGGTTGCCAAAATCAAGGCGTAATAAATCTGGCGCAGAGACGCAAAGTTTTTACCGGCGTTGACCTCTTGTTCGATAGTGGGCAAAATTATTTTTTTAAATGATTCGGTAGGGGCGCTGCTTGCCTGCGCCCTTTTGTTTGGGGCGGACGCAAGGGCCGCCCCTACACCGGAATTATTCTGCATCGCAAGGTAATCTTCCTCGCACATCACCTTCAAGCTCGCTTTTTCAATAAACGCCCGGTTGCCTTCCTGCCGCACTACGATTTCGCCGGGCACGATCCAGACCCTGTTAAAATTATTAACGGGCGAACGGCCATTCGCCCCTGTGCCATTTACCGATTGCCAATATTTCTTCCCGATCTCGGTTTCCGGGTAGGTTGAACTGGCCGCCAATTGCTTCAGGATATAATCTTCTTCCAGGAGCCCCTGGCCTAAGGCGGTTAAGCTTAAGGCTTCGGGAATAACCCGCTCTTCTTCGTAAGGCGAAAGGTTGACCCAAAGGTCCTGCGCCGGTACGCTTAACCCGGCTAAAAAATATCCCGCAGAATTTTCTATGGCCTCTTGATCTACCTGGCGGTTGCTATCTTCCTCGATCAAAAATTTTATTTTTGCAGGGTGAGCGGGGTCAAAGGTAATGCCGCGAACCGCCGGCGAAGAAAATTCCTTTGAAGCCGGCAGCAATGTGCCTGGTACCGGTAAGACAGCTATTTGAGCATAGGCGATATTAAAACGATAATCACCTAAAATACCGGTAAAGAATACCGCGATAGCCACGCTTACGGCTACGAACTTAAAGTATAAAGACTTAATAAATCCCATCCTAAGTTAGATATAACTTGAATTCATAGCCAACACAAGGGTATATGGTTGTGCTTTTGAAACTGTTTTCATTAAATATATTATTAATAATAATATTATAGTTACTTGTATTGCAAGCAGTTATGTATTGAAATGTCCAATATATAAAAAAGGCGATTTTAGTAATTTTTATGAAACCAAATTAAATAATCTCAAACTAGTAAAACTAATTAACTCGCGTGGTATAATCTTTTAATGAGCCATCCCTTCAAGCTCGACCCATTCCAGGAAGAAGCGATCGATTATTGCCGCAACAACTACTCGGTGATCGTCAGCGCCCCGACCGGCTCCGGCAAGACCGTGATCGCCGAGGATGTGATTGAAGAGTGTATCCGCCGCGGCACTGGAGCGATCTACACCGCTCCGATCAAAGCCTTAAGCAACCAGAAATACCGCGACTTCGCCGCGAAATATCCCGATAAAGTCGGTATCTTAACCGGCGATGTCTCGATCAACCGGGATGCGCCGATTTTAATCATGACGACCGAAATTTTTCGCAACGCCATCTTAGTCGATTCCAAACTTTTAGAGAGCCGCGATTGGGTGATCTTCGACGAGATCCACTACTTAGACGATATCGAACGCGGCACGGTATGGGAAGAGGCAATTATCCTTCTTCCCCGCCACATGAAAATGCTGGCCTTAAGCGCCACGATCCCCAATATTCATGACTTTGCCGCCTGGCTTTCCAAGGTGCATGCATTTGAAGTAAAGTGTGTGATCGAAAAGACCCGCCCCGTGCCTTTACACTTTTTTTACCAATGCAACAACCAGTTTTTCAGCGCCTTAAAAGAATTACGCAAATCGGGCTTTATGCAGGAACAGCTTAAATATGTACGCTACAACCAAAATAATTTTAACCCGATCAAATATAATAGGTTGAATACGCTGTTGGAACATCTGCGCGAAAAAACCGCGATGCCTTGCATCTATTTTTGCTTTTCGCGCCGCAGATGCGAAGACCTTGCCCGCGAGACTGCCGGGTTCGATTTTTTAACTCACGAAGAAAGAGAAAAGATCATCGTACTTTTCGAAGACCTGGTAGGAAAATTTAATCTCAACGAATCGCCGCATGTAAGCTGGCTCTACCCGCTGATCAAGCGCGGCATCGCCTACCACCATGCCGGGCTTTTGCCCTCATTAAAAGAGATCATCGAACGCCTGTTTACTACAGGCCTGATCAAGCTGATCTTCACCACCGAAACTTTTTCTTTAGGCATCAATATGCCGGCCAAAACCGTAGCTTTCGATGACGTGGTCAAGTTTTACGGCGCAAGTAAAGGGGTGCGTTATTTAAGGACGCGCGATTTTTTCCAGATGGCCGGGCGCGCCGGACGGCGCGGTATCGACACTCAGGGCTTTATCTATACCCGCGTCAACCCCCACAATGTCGATGCCCTCGCCTTAGAGGGCATTATCTACGGCCACAATGAACCGATCAAAAGCCAATTCAACTCCTGCTACGCCACAATTTTAAATCTCTACTCGGCAATGGGCGACAAAATCTACGACATCTACCCCAACTCGTTTCATTTTTTCCAATCGCAAGGACAGGGGCAAAGCCAAAAAGAAGCCCTGGGGCTCTTAAAACGCAAGATCGGCCTCTTGGCAGAGATGGAATACTTAAAAGACGGCCGCCTTACAACCAAAGCCCACTTAGCCAGCAAGGTCTACAGCTTCGAATTGCAGATCGGCGAGATCTTTGCTTCGGGTTTTATGGATACTTTAGGCGAAGAAGATATTTTCGCCGCGATCATCGGCTTAGTCTACGAGCCGCGCAAAGGCGAACAGAAATATGACCTCGACAAAAATATTAAAGGGCTTAAAAAAAGTTTAAACCGCTTCGTTAAGGAAATTCACCGCAAAGAACGTATCTGGCACATTGTCCCTTACAGTAAAAAGTTTTACCTTCATTTAAGCGACAGCGCGCGGGCCTGGGCGCGGGGCGAAAGTTTTGAGGATATTCTGCGTTACTGCGACGCCGACGAGGGCGAAATGGTGCGTTATCTGCGCATGGGCATCCAGGTAATGCGCGAAATGCTCCTTTCCAAGCTTTTAAACGAACGCCTCTCCCAGAAACTGCGTAATATCCTCGACCGCGTCGACCGCGACGAAGTCGACGCCGAACGGCAGTTACGGCAGGAAATCTAGCTAAATCACCTGCATATCCACGATATCGACATTAAACCCGGCAAAATTTTCTAAACCAATATCGGCATCGCCATCCAAAAGAACCTGTAATGGCGAAGAGGCAATCTTTGGAGGATCAAAAAAACTCTTTCTTAAATCTATGCCGCCGGTTGTAGATTGGTTACTACCCGGTAAAATAATCTTGGGCGCGCCGGCAGTAATTTCCTGTTTCACCTGAACTAAACTTTTCACCGGCTGCCCGGGAATATACTCATACCCTAAAAAACCCCGAGGAACATGGGCAAAAACACCCGTATCCTCCGCAACCCCCGAAACCTCTTTGGTGGCTGTATGGTAATTAGCAAAACCGTAATATTTGTTGGCATCAGAAATTTGTACGGTTTCAAAAAATGCCGCGCCTTTTATCCACAGAATGGTTGCCCGCCTAAATTCCTCAAGTGTCTCTCTGGGCAAAAACCGCACATCCGGACAAAGTAATGGATTATTGGTAACTTCCGTTAAAAGCCTTTTTTGACCGATCATTTTTCTTAAATCTGCAAACAATTCATCGTCAAGCACACGGTATAACTCTGCCTCCCAAAAGTTATTTTCTACGGGAAACTTATTGACCCGTATGGTGACCTTAAGCTTCGGATAATAATTAAGTAAAGCCCGGATAAAAAAGAGATCAAAAACGCCTTCCCCCACATCGTCAATCAAACAAATTATCGTAGGGTCATTAACTGCTTCGATATCAGCAATAAAATCCTTCAAATCATTAATAACCATATATGAAGCCGGATTAACACCGGGACTGTCAGCTAAAGCGATAAATTGGCTGTTAGGTTTAAAAGCAACACCGCCTCTATCTTGAGGAAAACATACTCCGGCCATAACCTGCAAAGCGACTAAACGCTCATCGGGCTGTTTTTTCGGCCGCGCGGCTTCATTCAGGCCATGTGGGCCAAAAATCCTTTTTAGCTCTTTTAAAGCGGCATCGTTTTTAGCCTCAAGGTCGCGCACCAAAACCTTTTTCTTGTAATCCTGATAGCGCTTATCGCCCACCAATAGCTGGATCACCCTGTCCTGCAAATAAACTACCAGCATATTGTTTACATACCGTGTAAAGGAATAGTCCTCAGTTTTTAAAAGATGGGCCAAAATCATATGAGCCCTTTCTGCTAAAAAAGGCACTTGCTTGGCCGACAAGATCCCATAGCGCGGATCGGCAATATCCTGTAAAATCAATTTAACCCGGGTATCTACATGCCCTAAGGAAAAAAATATTCGCTCATCGTTAAGATCGCGCCAGGAAAAAGGGTAAACCTGACGATCACCAAATAGCCGGTCTTCCATTCCCGTCAAAAAAGGAAAGAATAAATGCACTATTTTATACTGGGGCGTATACGATAACTCTTCTTCGCGCGACCAGGTAGCGCGCGAAACCGGTTGCTTTCGTAACTGCCTAACAGCCTCTTCACAGCCAGCCACTTTCGCAAACTCCTGCGCAATCAATTCAACGCTTTGGCCTACAGACTCCGACGGCGGGGTCTCAACCCAGAGATGACGAAAATCATGCTGGAAACGACCGACATCAGGTTCACGCCCCTTGACTCGTACCGGCGGACTGCTTAAGGTTCGCGTAATCAGCTCCTCACGGCTAAACGTTTTGTGTTGCGCACCGGACAAAAGTCGAATTTTATCCGCAGCATGCTCCGGGCTCCATTGGGTAACAACAATAAAATTTTGCCCAGGCGGCAAGACCGTATCGGTCCCAAACGGTTTACTGGCTAAGGTTCCACTGGCCGAATCAAAATAAAGCCCGACATCGACCCCGCCGCTGAAATAATTTCGCTTTACCCGTTTTTTTAAAACCGGGTCTTCTTCGCTTTTGACATAATCATAAGCACCTTTGGTATAAACCTTAAGATATTTTTGGTATATTTGCTCTTTTACGCTCGCATTGCTGCCTTCTGCGCCCTTGATTTTCCCCTTATCGAAAAACGATCGGGATAAACTACCCTTTGCTGCCTGTTGCTCAACCAGACGGCCCAATCGATGTTTAAACCAAGCCGCCAATATTACCGCACTGCATAACTGCCTTAACGGTACAAAGTTTTCGCCATGGTTTACATCTTCTTCTATCAAAGGCAATATATGCTTTTTAAAAGAATCTGTAGCAATAGGGCTATCTCCACGATTAGCATCTGCGGCTTTAACCGCATAATCCGCCTCGGTCATTACCTTAAGCCGTGAATCGCTGATAATAACTTTATCCGCGTCTTCGCTAATCTTTGCTTTATCGGGAATAATCCAAACTTTATTTTCATCATGCGCTAATTCCGCGTTGCCGTGCTTTCCTAAGAAATCGTTATTTTTGTATATTTGTTGCCAATATTTTTTTCCAACCGATGATTCAGGATAAGTCAACGAAGCCGCTAATTGTTTTAAAAAATAATCCTGTTCCAACATATCCTGTCCAAGCTGAGTATGGCTTAAGCATGTGGGAACGATACGGTCCGGCTCATAAGGCGAAAGGTTAACCCATAACTCTTGCGGTTTTATGGTAAGTGCAGCGAGGAAATATTTGATCAATTTCTTGACATCGGCTTTTACCCGGCTTTGAGAAAAATTACCGCTACCCTTATTAACAATAAAATCCATCCGAAACGGCTGATCGGGGTAAAATTTAAGGCCTACTAAGGTAACTGGAACATATTGCCGGCTCAGATGTACCAGATTAACAAAACCTGTCGAAGATGTTTGCGCGGAATATGCGTTTTGAGCAATAATAGTAAAAACAATAAATAAATTCAATATTCTTTTCATTATGTAGAAATAACATATTTTAAAGAAAAAAGCAAATCGCTGACCGACCGTGACTAAGTCGATGCCGAACGGCAGTTACGGCAAGAAATATAACGTACGCGCTGTATCTCGCTTCGGCATATATCGCTGCTTGTGCGCTTTGACATACCCTACCGCAAAACCGCTGCGGTGCCCCTGCGCGTCACCTCGCTCAGGATGCGTTTTCGCTCTCTCACTTCGTTCGATCCATGCCCGCTCAAACGTCATAAAGTTTTGCTTTCGGGTAATGTCAAATCGCCCTTATGCCGAAGCGCAATCTAATATAAGACTTATTCGGGTAAGCGCGCAGCCTCAAGTGTTTTTGTGAAGCCGAGACAAGCGCCTTTCCCGCCCACAAGCGGGACGCGCGCGTCAGAAACGCAATGTTTCGGGTCCGGCGAATCAAAAACATTTGAGGCGAGAGCGCCCACAAATATAAATATAAATTTTTTCTTGACAGGGATTGATTTATCGGTATGATATTCGCCTATGAGTAGAAAGTGTGCTATCTGTTCCAAAATGACCGTAATGGGAAATACTATTTCCCGGCGCGGTAAAGCCAAGCGTTTAGGCGGAGTAGGCGTAAAAATCACCGCCACTACCCGGCGCGAGTTTAAGCCCAACCTGCAGCGGCGTAAAGTACTGGTCGACGGCGTTAAAAAGTATATTCTCGTCTGTACCAAGTGCATCAAGGCCGGCAAGATCGTCGCAGCTCCCCGCTAATCCACCATTCATTTAAATCCTGTTTTTAAGAAGTGGCAGGCTATTTTTCTATCTAAGAAAGACGCACGTCTTTGACCGTTAAACGCGGTTCGTTGTGGTAGGTATTATATTCCAGGCTATAAAGAATATCGAAACGCGCAGCGTAATCAATGATCTCCAAAACTCCGGCATCGTAAACCGCCGCTTCATAGGTGCGGTCGTTATGGGTAAACCAGACGCTGTAACCGGTCTTTACTTTTTTTACCGCCGATTTTTTAGTCACGCCAAAAGTGGCAAAAAGAGCTTTAGGGTTCTCCTCACCCAGCGGCTTTAAAAGTTCCAGCTCATCCAAGAGGTCCTGGCCGATATGGTTAAAATCCAGCCTGCAATCGACATTCACGGATGCAGCCTCGCCCTTGCCTGCATTATCCCGGATAAAGTCGTTAAGCCGCTGTTTAAAGAGCGGCAGATTTTCTTTGCTCAAGACAATCCCGGCGGCTTTTTTATGCCCACCATATTCGGTTAAGGCCGGCGCACAATAATCGAGCGTCTCCATTAAATGTACATTTTCCGGCGAGCGCCCCGACCCCTTACCGCCATTTTCACCGAACGAGATCACAAACGCCGGACGGTAATATTTTTCGCACAACCGCGATGCTACGATCCCCAAAACTCCGGGATGCCAATTGTCCCCGGCCGCCACGATAGCGTAATCGTCAGGCGAAGCGAGTTTCGCGATCACTTCTGCCTGCTTTAAAATATCCGCCTCGATATTTTTACGCAGGTCGTTATATTCACAAAGCCGTTGGGCGATGGTCAGCGCTTGGGCCGAATCCTGGGCAAGAAATAAATCCAAGGCTTCTTTGGCATGAGCAACCCGGCCCGAAGCATTAATGCGGGGGCCTAAAATAAATCCCAGGTGAAACGAAGTAAGATTATCCTGGTTGAGCCGCGCCGCAGCGCACAGCGCCTTGATCGCCGGACGTTTACTTGAACGCAATGCTTCCATACCGTGTTTTAACAAGCTGCGGTTTTCGCCTTTAAGCGGCACCACATCGCAGACGATCGACAAGGCTACCAAATCCAGCGCATCAAAACAATCTTTTCCGGTCAACGCCTGCAGCAACTTGAAAGCCAAAGCCGCGCCGGAAAGGTCGCGGAAAGGATAAGTAGAATCTTTACGTTTAGGGTTTACAAAAGCATGCGGTGCGTTAAAACCATCCTGGGGCAAATGGTGATCGACCACAACCACTTCGATCCCGTAGCTTTTCGCCAATTCGACCTCAGCAGTAGAATTAGTGCCGCAATCAAAGGCGGTAATCAGCGCCGCGCCGAATTCGCGCGCTTTTTCTACCGCGTCTTTACTTAAACCATATCCATCGTTAACGCGATGGGGGATATAAAACTCATATTGCCCGGAAAAATTTTTGATAAACTCATTGAAAACAGCAAGCGAGGTCACTCCGTCGACATCGTAATCACCGGCCACGATAATCTTCTTTCCTTTTTGCAAAACCTCTTTGATCTTTGCCACGGCCAAAGCCATATCGGGAAGCGTTAAGGGGTCGTGTAAAAAATCCAGGGCCGGGTTTAAAAATGCATCGATCTCGCTCTCGCCGATCTTGCGATTAAGAAGTATTTGCGCAAAAATCGGGGAAATATCGCGCGCTTTAGCTAAAGTATGTGCCTGTGAAGAGAGTTCGTTGATCTTCCAATTTTTCCGCGCCATGAGAGGTATTATAACAGAAGGCCGGGAATTGAACGCTTAATCTTTCTTCTTTTCCAACTCGGCCATGCGGGCGTCGAAGCGGGATTGCCGGTCGGCGCGGGTGCGGTCGATACCTTTAAGTTGTATTTTGCGGATACGTATATTTAAGGGAGTAATCTCGACCAGCTCATCGTCGTCAATAAAAACCAGGGCAAATTCAAGGGTAATCTTACGCGCCGGCACCAATTGGATCGCGATATCGCAAGTTGAAGAGCGCATATTGGTCAGCTTCTTCTCTTTCTGGACATTTACCACGATATCCCTGCCACCCGTACTCATGCCGACAATCATCCCCTCATAAGCCATATCCCCAGGCGCGACAAACATCTCGCCTAGCTCCTGCAGGCTGGACATCGCAAAGGCAACCACTTTTCCATCTCCGTCGGCGACTAAAACGCCTTTGCGGCGGGACGGGATCTCGCCTTTATACGCCCGGAATTCAAGAAAGTTCTGGCACATTACACCGCTGCCATGGGTCATCAGGAGAAATTCGCTGCGAAACCCGATCAATGCCCTGGAGGTAATAATAAATTCCATCCGGATACTGTTAGATGATGTAACCTTCATGTCTTTCATCTCGGCTTTACGCTCGCCCAAAGCCTGCATTACCGGCCCCTGGTATACACTTTCTACCTCAATCACCACGATCTCCACCGGCTCAAGAAGTTGATCACCTACTCTCTTTAAAATAACCTGGGGCCGGGAAACTTCCAATTCATACCCCTTGCGGCGCATGGTCTCGATAAGGATTTCCAGATGAAGCTCCCCACGGCCGGAAACTTTAAATCGCTCGCCCCGGTCTACTTCCTCGACTTTTATCCCGACATTGACCATCGCTTCATGCTCTAAATATTCACGGACATTGCGCGAAGTCAAAAATACGCCGCCGTCTTTACCGGCCAAAGGGCTCGTATTATGCGAAAAATTCATCGAGATCGTCGGCTCATCGATCTTTACCGTAGAGCGTGCTTGCGGATTATCTACACATGCCAAGGTTTCGCCTACTGAGACATCCTCAACGCCGGTGATCATAACAATATCACCGGCCAGCGCCGAGGTAACCTCTACCGGTACCAACCCCTTATAACGCATGATCTTGGTCACCTTGGCGGTCGTGATCGTACCGTCACATTTTATACACGCGATGGGGTCGTCAACACGCACCGTTCCCTGAAATATCCGCCCGATGGCAATACGCCCGAAATACGAATTGTGGTCAAGCATCGTCACCAGCATTTGAAAAGGAAGATCGGTGTCCGCGACCGGTGGCAAGACCCGGTGTAAGATCGTATCCAGCAAAGGTTTTATATCCGTACCCGGCTCATCAAGGTCCAGGGTGGCATACCCTTCCCGGCCGGAAGCATAGACAATGGGAAAATCGAGCTGTTCATCAGAAGCGTTGAGCTCACAAAAAAGGTCAAAGGTCATATCCACGACCTGATCGGGGCGGGCATTGGGCCGGTCGATCTTATTAACCACAAGCACCGGCTTTAAGTGCAGCTCTAAAGATTTTTTTAAAACAAATTTGGTCTGGGGCATAGGGCCGTCTACCGCGTCGACCAGTAAAAGTACGCCGTCGACCATTTCCAGGATGCGCTCGACTTCGCTGCCGAAATCCGCGTGGCCGGGAGTATCGACAATATTAAATTGCACGCCTTTGTAATTAATCGAAGCGTTCTTGGAAAAAATCGTGATCCCGCGCTCTTTCTCCAAAGGGTTCGAATCCATGATCGTAGTCTCGCCCTCTTCAAACTTATGAGCGCCGGTAAATTTTAACAAGGTATCGACCAACGTCGTCTTGCCGTGATCGACATGGGCGACAATCGCGATATTGCGGACATCTTTTCTTCGTTTTTGCTGCGGCATCTATTTATCCTTTATTTATTTGCTTTTAAACGGAGGCTTATCATATCAAGGTATTAGGGGTTGTCAAAGGTTTTTCCGCCCTATCCCGGCTAATTTTATGAGTGAAAACCGATCTTGGGCTTACGCTTAGGCATCGGCGGTTCCATTAAATCATGAATAGCCTGAAATATCGCTTGGACTTCATCGTCCTTACGTTCCATCCGTTGTTCTAACTGTTCAAGGCGATTAGCCAACTCTTTATGATTTGAAATAATCTCCTTTAGATGTATAAACACACGCATAATGGCGATGTTCATTTCTACGGCCCTATCGCTATTTAAAACACTCGATAGCATCAATATACCATAATCAGTAAAAGCGAAAGGCAAATATTTAGAATGGCTACCTTTCTTTATGGTGCCAAAATGGCACCTTAGAGAGTTATACTCATCGCGGGCAAGCTGAAACATAAAATCAGCCGGAAACCTTTTAATGTTTCTACGTACTTGGCGATTAAGTTGCTTCGTCGGCACATCATAAAGCCCAGCCAAAGAGGCAATAGGCAATACTATCTATAGATAGTAAGAAAAAGTAAAGCAAAAACGTAATTGTTAGCTCTCTGAACAAATTGTCATTGCGGGGCAAGTAATTACGCGGCGTGGCAATCTCAGTTTTATGTAGGGGTTTGATTTATCAAACCCAAGATATTGCACCCTGTGTGCAAAATGTTTTGGCGGTAATAAATATTTATTTTTTAATCTTTTGCAACCAAAGGGCACCGCCAACGACCATGCAAATTCCCATAATAAAAATTACCACACTCTGCAGAAAATATGTTGAGTTATAAGGTATACCGTCCATTAATCCCATCATCTTATTTATGGCCAATATTAACCCCAAAACTATCAATACCATAGCAATAAACTTCATCCTGTTCCCCTCCTTTAGCAACTAATACTCGCCCAATAATTTATCTAACACCTAAAGCTAAAAATACTAAAAAATATTTTCTATTCATTTTCTCCCATAGCCCCCACCATATCTGCATATAATTCTTTTTGCACATCTTGTGAAACACCCAGACGGGCGATTTCCGCCTCAACCGCTTTATACTCCGGCGAATCGGCGCTGACGTTTTGTTGCGTCATTGTCGCCTGCTTCGCATAATTATCCATAAATTGAGCGGCTTGCGTAAAACCGCGCTTTACACAAATATTTTTGCCCTTTAAAAAAGTATCAACCATTTCCTGGGTTTTGCCTACATTCATGTAGCCGATCGCCAACATCATGTAAGCCGATGGATCATCGGGCTTAATCTCAATAATTTTTTGGCTATACTCGATAACCTTATTGTTCATAAAAATCTTTTGTGACCCGCCGTAAACATCTTCCTTCAAGTCCTTTGGTTTCCCAAACACTTTATATTCCATCACTAATCCGATATACGTTTTAATATCATAAGGGTTGAGAGAAACCGCTTTTTCATGGCAAGCAATCGCCTGGGGGTATTGATGCAGTTTATCGTAAGCATCACCCATCTTGCGCCAGGCAGCCGCAGAGTTGAAATCCCTATCTAAAACCTTTTCATAGGCGCCAATCGCTTGCGTATAGCTTCCCTCTTTATATTGCTGATTTCCTTCGATGATATTTTGTTGAATTTCTGCGGCAATTTGCTGTTTTATCTTTTCGTTATCCTGCATTTTTGCCTCTTTATCCTGCGCAAAAACCGATCCCGCTAATATTAAAAACAAAGAAACCGCCAAACCTAACTTCTGCAAATCCATAACAATTCCTCCCTTTTACGCTATACCATAACATATAAGATTATGATACCCCCCCTAAAACTTTGCAAGATTAATTTTATGTTTATTGAGAAAATAGATCAAAAGGGAATCAGCAAGCGATTAGAATAACTGGTAACCGTCATTATCCCGAGATCAAACGCATCGAACAATTTACATCTCCTTGCCGGGGGTGATTACCGAAGATGTCCAAAGCATAATTTTCTTAATCACGGTTTAAGGAATATCTTGTCGCCCGGGCTACGCCGTCCTTGCGTATAATTTTGGCCTTAACAAGCGGCGTGATAAGCTGATTGACTCTGGCTCGATTAATTTTGAGCAAACGGCACAATTCTTTAGACCCCAAAGAGCCGTTTTCCCCTAAAAGATCGATCAGCTTTTCCTGTTTAGGCGTAATAGTTATTTTCCCCGTTACGCCATGAGCTAAATTACTCAATCTCAAATACACCTTCTCTATGGTTTCCAATAAACCTTGGGCAACATAGTCGATCCAATAAGTAAAATCATAATCTAAATCGCGGACCTGCTGAATCTTGGCATAATATTTATCCCGGTCTTGCGCATAAAAATCATCTAAAGCAATAATATGGTATTGATCAAAATTTTTCTGATACAACAGCCATTGCGCCGCGGCGCGGGCCACCCGGCCGTTGCCATCGGAAAAAGGGTGAATCGTGACTAATTGATGATGAAAAATAGCGCTTAAAATTATCGGATGTATTTTATTTGGCTGGTTGGCCCAATCAAGTAACTCTTTAAGCAAGCGTGGGCAATCTTCAGGCGGCGGCGGAGTATATACGACTATTTTTTTTGCATCAATAATAAAATTTTGTTTTATTTTTAACCGGCCGGCTTTTTCCCGGGATAATAAGCCATCAACTATAAGCTTATGCAATTTCAATAAATTGCTCTTATCCAAAACGCGAGCCGGGTTTTTAATAATCCAGCGTAAAGCGTGAAAATAATTAGCTACTTCTTTTTTGTTTTTACTATCGGCCGGTACATCTTTGCCGCGGTTTAGGTCTGATGCCTGAGTCAGAGAAAGTGAATTACCTTCGATCGAAGTCGAAGAATGAGCATTATGCTCCAACGCTTCAGCTTGCAGCCTGGCCACCAGGCTAAAGTTAATGTTTTTAGCCGCAATCTTAGCCGAAACAGCTGAGATTTCCTCTGCGTAATGAAGAAAATGCTCGGTTATCCGATAATCCGGTTTAAACATATTTACATAATACCATATCGTATAGGTATCGTATAGTGAATTGTATAGGGTGCTTACATCTCCTTGGCCGGGGTGATGCCGAGGATGTTTAGGGCGCAGTGGATGGTGGTCTGCGCGGCGCGTAAAAGATTAAGGCGGGCCTGGGTCAAATCCTTATCGTCGCTTAAGACGCGCTGGTTTTCGTAAAATTTATGCAGCACGGAGGCCAGATTTTTTAAATATTCGATAACGAAAACCGGCTCTAAAGTATAGTAGGCTTTTTCCAAAGCGTTAAAAAATTGTAAAATCGTCCGCAACAAAAGAAAATCGCCCTCTTCGCATAACGCACTGCTTTTTTCGATATTGAAATTCTGCACACCCGCTTTCTTAAAGATGCTTTCTATACGCGCACAACCATATTGGATATAGTAGAGCGAATTATTAAAACTCTTTTCTTTGGCCAGATCGACATCAAACTCGACCTGCGAAGAGTTGCGCCGCGTAATGTAATAAAAGCGGCAGGCATCTTTCCCCGCTTCTTGCGCCACATCGCGCAATAAAATGGCGGTACCTTTCCGGCGCGACATCCGCTCCATGGTCTGCTGTTTGGTCTTGATCGTCACCAGCTGAATGATCAAAATATCTAAAACACTTTCATCATATCCTAAGGCTTTAAGCGAAGCTTTAACGCGGGCGATATAACCGTGGTGATCCGGCCCCCACAAATTAATCAATTTATCGTATTTGCGCTCCATTTTATCTTTATGCAAAGCGATATCCGAAGCAAAATAAGTAAGCTCGCCATCGGCTTTTTTTATCACGCGGTCTTTGTCGTCACCGAAGGTGGTCGAACGAAACCACAGGGCCCCTTCCTGATCGAACATATACCCGCGCTGCGTTAACGCCGCAATCGCGCTTTGCACATAACCCTCTTCGATCAGCTTACGCTGGCTCACCCATGAATCAAAAGCAATCCCCAAAGAAGCCAGGTCGCCCTTAATCAGCTCGACCATCTGATCGAGAATAAACTGACGCAGGTTGGCAGGATTTTTTTCTTGGCAAAGCTTGGCAATATCCTTGATGTAATCGCCGAAATAACCGTCTTCGGGAATCACGCACTCTTTACCTTCGAGTTCATTCATGCGCGCTTTTACCGACTCGACCAGCATATCGATCTGATGGCCGCAATCGTTGATATAATATTCTTTAGTAACCTCATTACCGCAAAATTTTAAAATATTGGCGATCGTATCACCTACTACCGCCTGACGGCCATGGGCTACCGATAATGGCCCGGTCGGGTTGGCACTGACGAATTCGATCAAGACCCGGCGTTTAAGCGAGCGCTGGAAAAATTGATCACCGGTATTTAAAACTTCGTTGATAGCGTTAACCAATACTTTGCGTGAAAGATGAATATTGATAAATGCAGGCTTGATTACTTCGATTTTTTCTACTTCATCGCCTAATAGCTCAACTAATTTATTTTTGAGGCTTTCGGCGATCTCTTGCGGATTGCGCTTTAACTCCTTGGCCAATTTCATCGCTGCCATTGACGAAAGATCGCCAAACTCCGGCTTAGACGGCAAGTCCCATAACGGCGCCGGAACATCCTGGCCAAATTCGGCCTTGATCAACTCCGCTAAAATTGTCGATGCTTTACGGTAAAAATTATGCATAAGATGTGATTATTGTATCACAAAAGTTTATTTTTTTATTATTCGCGCCGCCGGTCGGTAGGTATTTTTACGGTGAAGATAGAACCTTTGCCCGGAGCACTCTTAACCAAAATTGTTCCGCCGTGGCCCTGGACAATACCGTAAACGATCGAAAGCCCCAGGCCGGCGCCTTTACCTGATTCTTTGGTAGTAAAAAAAGGCTGGAATATCTGCCCTAAATTCTCCGGCTTGATCCCACAGCCGTTATCGTGTATTTCCACAAAGACAAAATCATCTTCGGCATATGTACGCAAAACGATCTCGCCGTCTTTCTCGATCGCCTGCACGGCATTGAGCAAAATATTTACGAAAACTTGCTCCATGCGGGCGTGGTTGCAAAATACCGGCGGAATAGTACCAAGCTCTTTTTTCACGGTAGCCCTACGCTTTACCTCATTCAAAACCGAAGCAAGCGCTTCCTCCAATATCGCGTTCAAGTCGTCGGGTTTAAACTCTTCGCCGGAAGGATGAGTAAAATCACGCAAGTTCTTTATAATGCTTTTAATGCGGTCGGCTCCGATCGCGGTTTGTTCGATCAAGTTTTTTAAATCGTTGCGTATAAAATCGACCTGGGCTTCATCGTAGGCTTTCTTTAAAGCTTCCTGGGCCTCTTCACCGCCGCCGCGTACCACCTCTTCGGTCTTATTGATCACATCGATAATATTTTTCGAATACATCTGCAAAATATAAAGGTTACTAATCACAAATGATACCGGATTATTTATTTCGTGCACAACGCCGGCGGCCAATTGACCGATCCCGGCCATCTTTTCCGACTGGACCAGCTGGCTTTGCGTACTCCTTAGATCCTGAAAAGCACGCTCAAGCTCCATCTTGGCCTCATTAAGCTCACGAATATTGGCTTCGATACGCGCGATCATCGCATTAACGCCGCCTTGTAATTCGCTCAGCTCATCATGGCCGGTTACACTTGCAATACGCGCGGAATAATCACCCTTCTTTACCACCTCCAGACAAGCGTCGGTCGCCCGTATGCGCGGAATAACCAGCCGGTGAATCATCCAAACAGCAATAACGGTGGTCACCACCACACAGATTAAAGAACCCAGCATGAAAAGAACCGCCATATCACTCTTTTCCTGCGCCGCCCCGGCAGAGTTTACCTTTAAAAGCAAACAGCCCAGAAGGTCGCCATCATGCACGATCGGGCTGGCTACCGATAATAAATTATTTTCTTCATCGCTGCGATAGGCCGCCTGACGCTCATGTACGGCTTTTTCAAAGATTGCAAAATCTCCGGGAGTTAAAACATCTACGATCTTTTTGTTTCGCTTAGGCTTATCGCTGGCATAAAAGATAACCCCATCGCGCCGTACCAGGATGCTTTCTACCACCTCTTCCCTGACCAAACCATACATGGCTTTTTTATCTTCGATCGCTTCATAGCTTAAAGCCCGCTGGCTGATAAGCGTACCGGGCAGCATCGCCCGGGTAACTACCCCCCGGTCGATTTCATGCGAAAAACGGGCTAAATAATAGTAGCCCATTACACTTAAAGCCGTTGCTTCAATAATCAATATCGTAAAAGTGATTTTAAAAATCAGGCTTTTAAAA